>Ga0315905_10007073_pt1 | contig 11387 bp, 9 predicted proteins | sample LakEriMetagenome_5_FD_203522 | JGI IMG/M metagenome (GOLD analysis project Ga0315905, IMG submission 203522) | Freshwater fungal communities from buoy surface, Lake Erie, Ohio, United States - Buoy 4 MA121 | ecosystem: Environmental > Aquatic > Freshwater > Lake | place: USA: Lake Erie, Ohio...
CGACCAATGATAGGCTTCCCATATCAACGCATTCTGTTCCTGCATCGAGCGCGCCTGGTTGTATCACATCGTCGCCGAAGTTCCAGGTATAGTTCGGCCCGGTAGCATCGAGGTCAAAATCGGTCAGCAAGTTAGCCTCGCGTGTAAATAACAAGTCTCCGGAGTTGGGCAGGTGGTTACTGTTAATCGTGATTTGAGCAAATGAGTGAACGCTTGCTGCACAACAAAATGCGATGAGAGTTTTTTTCATAGGAGTGAAATGTCAATGCACGCAAGGTAATTCAAAATTCATGATGGCTTGAAGCTCTTTGCAGCGGAGTTATCTGGTGTCAAATTTCACAAGGTTGAAAAGTTGTGAGCAAAAGATGCTGACTTGCTCACAAATCACCCCCAATGTCGATTCTATATTAGCCCCGCGTTAACACGCCAAGCTAAATTAACCGGCCAACCATTTTTCTCATGTTCCTGGACAAATACGACTACGTCATTCTCGATATTATTCAAACCTTCAAGAAGAACAATAAGAACGAGCTTATCAAACTAAGTCAGCTGGAGACGGCTTTCTGGAGTAGAATAGAGCACGACGACGCTTCTTCTACACGCAGCGCTCAATTGGGCGAACGCGTGGCCAATCTTTATCTCGACGGATATATCATGAATAAAAACAATTCCGGTTATCGATTAACCAAGAAGGGAAAAGAGGAATTGTCGTTTCAGGAAATGGTAGTGTAGTGCACTACATCTTTACCAATTATTACTTTCTAGCTCACGCTGCAGTCCTACCATTTTGATGGCTGTGATAGCCGCTTCCGTTCCCTTGTTTCCTTTGTTACCGCCGCTGCGGGCTAAAGACTGTTCCTCTGTATCGTCTGTAAGAACACCGAATACGACCGGCTTACCTGTCTTCAGCGCTAGGTGTTGAATACCTGTAGCGCAAGCGTTGCTCACAAAATCGAAATGCGCTGTCTCTCCGCGAATCACGCAGCCTAAGCAAATGACAGCTTCGGGCTTGTGATTATCAAAGAGTAATTGTGCGCCCAGAGAAAGCTCGAAACTACCCGGAACATGGGCAATAATGATGTTTTTGCTAATGACACCGCAGTCGGTGAGAGCGTCAACACACCCCTTTAACAGGTTGGATGTGATATGATCGTTCCATTCAGAAACAACAATCCCGATGCGCATGGACTGTGCATCGGGAAGATGTTCTTTGTTGTATGCAGAAAGATTGTGCGTTGCCATGGGATTAACCCTTCGCCTTCAAGAAGGAGAGGAGCTTTTCGGCTTCGCTGTATTCTTGAGAACGCTTGTCATAGTTGTCTACTACATACTGCAACAATGCTTCTGCTTTGCTGTTGTTTCCAAGCTCCATGTAAACTTTACTTGCCTTCAGGTTATACAAGGGGCCTGTGTAATCGCGGCTAGCGCTTGAGTTGGCTTGCTTAGCGGCTTTTTCTAACCACGATGCACCTTGCTCAAGGTCATTCGACATTACATACATGTCACCGATACAACCGGTTAGCTCAACGCTCATGGCTTCGTCATCGAAACTTGCTTGCTTGAAGTGTTCCAGAGAAGCGCTGTAGTCTTTTGCTATGTCGCGGTAGTATACACCACACCAGAAGTGAGCACGGTTAGCTACTTTAGTTCCGCTATAGTTTGTCGCAATGGCTTCATAACCTTCGAAATTAGCATCGCCCTGAACGGCTAGGCGAATAGAGTCCATTTCAACCAATAAATCGGCGCGGATGGCTGCGTTTGAAGCTTCCACTTCACGCGGCTTTTTGTAGAGGAATTGAAATGCAAAGAATCCTCCCAGCACTATTACTACTGCTCCCATTCCAATTGAAATGGCTTTGCGGTTTTGTTCGAAAAACTGCTCGGTCTTCGATGCTACTTGTTGAATGTCAACAATTGCTTCTTTCGGTGTATCTTGTTTTGACATATTTTTCAATGTTATGCGGCGGCAAAAATAATAGATTTCCGTTATCAACGAACAAATCTGCTCATTTCGATAGAGATACTTCCTATTTTTGACCGGATATCGACCCTTTTGAACCGTTTCTTTTCCATGAAGTACTTGGTAAATCTCTGCGCAACGCTTGTTATACTTTGCGTTACGCTGACTTTGTTCGGTCAAAACCGTTATCAAAGTTTGCTTTGGGAGGTTTCCGGTAAAGGCATGCGAAAGCCGTCGTATTTGTATGGCACCATGCACATCAGTGGCAAGCTAGCATTTCAACTTGGGGATCCGTTTTACGATTGCATTCAATCGGTCGATGTAGTAGCTCTCGAGTTAGAACCGGAGGAGTGGCTGGCAGCGCTTTTTAATGACCCACAAATTATCAATTGGCTGGGCACAGAATCTCTGGATGAGGGGTATTATGATGAATTTGGTTCAGACTCCCCATTGCCATTACTAAAAGGATATTGGAGTCCCGGTAACGGAATTTCACTTCATGAGCGAATTCAGGAGGTTCTGCAATACGAGCCTGATATTTTGAATTATCTCATGTTTCGATATGGTGATGGCGATTCGTCGGGCGACTTTCAAGAAGATACATGGTTGGATATGCATATCTACCAAGCTGCCAAGAAAATGGGACGTCAAACCATGGGGCTGGAAACATATGCCCAAAGCGACGATTTCATTCGCAAGGCAAATGCGGCAGAGTCCGGCGATACCGAAATGCGTGAATGGGATGAGGGCGATATTCAAGATTACGATGCGTTGAACCGACAGTTGGAGCCGGCCTATCGACGACAAGATCTCGACTTGATTGATTCACTCACTCGAAATGCAACTTCTGCGGCGTTCAGAGAATTCATTTTACTGGAACGTAATAAGGTCTTTGTGCACAACATGGACAGTGTGCTGCGTGCCGGGAAGACCCTGTTTTCAGCGATGGGATGCGCTCACCTTCCGGGTGAGGGGGGAGTTATCGAATCGCTTCGATTACTTGGTTATGAAGTAAAGCCATTCAATAAGGGTAGCAGAAATGCAAAGCGAAGAAAGGAGATTGATCAGCGTATTTATGTTCAATCGGGTACACCATTCACTACCTCAGATGGGTTGATTCGATTAGTGGCGCCCGCTCCTATGTTTCACGCTAGAGTAAACAAGGAATCTACCACTTGGTTATGCCTCGATATTGCCAATGGCGCTAATTATACCTTGTCGCGCTTGAAATCGTACAACGGTTTTTTAGGCTATACGGAGGCTGATGTTCTTGCGATTATAGACAGCATGTTCTATGAGACCGTTGCCGGAGAAATTGTTTCGAAGAAGGCTATAAAAGTGGGCGGCTATGCCGGCATGGATGTAATGAATCGAACACGAAGGGGCGATTATGAACGCCAGATTATTATTGTAATGCCTGATGAGATTGTTGTCCTCAAACTATCCGCATCGGGGGAAAAAGTAAAAGTGGGATTGGGTAATTCGTTTTTTGAGAGTTTGGAGTTCAATGAAGTGATAGCAGGTCCATATCAATGGCAATCAAAGGATGGCTCTGTCAGAGTTAGCCTTCCTTCCCGGGCGATATGCTATGACGAGATTTCGAACCTTCATACCGGCGCTGACTTCGAAGTAGTGGGAACGCAACCAACCAACGGCGCATTTTACATCGTGCAACGCCATGTAGTTGAAATCCCAGATTTTCTAGATGAAGACAGTTATGAACTGAAGCGTCTAATGAGGGCTTTTAGTGAGGACAGAGAGCTTGAAGTTCTCGACCATTCGTTCATCGTCCATAATGGTAAGGTCGCTCTTGCAGCAAACTTCAGAGATGGTAAGGAGAATCGTAAGAATGCAAGTGATACCGTTTACGCGATTTTCATACTCAATGCGAATAGCTATATCGCCTTGTCTACAAATGATGGCGATGAGCAACGACGTGAAAATTGGTTTCGTGATTTCCGCTTAGGCAAACCGGTTGGCGAAAAGTATCAAGACTATAAGAACGAAGAGCTTTGTTTCACTGTTCGATTGCCGTTCATTCCGATTACAGCTTCTCCTTCGGCGGAAGCCATGTTGTTTAATGCAGATTTGGAATTAGAACCCAATTCACCTTTCGGAACCAATGCTTCAACAACTCTTAATGCTACGCATCATGCTGAAACCATTCGGGTCGATTTTCAACGTTATCATGAGTTTTCCGATGGCGAGGACAAAAATAGTTTCCTGCGCGAGAAGCGTGAATTGGTTTTGGGAATTGATATGTATATGATTTCTGAGCGCAAGGAATGGAATGAGAACGGAGCGGATTTCCTTTTTGTAGTGGGTGATACGGGCACTTCCAAGCGCATGTGTCATCGTATGTTACTGCACAATAAATCATTTTATCATTTATCGACCTGTTATGATTCGATAGTGGGTATGCCTGATTGGGTGAAAATGGCTTTCGAGAGCTTTATGTCTACAGATACCGTTTTCCCCTTCGCACATTTCGATCTGCGCGACAATGCTTATTTCGATGCATTGAGTTCTTCAGATTTGAAGCTGCGCGAGAGGGCATTGGCGATTACGAGTGAAATGGATTTTTCTGCCCAATCAGCATCACGCATTCGTGTTCTTCTTCGCGATCTACCCAATTTCGAAGGCGAGGATGCGGTCTACATCAAGAAAAAGCTTTTATCCGGTCTCGCAGCAGACACCTCATCGGAGAATATCGATTTTTTGGTGAGCCAATTCATTGCTCACCCCGATAGCACAGCGTATCAATATGAAATACTCATCACACTCTTGCGAATGAAGACAGCCAAAGCGTGGAAGTCTTATGCGCGTTTGGTAGTGGAGGAACCGCCAATTGTTTTTGATGAAATGGGAGGTAGTGGATGCGAAACACTCTTTGATTCTGTTAGAATGGCCACGCCGATTATCCCGCAGCTTTTGCCGCTGCTTGCCATTGATGAGTACGAGGAGAGTATGTTTCATCTCATGGCAATGGCAGTAGATAGCGGCTTCTTGTCGGTAGCTGCCTATCGCTATTTAATGCCTCAAATACTCATGGAGGCTCGCAATGAATTGAAGCGACTCAATAGCAGCACGGAAACTGGTTACGGGTTTAACACAGATGTATTTATCGATTATTGCAGTTTGCTCAACCCTGTTCGTAAGGAAAAGGATGTGGCTTCTCTTTTTGCTAAGGCTTATACTTCCAAAAGAGGTCCGTTGCTTATCGACTTAGCTCGTTTTGACTTGCAACATGGGGTGGCCATTTCAGATTCTCTCATAGCTCGTATTGCACGAATGAATGATCAGGTGCATTCGCTGTATGCTATGTTATATGAGTTCGGACAAGATGCGCGAATGCCCGCGGCACTTAACACACGTGAGGCCTTGGCAAAATTGTATCTCCTCAATCAACTCGATTCATTCAGTGCCAAACCTGACTCTGTTCTGCTAGTGAGCAGGACGGCAGCCGTCATAAGAGGAAAACAGCTCGATGTTCATTTTTATAAAGTGTACAAATCATCAACAAACCAGTGGTTGGGCCACGTTCTGGCTTTTGACGCTTCCGATGAACAGAATGAATGGCCACTTTTTTTGGAATCAGATCGCAATGTTGTGCTCGATAAGGATGAAGATGCGAATGCGGAGTTGGAGCAGGAATACCTTTACATGGAAGAACTCAATCGGGCATTTTTGAATTTGGGTTCAGGGAATACGGACTTTAGTGTGCATTGGTATTGATGAGTATGGATGATATTCGACTGCAAAAGCTATCACTTTATAACTTCAAGAATTACGAAGCGCTCAGTTTGGAGTTGAATCCGCGAGTGAATTGTTTTCTGGGGAATAATGGCTCAGGGAAAACCAATCTGCTGGACGCCATTTATTACTTGAGTAATTGCAAGAGCTATTTCAATCCGGTTGATTCACAGAATATACTTTTCGGGTGCGATCAGTTTGCTGTTTCCGGCGAGTTTATGCGGGCTGACCAGCCTGAGCAGATAATTTGTTCTGTGCGAAGGAATCAACGCAAGGTTTTCAAACGGAATCACAAGGAATATGAGCGTCTCGCAGAGCACATCGGCCTTCTGCCTTGTGTAATGATAACGCCTTACGACATTGAGTTAATATGGGAAGGCAGCGAGGTTCGACGTAAATTTTTGGATAGTACGCTTGCGCAATTGTCAAAAGGTTATTTGGAGAATTTGATATCGTACAATCACGCATTGCTTCAGCGAAATACAGTCTTGAAAACCTATGCAAAACAGGCACACTTTCCGGATGATTTTCTCGAGGTTTGGGATGTTCAGTTAATAGACAGAGCAACGAGTATTCATGAGGCGCGAACATCATTTCTGCAAAAGTTTATTGGAGTCTTTCAGAGAGTGTATAAGGAGATATCGGGAGCCGCAGAGGAAGTTTCCTTCCATTATTCCTCGGAGCTCAATGAGTCTACCATGGAGCAGTTGCTGCAAAATTACAAGCGACGCGATAAAATACTGGAGCGCACCTCAGCAGGCGTTCACAGAGATGATCTTGAGTTTCTTCTGGAGAATAATGCTTTGAAGAAGTTTGCCTCCCAAGGCCAGCAGAAGTCATTTCTTTTCGCTCTGAAGTTTGCTCAGTATCTTTTTATACGTGAATCAACCGGTGTTAATCCCATTTTATTACTTGACGATTTTTTTGATAAGATTGACGAGAGTCGGGTGGGTAATATCATGGCCTGGCTCGCCAGGCAGGATGTTGGCCAAATGTTTATAACGGATACAAGCTCAGAACGAATGCCACATGTTTTGGGTAAGGCAGGCTTGGCATATAGCGCTTGGCGAACAGCTGGTGGAAAATTAGAACCGTTCTAAGGTTTTTTTCAATCGATATTTGTGGCAATGTCCAGCCGAAAATACACCGATAATCCACTTAAGGATTTAATCACTGACATCCTGCGTCGCAACGGCTGGGAGCACCGTTACCAAGAAATGGAGGTGTTGCGCTGTTATAGAGAGGTTGTGGGAGAGGTTATTTGGAAAAAAACACGCGAAAGCAGACTCCATGGCAAGACCCTCGTTTTAAAGATGGATAGTGGTCCATTAAAGCAAGAACTGGCTTATCAAAAAACGAAACTGATGGATGCAATCAATGAAATTATGGGGGGGAATGCGGTGGAGAAGCTGGAAGTTTGGTAGATGTTCGGGTGTTTAACCGATGTAATTGTAATTTCGAAGTAATAAATAGTGTATATGAATTTCTTTGTAGGAACCCGTGCTAAAATTTCCGTTCTAACTGCTGCTGCGGTGGTTTTTATAGTTTTCACGGCTGCCTATCAAAAGCGCAAGCCAAAGGGCTATCATTCCGCAGAGGAAATGGGCAACTATCGAAATGTAATAGGAGATCTCCCGACTGGAACCTCGGATATGTTTATGGGTTCCGGTCGTTGTGCAGGTTGCCATGGTGTTGATATGGATGTTGCTAACCCGCCTCTGGCATTGGTAGATGGCAACGGAGTAAATGTGGGGCCAGCAGAAAACTGGAGGGCTACCATGATGGCGAACTCCGCTAAAGACCCAATGTGGCGAGCAAAGTTGGCGCATGAAACGTTGGTAAACCCGGGGCATGCAGGTGAGTTAACTAATACGTGTACTTCATGCCACGCGCCAATGGGGCGTTTTGAGGCGGCGCATGATGGCGTTGAGTTTTATACAACCGATATGCTTGATGCAGATTCTATTGCGCTTGACGGTGTAAGCTGCATGGCTTGTCACGCACAGCAAATTGAAACTGTCGGCTTGGTTTTCTCCGGAGAGCTGCATTACAATGCTGATACCATATGGGGGCCAGTATTCAATATTCCGAAGAATGGGTTACCGATGCAGGATTTCATTATGTCTAATTTCGTTGGAGTAGCGCCCATAGCCCATCCGAAGGCCTCGAAATCGGAAAGCTGCGCAGGTTGTCACTCACTAATTACCAATACCGCAGATCTTGAGGGTAACTCTACTGGTACCACGTTTATTGAACAAGCAACTTATCATGAGTGGTTAAACAGCTCCTACAATTCGCAAGACTTCAATGCTATTGAATGTCAAGGCTGCCACATGCCGAAAACAGAAGAACCCATCATAGTAGCTTCCGGATACGACTGGCTGCCCGGGCGTGAGCCTTTCGCACAGCACTGGCTTGTGGGAGGAAATAGCTTCATGCTGGAACTCATGAAGAATCGTATCGATGAGTTAGGTATTACGGCAAATGAGCAGCATTTTCAGACTGTTATAGATCGCACCCTAGACAATCTGCAGAACCATACTGCAGATATTGAAATTATTCCGGGAATCATGGATGGAGATACGGCTCGCTACACGGTTCGTCTCACCAATAAGGCCGGCCACAAAATGCCAAGTGGTTATCCTGCCCGCAGAGCATTCGTAGAATTCATTATGACTGATGAGGACGGAAATGAAGTATTCCACTCAGGTAAAATCAATACTGATTTTGAAGTGCAGGGCCAGAACACAACCTGGGAGCCTCATTACGATGTGATAACGGATGATGTCAACGAAGTGCAGATTTATGAAATGGTTATGGGTGACGTTATCGGCAATGTGACCACAGTGTTGGAGCGCGGCCACCACATGATCAAAGACAATCGCTTAGTCCCAACCGGATTTAGCACTACCCACGCGGTATACGATACCACCATGGTGGTTGGAGCTGCTGCAACAGACCCCAATTTCAATGTACTCAATGGTCTTGAGGGTTCCGGAACTGACGATGTACATTACCATGTTCCATTGGAGGGTGTGAGCGGAAACGTAACTGTAACAGCGCGTTTCTGGTACCAATCACTTCCTCCCAAATGGAATGAAGAGATGTTCGCTATGGATCACCCACTCATAAATTCATTCGAAGAAATGTATTGGGAAGAAGGTCCGGATCCAGTTGAAATGGCCAGTCATTCTATCAGTTCCACGATTTCGAGTGTGAAGGAATTGACTCGCTTGTTTACGGTTTCTCCCAATCCAACCTCCAATGGTTTTGTGCAGGTTAATGCCGGCAGCGATGCAATACAAGTCATTCGAATTTATAGTTTGGATGGTAAGCTGGTCGAGACTCTTCGCCCGACTGCAACAAGAACGCAGGTGCGGTTACCACTGATAAGCGGTACATATCTATTAGATGTACAAACAAGCCGCGGACGCAAGGTAGAGCGCGTAATCAGGCGATAAGAGCATTCAAGTAAGGACAAAAAAAAAGCCGCAATAGCGGCTTTTTTCATGGAGATAAAATCTTCTATCGGTATAAAACTTCTTTAGCAGTTCGAACTACATCGGCCACTTGCGGCAATGCTGCATCAATGAGTGTGGTGGCGAAAGCGAATGGAGTATCGCTTTGAGTTAGGCGACGAATAGGCGCGTCGAGATAATCGAAAGCATGACGCTGAACGCGATATGCAATCTCGGTTGAAATGCTCGCAACCGGCCATGATTCTTCCAGAATAATGAGACGGTTTGTTTTCTTCACGGATTGAACAATGGTGTCTATATCTAATGGGCGAATAGTGCGCAAATCGATTACCTCCATGCTGATGCCCTCTTTTTCGAGTTCAGCAGCAGCAGCAAGGGCTGTTTTCATGATTTTGCCAAATGAAACCAATGTGACATCGGTTCCTTCTTTTTTGATGTCGGCAATACCAATGGGCAACACATATTCACCATCCGGAACCAATCCTTTATCGCCATACATTTTTTCGCTTTCAAAAAACACAACCGGATCATTGTCGCGAATAGCGGCTTTCAAAAGACCTTTCGCATCATATGGGTTAGAGGGTGTGATTACCTTCAAGCCGGGAATGTGCGCATACATCGATTCGAAGCTCTGCGAGTGCGTTGCAGCCAGCTGTCCGGCTTGACCATTGGGCCCGCGAAATACGATCGGCACATGATATTGGCCACCACTCATCTGAAGCATTTTTGCGGCAGAGTTGATGATCTGATCCGCAGCCAGAATAGCGAAGTTCCACGTCATAAATTCTACAATGGGACGGAGACCATTCATAGCTGCTCCAACAGCAATACCCGAAAATCCTAGCTCCGCTATGGGGGTATCTATCACACGCTTGGCTCCAAACTCATCTAGCATGCCTTTCGACGCTTTGTAGGCTCCGTTATATTCGGCAACTTCTTCACCTAAAAGAAATACGGATTCGTCGCGACGCATTTCTTCAGACATGGCTTCACATATGGCTTCTCGGAATTGAATTTCTCTCATGGTTAATTTGGAATAGGGCGTAAAAATAATCGGTTTTCCCTTTTACAAATCGATCTGGTGTATTCCGTGAGTTTTCCGAACGATTGCGATTAGATTGCGGCCATCATTTCGTTGAGCACTATGAATGAAGAAATTGAGCGCATTGAATCCATTATTCGAAGTCTTTCGCAAGCGGGGAGGATGATAATGGAGGTGTATGATTCAAATGATACGGCTTCGCATATTGAATGGAAGGCGGATAATTCGCCGCTTACTTTGGCTGATAAGCGGTCGCATGATTTTATGATCGCTGAATTGGCGAAGATTGATGAGGCTATTCCGATTATATCTGAGGAGTCAGTGCAAACTGAATATGAGGTGCGCAGAACCTGGAAGCGTTATTGGTGTCTCGATCCTCTCGATGGCACCAAAGAGTTTATTAAGCGTAATGGACAGTTTACGATCAATTTGGCACTCATTGAAAATGCCGCACCTGTGCTAGGTTTTATTCATGTGCCGCTTACAGGTAATACCTATTGGGCGAAAAAGCATCAAGGAGCTTTTGTGCATAACGGTATTGGAAGCAGCGTTATTCGTGTCAACAGTAAAAGTTCTGACTGGATTGCCGTAGGGAGCAGTTCTCACGGTTGCGAGGCAGAATCAGCATGGCTGAAACAATTTCCGGTTACGAGTTATCTCAAGATAGGCAGTGCTTTGAAGTTTTGCTATATCGCATCAGGACTTGCCGATGTTTATTACAGAAGTGGACCAACCATGGAGTGGGACACTTCGGCGGGACACTTGCTGGTAGAAGAGGCAGGAGCTGCATTCTCTTATATAAGTGAGGATGGGCAGCATTATAACAAACCGAGTCTATACAACCCTCCTTTTTGCGTGAGTATTCCCTTATGATTAAGCTTGAGTATCACGTCGATTTTTTGCGATTCCAGTATCCATTTCGAATTGCGCATGGTGAGCGTCTAGGAACGGACGTAGTTTTTGTTGTCATGCGCATGGACGATGCAATTGGCTTTGGGGAGGCAACACTTCCGCCCTATCTGGGTGTAGGTGTGAATGACGTAATGCAAGCGCTATCGCGTCCAGGCATTAAGGAGGCGTTGGAGTATGAAGTGCCGGAGCAGTGGTTTCAAGGTTTGTTGTCAATTATTCCGGACATCATGCCTGCTTTGGC
>Ga0315905_10007074_pt1 | contig 11387 bp, 16 predicted proteins | sample LakEriMetagenome_5_FD_203522 | JGI IMG/M metagenome (GOLD analysis project Ga0315905, IMG submission 203522) | Freshwater fungal communities from buoy surface, Lake Erie, Ohio, United States - Buoy 4 MA121 | ecosystem: Environmental > Aquatic > Freshwater > Lake | place: USA: Lake Erie, Ohio...
CGCAATTCTGGGGGAAAAGACAGGGGCCAGCAGTCTTCCTGTGGGAGAGTCTGGACGAAGCAGGATGAAAGGAGTGTGAGGAGACGATGCGCACGCGCAGAGACTGGGTGGTGTGGAGTCGGGCGCGACCAGCAAAAGGCGATTGCAAGCTCAGGGGATTCGAACAGGAAGGGAAAGCCGTCTTCCAAGGAAAGGTGAAGAGAAAGAAGAAAGAACAAGGGATGGTGGAAGCAAAAGACGAGACAGAAAATGATGCTACAGAGGACGAAGTTGAAGGAGGTGGACGTGCCTGCAGGCAGAAAGGATGGTGGAAGCGTGGGGATGTGGAAACCAAGTTGAACACAGTCAATATGACAGCGTGGGTGCACAAGGAATGTAACGGCATCGAGGAGGAGGCTATCACTAAGCTTCAAGAAGCATGGGACAGCTCAGAACAAAAGGAGGTGGTATTGTGCAACAAGATCAAGCAGTTTCAAAGCAAGCTCCTGCGTAAATGGGTTCAGGGACTAGGCACTGAACAGAGAGCTGCTGCATTTATGAAGGATGCTTCTGCTGCTAACAAACACACATGTCGTTCTCGCACGAGAGTCCATACTCCTCGAGGATAGGTGCAGCAGCTGACAGACCCTTGGTCCAGGACATCCTTCCATCATCATGATGCAGTGTCTTGCGACTTTTCGACTGTCGACATCTCCACTGCACAGGCACTGCTATTCGAGTCAGCAGGATGAGCTGCGGGCCCCGCAGGTGCGCACATGGATCGCCTGGCAGGTGCGGGTGCGCACGATGCAGGCAGGACAGACCCGCAGCTGTGGTGCGCGCGCACACACACTGACAAGCACCCGCACACAGAGACGCCTGCAGTCGGCTCACAAGCAGCTTGCGCAGCTGCCCTACCCTCCGGCTCCCCCGCCCCGTCCTCCCTCTCAACACAGTTTCGGACAGTTGAAAATTTGTCAACCGTCCAACCCCACAAACTTGTTTAAACAACACACTGTTTTCAGGTCCCCCACAGACTCTCAGGGTCGTTGGCCCTAAGTCCTAAGTCCTAAGTCCTAAGGCCCGGGGGAGATCATGAGCAAAACTTGAATCTCAGCCGCGACCCGTGGGCGCCCGGACATGCGGTTTTGTGTGTGTGGAAGCCCAAGAGGAGATCTTTCACACATAGCAGGTCTCACGATCGGTCGCTTGAGGTCAGATTTTTCCGGAACCAATCAGAGAGTTCAACAAGACCATACATGTGGGGGGTAGGACTGACACAACAAATCACTTAAGCGAAATCCATCTGTAAAAAGCGGCAATTTAAGCGACTCCTTGAACATCAGTAAAAATCGTGTCGATTAATCCGCCCTAGTTGCAGAGTCCTAGTTGTTTTATTTTCTAGACTTAGTCAAATTTTTCACATGTTGGGGGGGTGTGGGGACCTCATGAGCAATATCTCAGCGACCTGTGGGCGACCGCACATGCGGTTTTGTGCGTGTGAAAGTCCGAGAGGAGATCTTTCACACATAGCAAGTCTCACGATCTGTTACTCTGAGTGAGGCAGATTTTTTCCGGACCCATTCGAAGAGGTCAAGACCACGCACTGTGAGGACCGACACAGCAAATCGATTAATCGAAAACCATCCGTAAAAATCGGCGATTTAATCGACTCCTTCAACATCTGCCAGTGTAAAAATCGTGTCACTGGCAATTGATTCGACAAAGTTACACGTCCCCGGCAACGGTGACATTGACTAGAGGTCACGGGCCTCGTGCAAGGTAACTTGAAAAAGTGAGAGTCGCAGCCGTCGCGACTCGGAGCCTTGAATGCGTCCGAGTCGGCAACCCCCCTCCCGTACTCTGGAGTCCGAGTCCGAGCCTCGGAGTCCGCCGACTCGGCGGCCCGGCGGACTCGGCCCGAGTCGGACTCTCTGTTGATTCGGAGTCCCCCAATCGAATTCAAATTTCTGAAATTTGAAATTTCAAGACAATTTGAGTACTACAGAACCACTTCTGTGGTAAATTACGTCATGTCCAAGTCCGAACAGGACCTCGGCAACGTCCCATCGGTGCCTGCGAGTGAACCTGCGGAAGTCAGTGTCCGAAGCGTGCGCTCGACATTTGGACCAGAGGCCTCGACTCACAGAAGTAACGCGGACGATCCGGTTTGCCTTGTGAGCCTGAGACCCCGGGTCCGTGCCCTACCGGTTGCTGACGTTAGCTAGTTGGTCTTCTCGGTGCAGAGGAGGCAAGTAGTGGACCTCCAAATCAACTTCGTTCGCCGCCAGCGGCGCGCCCAGCAGCTCCAGCGCTTGCTGCTGGAGGCGGAGCAGGAAACCCAACGCGAGTCTCAGATCCTGCTTCAAGCCCTCGGCGATCCAGACAGCTACCTGCCCTGCGCAGCAAATGTGGACGACTATGACTCAGTGCGTGTGCGCATCCAGACAAGAATCAATGACTCAAAGTTACTCGTGTTGCTGAGTCGCGCGCCTAACAGAATCTAAAGATTGCGTTGCAAGCATGCGAAATAATAATGAGCGGCCTGTATTTATCGTGTTTATCATTCGAGCCCAAAACCCTACGTCTACCCCGGCGACAGAAGCCTATCGCAAAAGGACGATCATCATCAAGCATAGCGCCGCTTGAGTCAAAGAGTGATTGGCAATGCTGGCTTCATAGGCAACGTGACGTTGACTTGGGTGCGCTGACAGGACTCCGAGAATGACGCCCCAGCGACCTTGAAAGACCTGGATACCGTGCACCAGTACATGTCGCAGGACTTGGGTACCTTGATCAACTGTCACAGTACGTGTGCATATCATGCTCACACATACCAGACACGCACGCGCATACCAGCTCCAAGCTCCTGGATGCGTTCGCACCCTGACACGGATGCGCTGGCGCGGTGCGGGTGCTGCCGCGCAGGCGCCCGCACACACGCACACGTCGCTGTCCGAGCAAACGCAGGCACACACGCATACCCTGAAATGCGTACAGCAGGAGCGGTAGTGTCTCTTTTTGCCGTCCGCGACTGGCGGCACGCATTGTGTAGGCACCTACACAATCATTGGCACCACACGTAGCAGTCACTGAGACGTAAACGTCCTAGTAACTGCTGTCGTAAACGTCCTAGTAAATGCTGTCGTAAACGTCCTAGTAACTGCTGTCGTAAACGTCCTAGTAACTGCTGTCGTAAACGTCCTAGTAACTGCTGTCACTTACTGCCAGACGAGTCTTCAAAAACAAACACTACTACTACTACTACTACTACCACGTGGTCAAAGTGTGATGAACTGTTGCATAAACAGAGGGTGGTCAGAGTGTGAGGGTAGACTGGGACACCACAAAGCAGACAAAGGAAACATGCGCGTAAAAATTGTTTTTTGATTCAATCAAAGGCAACATGGGTGGCATGCCCGCGAGATAAGAACCCATGTGCACATGCACACCGAGGAGAGAGCCTCCAGATGGCGCCATCGCTGATGGCATGCACACTGATGCAACCAACAGCACAGACGAAGCGAGACGATAGAAACAGCGGTAGGCTCTCATCAAGGTAGCGCCAGCCTGTAACAGAGGCAGACTTGAAGACTGCGCCAGAACGCCAGTGAGCCAGGAGCGAGAGAGCGTGAGAGCGAGATAGCATGTGAGGGAGGGAGGGAGAAGGGCAGGGAGGGAGGGAATGAAGGAGGCAGGGAGAGGGAGGGAGGGAGAGAGGGAGGGCAGGGTTGACTGAGTACGCAGATGTGTGGCAGGATTCAACGAGGCAGATGCATTTGACAGGACGCTTGGGGCTAGGCAGGCACCGCTATTCCAAAGCGCATGCGAGACAGGTCTAAAGCCGCCCTACTTGTCACTAAAGCCTATTACTTGTCACATAGCCCATGCACTGAGGTCTGAAGGCTGTTACTTATTTTATAGCCCATGCGAGACAGGTCTGAAGCCTGACCTCCTCAACTCTACCTCAACTCTACCTCAACTCTACCCTACATGAACCCTATCTAGATAGGGTGCAATAGCATGGTTTCGGTAGAGCAATAGCCTACAACAGCCTACCGAAACCAACAGCCTACCGAAACCCTGCCTCTTCCGACTTCGCGCACCTCAGACAGACACTTCTCGAATACCTACACCTGAACAACACAAAACAACAAAGCAGGGAGAAAAGAGAAAGGGTTGAGGGCGCCCTCACCGTTAACCCGTCGACTGTGTGTGTGTGCAGTGTGTGTGTACACGTGCGCGCGCGCGCACACACACACACACACACACACACACGCACGCGCGCGCGCGCACACACACACACCCACACACACCCACACACACACTCTCTCTCTCAAACACGCACACGCGCGCGCGCACACAGACACCCAGTCTCGCACACACAGACACACGATGGGTAAGCTGGAGACACACAGACACACCATCAGTGATGCAGCTCACCGATGACACACCATCAGTGAGCTGGAGCTATTGGCGGGCGCCGAATCTTGAGAAACAGACGAGTGAGGCATCTCCTGGGGGCGCGCGGCAGCACAGGCAGCACAGGCTGCTGCAAGACAAGATGCACGCCAAGATGCACGCCAAGCTCCACGTTGCACTTCTTCAACAGCGGCGTGTGGGAGACTGGGCAACGACTACCCCAACTGCTTCCCTCGCAACCACGACTCCAACTGCTTCTTCGACTCCTCCAACTGCTTCTACTCGAGAGAGCTCTCTGACAGCATGTACTACGGGCACCGAGGCCACCACTACGGGCACCGAGGCCAATGCTGACAGCGGTGAGGAAGGGGCACGACAGAGCATGTGGTACCACTTGGCCTCGTCCGACTTCTCGTCCAAGGATCAGGGGATCAAGAGGCTCGAGGAGGACATCGAGTCGCTGGAAGCCCAGATCGCGGACTACAAGGAGCGGGAGGCGAGGGCGATGGAGGACACACAGCAAGTCATCCTGCCGAGAATATCCTACAGCATCACTACAAGCCCTTTGAAACCGGGTGGCAGCAGTGGACCGCACACACCCAGACGGCCCGTGGCGGCGCTCAGCTGCCATTCAGCGGGGGCCGTTTTTGGAACTGGGGTTAGTGCTGGGGCTATGCGTGCTGGGCCTACCGCCGCCGCTACTCCGACTCCTGCTTCTCCACGTCCACTCCCTCTAGCGCACGCACACGCACACGCACACGCACAAGCAAACGGACTCACACCAATACGCGGTTCTGTGGCTCTGGAGGCTTCTGCGTGTACTAATGGTGGTGGTGGTGCTGATGCTCATGGTGGAGGGGGCAATGCGCAGGAAAGCTTCAAAGCTGGAAGAGCTCAAGTAGGGCCTTTTACATTCATGTGTGTGTGTTTGCACTTTTGCGTGTGTGTTTGTGTGTGTACGCATGCCCTGACATGAGCCCTGACCTAATCCCTAACCTAAACAGGTAAGGGTGGAGCAGCACGGAGAGCTGTGCATGGCGGACGGAGGCGTCACAGCACTGCATCACTCAAGTTGTGACAGCAGTGACAGCAGCGCCAGTCGTGAGCCACCCTTAGCCACGTCCCCGTACATCTTCGGGCGAGGGAGCGGAAGCGAGAGCACGGGACAGGGGAGGTCGGGGACAGCAACAGTGGGCGTAGTGAAATTGTTTACTCGAGGGACCGTTGCTACCCATCACTGGGAGCTAGAGACCAGGCGTTCAGTGCTCGGCAGCAAGGGGGAGGGACGGGTGTGGGATGGTGAGGAGAGTGAGAAAGATGAGGTGAGGGAGGAGAGGAGATGACGGAGGACATGGGACTTGGGTCATCCTCTTTTGTCTAGCTGTTTCCAGCCAAGACACCGCCCGTGTCTTAGCCCACCCAGTCACAAGCAACCGCCCACGCCCACACCCAGACACACACATAAACACAGATACAGACGCAGACGAGACAAAGACACAGACAGAAGCAGGGCGTAAACACGAGTAGCGCTCGAGTCTAGAAGACGAGTAGCGCTCGAGTCAAGACATACACACCAGTCTCCAGTACCGCTCTAGTCAAGATGTGAGCAAGTACCGCTTCTCCGGTGCGCCCGCTCCCTCGCGCTGTCTCTCTCGCGCGCGCTCTCACTCTCTGGCTCTCTGGCTCTTTCTGTATGGGTATACCTGAGGGAACGCCAAGACATCGAAGCAGTGTATTATCTCCATCAGAAAGCGCACGTGGCACGTGGGCCTTTGCATGTGTCTGGAGCATGTCTTGCTTGTGCCTACAGTATGTCTTGCATGTGTCACCGCAGCCTACAGTATGTGTTGCATGTGTCATCGTGTGCGTTGGTCTAAGAACCCGACGGCTGCCAGCAAGAAGGCGACGGCAACCAGGAGCTGTGCCTCTAGAGACCTGTGCCTCTAGAGACAGGAGCTGTGCCTCTAGAGACCTGTGCATTTCAGAGCTATTATTACAATATTTGTGAGGCGGTGTGTGTTTCGGGATTGCTTATTTAGGGGCCTTTGATGTGGCGTTCGGAAAGGCGTCGCCCTCAATCCTTCTCTCCACCAGTCCTGAGAGAATTCGTGAGCAAGGGAGGTTGAGATGGTGAGTGAGTGAGATGGAGAGAAAAATAGAGAGAAATAGAGAGAGAGGAGAGAAAGCGAGGGAGAAAGAGAGGAAGGGAGGGAGGAATGGGAGGGAAGGGAGGGAGGCTGTGTGTGTGTGTGTGTCAGGGACAAAGAGCCATGGGAGAAAGAATGCCCCGTGAGCGTGTGTCAGAGAGTGACATACAGAAAGGGGGCACCGTGTGTGTGTGTATGTGTGTGTGTGTATGTGTGTGTGTGTATGTGTGTGTGTGTGCGTGCGCGCGTTGCTCCAAATTGTTATATTCTTAATATATCCAAATTATTATACTTTGATTGGAATGCACTATAGAATGCATCGACTTACGGAAGTGGTGGCAAAGTCTGATGATCTTGAGGATGAGTTGCTCGGAGGTAAGCAGCTTGCGCTTCACCTTTTCCAACTGCGCTTCCTTCGACACCCCCGCTTTCTCGTGCGTGGGCAGCTTCTCCAAATTGTGCGGTTGGTCATGTGTGTGCTGTAGCCAGGGCCATAACTGCATCCACGAACTCACACACACCCACACCCACACGAACAGGCACGTGGGGGACGGAAAAGACAGTTGCTGACACACACAGACACAAGGACGTGGCCTGACGCGATGACGCGAGAGCATAGTTGCTCATCATCACGCCAGAGCACAGTTGCTCTCACACACTCACCCAATCAGGCAGAGACATACACGCACACGCACCTACGCAGACACTTGACACAGAGGCACTTGACACACTTGACACACTTGACACAGAGGCAGACAGACAGGCACGCGGGCGAGGAGCGACAGACAGAGAGACAGCAGCGAGAGACAGCAGCGAGAGACAGCAGCGACAGACCTTGGAGTTTTGACCCAGACGTTTGTCCAGGATCATCGCGAACGCTAATGCTTTCTCCTCTGACAGCGCTATCCGCTCTGTGTGTGTGTGTGTGTGTGTGTGTGTGTGTGCGTGAGCGGGAGGCGGGCGGCACTGGCATCTCCTTTGATACTCACTTCTTGCCCCCTCGGGAAACGTGCTACTTCTGTCGAGCTACTTCTGTCGAGCTACTTCTGTCGAGCTACTTCTGTCGAGCTACTTCTGTCGAGCTACTTCTGTCGAGCTACGTCTGTATGCCAAGCAATATCCAACCACTCAATCAATATCGAATCGCTGAATCTGTATCCGAATCAACATTGAATGACGCAGCATTGAAGGACGCAAGAGAGAAAGACGCAAGGACGCAAGAGAGAAAGACGCAAGACCCAACATGCGGTGCCGAGGCAGAAAGACTCAAGAGCCAACATTCAAAGGCTCGATGCCTCCACTTTGAATCAAACACAAACATTCAATCACCCATAGACGTTTCACTCAACACTGAATGAAGCATTCCAAGACTCAACGCGGAACGAAACATGCGAAGACTCAACGCGGAAGGACTGACCATTCACCCTTCTTCCGTTGAGCCTTGATGGTATGCGGTTCAGGGTTTAGGATTTGTAGTTTAGGGTTTGTAGTTTAGGGTTTGTAGTTTAGGGTTTGTAGCTTGTCCTTCACCCTCCACACGTTGGGAAGATTTATTTAGTCTTGGTGCTTGAGGGTGTAGGGTTTAGGCTTCATAGTTTGCGGGGTTTAGGGGCTTACCCTGGACTTGTGGCACATCTTTAATCAGTTTCACGAACTCATTGACGCCAACCTCACTCAGCGGATTGTTGAACAAAAATAGCTGTTGCATGATACCCCCCCCGTCCCCACAAGTCAGCATCTACACGCGCATCTACATGGGCCATCTACATGCGTCATGTACATGGGTAGAGTCTGTGCGTACAGCGTTTAGGGCTAGGTAGAGTCTGTGCGTACAGCGTTTAGGCATTTAGCGTATTGCCCAACAAAAAAAGATGTTGCGTAAAACAAAACAAAAAATAGTCAGCACTTGCTTGCGTTGTCTGTGTGGGCTTAGTGTTTTGGGTTTAGTGTTTTGGGATTAGGCATTCAAGGGTCTCCAGTTTAGGGTCTCGTGTCCAGGACCATTGCGCAACAAAAAGAGCTGTTGCGTACTTAATTGCACACACAAACTCCCACCCTTACAGCTTACAGCATCAACACCACCCGCACATTACAGCATCAACACCACCCACACCCACACTCCCACCCTGCACACGCACACACGCTGGCACCTATAGCTGCAGCGGTATGACGCAGACACGCAAGCACACACATGACCACGCCCGCGCGCACACACATACACGCAGTATTGAGTCGGGATTGGAGGGTTTAGGGTTTAGGGTTTAGGGTTTAGGGTTTAGAGTCAGCACAGAGTGTTGAGAGTCTGAATCAACCTTGCTTTGGGATTCAGCTTTAGGGTTTAGGTTGAGGATGAGTACTCAGTGTTGAGTCAGAATTACCCCTGGGTTTAGGTTTAGGGTTTATAGTTTGGGGTTTATGATTTTCCGAAAGCCTAAACCCGAAATCCTAGGACTTGAGCCCTTCTGTTGAATCATTCCTGGGGCCTCGGCCAGCTTCATCGTCACTCAACAATGCGTGCGAACCCTAAACCCTGAAGCATAAGGCTTGAACCCTAAACCTAAACCGCAAGCTCCCAACACTGCGTGCCAACCCCAACCTTGCTGAGGCGCGACGAATCATTGAAGAGAAGCGCGCCTGCCAACTCCTGTGCTCCTACCTGCGTGATGCCGTTGGAGTTTAGGTACACCTCCGTGAGGCTCATGTTCATGCGCAGCACGTGCGAGACTGACGTCGCACCCTGGTCTTGCATGTCCGTCTGCGCCATCCCGAGGCTCAGCAGCGATGCGTTGTGTATTAGCGCATTGCTCACGTCGTCAACGCCCTTTGATCCAAGCGCATTGTTGCCCAGATCGAGCATGGTGAGGGACTCGTGCGACGCCAGCGCATTGGCCAGCATCTTGGCCGCAGCAGCCGTCAGCCCGCTCCCAAACAAGGACAGCGATCGAAGCCCCGTGCTGGCCTTGACGGATGGCGCGAGCGCCGAGATGTCCTGGTCGGATACTTTGATTTCACACAGCAATAGCATCTTGAGGTCCCCTTTGCCTAGCTTGGCGTCGGTGAGCCGCTGCAGAGAGATTGCAATGGCTTTGCTGTGCTTGCTCGTGTCGGCGGCCTTTTTGCCGTCTCCTTTCCCCACCTCCCTGCCCGGGTCCTGCTTCACCATCGGCACGCCGCTTCCCGCCGCCGACGCCTCGCGCTGCTGCGTAGCCGACTGTGATCGCACATCATTGGAGGATCGTGGCTCGATGGCGATGGAACTCGCGCCCGACAGGCTCAGCGTGTCCTGCGATAATGATTGCGAGCGTAACATTGGGTTTACGGAGGCGGTGCTCATGCTTGCGGTTTTTTACACTGGCGCCCGCTGCTACGCTCTGGCAGCGGTTCAAGGGAAGGCAGATTGGCGTCCCAAACTCGCACGAACTTTGTCGGTGTTCTGTATTCTTGTGGGGTGTTCGGTGTGAAAGGACGTCGAGGATGCAGCGCGCGGCAGCTGTGCTGGCGCTGTGCGCAGCAGCCGTGCTATTGGCCGCTGCGGGCTATGAAGGAAACGGGGCTAGCAGTGCCCAGACGCTCCTCGACAGCGACGACGACGCGCCGTGGAGTCGCCCGGTGGGCAAGGGGGACTACTGGCTGGCAAAGGAGGACAGCATGGAGCTGGACGCAGCCGACGCGCTGGCCCGGCGGTACGCATTGCCCTCCACGCGTACCGCCCCCGCGATGCGGGGCTCTGGCGGAGCGCAGCCAGTGGGCAGGGAACGACATGTTTTGCCTCCCTGCGAGCATGCCTTGCGCTGCTTTTCTGACCGGAGCGGTGCTGCAGGTCTCTCCGGAGAAGCAAGCAGATCCTGCACGAGAGCGGCAGCCGGGGGCGAACCGCTGATCGGGGGCTCGGCGACGGCATGCGGGACCTGCGGGAGCAGAGCACGGCCGCCAAGCTCAGGCTGGCTGCGGACAACGACCGAGCACAGATTGAGCGCAGCAGGGCGCATCTGCTGCGGATGCAGGCGTCTGACGACACGGCGATTGCGCAGTCGGACCTGGACAAGGTCACAGACTTGGACAAGCAGCTCGCGAGCATCAAGCAGCAGGCGGTCGCCTCGCGCGCGGGCTTTGCCTCCGCGTCGCACGTCATCCTGGGGGCATCTGAGTACAGAAGGAAGCTGCTGGAAGACGCTGCGCGCGTGACGCAAAAGATCAAGGAGATGCGCGCGAAAATCACGCAGCTGGTCGCGCAGGGCCAGACTGACAAGATCGCGGCGGCGGAGGTCAAGGATAAGGAGGACGTGGCACAGGAGGACATCTCTGCAGCGCTTGTGCGGCGCAGCAGACGGGAAAAGCGCGTGGAGGAGCAGCGGCGGCGCCTCGACAGGATGGAGATCAAGTTCGCGGCTGCAGACAAGCTGGCCGCAGCAAAGCTCGCCAAGGCCCAGCTTGAGTATAAGGGTGCCCAGGCGGACTTGGAGAAGATTCAGAGCAATCTGCACATCAAGCATGCGGAGCATGTGCACAAGAGGGTCAAGGCGCACAAAACAAAGCACGCACACTAGGCACAGCAGGCACGCCCCCGCACCGGGCCGCCTATGCCAGGAAAAGGTGGTCCGCAGACTCCTATGGGTGGGGACGAGGGTAGGGGGACTCGCTTGTGACAGGGCTCGGGTTGCTGGATCGTGACGCCCCGTGTGAGTGTGGGAAAGATTGAAAATAAAGCGACGGCCTCCGGTGCCGCCTGCAAGTATCTCAAGTGTCCCTTAGTCCCGGCTTTCCTGACCACCGCACTCCTTGCCTCCGCTACCACGCCCACGTCCGCCGCCACATCCCCTTTGGCGACGCCTACGCTCG
>Ga0315905_10007075_pt1 | contig 11386 bp, 11 predicted proteins | sample LakEriMetagenome_5_FD_203522 | JGI IMG/M metagenome (GOLD analysis project Ga0315905, IMG submission 203522) | Freshwater fungal communities from buoy surface, Lake Erie, Ohio, United States - Buoy 4 MA121 | ecosystem: Environmental > Aquatic > Freshwater > Lake | place: USA: Lake Erie, Ohio...
CCGTCCGGATCAAGTAATGCACTTAGAAGCAGATATTGAAAGGCTTTTTGGGGTAACTGGTTGGAGGCCCTCAATTTCTTTAGATGATGGTTTATATGAAACGGTAAATTGGTGGAGATCTCAATCTTAATCATGAATAAATTAACTGAAAAATTAGCATTAAATCTCCGTAAAAAAGTTCTTAAGATGGTACATCATGCAAACGCTTCTCACGTGGGGAGTTGTTTTTCAATGATTGATATTCTAAGTGTTCTTTATGGATCAATTATGAAATTTGATTCTATGCAACCTAAAATGCAAGATCGCGATAGATTTATTTTAAGCAAAGGACATGCTGCTGCCGCCGTTTATGCTTTACTAGGGGAGTTGGACTTTATAAAGAGCTCTGATCTAGATTCTTATGGAGTTGATGGGTCTTTATATATGACACATATAAATCACAAAATCCCCGGAGTTGAGTTTTCGACAGGGGCCCTGGGGCACGGCCTCTCATTTAGTGTTGGAAAATCTCTTTCATGCAAGCTGCGTGGAAATACTTGGCGCACTTTTGTTATTCTCAGTGATGGAGAAATGGACGAGGGCTCTAATTGGGAAGCTCTGATGTTTGCAGCTCACCATAAGTTAGATAACTTAATTGCAATCATTGACTACAATAAACTTCAAAGTCTTGCTTCAACCGAAGAAACACTTTCTCTTGAGCCCCTGGTCGATAAATTAATAGCCTTTGGATGTTCGGTAAAGGAAGCTGATGGCCACAATCATGATGAATTACAAAAGGTGCTATCTTCAGTTCCATGGGAGATGGGAAAGCCATCCGTATTAGTAGCGCATACAGTTAAAGGCAAGGGTGTAACTTTCATGGAAAATAAAGTGGAGTGGCATTATAAAAGCCCTAACAAAGAACAATTATTAACTGCCTTAAAAGAATTGGGTGATTGAAATGCGAAATGCGTTCATTGATGAGTTGGTCATTCATGCGGAAAAAAATCCTAATATAGCCTTAATTGTTGGTGATTTAGGATTTTCAGTTATTGAGCCTTTTGCGGATAGATTCCCAGATAGATTTATCAATGCAGGTGTAGCAGAACAAAATATGGCTGGACTTGCTGCTGGCATGGCAAGCGAGGGTTATCACGCATTCATTTATTCAATTGCTAATTTTCCAACATTTAGGTGCGCAGAGCAAATTCGCAATGATATTGACTACCACAAGTTATCCGTAACTATTGTTGCTGTTGGAGGTGGATTAGCATATGGCAATTTAGGATACTCCCATCATGCAATTCAAGATTATGCATTTATGAGATCATTGCCTAATATGTTGATTGCATCCCCGGGAGACCCAATGGAAGTTCGAGCATGTATGCGATACATAATAGAAAATCCGCAACCTAGTTATTTGCGACTTGGGAAAGCCGGTGAAGAAATTTTTCATCAGAGCGTTCCTAATATTAGTCCAGGAAAGTGGCTACTTGTAAGACATGGCGATGCATATGCAGAAACTTTTTTAACAACTGGAGCCACTTTACAATTAGCTCATGATTTGATTTCATCGAACTCTATTCTAAGCAACCGAGCTATTCATTCATTACCTATGTGGGGCATGTCTTCTAAGCACTTACAAGCTAAACAAGTTGCGAGCATCTCATCTGTACTAACACTTGAAGATCATTTAATTGATGGCGGATTCGGGAGCTGGATGCTTGAGTCCCTTATATTAAATCCAAATTTAATTTCAAAAATTAAAATAAAATCCCTAGATCCCATAGTTTGCGGAATGGTTGGAAAGCAGGAAACATTAAATTGCGCAGGAGGCTTAACTTCGCACATAGAAAGCGAGCAAAATTCTGTCATCAAATCTAAAGTCAACCAATTTAAGTGAACAGTATCTAGGGATATTTATTGAATGTTCAAAAAAATTAAAAATTTTTCTGGGATCGATAAACCTGTTGCTTTAAGTTTGATTAAGGGGTTATGGATTGGTTTTTCTAATCTTATCACGTTGTATTTCGTTGCAAGATATCTAGATCCAATATCTCAAGGGTATTATTATACTTTCTTCAGCATAATCGCCCTTCAAGTTTTTGTGGAAATGGGCTTAACTTTCTCTTTGGTTCAATTTGTTAGTCATGAAATGGCTCATCTATCACTAGATACAAAAGGTAATGCCCAAGGCAATCCTAGGTCAAAACGTCGATTACAAACGATAATAATGTTTGCTTACAAGTGGTTTGGGTTGGGAGCATTTTTATTCTCGATAATTCTAATCCCATCCGGTGCCTTTTTTTTTAATAGCAATAATTTTTTAAAAATACCATTTGATATATTAATCCCTTGGGTTTTGTTAGTAGTTTTGACTGCCTTAAATTTGCTTCTTACTACCTCTACAGCCATTATTGAAGGTACGGGAAAAATATCAGAAGTTATTGGAATGAAATTGCTTCAGTCATTATTATCATCTTTTGTGTTGTGGTTTTTTTTGGCAAAAAAAGCAGGATTATACTCTCTAGTTTTTAGTAGTATGATCGGATTGATTGTAGGAGTGCTTTGGTTATTTATTCGACTCCGTAATTTTTTTATAGACATACTAAGACATAAATCAAAAGAACGTGGAATTAACTGGAGGCGTGAAATTTTTCCATTCCAATGGCGAATAGCTGTAAGTTGGATGAGTGGCTACTTTGTATTTTATTCACTTACGCCAATTTTGTTTAAACAAAGTGGTGCGGAAGTTGCAGGCCAATTTGGCGCTAGTATGCAATTATTTTCTGTTCTTAATGGTGGTGCAATTATTTGGATTTCAACTAAAATGCCAATTTTTGGAATGTTAGCTGCAAAAAATAATTATGAAAAATTAAGGACATTATTCTTTAGAAGTTTTTTCCAGTCAACAGCAATGCTTGTTATTGCTATTTCCCTAGCTGGAGCTTTTTATTGGTATTTAGTTTCAATTAATGCTGCGATAGTGTCTAAAATTCTTCCATTAAATGCGCTAGCCCTTCTCGCTATATGTTCCCTCTTAAACCATATAGTGTTTTCTATGGCTGCTTACTTAAGGTCTCATAAGAAAGAGCCTTTTATGTTGATTTCAGTTCTAAATTCCTTATGCACCTTTTCATTGTCTCTATTACTAGTACCTTATTATAATTATATGGGCGCTGTTTTATCTTATTTAGCTGGCAATTTCTTTTTTGGTTTTTTGGGCGGCGGACTAATTTTCTTAAAAGACCAAAAAAAGTAGATATTAATGTCCAATCAAACCCTAACAATTGCGATACCAACTTTTAATAGATGCTCAGTTTTACTTGAAAATCTAAAGCATTTACTTCCTCAGATAGATAAGAATGTAGATATATTGATAATAGATAACTGTTCTGATATCGAAGTTGAAAATTTTTTAAAACAAAAAATTAAAGCCTATGACAATAAAATAAAAATTGTCAGAAACACAGTTAATATCGGCAGCAATGCAAATATACTCCGTTGTATAGAGTATTGTGAATCAGATTACATTTGGATACTAGGAGACGATGATTTTCCTTTGCCAGATGCACTGGAGAAAATTAAATTTTTTTTAGCGTATGGAGACGCAATTTGGATTAACTTTCATTCTAATGATTTTCAACCGAAAAGAATTTCAGGAGCAAAAGTTGGCTCCATGGTTGATTTTTTAAACCATCTTGAATCTATAAATGAATTAGTTTTTATGTCTAATAATATCTATAAAACCTCTTATATAAAAAAAGGGTTATCTGAAGCTTACTTAAATATTGATATGATGGCCCCACATTTAATATCAATGCTTTATGGGGTAATTAAGAGTAACTCAATTGGTAATTACTACATAACTAGAAATAATCTTTTTTTAAGTATAGCTAATAACAAGGATAAAGCCTCTTCATGGTCTCTTTTTAGAGTCTTCATTGGTACTACTACAATCTTTCAGCTACCAGTTTCAAAAGATATTTCTAAAGAATTGATGCGACTTGTCAGGGGCGCTAGAAAAAATTGGCTAGCTAACAAGTATATGGTCGCTGCATTTTGGGAATTATCATCAACCCAAGGGGTTATCAAAGCCCTTCAGATGTCATCGCATTTAATAATTAATCTTTTATTAATTGATCGATTTAAATATGTAGTTTCACTACCATTGTATTTATTTTCTATTTTTACTGGATCTTATTTTTGGCCACATAAAGAAATGATAAAAAAGGCGTATAAAAAATTATTGTTATTTCGTAATGAGAAAATTAGATGATTATTTCTTTATATTTATTAAAGGTTAAGTTGGAGGTTTATTTTTTGGGTATCAGGCTTTTCGAACGGGATGATATTATTCCAATTAATAATAAATATATTAAAAGGCAACCATGAATAAAACACCTAAAATTTATGTAGCAGGGCATCGCGGTATGGTTGGCTCTGCAATTATCAGAAAGCTTCAGGAAGATAGATCTAACAATATCGTTGTTCGTTCACATGCTGAATTAGACCTTAGCAATCAAGAAGCGGTTAATCTTTTTTTTGAAAAAGAGCGTCCTGAACAGGTTTATCTTGCCGCGGCAAAAGTCGGTGGAATTTATGCTAACAATACTTACCCAGCAGACTTTATTTACGAAAATCTCATGATACAAACAAATATAATCCATGCCGCATGGAAGTATGGAGTAAGTAAACTTTTATTCTTAGGCTCGAGCTGTATTTACCCAAAAATAGCTGAGCAGCCCATTTCCGAAGCTGCTCTTTTGACAGGGGCTCTAGAATCAACCAATGAACCTTATGCAATAGCTAAAATCTCTGGAATCAAACTATGTGAAAGTTATAACAGACAGTATGGTGTAGACTTCAGAAGTGTTATGCCATGCAATTTGTATGGACTTGGGGATAATTATCACTTAGAAAATTCTCACGTTATTCCTGCTCTTATTAGAAGATTTCACGAGGCTAAAGTTTTAGGTAAAAAAGAAGTTATTATTTGGGGTACTGGGACTCCAAAACGAGAGTTCTTATATGTGGATGATATGGCTGCAGCTAGCGTTCATGTTATGAATTTGGACAAAAGTATATACGCGAAGAACACATTGCCTATGCAGAGTCATATTAACGTTGGTTATGGTGCTGACGTTACTATCGCTAATTTAGCTCAAGCAATAAGTGAGGCTTTAGAATATTTTGGAGACATTAAATTTGACGATAACAAGCCTGATGGAACTCCAACTAAATTAATGAATACGGAGCTAATTAATTTACTGGGTTGGAATCCGCAAGTGAATTTAAAAGAAGGACTTAAAAAAACTTATGAAGATTTTATGATGCACATTGATACATTAAGAATGGAATAGGAATATAGATATGACAAAAAAAGTTGCTTTAATTACTGGTATCACTGGCCAAGATGGATCGTACTTAGCAGAATTTTTGTTAGAAAAAGGCTACATGGTTCACGGGGTAAAGCGTCGGTCGAGTTCATTTAATACTGAGCGCATCGATCATCTTTATCAAGATTTACACGTCAATAATGTGAGTTTCAAATTGCATTATGGTGACCTGACCGATAGTAGTAATTTGATTCGTATTATAAAAGAAACACAGCCTAATGAAATTTATAATCTAGCTGCTCAGAGCCATGTAGCTGTCAGTTTTGAAAGTCCAGAATATACCACTGACGTCAATGCTATGGGCACATTAAGAATTCTTGAGGCTATTCGTATTCTTGGCCTGGAAAACAAAACCCGTTTCTATCAAGCATCAACTTCAGAGTTATATGGTTTAGTTCAAGCGACACCTCAAAATGAAGCTACTCCTTTTTATCCTCGCAGTCCTTATGCTGTTGCAAAATTATATGCCTATTGGATTACTGTAAATTACCGAGAAGCTTATGGAATTTATGCATGCAATGGCATCCTTTTCAATCATGAGAGCCCTCGCCGTGGTGAAACATTTGTGACGCGCAAAATTACCCGGGGTCTTGCTAATATTGCATTAGGTTTAGAGGAGTGTTTGTATATGGGAAATATAGATTCTCTGAGAGATTGGGGCCATGCTAAAGATTTTGTCCGCATGCAATGGTTGATGCTTCAGCAAGAGCATCCTGAAGATTTTGTAATTGCAACAGGATTTCAGTTTTCAGTTCGACAGTTTATTGAATGGGCAGCAGCTGAAATTGGAGTCATTTTGCGCTTTGAAGGTAATGGACTCAATGAAAAAGCTATTGTGGCCAGCATCAACGGTAATAAAGCGCCCGCAATAAAAGTTGGTGATGTTGTAATGAAGATTGACCCACGATATTTCAGACCTTCAGAAGTTGAAACGCTTTTAGGTGATCCGACAAAAGCTAAACAAAGATTAGGCTGGGTGCCTCAAATTACCGCCCATCAAACATGCATAGAGATGGTTGCTTCAGATCTTCGACTGGCAAAGCAGCATGCAATTTTAAGAGAAAATGGATTTAATCCAAACGTCAGTATTGAATAACCTGAACCATAAAATGAGAAAAAAATTTTGTCGTGAGTAATATACTTTTTTTGAACATTTCCATTCAAGAAGTAATATTTCAAAGCCATGAAAATACTAATAACAATTAACAAAAACAAGACTGCGTAATGATGAAAATATTTTTTTCATCAGATATTTTCCTTTTGCAAAGGTATGGAGGCATTTCAAGATACTTTACTCAATTAGCTAGTAATCTTGCTAAAAAAAAGGAATGCGATTTAAGTATTGGGGGAAGTTTATTTTTGAATGAACATTTAAATCAAGCCCCTTCATCCATAAAGAGAGGAAAAATGATTTATTTAAATACTCGTATTGGATACATAATTAATTATATCTCCAAGATCTTTCAAAACATTCATAATAAAATTTATAAGCCAGATATTATTCATTGCACATACTATTCGAGGAATATTAAAAAGATTAAAGGTACAAAATTAGTTGTCACTGTTTTTGACATGATTCACGAGCTTTTCGCTGATCAATATAGTAAATTTGATTGCACATCAGCAAATAAGAGAAGGTCTGTAAAGGTAGCTGACCATATCATTTGTATTTCTGAACAAACTAAAAAAGATCTAATTCGTTTGTTTGGAGTTGATGAAAAAAAGATATCGGTGACTATGCTTGGCTTTTCATTGCCAAAAACTCATACTGTTAATTTAATTTTCGATAAAGCATTTATTCTTTTTGTGGGATCTCGAAAGTCATATAAAAACTTCAAGTCACTTTTCATCGCATATGCATCTAATGCTGAACTCTTTAGTAACTACAATCTTATTGCATTTGGCGGCGAACCTTTTAGTAAAGATGAATTATCAATGCTTGCTGATTTCAAGCTGTCAGGTAATGTCATTCACATTAGCGGAGATGATAGTAAGTTGGCTTTTTATTATATGAATGCAAGTATTTTTGTTTATCCATCAATGTATGAAGGTTTTGGAATCCCACCATTGGAGGCAATGAGTTTTGGCTGCCCAGTTGCATGCAGCAATGTTAGTTCGATTCCTGAGGTGGTTGGTGATGCTGCTGCTAAATTTGATCCTGAATCGGTTAAGTCAATTGAGAGCGCATTATTGAAAGTTTTAAAAGATCCGAATTATAAATCAGATCTTATAAGAAGGGGTCGAGAGCGAGTAAAGCTTTTTAGTTGGGAAAGTTGCGCTGATCAAACTTTTGAAATCTATAGAAAGATATTGAATTGAAGGCATTAATTTTAGGTATTTCAGGCCAAGACGGCGCATATCTTGCCCATTTCTTATTAGAAAAAGGATATCAAGTTATTGGCACATCCAGAGATTCACAAGCCAATACATTCAGCAATCTAATTAAATTGAATATAAAAAATGAAATCGAGCTTGTTACAATGTCGATTGATGATTTTAAAAGTGTTTGTTCGGTTATTTGTAAGTATGCTCCGAATGAAATTTATAATTTAACAGGACAATCTTCAGTAAGTTCTTCATTTAAAGAGCCATATGAAACCTTATCAAGCATTGCACTTGGGACACTAAATATCCTAGAAGCAATAAAGGTAACAGGGAAAAATTGTAAATTTTACAATGCGGGATCAAGTGAGTGTTTTGGAGATACGGGACAATATCCTGCGGATGAGTTGACAACATTTAAACCAAATAGCCCTTATGCAATAGCTAAGGTTGCAGCTCACTCTTTAGTTGATAATTATAGAAAATCTTATGGCATATATGCGACGTCAGGTATTTTGTTTAATCATGAGTCGCCCCTTAGGGGCCAGGATTTTGTAACGCAAAAAATTGTTAAAGCAGCATTTAGAATAAGTAAAAATAAGAATCAAAAAATTGAACTGGGTAATCTAAATATCCAGCGAGACTGGGGTTGGGCTCCTGAGTATGTTATTGCGATGTGGAAAATGCTTCAACAAGGCCTGCCAGAAGATTTTGTAATTGCTACAGGACAAACTGTTTCGCTTGAATATTTTACGTCTAAAGCCTTCGAGTTTTTTGGATTGAATTGGAGGGACTATGTCATCATTAATAAATCTTTTTATAGACCAATCGACCTTATGATGAGCTCTGCAAATCCAGGAAAAGCTCAAAGCGATTTAGGTTGGAAAGCTGAAGTTCATATTGATGAAGTTATAATTAAAATGTGTGAAGCAGAGTCAAAAATATGAAAAAAAGTATTTTAATTTTTCCTTAAAAACTATTTTCGACTATCTAGAAATTAAACTTGACCTAAATGTGCTTTTTATAAAATATTATTTTTTGGAGCTATATTTGTGAAGATGCCACCTAAAAAAAATATAAAAAATGAGTTGATTTATCCAAAAGTGTCTGTAATTACGGTTTGTTACAATAATGCCTTAACAATAGAAAGAGCTGTTTTAAGCGTTAAAAATCAGAGTTACAAGCATATTGAATATATTGTTGTTGACGGCCAATCAAGCGACTTGACTTTTGATATTGTAAAGAAGTTTAGTTTTGTAGATAAGTTAATTAGTGAAAAAGACTCAGGAATTTATGATGCTATGAATAAAGGAGTTTCATTTGCGTCGGGCGAAATAATTGCATTTCTTAATGCTGATGATTTTTATAAAGGATCAAATATTGTTGAGCAAGTTGTAAAGAAAATGTTATCAAGTCAACTTGATGCTGTTTATGGTGATGTTGATTTTTTTGCCCCTGAAAATATCAAAAAAATTGTGAGGCGATATAGCTCAAAAAACTTCTCATCTAAAAAATTAGCTTATGGATTTATGCCAGCCCATCCAGCATTATTTATGAAGAAAAATATATATAAAGCGGTTGGTAAGTTTAATATTAAGTATAGGATAGCAGGCGATTTTGATTTCATCGTTAGAGCATTCCAGAATAACAATTTGAAATATCTTTATGTTCCAGAAGTTTTTGTATCCATGCAAACCGGAGGAATTAGTTCAAGTGGTTTAAAAGCAACTTTGACTCTCAACAAAGAAATTATGCAATCCTGTCAAGAAAACGGTATCGATACAAATTGGATAAAGTTACTTTCTAGGTATTTTGTAAAAATCTTTGAATTTATGAGGTTTTCATTTTGAAAATACTAATTACAGGTGCTAACGGGTTTATTGGCTCCTCGCTTTGTAAAAGTTTGAGTAGCTTTAAGATCATTAAAGCGGAACGTCATAATTGGTCAGACCTACTAGCTGGTGTCGATTGTGTTATTCATTTGGCTTCTCTAGTCCATGCTCATAATAAATCTACTAAAGAATCATTTGCTGAATATAGATCAGTAAATGTTATAAAAACATTAGCTTTTGCAAAAAATGCAATTTCAGCCGGCGTTAAGAGGTTCATTTTCATAAGCAGCATTAAGGTTAACGGTGAATTCACGAAAGCCAGAATTAGGTATAGCCCAGACGATATTCCTGCCCCTCAAAGCATATATGCAATGAGTAAGCTTGAAGCAGAGGAAGGTTTGAGAGCCCTAGCGGAATCTAGCAATATGGAATTGGTGATTGTTAGATTGCCACTAGTTTATGGCCCTGGAGTGAGAGCGAATTTTTTAAGCATGATGGATAATCTTCAACGTGGCTTGCCGTTGCCTTTTGCTAATATTGACAATAAAAGAAGTTTTGTATTTATTGATAATGTAATTGATTTATTGATTAAACTAATCGAACACCCCAAGGCAGCGGGCGAGACTTTTCTCGTGTCAGACGATGAAGATGTTTCAACTTCAAATCTATTACTTGATATTAGTCGCGAGCTAGGATGTCCTGTAAAGTTAATTTATATCCCTCAATGGTTGTTAATTTTTATTTTTAAGGTGATGCGCAGAGATCATTTGCGAGCGCAACTTCTTGAATCCATGCAAATAGATATTAGAAAAACAAAAGAGTTGTTAAATTGGACCCCACCAGTCAAATATTTAGATGGTATAAAGAAAACGGTTCGAGCTCATTTAGAAAATAATCAAACTCTTTCAAAATGAAACGCATATTAGATTTAATTTTCGCATCGGTATTTGGCCTTCTTATTTTGCTACCTTTTTTATTTATCTGCCTAGTTGTTAAATTTACTTCGAAAGGTCCAGTATTTTATTGGTCCAATAGGATTGGGTTTAAAAATTTACCCTTTAAAATGCCTAAGTTTAGAACTATGCACCACGGTACCCCTGCAGTTGCAACACATCTCTTACATAACCCACAAATTTATTTAACGCCGATTGGGTCATTTTTAAGGAAAAGTAGTCTCGATGAATTACCTCAGTTGTGGAGTATATTTAAAGGTGATATGAGTTTTGTGGGTCCGAGACCGGCATTATTCAATCAAAAAGACTTGATAGCATTGAGATCAAAAGCAGGTATAGATACTTTAGTGCCAGGATTAACAGGTTGGGCCCAAGTTAACGGCAGAGATAATTTGTCTATTCGTAAAAAAGTAGCATTAGATATAGAGTATATGGAAAACCAATCAATTTACTTCGATTTAAAAATTATATGGGTGACTTTTTGGAAGACGGCTCAGCGTAGAGGAATATCTCACTAGAATCATTCATAATGATTTACTGTATTCTAATTGCCCATACTTTAAATTATTTTATTTCTATAAATTTACATGAAAAAAACTTTAATTAATTTCAGAACTGCACTTGCGCTAGCTTATGATTTGATCGCAGTTTCGCTTGCTTGGTATGGGGCATTTTTATTACGATTTAATTTCGAACTTCTTCCTGGGTATTTTGTATTATTTAAACAAACGCTTTTAATAGTATTGTTTACAAAGGCAATATCTTTTTTGAGTTTTGGTCTTTATAGAGGAACTTGGCGTTTTGCTAGCATTCCTGACTTAAGGCGAATTTTCCTATCGGTTGCTTTATCAGGATTGGTTTTAGCTGCTTTATTTTTTATGATTAATACTAACGATAGGGT
>Ga0315905_10007076_pt1 | contig 11384 bp, 11 predicted proteins | sample LakEriMetagenome_5_FD_203522 | JGI IMG/M metagenome (GOLD analysis project Ga0315905, IMG submission 203522) | Freshwater fungal communities from buoy surface, Lake Erie, Ohio, United States - Buoy 4 MA121 | ecosystem: Environmental > Aquatic > Freshwater > Lake | place: USA: Lake Erie, Ohio...
TGTAACACTTCTGCAAACACAATTTCAGTAGGAGACCAAGATAATGTTACGTGAAAATAATCGTTTATTCGTTCTTTGTTAGATGCAATTAATTCAATTTGCTGACCGTTCCATTCGATAATTCTTTTCAAAGTATCTTTTTTCCAACGTTTTGCATTACCAACATAGCATTTAATTTCCAATTCTCCCTGACAACTCATTGCTAACGATGCGTCAATATGTTTGTCTGCCGCTTCCAAATAAAACAACTCGACTACAGCTCCCGTATCTGTATGAAACAACATTCTTGCTTCAACTACCTTAGTGTTATTGTAAATCATTAAGGTGTTTTCAGGAATATATGCCGCAAAGTTTTTATAAATATCCTCTTGTATGGTTTCATTCTTATAAATCAATAGCTTTGAAGCATCTCTTTCAGCCAATGGATATTTTGCAATACGTTCATCAGGAAGGTGATATGTAAAATCTGAAATCTGAATATTTTTAATCGAAGACATTTTATTATATTTTAATTTTAACCTAACCTTTTCTTTTCGAATTCATTTTAGGCTTATAATGCTCCATATGTTTTAATTCTTGAATCACGCTGGAGCTATTTTTGGTGAAGAATTCTTTCATGATTATGTTGTAAAATTCTTCTTTATTTTCGAATAAATCTTTCATAACAAACTCTGAATCATCTCTATTCAAAATCATTAGATTAATTAAATCTTCAGCAATCGCTAATTTCATCGAAACCAATAATATATCATTATATTTATCAACCAGTTCTTTGATTTTCGTTTCTTGTTGAGGGGTCATTAATTTTTAGATTTATTGTTTGCAAAAATATATCACGAAACACTATGATCTTGTACAAAACCAAAAATTATTGATTTTGTTTTGCTAACCAATCTAGACAAATCACATTAAACTCTTCAAAACGCTCGATATTGACAACATGGCCACAATTTTCAACAATGGATAATGAACCTTTTATTTCAGAATTTGACATTTTAACTACATCATGAATAAACATATGATCTTGTCTGCCAGAAACAAACAACACTGGTAAATTATGCCTGATTTTCTCGAATGATTTTAAAGTACTTCCTAAAGTAGCTGTTAAACCAAACCATCTAAGAAATTCAGATTTTTTCATTTTCTTAGCTTCGTGAATGAAAATGGCTCTTGATTTTTTATGATTTCTTCTAGGTAAAATAATCCATGCAAAAAAAGAATAAAGAAATATAAATGGAACTATCTTTTTACTTGAATTTCCAATAAAAATTAAAAAACGAGAAAAATTAGTTAATCTAATTATCGCACCAGTCAATATCATTGACTTTACCCTAAGTGAATCTATCTCTACTAGTTGTCTAATGATCAACGTACCTAAAGAAACACCTATAAAATGTGCTTTCTCAATCTTATTTCGGTCTAATTCATCAAATATTTCTTGTGCTATTGCAGTAAAAGAATATTCTAATTTTTTATTTATTTCATCAATAACTACTGTTCGACCATGACCTCTCAAATCTATCAATAGTAAATTGTACTTTTTACGAAAAGCATTTACCTGCTTAAACCAAATGGTTGAACTTCCTCCTGCTCCGTGAATGAAAACAACCCACTCAGCATTTGGATTTTCGTTTTTATAAATTATCTGATGTAGCATCTATTCTTTTAAGTTTACTCCAAACTAAAAGCATAGAGCCAATAAATATTAAATTCCCAATCCCAAGAACTCCCCATTCCGTAAATTTGGTAGATATTGCTCTCCCCCATAAATCCATAGAATCAAAAGAAAATAGCAACATTCCAAAACAATACCCAAGCCAAATTAGTTTATTTTTCACTTTAGAAGCAAATAATAACAGTAACATCACCATGGGTATTGACAATAAAAAATGTTGTGTATCGGTAACAAAAAAACTAGGTATAAACCCAAGAAACACACTTGTCCAAAACCAAAAATCTTGTTTATTCAGATTGGTATTTAAATGATTCTTAAACCAAAAAACAATCAATACAGCCAGTCCCACAAATGATGGAATCCATGAATGTGAAAAACCAAAAATAGAAGGAATCATAAATTGTAAGGACGAAGGATTTGAAATATATTCTCCATGGGCAGTAATCGAATTCACCCAACCATTCCACAACATCCAATTTGTTGACCACCCCCAAATTAAAATAGGAATGAATAAAAATAAGATCCCCCAACCAGTAAGAAAAAGAATCATTTTCCAATTTTTATACAGTAAGATAGGCAAAACCACTAAAATCATGATTGGCTTTAAAATCAACATAATACCATAAAAAAAAGATGAAACAGCCCATTTTTCTTTTTGATAGAACCATGCCCCCAACACAAAACTTGACAAAAGGAGTAAATTGACATTTCCCATATGGTATTCTCTAGTAAGATGAATCACGATAACAAAAAACGATAGTATCAAATGCCAATTTGGTGATTTTATCTGAAAAACAGATGTTACCATTCTTTGCCATAAAGGAAGCGAGAATAGCAAACTCAAAAACAATAAAATAACATGTAAAATTTTTACTGTTTCGAATGAAAATTTAGTTACCGGGGCAAAAAACAACAAAGTTGTTGGTGGATACTTAAAATAACCCGTATCTAAACCGTAGGAATGAATATATGGATTATTACCTTCAAAGAAATCAATTGTCGCTTCATAATATACTCTGAAATCATTTGCATAAAGTTTGCCATTACTCATTTCAACAGAAACAAACAAAACTGTAAACAAAGAAACTAATAACCAATAAATTAAATATGATTTGTCTTTGATGACATTTTTAACATTCAATCTCATTCAGCTTTATGTTTCTTTTTTTATTTAAATGAACAATTAAGTCTTAAAGTGACAAGTAATCACTAAAAGTTGATTTACATATTTCTTCTATATTGCCCTCCTACTTCAAATAATGCCGATGTTACTTGACCTAATGACGCATGTTTACACGCTTCCATTAAATATTCAAATACATTTTTATTATTGATTGCAGCTAACTGTACTTCACGTATTGCTTTTTCAGCCTCTGTTTGTTTTACAGTATGCAGTTCTTTCAACATGGAGATTTGGTATTGCTTTTCCTCTTCTGTTGCACGAATTACTTCTCCCGGAATAATCGTTGGCGAACCTTTCGAACTCAAGAATGTATTAACTCCGATTATTGGATATTCGCCTGTATGTTTCAACGTTTCGTAATACAATGATTCTTCTTGAATTTTAGAACGTTGGTACATTGTTTCCATTGCTCCTAAAACCCCTCCTCTTTCTGTAATACGATCAAATTCAGATAATACTGCTTCTTCAACTAGATCAGTCAATTCCTCAATTATAAAACTACCTTGTAGTGGATTTTCATTTTTCGCTAATCCTAATTCTCTATTGATGATTAACTGAATGGCCATTGCACGTCGAACAGACTCTTCTGTTGGTGTGGTAATTGCTTCATCATACGCATTGGTATGCAAAGAATTACAGTTATCATAAATCGCATACAACGCTTGTAGGGTTGTACGAATATCATTAAAATCAATTTCTTGTGCGTGTAAAGAACGTCCAGAAGTTTGAATGTGGTACTTCAACATTTGTGCTCTTGGATTTGCTCCGTATTTTTTCGCCATCGCTTTAGCCCAAATACGACGAGATACACGACCTATCACAGCATATTCAGGGTCGATACCATTTGAGAAGAAGAATGATAAGTTTGGACCAAAATCATTGATATCCATTCCCCTACTTAAATAATATTCTACAAATGTAAATCCATTCGCAAGCGTAAATGCTAATTGTGAAATTGGATTAGCTCCTGCTTCCGCAATGTGGTATCCTGAAATTGAAACGGAATAGAAGTTACGTACTTTATTTCCAATGAAGTATTCTTGTACATCTCCCATTAAACGCAACGCAAATTCTGTTGAGAAAATACACGTGTTTTGTGCTTGGTCTTCTTTTAATATATCTGCTTGAACCGTTCCCCTCACTTGTGCCAACGTATCCGCTTTGATTTTTGCATACACTTCTGCAGGCAGTACTTGATCTCCCGTTACCCCTAACAACATCAATCCTAATCCATCATTTCCTTCAGGTAATTCCCCTTGGTAACGAGGTCTAGCCTTCCCTTTTTCAGCATAAATTGCATTAATTTTAGTTTCAACTTCTGCCTCTAATCCATTTGCTTTGATGTATTTCTCACAATTTTGATCAATTGCAGCATTCATAAAGAAACCTAATACAATCGGAGCTGGACCATTAATCGTCATCGATACCGAAGTCTTTGGATCACTTAAATCAAATCCAGAATATAATTTTTTAGCATCGTCCAAACAACAAACAGAAACCCCTGAATTTCCGATTTTACCATAAATATCTGGTCTTAAATCAGGGTCGTTTCCGTATAATGTCACGGAATCAAAAGCTGTTGACAAACGTTTTGCTGGCATTCCCAAACTCACGTAATGGAAACGTTTATTTGTTCGTTCTGGACCACCTTCACCTGCAAACATACGTGTTGGATCTTCTCCTTCTCGTTTGAATGGAAATAATCCAGAAGTATAAGGGAATTCACCAGGTACATTTTCTTGTAACGACCAACGTAAAATATCCCCCCAAGCTTCATATTTAGGTAAAGCAATTTTAGGAACCTGTGTTCCTGATAAAGAAGTTGTATGTGTTTCCAAAGAAAGTTCTTTGTCTCTCACTTTAAACTTAAAGACAGGATCTTTGTATAATTTTTTCTTTTCTTGCCAATTTTCAATAATCGCCCAATTTTTAGGGTCGAAATTTAATTTTTCAATATCAAACGATTCTTGTAATCCTTTTACCAAACGATCTTTATCATCGATATTCATTTTTGAAATCGTATCAATTGATTTTTGAAGACCGTATAACTTATTGGCAACTTCCACTTGTTGGTTTACCCACTTATCGTAATTGCGGTTGTTTTCGGAAATCTCTGACAAATAGCGTGTTCTATCGGGTGGAATAACAAATATTTTTTCAGACATTTCATCTGTCACTTCAAAAGTTGAAGGTAAATTTGCTTCTGCTTTTTCGTTTAACGTTTTAATGATTACTGAATATAAAGTATTCATTCCAGGGTCATTAAACTGAGAAGCAATCGTGCCATAAACAGGCATTTCATCTGTGTTTTGTTCCCACAAATTATGATTACGTTGGTATTGTTTACGCACATCACGCAAGGCATCTAAAGCACCTCTTTTATCGAATTTGTTCAATGCAATTACATCGGCAAAATCCAACATATCAATCTTTTCTAACTGTGTTGCTGCACCATATTCTGGTGTCATTACATACAATGAAACATCCGAATGATCCAATATTTCTGTATCCGATTGACCAATCCCAGAAGTTTCTAAAATGATTAAATCATATTTTGCTGCTTTCAATACATTTACTGCTTCAGCAACGTGTTTTGATAAAGCTAAATTCGACTGGCGAGTAGCTAACGAACGCATATACACACGTTTGTTTTTAATCGCATTCATACGAATTCTATCCCCTAATAAAGCTCCACCAGTCTTTCTTTTCGAAGGATCTACAGAAACAACAGCAATGGTTTTATCTTGGAAATCCAATAAAAAACGACGCACTAATTCATCTACCAACGAAGATTTACCAGCACCTCCAGTCCCTGTAATCCCCAAAACAGGAACTTTATTTTCAGCTGCTAAAGCATGAATTTTGTCTAAAATCGCTTTTGATTCTTCTGGATAATTTTCTGCAGCCGAAATCACACTTGCAATTTCTGGTACATTTTTATTTTTTATCTTTTCTAAATCAAACGATTGTTTATCTCCTAATGGAAAATCTGATTTTTGAACCAAGTCATTAATCATCCCTTGTAACCCCATAGCACGACCATCATCAGGATGATAGATACGTGTGATTCCATACCCTTGTAAATCTGCAATTTCAGATGGTAAAATGGTCCCTCCACCTCCAGCAAAAATCTTTATATGCGGAGCACCCTTTTCTTTCAATAAGTCGTACATGTACTTTAAGTACTCATTGTGACCCCCTTGGTAAGAAGTCATTGCAATTGCTTGTGCATCTTCTTGAATAGCACAATCCACAACCTCTTCAACGCTTCTATCGTGTCCCAAATGAATAACTTCACAACCTGTAGATTGGATAATTCTTCTCATGATATTAATCGCTGCATCATGTCCATCAAACAAAGAAGCGGCAGTTACAATTCTTACTTTATTGATTGGTTTGTACGGGGCTACATTTTCCATAAATTGCTACTTATATAAGTGGGTGCGAAGATAAGGAAAAAATCTGTCCGAGTGAAACGAAGACATCCCCCCCTTGTCAGGCTGAGCGGAGTGGAAGCGCCTCCTTCGACTTCGCTCAGGATGACGCTGACACTGAATATAATTTCATTTTTATTTGTTTTCAAAACATATTTTTCACTAACTTAATTAAGGCATTAACAACAACACCTTATGAAACAGCACTTTGTATACATTTTAAAATGCGCAGACAATAGTTATTATACCGGAGTCACAAATAGTTTAGATCGAAGAATGTATGAACATTCTAATTCTTTCAATCCCGATTCTTATACTTCAAAAAGATTGCCTGTTGAGTTGGTTTTTCATCATGTTTTTTATAGTCCTATGCAAGCAATTTCTTTTGAGAAGCAAATTAAAGGTTGGAACAGAAAAAAGAAGGAAGCGTTGATTAATGGTAATTGGGAGTTGTTGCATAATTTAGCGGAATGTAAAAATTATAGTCATTGTAGGGGCTTCGACTCCGCTCAGCATAACAAGGCGTAGAGATGATGCTCATCGTGACTTCGACTCCGCTCAGTCTGACGATGAAAAGGATCAATTTAATTTAAAATCTACACATTTTGACGATAAAAAAATTATGCAATTTAGGAATTTTATTTATGTAAATCAGGAATTTACAAACAAAACAAACCAATCAATATATTTAAAATTAATTATTTAAATCAAAAAAATAAACAAGTTTAATCTAAAAATAAACTAACAGATAAAAAATTAAAAAAGTACGTTAAACCAAAATAAAATCATACAATATTTATCTTTATAAAAAAAAGTATTTAATGAACATCACACATACTGACTTTGATAACTTTCAATGGATTGATATAACCCAGCCAGACGAAACTAAATTAGCTAATTTAGCAGATGATTATGGTTTAGATTATTATTTAATAAAAGATAGTTTAGAACGTGGACATCTACCTAAAATCGAAAAACTACCTAATTACACTTTTGTAATATTACGTGCTTTTTCAAAGACACACAAGGGTAGAATTACAAACGTTAATGAACTTTCAAATAAAATAGCTTTTTTCTATAATGATAAGGAAGTTATTACCATACACAGAGCAAACTTTGATTTCATAAAAGAAATAACGAATAAACTTCAATTTATTAATTCAGAACAGTTTTTATTGTACATTATCAAAAAAATGATAGAAACTTATTCCGAATCAGCACAAGAACTGTCCGATAAAATCGATCTAATAGAGCAGGTTATTTTCTTAAGGGACTATCGTAAAGTTTCTTTAGAAGATTTATATTTTCAAAAATCACAAACGCGTATATCAAAAAAAATTTTGCACTTAACTCAACACGTATTACATGAAATGGAAATCTATGAATACAACAAAACAGCTTTACAAGACATTAAAGATCAACTAATAAGTTTGACTCTTTCTTTTGAAGAGGTAATGGACGACTCTAACAACTTAATGAATATGTATCTTTCTGTAAATGCTCAGAAGACGAATGATGTCATGAAATTACTAACCATATTTTCAGCTTTTTTCTTACCACTTACATTTATAGCAGGGATTTATGGTATGAATTTTAAATACATGCCTGAATTAGAAGGGGAATTTGCCTATTTTATCATATTAGGACTAATGGCTATATTATCAGCTTTTATATTTTACTGGTTTAGAAGAAAAAAGATTTTATGACTTGTTAGTTTTTTTAATTGTGAATTAAGGTTTTCATAAAATACAAACTCCAACTACAACTACAATTAATTCAATCATTTTATAGAAAATTTGAGTGATTGAATAATTTTTCTGTAAACAGATTAAACTTTTTTAATTTCTAGTAGTCAAAGTTTAAAACAACTTAATTAAACAAATATGAAAAATCTAAAATCTATTGCTTTAACAGCAATTCTATCAGGAGCTACATTTTTAAGCTTTTCACAAGAAAAAGAAATTAAAACTCCAGAGCAACGCGCTGAAAAAAGAACAGAAGTTTTAACTAAAAAATTAGACTTAACGACAGAGCAACAATCGAAAGTTGCTGAATTAAATCAGAGTACAATAAAAGAAGTAGAATCCATTAAAAACAACTCCTCTTTATCAAAAGAAGAAAAAAAGAAAGCAATAAAACAACTTAGAGAAACAAAGAGAACTGAGCTAAGATCAATGTTAACTACAGATCAACAACAAAAAATGGATAAAATGAAAGAAAAAAGAGATCAAAAACGTGAAAAACACGAAAGAAAAAGAGATAAATAAAACTTATTAAGGTTCGAAATTGACTATTTTGATTTGACCATTTGTATCGTAAAATATAGTTGTGTACCAAAACATATTTTCACCTCTAGGATTTTTTGAATCGCCAATAAAGGTCACTTTATAATAGTCAATTTCTTCCATATTTGGAGTCTCCAATAGTGACAATCTAATTGATGTAAGCTTTTCAATTTCACTTGTCAACCTCAAAACATCCTCGTCAAGCAAACTAATTTCTTTTTCATAAATTTCCTTCTTTAGAGGATACCAAGCCATATTCAACCTAATTCTTTCGATTAGACGTATATTAGACTCAATTTTATTTCTAACTTGATCTTTCAAAAAATCAATCTTTTGAATTGAATCAGAAACAGTCTGCTTTACTAGAATAGTTTCAAAAGTAGTATCAACAATTATGAAATTAGTAAACTTGTCTAACTTTTTATTACAGAAATTTAATGCTGAAGTTACAGTTTTACCCAAAATTTTCTTTCTAACATCTTCTTTTTTTGCGAACCTAAAACTTTGAGAATAGAACGAAGAAGAAATAAGAATTAAAAAAACAAACAATAAAAACCTCACCTTGAAAACAATTAGAATTCAAAAGTAAGTAGAAATAATTAATTTTTTTTAGAGATTTTATTAACACTTATTAGTTTTTGTCTACTACATTTAAATCTATCTATCTCTGAATTTCTTTTATGTGTATGTTTAGTTTGACAATTTTCAACTCTTTCTCTCCATAAACGGTAACTTGAAAACTTCAATTCTTTTTTCATTAATGCTTTAACATCTGCCTCACGTAAACCAAATTGACTAAAAATAGCATCAAAAGGAGTTCTATCTTCCCAAGCCATTTCAATAATTCGATCAATATCTTTTGGTTGTAAACTTAATTTCATTTTTTGCATTTTTGACTACAATACTTTACTTCTTCCCATACTTTTTCCCATTTTTTTCGCCAAGTAAAAGGTCTACCACATGTCAAACAAATTTTTTCAGGTAAATGTTCTTTTTTAACACCTTTCATGTTTTATCTAATCTTTTAGTAGAATTAAGGTTTAGCATATGGAAAACGTTTACCTTTCAATACAACATGATAACTATCCAATCCCGAATTTGTAATACTCGAAGCCGCGTGTAAGTCGACAAAGCCATCTTCTTGAACAATATGTTTTGGCAAATAAATTTCTTGAATTTGACCTATTACAAATAGCGTATTATTAATATTTAAGGGAACCTTTTCTTTGAATTGTAAACCAATATTAACCGATGATTCTCCAACATAAGGCGCAAAAAAACCATCTTTAAATTCAGGCGCTAAACCTACTGCATCAAATTCTGAAATTTCTTTTGGATAGCGAGCAGATGTTTGATGAGCCTTTTCAACAAAACTTGGCTTTACATTATTAATTGTATAATATCCAGTATCTTCTATATTTTGTAAGGTATGTCGATCAACAGAATCTGGTCTAATTACCATACCAATCAAAGGTGGATGTGCACCTAGATGAACAATAGAATTAAAAATGGAAAGATTGGTGTGACCATTTTTGTCTTTGGTTCCAATTAATGAAACCGATTTATAACCAGTAATTGAATTAATGAAAGTGGCACGATACCGCTTTTCCATATCCATAATTTCATCAATACTTATTTTTGTAATTGTAGACTCCATAACTTTCTGTACTTAAACTCTTTATCGTAATCATTTGCTTGCTTATCTACATTAAAGACTCGATGACCACGTGGATCATTTCCTACCCCAGCAATATATGCCCAATTTCCCCAATTACTACAAACATCATAATCGATTAATTGTTCTTCAAAATATGCGGCTCCAAACCTCCAATCTAACTTCAAATCATTACACAAGTAACTTGCTACATTTTGACGACCACGATTACTCATAAAACCAGTTACATTTAACTCATTCATATTTGCATCCACAAAATCATTTCCTGTTTGACCATTTTTCCACTTATCGATATAAACTGGATGTATCTTTCGAGAAATTGGTTCAGCATCTTTAATTCCATTTTTGAAAAACAATTTAGTATCATATTTTCGCATTACCCAATGAAAATATTCCCGCCATAATAGTTCGAAATACAACCAATAAGTAGAATCATTTTTGATTTTCAATTTTTCGAAATTCATTAATTCGTAAATAATTTCACGCGGACTAATACAACCCAATGCTAACCAAGGTGAAAATTTAGAAGAATAATCAGAACCTATCAATCCATTTCTAGTTTCTTTATATACAGCAACTTGTTGAGTTTCGTAAAAATAAGATAAAACTCTTTTATTTGCCATTTTGAGACCTCCTTGAAATGGAAATGCAGTTCGATTATCATCAGTGAATTCACTTAGATAATTATGTATCTCGATTGGAACTTCAAAGTCTGGAATTGGCGGTGAACTAATTTTATTAGGTGCTTTTAAAGGTTCTTTCACCTGACATTCTTTTTCAATGATAGTACGGAATTTGGTGAAAACGTCGGGCAATTTTTTCAAAGGAAAAGGTAAATCACTTGGTGCAAATAATGTCGATGTTTCAAACGTATGAATTACACATTTTTTTGACCAACATTCTTTTTCCAACTGTTGTAATAACCATCTTTCCTCTTGAGCAGGTGGTTCTACAGTATATACATCAGTTACATCGTATTTTTGAACGATTTTTGGAATTAATTCTTTTGGATCTCCGAACTTAAAAAATAATTTACTACCTAATTCCCTCAAAGCTTCATCTAACTCGTGTAAACTCTCCATCAGAAACTTCAAACGAAATTTACCCATTTTACGGGTACCAAAGTTTGTGA
>Ga0315905_10007077_pt1 | contig 11384 bp, 4 predicted proteins | sample LakEriMetagenome_5_FD_203522 | JGI IMG/M metagenome (GOLD analysis project Ga0315905, IMG submission 203522) | Freshwater fungal communities from buoy surface, Lake Erie, Ohio, United States - Buoy 4 MA121 | ecosystem: Environmental > Aquatic > Freshwater > Lake | place: USA: Lake Erie, Ohio...
AATTCGCAAGATTGTCCTGGTGCGACCGGCAGTGGAAGCGGGCGAGAAGCTGGGGTTTCTGCCCGGCGACATGATGCAGAAGGTGAATCCGTACCTGCGGCCTCTACTGGATGCGATGAGCGACATGCTGACGTTTGAGCAGGTCCAGCGGTACATGCAGGAAGATGTCGTCGAAATCCTCCCGCTGGCATTCATGCGGGGCCGTACGTTGAACAACACCTTCATGATTCTCGATGAGGGTCAGAACACGACAACCACGCAGATGAAGATGTTCCTGACCCGCATGGGAGAGGGTTCTCGAATCGTTGTGACCGGCGATACGACGCAGTCCGACCTGCCTCCAACCATGAAATCGGGGCTGGTGGATGCTGTGATGCGGCTGCGGCATATCGAAGGTGTGGGTGTTGTGGAGTTGACGGGGGCCGACATTGTACGTCATCGTCTAGTCCGCGAGATTGTGGAAGCGTACGACGACGATTCCCGTCAATCGCCCCACCGGAAGCGCTAAACACCTTCCGGATCGATCCCAAGGCCGAAAGACCTCGGGTTCCGGCCAGCGGCACGAAGCCGCAGGAAAGTCAGTTCGACAGCTGACATGGGACGGTTCCACTTTCGCAGGAGCAGTCCATCGGCATGTTCGGGTTTGGCCACAAACGTTCGCGGGTGTCGAAGTCTTCGGCTCCCCGCCCGCGACGCACAACCATCGCCCGGGCCTGGGATGCCTTGCGGGACCGCGACTCCCTCCTGCGCCTCGGAATGTGCCTGCTGGCCATCATTGGCCTTCTCATCGTACTCCAGGGCTGGCGAGCTCCTTTTCCGTACCGCATCGGTCAATACGCCGAACGCGGGATCGCCGCCCGGACCGGCTTTCTGGAAATCAACGTCGAGGAAACGACGCGTAAACGCGACGATGCCGAGCGCCAGGTTCCACTGACGTTCTATCACGATCCACAGTCGCTCTCTTCGCTGCCTGAACAGCTTCGTGCCGATCTGGGAAAGATCACAGCTGCGGAAACCCTGGAAGCTCTGGACGAATCGACGCAGATCTCGTTCGGGCTGGGGGGGAGACTTCCAGCTCACTTACGCGAGTCTGCAACAAGTTGGACGCCGAGAACGGATGCGGAGCGTCAGGAACGATTCGCGGCTCTGCGTCGCGACCTGACTGCAGCGGGCATGGAAACCGCTCAGCAGCATATCGATGATATCGTGGGCGACTTTGCTCAGTTCATTGCTCCGCTGACTCGTATCGGGTTTGTGGATCTCGAAGAGATTCGCAACGAACGGCTCGGCAGCGAGCAAAAGGTTCGCGTCGTCTCGAAGTCCGACTCATCCCCTCCCCAGGAAAAGCTGCTCTCTCAAGTTCGACTCTCGGAGCAGCTCAATGATGCCGGCGAACTCGGTAAGACCTGGCTTTCGTATCCGAGTCTTCAGCCCACGATTCAGCCAGCTCTGTGCCATTGGTTAATCGCCCGGGCCAGCCCGACCCTGCGATTCGGGCAGGTGGAGACCAGAAACGAGCAAGCGGCCGCTCGCGATAAAGTTGAGCCGGTGATGATTCAGTATCTGGCGGGTGACTTGATCGTGCGGCCGGGAGAAACGGTCACTCCGGATGCGATCCGCCACCTCGACGAGGAGTATCGAGAGGTCGATGCGCAGTCAGACCTGACAACTCGGATCACGCGAATGGCAGTCCTGTTTGCCATGATCATCGTGCTGTCGATCCTGACGGGATATTACGCGATTCATAACGAGCCTCGACTGGTGCAGAGCGTTGGTCGCCTCGCTGTTTACCTCACCGCATTTGTACTGACGGCGGGGATTGCCCGTCTGGTCTCTTACGATCCACTGCGTGCCGAAATCGTCCCGCTGCTGGTCACGACGATGATCCTGGCCATCGCCTACAACCAGGAACTGGCCCTGCTGACGGCGTTCGCTCTGAGCCTGTTGATCACCTTGGGGACGACAGCCGAGCTCGCCCACTTCGTCGAGCTGGTCAGCACTGCGGCGGCGGCGGTGATTCCCCTCAGCCGGGTTCGTTCGCGCTCGACACTGATCAAGGTGGGACTATCTGCGGCGTTCGTGAACTTTCTGGTCGTGGGCGGAGTCGGTGTGGCTCAGTCTCAGTCGGTCGAAACTCTCCGCGAAGCGACGTTGCTGTCGTTTGCGCTCAAATCCGCAACCTGGTCGCTGATGGCCGGCTTTTTTGTCTCCGGCGTTCTCCCGGCCGTTGAGCAGGTCTTTGGTGTCGTGACCGAGATCAAGCTCCTGGAGATGAGCGACCCCTCGCACCCATTGTTGCAGGAACTGGTCCGGCGGGCTCCGGGGACTTACAACCATTCGATCTCGGTGGCGAGTCTGGCTGAGGCTGCGGCGGAGTCGATCGGAGCCAACGGCCTGCTCGTGCGAGTCGGAGCCTACTTCCACGACATCGGAAAGATGCTCAAGCCGCATTACTTCATCGAGAACGTCCAGCCCGGCAGCGAAAGCAAGCACGAGAATCTGGCCCCGGCGATGAGCACGCTAATCATTATCGGCCACGTCAAAGATGGGGTCGACCTCGCCCGCCAACACAATCTGCCAGTCCAGTTGATCGACTTTATCGAGCAGCATCACGGGACCACACTGGTTGAATACTTTTACCGCGAAGCCACCCGTCAGGCCGAACAACAGCCTGATCAGGGCGAAGCCGAAGAGTCAGCCTTCCGCTATCCCGGCCCGAAGCCTCAAACACGCGAAGCCGGCGTCTTGATGATCGCCGATGCCGTCGAGAGTGCCAGCCGCACGTTGACCGACCCCACCCCCAAACGGCTGGAGACGCTGGTCCATAACATTACGATGAAGAAGCTGCTCGACCGTCAGTTTGATGAGTGTTCACTGCGGCTGACGGAGATCCGCATGATCGAGCAGTCGCTGGTCAAATCGCTGATCGGGGTCTATCACGGCCGTATCCGCTACCCGGATCAGAAGCAGTCGTAGCATGGGCGTCCCGCCCATGTTCCAAAACCAAAAGGGATTCATGGGCGAGACGTCCATGCTACGGATGGCGATGTGACTCTTGCAGCTCTTCGATCTGCTCGCTGGGCAACCACCCGCTCGGGCTCCATCCGCGCTGAGAGTTGTACTCGGCAATGAGTTGTCCCAGATGCTCGCGAGTCAGTGTGGCTCCGGCACTCGCTCCATCGGGCAGGGCCTGCGACAGAAACCGCTGCGGGAGCGTGTCCTCAGTCGGAGTCCAGCCGTGGCGGATGTTGTACCACTTGCGAAGGTTCACAATCCGCTGAGCGGTTGCCTGAAGCTCGGCGGAGTCGATCGACCAGCCTGTGATCAACTCCAGCATGTGGGCCATCTCCGCGAACCGGTCGGTCAGGACTCCTCGCAGGAATTTGCAGAGAATCAGCGAGTCCATCGCTGCAGCTTCATTCTCGGTTTCAATCGCGAAGCGGACCTGATCCGGCGTGACATCCAGGCGATCGACCTTGTCGGAGAAGTCAACCTGATAAGCCCCCGAACGATTGTGGTCGGCCCCACGTGTTCCGACCGCGAACCCAAGGGCCATCGACTGCAGCGCCCTCGGCTCATAGCCGGGAATCTCCAGCCCCTTGACGTGCGGAGCGAACGTCATCGCCTCGCCCCCCAACTGGGACGCCAGGATGCGAGAGCCTTCGGCAAGACGGTTCCCCAGTCCGTCGCGGCGTCCGATCGATTCCAGTGCCGAAAGCAGCGCATCTGCGTCTCCGAATCGCAGCCCCGGCGCGTCGAGTAACCCGCGTTCCGCACACTCCATGGCAAAAGCGATCGTGGCCCCCGCGCTGATCGTGTCGATGCCGATCTGATCGCAGAGAGCTGCAGCTTTCAATACGACTTCCGGATCAGAGATGCCGCACAGGGGCCCAAGGGCGAACAGGCTTTCGTACTCCAGCCGCACGCCAGCCTGACCATCTTGACCCAGCCCGTGAAAGACGTGCTCGCACCCGATCGTGCAGGCGGCACAACTCTCGCGCGTACGCGGGTGCTGCGCAACGAACAATTCCGGATTGAGCTGTTCGGCCCCTTCGAATGTCCCGGACTGGAAGTTTCGCGTCGGCAATGTTCCCAGTCGATTGAACGTGAGGAGGTTCGAGACGGTGCCGAGTTCTCGATACTTCTCCGTCGCGGGACCGAACGACCGTTTGGAGAGGTCTCGGCTCAGAGCGATTAACTCCTCGGGATGAGCCTGCTCGGCGACTCGATCTCCTGCGACTGCGAGCGCCTTGAGCTTCTTCGACCCCAGAACGGCGCCCAGACCACCGCGTCCCGCATGACGTCCATCGTGCGAGATCGTGGCATACCGCACGAGGTTCTCTCCAGCTGGGCCGATCGACGCGACTCGAAAGCGGTTCCCCCAGCTGTCACGAATCGCCTGTCCCGTCTCACGGCTTGATAGCCCCCACCAGTCGGAGGCCACCTCGAACGTCAAAGCCTCTCCATCCACCCGAACGGCGACCGGTTCGAGAGCTGCCCCCACAATCATGATCGCATCACAGCCAGTCTTTTTGCCGGCGATTGCAAAGTGCGATGAGGACAGCGAGTCGCACAGCCGATTTGTGAGTGGACTTTTCGCGACGACGGCAAACTTGGCTGAGGTCGTCAGCGTCGTGCCCACCAGCGGGCTGAACGCAAAGATGATCGGCATCCGCGGATCGTACGGGTCGACCCCATCGAGCCCTTCCTGCAGCAGCAACCACGTCCCCAGCCCGACTCCGCCGAGGTACTTTCGCAGCACGGCATCCGGAACAGGCCGCCTCTCAAACGATCTGGTGGTCAGATCGATTCGCAGGAAGCAGCCGTGATAACCAGGCGGGGGTGACATGTGGGCTCGGGGGGAGATTTGGTGGTACAAAGTACCGTTCCGAGGTCCATCTCACCACCTGGACGCGATTGGTCTTAGGTTCGGTCAGTTCCCGCCAGACTCTTCTTTCGCCCGCGTCGTGATCGCCAGTTCCAGTGCCTTCAGCAGTTGCTCCCGGCGGAACGGTTTGTAGATCACCGACTGCAGCCCCATCTGGCGGGCTTTGACGATCGTGTGATTCGAGTCGTACCCGAAGCCCGCCATCAGGATCACCTGCTGCCGCGGGTCGAACTCACGCAGCTTCTGGAACATCACATCGCCCTTCACATCGGCCAGGCGGATGTCGGAGATCACGACATCGTACTTGTGAGTCCGGGCCATCATCAGGGCCTCGGCCCCATCGTGGGCTGTCTCAATGATGGAGTGGAACCGGCCCAGCAGTTCGTGCCCGAGTCGGCGGATGTCCCGATCACCGTCGACGATCAGAATGCGTTTTCCCTTCAAGTAGGCGTGATTGACCGTCTCGCCCAGGCTGAGCCCGCCCGCAGCCATGACCTCATCGCCAGTATCAAGAATCGATTTTCGAATCTCTCGGGCGTTTTCGAGGATCTCGCCCAGACGCTGAGCCACACGCGGGTCTTCGTGAGTAAACTTCTCCTTCAGCCAGGTGGCAGCGTTGAGAATCTCGTCAACCGGGTCAGCCACCTCGAACAGGATGCGCGAGGTGTTCTCGGCGACCGACTGGGCCTGCTCGGCGACGAGAAGTTCGAGCGTATTGAGTGCCTGGGCCACTTCGCGGCAGAACAGCTCCAGAAACTGCAGATCGTTGTCACCGAACGCCCCCGGACGGGGACTCTCGACGTTGAACGTTCCGAGGATTTCGTTTCGCAGTACCAGCGGGACAGTGATCGAGCTGCGACCGCCGACGATCCCCTGGATGTACTTGGGATCAGACTGTGTATCGAGACACAGGTAGCTGCGCCCCGTGGCTGCGACGAAGCCGGTCACGCCGTTGCCTTCGGGCAGGGCAAACAGCTCGCGATCCATGGCTGTCTGGTCAAAGCCGATCGCCAGCAGGGCCTTCAGCTTGCCGGTGTCGCGTTCCAGTAGCCGGATCTCGACCGAGTCATAGCCCAGAATGTCCTGCGTGTAGTGCAGAATCTTGGACTTCAGCAGTTCGATCCGGTCCTCTTCGGACAGATCGGTGACTTCATCCGGCTGCAGGTCGCCGAGTTCATAACCCGCACGATAGATCGCATCCAGCTTCTGCCGCTGGATGTACTCCGCGGACGAGTCCCGGACGATGACGATCAGCTGCGCAGGGATCTCGCCTTCAGCGTCGCAGAGTGGAGTGACCTCGATCGACAAATAGACTTTCTCACTCAGGCGCATCACGGTCGAAGCCGGTTGCCCCGTAGCGATCGCAGAAGAAAGCGGCTCGTAGTCTGGCCCCAGGATGTCGTTCGATGGAAATGCACCGAAGAACTTCTGGCCGATCACCGTCTCCGAGCCCGCAGAGAGCTCCTGCAGCTTGCGGTTCCCCCAAAGAATGCGGGTCTCCAGATCGAGGAGCGCGATCCCGTCGGGAATCTGTTCGAGGAATCCCCCTGCCTCCAGCAGCAGCGAGGCGGGACATTTCTGGACGTCGCGCACCAGCAGACCATCGAATGTCTGCTGCGAAAGCTTCTCGACCGCCTCGGCCAGAGTCGCGACCTGAACCACTTCACACTCCGGTCCCGGAGTGATTCCACAATCACGATTCCCGACCATCAAGACCGTGGAACGGCTCACATCGCACCTCATCGTCGACTGAACTCAACCGATATCCCGGGTGAGGTCGGCTATCGTGCTATCTCTCCCCCAGATTTCACAAGTGGGAACGACCCTCCCCGAATCATTTCCCAGAAACAACACGAACCCGGCTTACTTGACTGGGGTCTCAGCCGACCCGTACACTCTTATGGTGTACCCACTGGCACTATTCACGCGACTTATACTCCCGTGTTGTCACGCAGCCTGCAGATCTTCCTCGACGTCGCATCGCACCGCAGCTTCTCCAAGGCTGCGGAGGCGCGGGGGATGTCACAGCCCGCGATCAGCCAGGCGGTCGCCCAGCTGGAAGAGCGTCTGGGCGAAGAACTGATCGACCGCACCAAGCGACCGCTGGAGCTAACTGCTTGCGGCCAATTGTATTACGACCGCTGCCGCAAGCTCTGTGACGAGTTCCACGCCGTGGAGGACGAGGTCCGCCAGCTGCGGCATGGGAAGATCGTCGGGCGGGTGCGAGTCGCCTCGATCTACTCAGTCGGTCTCTTGCAGATGCAGGAGTATGTCGACCGATTTGAACAGCTCTACCCGGACGTGAAGGTCCAACTCGAGTACCTGCACCCGGACGACGTCTATGCCCAGGTCCGCCGAGACAATGCCGATCTCGGGATCGTGTCTTTTCCCCGTCTGCGGAGTGACCTGGAAGTTCACGACTGGCTGCAGCAAGAGATGGGGCTGGTTGTCGCTCCGAACAGCCCATTTGCCGCACGCCCGTTCGTTGAGATCCGTGAACTTCACGATCAGCCATTCGTCGGGTTTACTCCTGATCTGACGATTCGCGACGAGATCGACCGCGCTCTGCTCGATGCCGAGGTCGATGTCCAGATCGTGCATCAGTTCGACAATATCGAAAACATCAAGCGGGCCGTCGAGATCGGGGCGGGAGTGTCGATCCTGCCGCTCGACAGTGTCCGCCGCGAGGTCGAGTTCGGCCTGCTGAAGGCGATCCCGTTCTCGAAATCTCACTTAAAACGGCCCCTCGGAGTGATCCGGAAACGGGGCCGGGCACCGACCGCAGCTGTCTCGAAGTTTCGAGACCTGCTGCTGGAGGTCACGGGGGCCAAACCGGCGACCTCGGCACCTCACCTGGTTGCGGGTGTCACCTAAGTTGTTCTGAATTCAGCTGTTTCGCAGTGCTCCCTCCCCGTCAGGCTGACGGGGTTCCGACAGGCAGGACGCCTCCCGGAGTTCGCTCCGCTCCCCTTGTCCCTTTCGCCAGATGACTCTTCCCCTCGGGGAAGACTGACACCGAAGTCGAGATCGCGATGCAACGTCACGAAGTGGAACTGTCGCCCAACGGGCTCCCCCTCTCCCACGGTCTGTATGTCAGCGACACCGAGCACGACTCGTGCGGTGTGGGATTCGTAGCGCACATCAAGGGCGCAGCCTCTCGCCAGATCATCGACGATGCCGATCGCATCCTGCGGCACATGACCCACCGCGGGGCCTGCGGATGTGAGGAGAACACGGGAGACGGCGCGGGAATCATGACCGCGCTGCCGGACGAGTTCCTGCGCAAGGTCGCCAAGAAGGACCTCAACGTTGAGCTGCCTGCCAAGGGCCTGTACGCCGCCGGTGTCGTCTTCCTGCCCAAGAACCCGGCCTACCACGAAGAGTTCAAGGCCACGGTCAATGCCGTCATCGCCGAGCAGGGCCAGACGCTGATCGGCTGGCGAAATCTCCCGCAGGACCCCAAGGGTGCAGACATCGGCCCGTCGGCCGTCGCCGCTGAGCCGTGGATGGAGATGCTGTTTGTCGGAGCTGCTCCGGGCCTGAGCAACGAAGAGTTCGAGCGCCAGCTGTTCATCATCCGCAAGCAGGCCACGCACCGTACCCGCGAGTCGAACCACCCGGAAGCTCTGGCGTTCTACTGCTGCACGCTGTCGACCCGCGTGCTGGTCTACAAGGGAATGCTGACCCCGGCCCAAGTACTGCCGTACTTCCCGGACCTGCGTGACCCGGACTATCGGTCGCACTTCGCGATGGTTCACAGCCGGTTCTCCACGAACACCTTCCCGAGTTGGGATCGTGCTCACCCGCAGCGGTTCATGTCCCACAACGGGGAAATCAACACCGTCAAGGGGAACGCCAACTGGATGAACGCCCGCCAGGGGGTCATGAGTTCTCCGAAGTTCGGCAATGACCTGAAGAAGCTGTTCCCGATCATCGAGCTGCACTGCTCCGATTCGGGGAACTTCGACAACGCGTTGGAGCTGTTGCACCTGTCGGGACGCTCACTGCCAGAAGCGGTGATGATGATGATCCCGGAAGCGTGGCAAGAGCATCACGACATGCCGGCCTACAAGAAGTCGTTCTACGAGTTCCACTCGGCGGTTCAGGAGCCATGGGACGGACCGGCCTCGATCTCGTTCAGTGATGGAAAGTACATCGGAGCCGTTCTCGACCGGAACGGACTGCGCCCCAGCCGGTTCTACGTGACGCACGATGACCGCGTCATCATGGCCAGCGAAGTCGGCGTCCTCGACATCGATCCGAAGAACGTCAAGCACAAGGGCCGTCTGCAGCCCGGCAAGATGTTCCTGGTCGACTTTGAGCAGGGCCGCATCATCGACGATGAAGAGGTTAAGCGCGACATCTGCCAGCGTCGTCCGTATGGGGACTGGGTCGCCAAGCAGAAGCTGGAGCTGGAAGAGCTCCCCGCTGGTCCGGCAGTTCCGCACATTCGCGGCGAGGCGCTCCTCAGCGCGATGCAGGCGTTCGGCTACAGCACCGAGACGATGCAGTTCATGCTGATCCCGATGCTGAACTCGAAGAAGGACCCGATCCTCTCGATGGGAGACGACACCGCTCTGGCGTGTCTCTCCGACCAGCCGCGACTGCTGTATGACTACTTCAAGCAACTGTTCGCCCAGGTGACCAACCCTGCGATCGACTCGATCCGCGAAGAAGTCATCATGTCGCTGGAGTGCTTCATCGGTCCCGAGGCCAACATCCTCGACACGACCGAGCAGCACGCCCACCGGCTGCGGGTTCCGCACCCGATTCTGACTGATGAGGAAACCAGCGCGATCAAGTCGCTCAGCGGTTACCGCCACTGGAAGACGAAGACGATCGACATGACCTGGGCCCGCTCGGACGGGGCCAAGGGGCTCAAGCCCGCCATAGAACGCATCTGCCGCGAAGCCGAGCAGGCGATCGCCGACGGGTATAGCCTGGTCGTATTGAGCGACCGCGCCGCCGCTCATGATCGAGTCGGGATCCCGGCGCTGCTGGCTTGCGGCGCGGTGCATCACCACCTGGTCCGCAAGGAACTCCGCACTCGGATTGGCCTCGTGATCGAGACCGCTGAAGCTCGCGACGTCCACCAGTTCTGTCTGCTGGCCGGTTACGGTGCCGATGCGGTCAACCCGTATCTGGCCTTTGAAGCCATTCGTGACGCCAAGGACCACGGCGGCTTGACCGGGAACTTCGACGAGAAGTCGATCGTCAAGACCTACCGCGAGGCGATCAAGAAGGGGATGCTTAAGGTCATGGGGAAGATGGGAATCTCCACCTTGGCGAGCTACAAGGGCGCGCAGATCTTCGAAGCGGTCGGCATCAGCGACGAAGTTGTCGATGTCGCCTTCCGCGGCACAGCCAGCCGGATCAAGGGAATCAACTTCGAGATCATCGGCGAAGAAACGATCCGCCGTCACGAAGTCGGTTACCCCAGCCGCACCGAGCAGGATCGCCTGCCCGTGCTGCCGAACTACGGCAACGTCCACTGGCGGCACGGCGGTGAACGGCACCACTGGAACCCGTTCACGATTGCCGAGCTGCAAAACGCGGCCCGCACCGGAGACAAGACGGCCTACACCCGCTTCGCGAAGCTGGTCAATGATCAGGCTCACAAGGAAGGGACCCTGCGTGGCCTGCTGAAGTTCAAGACCCGCACTCCTGTTCCTCTGGAAGAAGTCGAACCCGCCAAGAACATCGTCAAGCGGTTCTGCACCGGGGCGATGAGCTACGGCTCGATCTCGGCCGAAGCCCACGAAACTGTCGCGATCGCGATGAACGTGCTGCAGGGGAAGAGCAACACGGGTGAAGGGGGCGAAGACCCCGAACGGTTCAGCCCGTTCAAGTACGAAGCTCCGCGTCACGACCAGATGCAGGAGACGATCGGACGTTGGAACCTCAACGGCAACTCCGATCAGAACCTGTACTCCAAGCGGTCGGCCATCAAGCAGGTCGCCAGCGGTCGGTTCGGGGTCACCTCGTGGTACCTGACCAACGCGGACGAACTGCAGATCAAGGTCTCGCAGGGAGCCAAGCCCGGTGAAGGGGGCGAACTGCCCGGCCACAAGGTCGACAAGACGATCGCAGCCACGCGTATGTCCACGCCCGGCGTGGGTCTCATCAGCCCGCCGCCGCACCACGACATCTACTCGATCGAAGACCTGGCCCAGCTGATCTTCGACCTGAAGAACACGAACCCGAAGGCCAACGTCAGCGTGAAGCTGGTGTCGGAAGTCGGGGTCGGCACGATCGCCGCCGGGGTCGCCAAGGGACACGCCGACAAGATCCTGATCTCCGGCGACTCCGGAGGGACCGGGGCCAGCCCGCTGACCAGCATCAAGCACGCCGGTCTGCCGTGGGAGCTTGGGATCGCTGAGACGCATCAGACCCTCGTGATGAATGACCTCCGCAGCCGCGTCCGCCTGGAAACCGACGGACAGCTGAAGACCGGTCGCGATGTCGTGATGGCTGCGATGCTGGGAGCGGAAGAGTA
>Ga0315905_10007079_pt1 | contig 11381 bp, 11 predicted proteins | sample LakEriMetagenome_5_FD_203522 | JGI IMG/M metagenome (GOLD analysis project Ga0315905, IMG submission 203522) | Freshwater fungal communities from buoy surface, Lake Erie, Ohio, United States - Buoy 4 MA121 | ecosystem: Environmental > Aquatic > Freshwater > Lake | place: USA: Lake Erie, Ohio...
GCAGATCCGGGCTCAGACCGCAAGGACTATCCCGTTCCCGAGTACGCCAAGAACCAGCACCGGTCAATCAAGCCCGAGTTCCTTGTAACCGTCGGCATCTGCACACACCTGGGCTGCTCGCCCGTGAGCAAGTTCGCCGCAGGCTCGGGCGACGGCATGACGACGGACTGGACAGGCGGATTCCTGTGCCCCTGCCACGGCTCGACCTTCGACATGGCCGGGCGTGTCTTCGCAAACAAGCCCGCGCCTGACAACCTTGAAGTTCCCCGTCACATGTACCTGTCCGATTCCAAGCTTGTGATTGGCCGTGATGAAAAAGGCGAGGCATAAGGCGAGCGCCGTTGAGGCCATCACCCCATTTCCTGAGATTCGAGGAGCGTAAATATGGCAGCAGAAAAAGTAGTTCAGGCGACCGGCCTGGTGGGCTGGGTGGATCGTCGATTCCCCCTGATCTCCCTCTATAAGGACCACCTGTCCGAGTACTACGCACCGAAGAACTTCAACTTCTTCTACTTCTTTGGCAGCCTCGCAATGCTGGTGCTGGTGCTCCAGATCGTGACGGGCATCTTTCTGGTCATGCACTACAAGCCAGACGCATCCCTAAACGCGGCTGGTATTCCCGTGGCCTTTGCGAGCGTCGAGTACATCATGCGCGAGGTCCCGTTTGGCTGGGTGATCCGTTACATGCACTCGACAGGCGCCTCGGCCTTCTTTGTCGTCGTCTTCCTGCACATGTTCCGCGGTCTCATCTACGGTTCCTACCGTGAGCCCCGTGAACTGATCTGGATCTTTGGCTGCCTCATCTTTTTGTGCCTCATGGCGGAGGCCTTCTTCGGTTACCTGCTCCCCTGGGGCCAGATGTCCTTCTGGGGCGCCCAGGTCATCGTGAACCTCTTTGCCGCGGTCCCGCTCATCGGACCCGACCTCGCCGTCTGGATTCGAGGTGACTTCGTGGTGGGTGACGCAACCCTCAACCGTTTCTTTGCCTTCCATGTCATTGCCATTCCCTTGGTGCTGCTCGGGCTGGTCGCCGCACACATCATCGCCCTCCACGAGGTTGGCTCCAACAACCCTGACGGTGTGGAGATCAAGGCGAAGAAAGACTCGAACGGCATTCCGCTCGATGGGATCCCTTTTCATCCCTACTACACCGTGCACGACGTGATGGGCATCGCGGGTTTTGCCCTTGTGTTCTTTGCTGTGGTGTTCTTCATGCCGGAGGGCGGTGGGTACTTCCTGGAGTTTAATAACTTCATCCCGGCCGATCCGCTGGTCACGCCGTCGCACATTGCGCCGGTGTGGTACTTCACCCCCTATTACTCCATGCTTCGTGCAACGACCGACGTCTTTACCTGGGTCATGGTGGCCGCCGCTGCGATTGCCGCGGGCTATTTCTGGGTGAAGCAGCAAGGACTGGTGAAGGTCGTCGGAGCCCTCGCCATGATCGGCCTGGCCGTGGCGCTGCGGGTGTTTGACGCGAAGTTCTGGGGTGTGGTGGTGATGGGCGGTGCGGTCATTATCATGTTCTTCCTCCCCTGGCTCGACCAGTCCCCGGTCAAGTCGATTCGGCAGCGCCCGGGCTGGCAGAAGTGGCTCTACGGCATTTTTGTGGTGAACTTCTTTGTGCTGGGCTACCTCGGCGTGATGCCGCCCACCACCATCGGTACGCTCGTGGCGCAGATTGGCACCGTCTTCTATTTCGGGTTCTTCCTGCTCATGCCTGTCTGGACCCGCATGGGCGAGTACAAGCCGGTCCCCGAGCGCGTGAGCTTCCAGGCCCACTGAACCCCAATTGAATACGAGCCTAACCATGAAACTCTCACTCTCCACACGTTCGATCGGAACTCTGGTTCGCTACGGCGCAAGGGCGTTGGCTGCGGCAAGCTTTCTGGTCCTTGGGTCGGCCGCGTTTGCGGCGGGCGGGGCGGTCAGACTGGACACCTTCCCCACCACCAAGCTTACAGATCAGGCCGCGCTCCAGAACGGCGCGAAGCTGTTCATGAACTACTGCCTCGGCTGTCATGGCCTCTCGCAGGTTCGCTATAACAAGCTTCGAGAGCTGGGTCTGAACGAAGAGCAGATCAAGACCAACCTCATCCTGACCTCGGCAAAGTTTGGTGACCCCATCATGACCACGCTGAACCTCAAGGATGCGGCCCAGTGGTTCGGAAAGGCCCCGCCAGACCTGTCCCTCACAGCCCGGTCGCGTTCAAGCCACTCGGGGACAGGCGCAGACTGGATCTACACCTACCTGCGCAGCTACTACCTCGACCCAGCGCGCCCCACCGGGTGGAACAACCTCACCTACCCCGCCGTCGGCATGCCCCATGTGCTCTGGGAGCTTCAGGGCCAGAACGAGGCCACCTACAAGACGGTCCAGGACCATGGCCACGAAATGCAGGTGTTCGATAAGTTCGTCCAGAAGACCAAGGGCACTCAGTCCGCCTCCGACTACGACAACACGGTCGCAGATCTCACGGCCTTCCTGGCCTGGGCAGCAGAGCCTGCGGCCCTGGAGCGCAAGCAGATTGGCGTCTGGGTGCTGCTCTTCCTGGCCGTGTTTTTTGTGTTCGCATGGCGACTGAACGCCGCATTCTGGAAAGACATTAAGTAAAGCCCCCGTAGGCTTCGATCGGTCACTCGTGGGGCGGGCTCTGAGCCTGCCCCGCTCTTTTTGGGAGTTGCTTCAACCATGATGGTTCTCTATTCAGGCACGACCTGCCCCTTCAGCCAGCGCTGCCGCTTCGTGCTCTTTGAGAAGGGCATGGACTTTGAAATCCGCGATGTCGACCTCTTTAACAAGCCAGAGGACATCTCGGTCATGAACCCTTACGGCCAGGTGCCCATTCTGGTTGAGCGAGACCTCATCCTCTATGAGTCCAACATCATCAATGAGTACATCGATGAGCGGTTTCCCCACCCGCAGCTCATGCCAGCCGATCCTGTTCAGCGCGCACGGGCTCGTCTCCTGCTGCTGAACTTCGAGCGGGAGGTTTTCATTCACCTGGATGCGATTGAGAAGCAGGACGCAAAGCGCATGGATCGGGCCCGCGCCATCGTTCGCGACCGACTCTCGCAGCTCGCACCCGTCGTGACCAAGTCCAAGTTCATGATGGGTGAAGAGTTCACCATGATTGACGTCGCGCTTGCCCCCTTGCTCTGGCGCCTGGACCATTACGGCATCGAGCTCCCCAAGACGGCTGCGCCCGTGTTGAAGTACGCGGAGCGGATCTTTGCTCGGCCCGCCTTTTTCGAAGCATTGACGCCCTCCGAGAAGGTGATGCGCCGTTGACCGAGCCCGCCTCGACGAAGCCATATCTTGTCCGGGCGATCTACGAATGGTGCACGGACAACGGCTACACGCCCTATGTGGCGGTCGTGGTCGACGAACACACGCGGGTCCCGATGGCTCATGTGCGCAGCGGCGAGATCGTGCTGAACATCAGCGCACTCGCCACACATCGACTCCAGATGACCAACACAGAGCTCACCTTCACTGCCCGCTTTTCGGGCGTCGCCGAAGATCTCTGGGTTCCCATGAGCCAGATTGCGGCCATCTATGCGAAGGAGACCGGGCACGGTATGGCCTTCGAGGTCCCAAAGGCCATGGCTGTTCAGGCCGTGGAGTCCTCCCCGAACACCGAGGACCCCGCCCCCCCAGAGGATCCACCCCCCAGTCCAGAGCCCGGGGGGGCGGCAAAGGGGCGGCCAGCCCTCAGGCGCGTGAAATAAGCGACAATTACTCCTCGAGATATGCCGGCTTAGCTCAGTTGGTAGAGCAACCGCCTTGTAAGCGGTAGGTCATCTGTTCGAGTCAGATAGCCGGCACCACCGCCCTTGGATCCCCGCCCCGCCCCCCTTCTGAAGTGGATTCGCCTCCTCAATACTGGGGCCATGGCAGTCCTTGGTGGCGCTGTCTTCAGCTGGGCACACACGCCCCTTCCATGGCTGCTGGGCAGTCTCGCGGCTGTGTCCGCCTTGTCGCTTTTGAACCGAGTCAGCCGACTGCCCTCGTGGGGCCTCACGGTAGGGCAGATCTCGGTGGGGGCGGCGCTGGGCCTCTACTTCACACCCGTCGTACTCGCCGCGTTGGCAGGGCTTCTGGGCTGGATGCTGCTCACGGGCCTGGCGACCTGTCTGCTCAGCATGCTGGGCGCCGTCTACCTCCAGAGACTGACAGGCCTCGATGCCCGCACATGCTTCTATGCTGCGACGATTGGCGCAGCAAGCGACATGGCCGTGCAGGCCGCCAAGGACGGCGCTCGAGCGGACTTGGTCGCAATGTCCCATACCGTTCGCGTGGCCATGGTCGTCACCACGGTCCCTCTACTCGCAACCCTCATGGTGATACCGGGAACGGGGACTTCCGCCCCTCCGGCCGTGGCCAACGTGGTTCAGTTGCTTCCATGGGCCGACATGGCCTGGGTATGTGCCCTGGCTGCAGCCTGTGGCGCCTTGGGCCGGTGGCTGCGGCTTCCGAACCCCTGGGTGATGGGCCCGCTTCTTGCCACCATTCTGGTCGCTGCGCTCATTCCAGAGGCGCGGCTTCAGCCGGCAGTTGTGGGGGGTGCACAGGTCTTGATTGGCTGGTCCCTGGGGCAGCGGTTCAATCGGACTATGTTCTGCGACTCCCCAAGGTTTCTGTTCGCAGCAGCCACCCTCACCGCCCTGCTGCTGCTGGCAGGGGCAGGCCTTGCTGGAATTGTTCACTGGGCTGCGGGCCTCTCGTATGCCAGCAGCTTCGTGGCAACCGCGCCTGGCGGCATCGCTGAGATGGCAATCACCGCCAAGGTGCTTGCCCTGGACCCGCCCACGGTCACGGCCTTTCAGGCGGTTCGACTCGTCCTGATTGTCCTCGGCGTTCGACTGCTGCTGAGGCTCACGCTTCGCCTGGGCTGGGTGAAAGAAGCTGCTGCAGTTCACCCGACTCGTACATCTCCCCCATGATGTCCGACCCGCCAATGAACTCGCCGCGCACATAGAGCTGCGGAATTGTGGGCCAGTTGGAGAAGTCCTTGACTGCCTGACGAACCGCATCGTCCTCGAGCACATTCACGGTCGCCACCTGCTGAACGCCGCATGACTTCAGCAGCTGAATGGCCCGTCCGGAGAAGCCGCACTGAGGAAACTGGGGAGACCCCTTCATAAAGAGCACAACGGGGTTGTCGGTCACGGTCTGTTGGACAAAGGCTTTTGGGTCCATGGTTTCCTTTCAGAAGGTTGTTGCGCTGATCATAATTGAGCAAACACTGCCCGCGGACGCCCGGCGAGGTCTGGGACCTTCGTGAGCACCCGAAACCCGCTGGCCTCGAGGATAGCGCAGACCTGTGGCTGTTGGGTCCAGCCATGTTCGACCAGAAGCGCCCCCGTCGGTTCTAGCCATCTTGGCAGGCCCTTGGCCAGATGGCGATAGACCGACAGTCCATCGGGATGCTGGTTTTGGCCCACCAGGGCCAGTAGGGGCTCGCACTGAAGCCCACGGTCCAAGAGGTGAGGATCGGCTGGCGAGAGATACGGTGGATTCGACACGATCAGGTCGAAGGCGGGCATTGACGCTGGGAGGGCCTCAAGCCAGTCGCCCCGCAACCAGGTGAGCGCCAGGCCATGCCTGCACCCGTTGTTTCGTGCGACGCGCAGCGCGGACTCAGACAGGTCCGTGCCCAGCACATCGACCTTCCAGCCACGAGCGCGCGCCTCCAGACCAAGCGTGATGGCGAGGCAGCCAGACCCTGTGCCGAGATCGAGGATTCTCATCGGGCGAACCCCAGATCCCGGATGGTCCCCGAGGAACGCCAGGGCCTGGCGGATCAGGCACTCGGAATCGGACCGCGGGATGAGGACATCCGGTGTCACCCAGAAGGAGCGCCCAAAGAAGCTCGTCTCCCCCACGACCTGGGCGACCGGCTGCCCCGCTGACACCGCACGCCACATGCGCAGATAGAGCGCGCCTGCGCCATCACCCTCGACTGCACGGAGCTGTGGTTCGCCGCGAACATCCCGTGCCCTCAGCCAGGCCTGACTGCGGCCTGATGCGGCCGAGAGCAGCTCCCAGCGGGTCGATGCCTCCTCAGCCATCCTCGCCGATGGCCGACAGCAGCTCTGCCTGGTGCTCTGCCATGAGCGCCTGCGTGAGCTCATGCAGGTCTCCGTCCATGATCTGGTCGATCTTGTAGAGCGTCAGGTTAATGCGATGGTCTGTAATCCTGCCCTGAGGGAAGTTATAGGTGCGGATGCGCTCCGAGCGGTCACCAGAGCCAATCATGAGCTTTCGCGCAGAGGCCTCCTTCTGCTGCTGGGCCATCACCTCTCGGTCCCGCACGCGCGCCGCCAGAACCTTCAAGGCCTTGTCCTTGTTCTTGTGCTGACTCCGGTCGTCCTGACATTCCGCCACAATGCCCGTTGGCAGGTGCGTGATGCGCACGGCGGACTCCGTCTTGTTGACGTGCTGCCCCCCCGCACCAGAGGCTCGAAAGACATCGATCCGCAGGTCCTCAGGGTTGAGCTGAATGTCCCCAATCTCGTCGGCCTCGGGCAGCACCGCCACGGTGCACGCGGAGGTGTGAATCCGCCCCTGCGCCTCGGTCGCAGGCACCCGCTGCACTCGGTGCCCGCCAGACTCGAACTTCAGCCGAGAGTAGACCTGGTCACCTGCGAGTCGAACGACCACCTCCCGATAGCCGCCAAGGTCGCTCTCATGGGCTGAGAGCAGCTCGGACTGCCAACGATTTCGCTCCGCATATCGGAGGTACATCCGCAGCAGGTCGCCCGCAAACAGGGCAGACTCGTCTCCGCCGGTGCCGGCGCGGATCTCCAGAATGACATTGCGCTCATCCATGGGGTCTCTGGGAAGCAGCAGCAGCTGCAGGGCGGCCTCCTGCGCCTCCAGCACGCCCTTGAGCCGCGTGATCTCTTCTTGCGCAAACTCCTTCAGGTCGGGGTCCGAGAGCCAGGCCTCGGCAGAGGCGTAGTCACTCGCCGCCGCCTCGTACTCCGAGAAGGTCTGGACGACGGGGCCCAGGTCCGCCCGCTCTTTCGTGAGCCTGCGAAAGTCCTCCATGCGTTGGGCGATAGAGGGATCGGAGAGCTCAGACTCGACGGTGGCAAAGCGCACCCGAATCTGCTGCAGCTTGGTCAGCAGGCTTTGCTTCATAACCGCTTTCTAAAGGGAGTCGTGTAGACGAAACAGACGGCGGGCGAGCTCTGCCGTGTCCTCACGCACCTTTGCGTCTGGACTTGAGAGGCCTGCATAGAGCCCATGGCTGAGCTTCTGCGTAATGCCATGGGCCAGGCTTCGAAGCACCTCCTCAACGGGATCACCCTTGGCGAGCCTTCGTTGAGCAGCCAGAAGCTCCTGGCCCTGAAGGCCCTCGAGCTGTTGATTGAGTGCTTGAATCAGGGGAACCTGCGCGCGCGCCGACTTCCAGTGCAGAAAGGACTTCACGCCGTGGTCGATGATGGCCTCTGCGTGCTCCAGGGCGCCCGCTCTGGCCCGATGCCCCTCCTGCACCCGAGTACCGAGGTCATCGACGGTGTAAAGGAACGCATCGGACAGGCCCGCAACCTCGGCCTCGATATCTCGTGGGACCGCAAGGTCCACGAGAAAAATGGGCTTGTGGCGACGCTTCTTGAGGGCGGTCTCGATCATCCCGAGCCCGAGAATGGGCAGACTGCTGGCTGTGCAGCTAATGACCACATCGAACTGATGCAGGTGCTCCGGAAGATCGGTCAGAGCGAGTGACTTGCCTCCATACTGCAACGCGAGCGCCTCTCCGCGGGCCACCGTGCGGTTGGCCACCGCAAGCGCCTGAGGCTGCTTTGCTGCGAAGTGGGCGAGGCAGAGCTGAATCATCTCGCCCGCACCAATGAAGAGCATCCTCGTCTGGCCGAGGTCGCCGAAGATCCGTTCCGCCAGCTTCACCGCCGCAGCGGCCATCGAGACAGAGTGCGCCCCGATCTCAGTGCTGGTTCGCACCTCCTTGGCCACTGAGAAGGCGCGCTGAAATAGGTGATGCAGATGGGTGCCAAGGCTACCCGCCTCATGGGCTTCTCTTGCTGCCTGTTTGAGCTGACCGAGGATCTGAGGCTCACCCAGCACCATCGAGTCGAGCCCGCTGGCGACGCGAAAGACATGGCGGACGGTATCGGCCTCCTGGTGGAGGTAGAGGTGGGGCCTCAGACTCTCGGCCGGCACGCGAGAGCGTTCTGCAAGCCAGTCCAAGGCCTGCTGGTTTGCGGCCGCTGGCGCGGGGCTGGCGAGGTAGAGCTCTGTCCGATTGCAGGTGGAGAGAAGCGCCTGCTCTGGCGCCAGGTCAGAGAGGTTCTGGCGAAGGTCAACCAGGCTCAGACGGAGGGCATCTCCCGGAAAGGCAAGCTTTTCTCGAACCGCTAGAGGGGCGGATTGATGGTTGAGTCCGAGGGCGAAGAGTTGCATAGGGGCCCGATTTTAAGAGAAACCCCTGATTGCGGGCGAATTAGCACGCCGTCTCCAGGCGATATCCGCTCCCATACACTGAGACCAGCCGCCCTGCGGACCCCCCAGACAGACCCAGCTTTTGTCGAATTCGTGACACATAGGTGTCAACTCTACGTGACGTTATGCGTTCGTCAAGCTGCCAGACCGCCCACATCAGCTCGTCACGACCAATGGTCTGGTTGGGTCGGGTGAGAAAGTATTCCGCGCAGAGTCGCTCTCTGCTGGTGAGGTGTCCCAAGTCGGGCCCGGAGGGTTTCTGTGCCCGTGTGATAGAAGTGAGTTCACACTCTCTCTCCAGGACCCGGTTTAACCTGCATCGGAGCTCCTGAAATCGGCAGGGTTTGACCAAGAAGTCTGCAAGCCCCGCCCGAAAGCTCTCCTCCATGGTCGCGTCGTCCATGCGTCCCGTAAGGGCGATGGTCCTGGCTCGCAGGGTCTGCGGAAGGCGTTCCAGCAGTCTCTGCGCGCTCAGGTCTGGCAGGTGCAGGTCGAGCAGCACGGCCTGAAACCGCCTGCGGCGGAGCGATTGAAAGAATGCCCCGGCGCGCGCGAAGCAGGCGACGGTCCAGCCGAGATCGGTAATCAGCAGGCGCAGATGTTCGGAGAGTCTGTGGTCATCTTCGACGACCGCGATGGTGGGGGATGGGTTTGTCATGCCCCCAGACTAGGGGTACGCGGTCCCGCCCGGGAGTCAAAAAAATCGACGCCGAGGGCGGCAGGCCGCTCAGTTCAGAAACAGCTGATAGGCCGGGTGCTGCGTCTCATCCCAGTGCGGATAGCCGAGGGCTAGCAGGAAAGCATCGAAGGCCTGGGCGTCCTCTGCGGGCACCTGCAGTCCGACCAGGATGTTCCCGGTGTCCGACCCATGGTTGCGATAGTGAAAGAGCGAGATGTTCCAGCTCGGGTTCATGGCCGACAAGAACCGCATCAGTGCGCCCGGCCGCTCTGGAAACTCAAACCGAAAGAGGCGCTCGTCCTGTGCCAGGGGCGACCGCCCCCCGACCATGTGTCGAATGTGGTTCTTCGCCGTCTCGTCCGCGGAGAGGTCCAGCGTGGCAAAACCCTCAGCGATGAGTCGCCCGGCGATGGACTCGGCCTCCTGACGATCCCTGACCTGGAGCCCGAGAAAGAGGTGCGCCTGGCGGGCGTCTGCGATGCGGTAATTGAACTCCGTGACGTTGTGGCTGCCTAGCAGGCCACAGAATCGCTTGAAGCTGCCTCGCTCCTCGGGAATGGTGACTGCGAAGATCGCCTCGCGCTGCTCGCCGATTTCGCTGCGCTCACTCACGAACCGCAGGCGATCAAAATTCATATTCGCACCACAGGCAATGGCAACGAGCGTCTTCGCCGTGCCGTCAGGCCGCAGGGCGCCCTGAGTCTCGACATACTTCTTCAGCCCGGCCAGGGCCAATGCGCCGGCCGGCTCTTCAATGGCACGCGTGTCCTGGTAGATGTCTTTGATCGCTGCACAGACCGCATCCGTGTCCACGCGAATCATCTCGTCGACCACCTTTTGAGCCAGCCGAAAGGTCTCCTCTCCGACCTGCTTGACGGCGGTTCCGTCCGAGAAGAGGCCAACCTCTTGCAGCTGCACGCGTTGTCCCAGCGCAAGGGACTGGGCCATGGCGTCCGAGTCCTCTGTCTGGACCCCGATGATGCGCGTCTCCGGGCGAAGCTCTTTCACCAGGGCACCCACTCCGGCAATCAGACCCCCCCCGCCGACCGCCACGAAGATGGCGTCGATCTGGCTTGCACACTGTCGAAGAATCTCCAGGCCAATCGTGCCCTGTCCGGCAATGACATCGGGGTCGTCAAAGGGGTGAACGAAGGTCAGCCCCTCCTGTGCCTGCAGCGTCAGTGCGTGCGCGTACGCGTCCGAGTATGAGTCACCGGCCAGAACGACCTCTGCGCTGCGGGCCCGCACTGCCTCTATCTTGACCGACGGCGTGGTCACGGGCATTACGATGACGGCACGGCATCCCAGCGCCTGGGCCGAGAGCGCGACACCCTGTGCATGGTTCCCGGCTGAGGCGGCAATGACCCCTCTGCCGAGCTGCTCGGGCGAGAGGTGGGCCATCTTGTTGTACGCCCCTCTCACCTTAAAGGAGAACACTGGCTGGGTGTCCTCGCGCTTGAGTAGGATCGTGCACCCGAGCCTCTTGCTCAGTCCCGGGGCACGCTCCAAGGGGGTCTCATGGGCGACTTCATAGACCCGAGCCCCAAGAATCCGTCTCAGATAATCAGTTGTCATAGGAAGCCAGTTTACTGGGGAAGAGGCTTGTGGGGACTTGCGGCCTTGGAGAGCGCTAAAATCAATCGCCTCACCTCCTCCGCCCAGACTGGAAGCGCCCATGAACGCTCCGATGACCCCCGCATTTGCTGCGCAGCTCCGAGCAACGCCCGAGCCACAGGGTGAGCGTCTGCGAGAGATTCCTTACAACTACACCTCTTTCTCCGACCAGGAGATCATCCGTCGCCTCCTGGGCGAGCAAGGCTGGGTCCTGGTCGATGAGCTCCGACGGGAGCGAAAGACAGGCCGTTCGGCCAAGATGCTCTACGAGGTCCTCGGAGACATCTGGGCCGTGCAGCGCAACCCTTACCTGCAAGATGATCTGCTCGCGAACCCCAAACGCAGGGAGGCGCTGATCGAGGCCCTGCATCACCGACTTCAGGACATCGACCGTCGACGCGAAGGCGCTGTCAGAGACCCCCAGGCGTCCCAGCGCGATGAAAAGGTCCAGGCACTGCTGGCGCTGGCCCGTGCCGCAGTAAGGCAGTTCGGCGAGAATTTCCAGGACATCCAGGTGCTCCGAGGGAAGATCAAGAAACGCCTGGCGCGGCTGACAGACCCGGACAACGTCAAATTCGATGGACTCTCGCGCGTGTCCCATGTGACGGATGCCACGGA
>Ga0315905_10007080_pt1 | contig 11380 bp, 11 predicted proteins | sample LakEriMetagenome_5_FD_203522 | JGI IMG/M metagenome (GOLD analysis project Ga0315905, IMG submission 203522) | Freshwater fungal communities from buoy surface, Lake Erie, Ohio, United States - Buoy 4 MA121 | ecosystem: Environmental > Aquatic > Freshwater > Lake | place: USA: Lake Erie, Ohio...
ACAATAAATGGAGTTCAAACATTTCCAAGTGTTGCGTATGGTTGGAAACAAAGATCATTTGATTTTATCAAAGCATTTGGTCCATTAAAAATTAGTGGATACACTTTATCACCAAGTAGTTCTCTTGAATTATTATTAAGTGGTGGTGTATCTTGGGTAGATGGAAGAAATTATACAATTGATCCTAATAACCCAAGTTATATAACTGAAGCGACAGGTATAACAACTTCAAAAATATTCCGTTACCACCAATCTGGATCTGAATTTGTTTATGATACAAACGGAGGAATAGGATATACTAATATTGATCCTACTCAATACTCACTTAATGGAACATTAACTGCTGTACCAGGTACTGGTGCTAATAGAAAATGGTCAATACAAAGAGTATATTATTTTCCAAATAGTGCTACAAAAGCACTTTTTGTATATTATGGTAGTGCTATATATGATAGCCAAACAGCAGCAATAGCGGGAATACTTACTGAAATTGATCTAGAAGCTCCAAATACTTTAGCTAACGCGATATATGTAGGGGCATTAGTTTTAAGAAATAACGCAACTTTTACAGATGCAACTTCTTACGCTATACAAGCTGGAGGATTATTTAGACAATCAGGTGTTGGTGGAGGAAGTGGAGGTGGAGGAGGAACAACAAACCCAGGAGGTTTAACTACTCAAATCCAATATAACAATGGAGGAATATTTGATGGTGTGCCAACTTTAACTTATAATGGTGCTACACTATTAGCAACCGGCTCATTTAATGGGCCATTACAAGGTACAGCGAGTTGGGCTACTAATGCTACTAATGCTACTAATGCTGCATTTGCAAATGGAGCAACATATGCTAATCAAATATATATTGCAGAAAACACATCACCTGGTACTTACAGTATACCTGTGTACCCAGATGGAGGGTTTGATGGTAATAATACATTACTTAATGCTAATATATCATATGAATTTTCTACTCAAGCATTAACCGTAAATAATATTACTGCTAGTAATGGATTATTTGGTACATCAAGTTGGGCAATAAATGCTCTAACAGCATCTTTTGTACCAAATTATGTAATAACTGCTTCAGTTTCTTCTAATATAATTACATTCACAAAAGGAGATGGAAGTACATTTCCTATAACAGTGAATACTGGTTCTGGAGGAGGAGGAACCCCTGGTGGTAGTGTTAATGAAATTCAATATAACAACGGAACTGGAGGATTTGCTGGAGCAGCTAATATTGAAATCTCAACAGCTGGTAATTTAAATTTAATAGCAACTACAGACCCAGCTACACCTTCTGCTGGTGTATTAACAATGTATTCAAAGACTATAGCTGGGAGAACAGTTCCAAAAGTAAAAGGTCCAAGCAGTCTTGATTACCCACTACAGTCAGCATTGTGGCAAAATGCTGTATACATGTGGTCTACTACAGGAGCAACAGCTGGTTTATGGATCAATACAGCTGGAGCAGGAGCAGGAACCTTCGCAGCCACCAGCCCAACTACTAGTGGTGGTACAGCTTACACTATACAAAAAAGATCTAGATACTCAAATGCAGCAACTACAACAAACCAAGTTTTAGGACAAAGAAATACAGACTCTATATTCTTTAGAGGAGCAGCAGCAGGACAAGGTGGATTCTTCTTTTATACAAGATGTGGATTTGATACTTGGACAAATGGAGGAAGATTCTTTGCAGGTATGGCGACAGCTACAACAGTTGTATCAGCAGACCCATCATTACTAAATAACACAGTTGGATTTTGTGTAGATACTGCTGATAACGGTGCTATCTCATTCTTAACTAGAGGAACAGCTGCTACTAAACAAGCAACCGGCTTAACTATCACAACCGGTAAAGGATATGACATATTCATCTTCTGTAAACCAAATGACACTTCTATATCTTATAGAATTATAGACCTAATAACATCAACTGAATACAGCAATACAGCTACATTAAACTTACCTACTAACACAACAGCATTAACAGCAAATGTATTAGCAAGTAATGCAGCTTTAACACCTGTTAACTCAATTCAATTAGGTATATCTAAAATTTATATAGAAACAGATTATTAATAAAATTATGGCAGTACAAGTAACAGGGTATTTTCAAAACCCACAAACAAATTTAATTTACGACTCACCATTATTAGCAATGGTTCCTCAACTGATATATGCTGATGGGTTAGAGTTAATTATTAATATAGCTGATAATGGAAACATTTGTTATAGAAACATAGACAAAAATTCTTTAACATATGATGTCTCTATTACAGATCCTTACTCTCAATTAATAGATGCTCTAGATACTTATTCTATTGAAATGCTTCAAAATGCTAACCCAATAAATAGTGCCTCTATATTCTCAAAAGCCTAAATAATTAATGAGTACAAGAATACCATTTCAGTGGGGTAATGCAAATTTCTCTTGGGAGTCGAATCCATTCCCGAACCAGAGTACACCTATTTTTAAATGGAATGATTGCGCGCTTATCCTTGAGGTAGTACAAGCGTTAGGTGGAGGAATACCACCAGAAGAGTATTTTAAAAAACATCCTGAAAAGAAAAAGAAATTCATAAAACTACTTTGTAAAGTAGAAGGTAAAGAGTATAAAGAAACTAAAGAAGTAATGAATCGTAAAATACGTATATCGGACGTATCCTTAGTAGCTAAGGAAGTCTTAGGTATAAACATAAAAGTAGAATTATAATGTATAAATTATTTACTGATAAAACTGAAGTATTTGAGTGTAATATTAAACTTGAAGGAGCTTCATTAAAAAACAGTCAAGCAAGATTAATCATCGAATCAGAAGATGTTAATTTAATGTTTGAAGGAACCATTAATAAAGATGGTAAGTGTTCAATACCTATTAAAAAATTAAAAGGTCTTTTAGAAGATAGTACCTCAGGTCAAATAAAGCTTGAGGTTATCGCAGAGGATACGTATTTTACACCTTGGAAGTCAGAATTTGTAGTTGAAGCATCTCGTAAAGTAACTGTAGAAGTTAAATCAAACGATGCTGAGATTATAAAAGAAAATACTCCTAAAATCCAAATTTCAGGAATTGAAGAAGTAGACCCAGTAACTGAACATATTATTCGATTAGTTAAAATGTTAGTTAAAGAAGATATTAATCTTAAAAACTTAACAGTTAAAAAAGATAAATTAAATAATATTGTAGGTACTTATTTACAAGAAAATAAAATTGAACAAAAAGTAGTTCAAGATATTATAAATGGGATTATAGAAAAACTCCCACAAAAATAATTAAATAAAAGTTATGCCTAACCAATGGGATCTTACAGGCGAAAATATAGAAAACACCTACCAGCGAGTTCTACAAACTCCAGATGGTGTAAATATATTTGATGGTACTGGTTCTGCATTCACAGTAACTGCGGTAGCAGCTCCTGCTGGTCCTGATCAATCTGTTCAATTTCGAGATGGTAGCTCTACAAGTGGTAGTGGTAATTTTACTTTTAATAAAAATACTAACACTGTATCTTTAACAGGATCATTTATTATAGATACCGCTTCATCTAACACAGCGTTACGGGTCACACAAACTGGAACAGGCAATGCTATCCTAGTAGAAGACTCTGCTAACCCAGATTCTACTCCATTTGTTGTTGCGGCAGATGGAAGAGTAGGTATAGGTGTTACTGCTCCTTTAAGTACATATAAACTTCATGTTAGAAATGGAGCTGTAACTAATAGTTCAACTTGGGGAGGATCAGTAGGTGTATTTGAAAATAGTGGAAGTAATGCTTATTTATCTGTTCTAAGTAGTGATACATATGCAGCAGGAATAGGATTTGGAACAGCAGCCCATAGAGTATCAGCTAATTTAAACTGGAATTCTACTACTAAAGGGTTTAATTTAGCTACAAACACAGCAAGTGCTTTTTTAACATTTGGTACAGATACAGGTGATGAAAGAATGAGAATTACATCTGGAGGATTAATAGGGATTGGTACAACTACTCCTCAATATTTGTTAGATATAAGCGGAAGTGCTAGAGTAACAAGCTCCTTATACTTACCAGGTTTAACAACTACAACACAACTCAATGTAGTGACAATTGATACAGCATCAGGTCAATTATATTACACCGCTTCATCCGCATTTGGAGGAGGCTCAAGTACTCCAACATTTCCATATACTGGTTCTGCTATTATATCTGGTTCATTAACTGTAACAGGTTCTTTAAATATAGATGGATATATATCCTCTTATAAATCAACTTCTTCTCAAGAAACATTCTCCTCAGCGGCTTATGTTTCTGGAGATATAATTCAAGGAACAGCAGTTGGGGTAAATCAATATGAATTAACTTACCTAAATATAGATGGTACATGGCAGCATGTAAATCAAACTTCAGATACATCAACTAAAATGCTAGGAATATATCTTGGAGGAGATCAAATATTACTAGATGGAAGTATCTCAGCTACAACCGCTGGAGTAGGAACACCTATAGGACCTGATATAATGAACCCAGATCAAGGATTACCTGTTTATATAGATTCAGGTTCACAATGGGATTTTAACACAACAATCCCAGCATCAGATTATATTCGTACATTAGGATATATATATTATGATAATATAGCGAATGCTAATTATTGGATTTTAAAATTTAGACCTTCAACAGATTGGTATAAGATATGAGTAATATAAGTCAAATAAATGATCAATTAATAAATGCTGATTCAGCATCATTTGTAACAGGTTCAATTTTTACCTCTACAAATCCTGCTTTAAGCGCATCTTATGCTTTATCAAGTTCATACTCTATATCTAGCTCATATACTTTAAGTAGTAGTTATGCTTTATCTAGCTCATATGCTTTAAGTAGTAGTTATGCTTTATCTAGCTCATATGCTTTAAGTGCTTCATATTCTAATAGTTCATCTTTTGCTACTAGCGCATCTTATGCTTTATCATCATCTAACGCTTTAAGTGCGTCTTATTCATTAACTTCATCATATTTAAATGATTTAACCCAAAATTTATCAATATCAGGTAATTTAAATATAAGTGGTAATTTAAATGTATTTGGAACAGCATCTTATACTTATGTGACAGCTTCTCAATTAAATGTAGGTACTAATATAATATCAGTTAATGTCGCCGAGCCAGCTGAAAGATTTGGAGGATTATTAGTTTATGATTCTGGTTCATTATCTCATCAAGCAACCGCATCATTATTATGGGATTCATTAAACAACCATTGGGTTTACCAAAACGCCTCAGGGTCAACATACTCAGGAGGTATGCTTATGTCTGGTCCTCGTAATACCGGATCATTGGGTGATGAGCCTAGTTTAACAAGATGGTTTATAGCTAGATCAGATGGAGGAGATCACTTAGAAAATACTCAAATATATAGTAGTGCGTCTATTCACATTATGACTGGAAGCTTACGAGTGACAGCTGGTGTAACTGGTAGTTTACAAGGGACAGCTAGCTGGGCAACTAATGCTACTAACGCCACCAATGCTACTAATGCCACCACTGCAACTAACGCCACCTATGCCGCGTATGGTACCTTTGCCAATAATATATTAATCAATGTACAGAGTGAAGATGAATATAGTATCCCAGCATATATACTTGGTAATGAGGGAGGATACAATGGATTGGTAGGTAGTAATATGATATACAGCAGTAGTACAAACACTTTGATAGTAACTGCATCTTACGCTTTAACAGCGTCATATGCTATGAATGGTGGTGGAGGAGGAAGTATTACTGAAATACAAGCAGGAGATAGTAGCATTACTGTAACAAATGGAACAGGTCCTATAGTTACTCTTACAGCTAATGGTGGAGGTACAAATTTAGGATTAACATACGCAATTTCATTAGGTTATTTAATGCCTTAATATTTATAATATATAAAATAAAAATTTATGTCTCAAAATACAGCGCCAATTTTTACTCAAACACCTAACATAGGTATAGGTTCTATAGCGGCAGTAAACACAACTTCCCCTTTTGATATGATCGCAGGTTCAAGCTCATCTTTATTTACAGCTGGGCCAAGTGGTAGTTATGTTTCTAAAATAAGAGTAAAACCATCAGGATCAACAGTAGCTACTGTTCTTAGATTTTTTATTAATAATGGAGGTTCAACTACAGTAGCAGCAAATAACACTTTATACGCTGAGTTATCTATGCCTGCTATTACTGTGTCTACTACATTAGCTCAAAATGATTTTGAAGTACCTATGAATATAGCTATCCCTGGAAGTTATACTATATATGGTTTAGCTAACGCTTGGTCAACAGGTGGATTTGAAATTACTACTATAGGTGGAAATTATTAATAAACAAAAAGGTTATGAATGGATTTAATAATTTGCCTAACAAAACAGATCAAAATACTTATATATTCTATGCTAATGCTTCTACATCAACATCTGGGAGTTTTCAAGCTTGGAATGTTCCTGAATATGCTACTTTTTTACATTTCACTGTAATAGGTGGAGGCGCAGGAGGGGGAAGTGGCTTTTACAACACAGTTGCTACTACCGCATTCGGTGGTGGTGGAGGCTCAGCCGCAGGTTTAGTAGCAGTATCTATCCCTACTATATTATTACCTAAAACTCTTTATCTACAAGTAGGATACGGTGGTAAAGGAGGAGCAGCTCAAACAATAGCAAACTCAAGAGGAAATGATGGAGAATCAGGTAGCTTATCATATGTTTGTTTATACCCAGAAATCAACCCAGGTTCGATTTTAATACAATCCAGCAATACAGCACCAGGAGGTGGATTAGGAGGAACTATAACTGGAGGAGCAGGAGCAGCTACTGGAGCAGGCATAATACTTGCTGACACAACTAATTTAAAATGGTTAGGCATAGTAGGTAATACATTTGGTCAAACACCAGGATCTGCAGGTCAACAATCAGTCACAGCAGTTACACCTATATTATATAGTGGTTTATTAACTGGAGGTGCTGGAGGTGGTGGAATTAGAAGTTTCTCAACCGCGGGTAACGGAGGTAGTATTACATTTTCTACAATTGCAGCTGCATACGCTATAAGCGCATATAATATTGCTGGTGGCAGCAATGGTCAAACCGCTGGCCTAGCAGGAGGCCCAGGCAACCCAGGATTATTTCAATGGAGACCATTTATAGCTACTGGTGGAGCAGGAGGTGGAGGAGGAGGTAATTTAGGAAGAGGTGGTAATGGTGGTAAAGGGGCTTATGGATGTGGAGGAGGTGGAGGAGGAGCTGGCACTGCTATATCCTCTGGAGATGGTGGTGATGGAGGTGATGGTTTAATAATAATAACAGTATCTTAATATGTATGGATTTCAAGATTTAGCATCTCAACAGCAGCAACGTTTTTGGGTTTATACTGGAAATAAAGTTAGTAATGGGTACCAAACATGGTTAAAACCTCCAGGTATAAATTTTGTACATATCTTTTGTATAGGTGGTGGAGGAGGAGGAAGTTCTGGGCTTGGCTCAGGAGGAGCAGTTGGAGGTAGTGGAGGAGGCTCAGGTGGAATGACAAATGTATTCTTACCATCTTTCTTAGTACCTGATACTTTATTCATTAATGTAGGTTTAGGTGGTGCTGGAGGAGCTTCAACAACCTCATCAACCACTCGTAATAATGGTACTGCTGGAACTATTACATATGTTAGTTACCATCCTACTCAAGGAGCTGGATATTCATTATGTTTTGCTAATAATGGAAATGGGGGCAGTGCTACAGGAGGTAGTGGAGGTGGAGCCGCGTCTTCTACCAACATGCCTATATCACAAGTTGGATTACGAACATATCAGGCTGGGCAAAATGGTATAGGAGGCACTGGTGGAAGTGGAACAAGTAATTTAACAGCCATATATAGAATAACTGGTGGTATAGGAGCATGGGGAGCGGGAGGCGCAGGACCAACATTAGGCCCACCTGGAGATTATGGTCCAATAACATATGCTCCGTCTGATGCTACTCAACCTGGTGGAGGTGGGATTAATGACTTAATAAAATTTATATTCACAACTGGCCTTCCAGCTCGTTCATCAACAGTAGCATCAGCTCAAAACTCAGGCAACTCAGGTTATGGATGTGGTGGCCCAGGAGGCGCTGGAGGTAATCCTAACTCTGGTGCTGGTGGAAGAGGTGGAGATGGTTTAGTAATAATAACATGCGGATAAAGTTATGATAGGAAATTTTAATTTACCAATAGCAAAAGGAAATGCTAAAATAGATATATTTAATACCCCAAATGATGCTGCTAGTTTAGGAGCGGGTTATTTTAGTCCTATGAATACATGGAATAAACCAAACGGTATAAATTTTGTATATGTTTTAATAATAGCACAAGGATGTGGTGGTGGAGGAGGTACTAGTTTTGGAATAGGAACCGCTGGAGGGGGTGGAGGAGGAGGAGCACCAGGCAATATAGAACAATTTTTACAACCAGCTTATCTAGTACCAGATACTTTATATGTAGTAGTAGGAAGAGGAGGAAGAGGAGGAACACCTGGTAACGCGGGCACAGTCACAAGTAATAACTTAACTAGTGGTCTTCATTATTTAGCAGCAGGAGTTGCCCCAATTACATTTCCAAGACCATATTACTCTTTTCCAAGTAGTGGTCCAGGAGCTGGTAGTCCTGGAAGAGGTGGAGGAGCAGCATCAGCAGGTTCAGGAGGCTCAGCCTACACAATAGCAACTACTGCTCTTCAACCTGGTATAACAGGATTTTCTAATACTCGTTTAACAAGTACTTTACCTGGGTTAGCTGGAGGATTTAATACAGCTGGTTTAGATGCTCCATTTGTAGGTGTACCTCAAGGTGGAGCTGGAGGAGGAGGAGTATCTTCTAGTATAGCATATCCTGGTGGTAATGTTTTAGGTCCTACTACATCTACAAACTCAATATGGAGTAGAGACTTATCTGGAGGAGCGGCAACAGGTGTGGCTGGTGAAGATGGTATAACACTATTTGAACCAACTTTATTTATGCTTCCAGGAGCTGGTGGTGGAGCAAATGCTTCTGGTACTGGTGGTAATGGAGGTAAAGGTGGTATTGGTTGTGGTGGGGGAGGAGGGGGAGCTGGAACTACTGGTGGCCGAGGAGGTGATGGAGGAGATGGTTTAGTGATGATAGTTTGTTGGTAACTTGGCTTACTATAAAACTTAATTATATTACTATAAAATAAAGGTTATGTTTTGGTTAATAGAAACTAAAGAACAATTAAGAGAATTTGTCAATCAAGACTACAAAGAAGTCTTTGTTGAGGTTATCCCTTATCATAACCATATTCATCCTGCTTTAAATGATTTATCTTTAGTCTATATAAGACCAACTTATGATACTAAAGGATATATGTTATGTATAGATCATAGTGAAACTATGTCTATTGGAAAAACATATATAGAAAAAATACTCCAACATACAGATACAGTTTATGTTCGAGATAAAAAATCATTTTTATATTATTTTCAATTAAATAAAGTAGTTGATATATCATCGCTTAAAAACACAAATACAACACTTGAACCAGTATTTGATATACTCTATCGCTTACATATTAATAAGCAGGATATTAACAAAATAATACCTGTTTCTAAGCATTATGAGGTATGTGAGAATATTTATAATAAATTACAACAAGTAATTTTAGAACCAAAACCTGATTATGTTAAATTCTATAGTAAAGGAGCTTTAGCATTTTTTGGAATTGAAAAAAACGGTATTAAAATAAACAAAGATAAGTTTTATAAATATTATGAACCAAACAATGAAAGTTATTCGATTTATAATGATCGAATTTTTACTCAATATAACCTTAACACTACAACGAGAAGACCGTCTAATGCATTTAATAGCATTAACTTCGCTGCTTTAAAGAAGGATAACCACTCTCGATCTAGCTTCATACCATCAAATAATGAACTTATTGAAATCGACATTTCAGCGTATCACCCAACATTGGCAGCCAAGTTGGTGGGCTATGAATTTAATAACTCTGATATTCATTCTGAGTTTGCTGCTTTATATAATGTAGATTATAAAACAGCTAAAGAATTAACATTTAAACAATTTAATGGAGGTGTTTTTAAAGAATATCAACATTTAGAATTTTTCCAAAAAGTAACTGAGTATACTAATAATAACTGGGAATTATTTCAATCTCAAGGATACCTTGACGCTCCTGTATCAGGTTATAGATTTGAGAGTGATAAGTTGGAGAATATGAATCCACAAAAGCTCTTTAACTATGTCTTACAAAATTTAGAAACATCTACTAATATTCAGATATTACTAAAAATACATAAAATACTAGCAGGTAAAAATACTAAAATAGTATTATACACATATGATTCGTTCTTGTTAGACTGGGATGAAGATGAAGAACAAGAATTAGAACAAATAAAAGATATATTTACAGAATTTAAATTACATATAAAGATGAATAGAGGGAGGAATTATGACTTTTAAGGCGAAGTACGATATGTATGACTCGAATATTATTGACGTTAATACTAAGGATTTGAACAACAAGTTATTTTGCACATTTACAAGTGCTGATGGATTAGAGGCTCTTACTAAAGATATCTCTCAGTCATATACCATCATGTATAATAAAATGTTTGTGTTATTTGTAAAAAGCACAAATGAATATGTTGTCACTTATAACGTTGATCAAGGTAATATTAATTACATCCCTGAGAACACAATTTTAGTTCATCGTAAAAAAGAAAGTAATACACTTTATACTATCAATGCTCTAAATGAGTTGATTAAAAAACTAAATGAAGGAGTAGTTGATACAAATTATAAAGTGAATTGGCAACATTATAGAAACTGTATTTTATTGACTCAACATAATGAGTTAAAACAATTAAATACAAAGATATACTCTATCATAGAGCTATAATATTTATATTAGACACAACGGTGTCATTTTAGGTTAGAACAAGTTAAGGAAAAACACTACGAATAAAAGAGGCAGTAAAATTTGGCCCTGTTAAAAAATGTAGTATATTAATAACAAATAAATAAAAACCAAGTTAATTTATGGACATCAATGCAATTAAACAGAGATTGAATTCTCTACAGTCGTCCGGACAGAAAAAAGAAAAGGTCGATTATTCCAAGTACTATTGGAAACCAAAACAAGAAGGCAAATACCAGATTCGAATTGTGCCTTCAGTCTTAAACAAAGAAAATCCATTTCAAGAAGTGTTTGTACACTACGGATTATCTAAATTTCCTGTATATGCTTTAACCAACTGGGGTGAAAAAGATCCTATTGTTGAATTTGTTAAACAACTTCGTAATGGAAATGACAAAGAAAACTGGAAACTATCTAAGAAACTAGAACCAA
>Ga0315905_10007081_pt1 | contig 11380 bp, 7 predicted proteins | sample LakEriMetagenome_5_FD_203522 | JGI IMG/M metagenome (GOLD analysis project Ga0315905, IMG submission 203522) | Freshwater fungal communities from buoy surface, Lake Erie, Ohio, United States - Buoy 4 MA121 | ecosystem: Environmental > Aquatic > Freshwater > Lake | place: USA: Lake Erie, Ohio...
CATCCGCTCCACTGATGGAGGGCTCACGTGGTCCGCCCGCATCCCCACGGTCGTGAACAGTCCGCACGGGCCCATCCGCCTCCGCGACGGGCGCCTGCTCTATCCGGGTAAGGAGCTCTGGGCCCCCGCCAAGCGCATCGGCGCGGCCGAATCCTCCGATGACGGACTGACCTGGCGGTGGCTGGCCGCGATCCCCGCCCGCTCAGGGGACGACGCCACCAACGGCTACCACGAGCTGCACGGGGTGGAGACCGACGACGGCCGCATCGTGGTCCAGATCCGCAACCATAACTCGGCGCACAAGGGCGAAACCCTCCAGTGTGAATCCGCCGACGGCGGCCGCACCTGGAGCGTGCCAGCCGCGATCGAGGTGTGGGGCCTGCCCTCCCACCTGCTGCGCCTGCGGGATGGCCGGCTGTTGATGACCTACGGCCACCGCCGCGCCCCGTGGGGGAATCAGGCGCGCATCAGCGCGGACCACGGCCGCACCTGGAGCGCGCCGATCCTGCTTTCCGGCGAGGGTGGGTCGCGAGACCTCGGCTACCCGTCGACCGTGCAACTGGAGGACGGATCCCTGCTCTCCGTCTGGTACGAGAAGCTGCCCGAGGCCAAGGTGGCCGTGCTGCGGCAGGCCCGCTGGCGGCTCAACTGACCTTCATCGATGAACTTCCTGCGCTGGCTTTCCGCCTTGCTCCTGACGCTTCCCAGCTGGGCGGCCGAGCCGCTGCTCCTGCCGGTCGCCGGGACGACGCTGTCGCTGCAGGTGCCGGCTCAGGCGGCCCCCGGCCGGCCGTGGCTATGGGTGGGCGAATTCGCTGGGCACCTGAAGTCCCTGGAGCAGGGCCTGCTGGCGCGCGGCTGGCATGTCGCCTACGTGAAGGCCAGCAACCGCTTCGGTTCGCCGCAGGCGATGGCGCTCTGGGAGGAGGCCTACGCCGAGTTGCACGGCCGGAGGGGGCTCGCCGCCCGGCCGGCGTTGCTGGGCATCTCACGCGGCGGCTTATACGTGAATGCGTGGGCCCGTCGGCATCCGGACAAGGTGTCCGTGCTGTACCTCGACAATGGCGTGTGCGACGTCCGCTCGTGGCCGGGCGGTTTTCTGCTGCGGGCGCAGGGCAAGGGGAGCCCGAAGGACTGGAAGCTGGTGCTCGCGGAGTTCGGCTTTCCGGACGAGGCCACGGCGCTGGCGCACGCGGTGCGGCCGGCGGAGGGTCTGGCGGGGGCCATCGCGGCAGGGGTTACCCTGATTTCCGTCCACGGCACTTCGGATCGGGTGGTGCCGTATGAAGACAATGCGGCCCTGCTCGTGGAGCTCTGGCGGGCCCGCGGCGGGCGGGTGCACGTGTTTCCGAAGGAGGGTGGGGACCATCATCCGCACGGGTTGCCGGAGATTGGACCGCTCCTTGAGCTGCTGGTGGCGAGCGTGCGCTGACCGGGGTAGACGGACGGGGTCAGGCCGTTTCACGTTCCCTTCCGGGCTACGCCCCGCCGCCAGACGGTTTGCTGATCTGGGTTTTCATCGGGTTCCTTCGTTTGGTCCCCGAACCCGTGTCCGTCAAATTAGGGCAACCCTAGCCTGACCCCGTCGGGTGACCCCCGTGGATTACCAAGGACGCGCGTCTGCCCGATAGCATAGTCGGCGGCGACGTGCGTGTGCCCGTTCTTCGCAAGCGCGGAACGGATCGGTCACTCGGGGGCGCGGGCGCCCTTGGCGGGAGATTTTTCAGTCATGGTAGGAAACTGGGTCTTGCGGGGGTCGAGGTGGGAGCGGGGGAATCAACGCATTCCGCGCACTCTTTGGTTTTCATTTTCCTTTCAAGGCTCACGTGCCCCGCGGCCTCCCAACCACGAACGTCCCTCGGGTCGCCAAAACCCGTGGGGGACGCATCCGCAACCGGGATGCTACAGATGATTCTGACCCGCTGCGGGCCCAGACGATCAGATCGCGGCCAAGTATTGGCAATTGGATCCGGGAGAGCGCATGCCTTTAGCCCATCATTCAAGCGAATTGAAATTCAGCACCCTCTTGCGATCACCCTTCTGGATGGTGACAACACCGCTGGTGTATCCGGAGACGAGGAAGGGACTGTCAAAGACCTTGTCTGGTGCGTAGTTGATCGGTTTCCCGTTGATGGTGGGGACGGCCTGATAACTACTGTCAAAGGTCATGGTGTCACCATGGACCGTCTCAACGTGGAGCACCTCGCCCTTCATCGTCATTTTGCAGGCCTTCACCTTGGCCTTGAAAGCATCGAAACCGTCGATGTCGGTCTTGGCCATGACCTTGACAACGACCGGGCTGAATGAATCCTCGAGAACCATGGTCTTTCCCGGGTTGGTTTGATAGACATAGCCTTCCGGTTTCTTGACGGTGTAAATCTCCTCGTGGAATGAATAACCTCCCTTGGCCACCCGGATGGCAGCGTAGGCCCCGGCTTCGGCTTCCACAAACACGATGCCGTCCTCCTCGACCGGATCGCCCAGGCCGGCCTCGGAGATCCAGACGATCATCTCCTTGCCGCCTTGGGAGTCCTTGAGTTTCTGGGTGATGAGGGTCCCCTTGCTCTGGGCGGACCACTGGTTGTTCAGCCCCCGGTTATTGTTCTCAGGGCGCACGATGGGAACGATGCGCGCCCCTCGGGGATGGGCAAAGATGACTCCCTGCCAGCGTCCCTGCATGCTGATCGGGAGCCAGTCCTTCATCGGCCGGGCCTCGGTCATCGGACACCCGACAATGAAAGCCGGATCGCAGTAACTGTAACGGAGGATTCCTCCGCTCTCTTCGCTCGCCATGTTCGGGGACTTTTCCCCGGTGGCCTTGCGATCCGTCGGCCCCCGTTTGCCGAGGCCCTGGGGTTGCTGCCGGACCTCGTAACGTCCACGGCCCGCCACATCGCGGGCGATGTCAACCACCACCGCCGGCGGGCGGTAATCACTGAGGGCCGCGTTCACATCCTGACCGTGAACGGCCGGCTGATCGCCAATACCGAAATACAGCCAGGCCAGCGCCTGGGTGCCATGCTCTGGATTGGGCATGAGGGCTTCATGGAACGCTACCCGGGATTTCCCGCCGCCGGAAATGCCATGGATCTGCTCCTGCGCCCAGTATGCCCAGTAGAGATCCAACAGCATCTCGGCCGCTTTGCTGACCTTGGAGTCTCCGAAATCCCGGTAGTTGTAGAGTCCCTTGAGCCAGACCGAATTGTAGTGGTCGCTCATCATTTCGACCCCGATGCTCTTGCGCCCCCGCTCCCGGGCATAGACGACAAAGTAATCATTCCAGGCCCGGTAGTGCTCCGCGAGAGTTCCTCCCGCTCGCACTTCCAAATCTTTGTATTCCGGCCGGTCCTTGGCGTATTTCGCGAAGTGCCAATGGACCGTGAAATCCATGATGTGATGGTTTTCCGAACCGTAGATGTTCCAGGTTTTCGATTTCTCGTGCTCCGACTTTTGGAGGGAAGAACCCTCCTTCACATACTCCCAGATTGGTTTCAGACAGAGGGCCTCGGTCTCCGGCGTGAGCCGCCCGGCTGCTTTGATGCCCGTGGGTCCGTACATCTCGAGCAGCCGCATCACTTGCTCGCCATGCCAGTGAAAGCTGTCCCGGTCGTTGATGTCCTTGGGATGATCGAGGTAGTGCCGCGCGTTCTCTTGCAGGGCGGCATTGGCCATTGCCAGATCCTCATTCAGATAAAAACAGCGGGCCGCGTAGGCGATGAGCGACCAGGAATAGTGGCGGGAAAAATTCCCCCGGTCCTTGCCCATGGGAGGCAGGATCTTCTTCCGCACCAGCGGCTGGCCGGATTCCGCGCGGAACATGGCGTCGACCCGCTTGCCGTAACCGGCCGCAACCGCTTCCGGATCCGGCGCCTCCGACCCGCCAACAGGCGCCGGGGTGAAGGCAACGAGCATAACCAGTGACGCCGTGAGGATACGCGCCGAGCGGCACTTCTGGTTGAGCGAAACATAGCGGGAAGTCATAGGATTACCGTTATAACAAGCTCCGTTGGCAGGCGAGATTGGATTCGGTTGTGAGCAGCGATCCCAAAGTGATCTTCTTCGGGCGGAATGAAGGTGACCCGGGTGCCGGTGGAAAAGTGTGGCCGGGCAGTTGTCCTGCGTGAAGACGCCGCCAAGAAAATGTACGATGTTCTCGCGGCTGATGCGATTCAACGCAGCCTGGCCGAGAGCGTCCTGTTGGCATCCATCCCAATAACGAGTGGATCGGCTACCATGCCGGACGACATTCTGGATCCAGCCCGAGTTTGGATTCAGATCGTCGTTGACCAGTTGGGCCGGCGCTACTGCCGGTAGTTGACCCCGAAGAGGACCTGCGGGCTCATGATGTGTGATAGGTTCGGACGCCCATAACCAAACTGCGTCTGCCGGTCAGGCTCCTTCAATGCATTCACGATATCGAGATAGACACTGAAGCGGCGGTTGATGTTAAAGAGGGCCTTCAAATCCAGCGTCGTTCTCCGCGGAGTATAGCCCGCCCGGGATTCGTTGGCATTGTAGGTACTAAGGTATGTGTGACGATAGTTCACGTTGGCGCGCAGGTTCCAGCGCCCCCGGATATAGGAGAGACCGATATTGCCGATAAAAGGATTGAAGCCCGCGACGCGCGGGTTCGGAGTCCGCGGGCCGGCGTCGCCGTTTCCATAGTTGCCCTCCGCCTCCATCCAGGTCGCGTTGGCAAAGGCGCCGAGTCCTTTCCAGATGCCGGGCAGGAAGGTCCACTGCTGGATATAGCTCAGTTCGATGCCACGAATCCGGGCCGCCCCCCCGTTATATTGGGTCGTCATCGTATAGCCGGCAAATTCGCCCCCAAACCCGTTGTCCTGACCCGACGGAATCAGCTCCCCGCTGGCCGTGTAGATGAATTTCGACAGGTCCTTCTGGAACAGGCCGACGGTGACCAGACCGGCCGGCTCGAAATAGAATTCCGCCGATAGATCGTAGTTCTGGGACCATTGGGGTTGGAGCCCCGGATTGCTCGTCGACAGCGTCTGGTTCTCGTCGTTCGCCGTCGTCCGCGGAATCAACTGGCCGATATTGGGCCGGCCGATGTTTTCGGAATAACTGAAGCGCGCCAGCAGGCTTCGATTGAAGCGATACTTCAGATGCATACCGGGAAACACACTACGGTAGTCACCCGTGCGGTTAACCCGGCGGCCAAATTCCTCGACGGTGCGCCGCGTGATTTCCTGCTCCGTGAGCGGTCCAACCCACGCCGCGCGTCGCGCCCGCTCCGCCGGTGTGAGCAGTTGCAAGGACCCTTCGCCTTCCGTTTCGGTTTCCTCGACGCGCACGCCGGCGAGCACGCTGAGCTTGGCGATTTCCACATTGCCCATGATATACGCCGCCCGGATCTGCTCGATAAACTGCTGATGGTTTATCATATCGTCCCGGAGGTCGTTGGCGAGCTGCCGCTGCCAGTGCGACGGGTTGGCAGCGATCAGCGGATCGACATTGTGCGATCGCCCGTCCGCCTGCAGCGCCGGGTAGGGGAACGAGCCGTAGCGCTTCAGGCCAGTATCGGGTACCGCGAGATTCATCAGCCCGAACTGCGCGAGATTGTCGTCGTTGGCACCCCCGCGAGCGGCATTGGGTCCCATCACGCCATCAGGTCCGAGATACGCCGTGCGGTACGGGCTGTCCTGCAGGTCGCGCGTCTGCTCGCGAAAACGCACCCCGGCCTTCACGAAGCTCGGCCATCGCGTCTCGAACCGTTGCTTGAAATTGACCGCCGCCCCCAGATACTTGTCCCAGCCGCTCCGACGCGTACTCGTGTAGGCGTTCTGCGTGTAGCTCGCCAGATTCGTCCAGTCGGGTCCCGCGGTTTGCGTGACGGTCGGGACGAAGCGATCATCTTTTCGAATGGTAAACCCTACATTGCGCAGCGTGTACGTGAACGTGTTGTTGCCAGGATAATCCGACTTCGACTGCGAGGAGTATACATCGTAATCCAGATCAATCTTGGGGTAACGGTGCACGGCGCCGAAGTTCATCGTCTTTGTTGTTCCCAGCTTGTATTCGACCACGGAGGCGATCGCCACCAGGCTTGCGTTGATCGGCCGCACCGACGTCTCGAAGTCGGTATAACCCGGGACGATGCCGCCCGTACCCGTCAGGTTGCCCGCGGCGTCACGCGTCGCGACCAGCTGGTTGGTCTGCCATTGGACCTGGCTGCGATCCGAGTGTTCGACATGCTTGTGAAGCTGGAAATTCGCAAACGTTCGAATCTGGTCCGTCAGCTTGTAATCGAGTTTCAGGCCGGCGCCGGACCGCGTGCGCACTGTGCGAACGTCCTGGATGCGATGCGTGTACTGATAGGCCGGCCCCGGGACGCCGTCCGGCAACTGCTCGTGTCCCTGCGCGCTGAGATCGAAGATGGACCCGTGCGGCCGGTAGCCGAAATTAAGGCTCACCCCGAGTTTGCCGCCAAAGACCTCCGAGTAGGACACGGATGCGCCCGGCCGGGCTTCGTCGCGCGGGTCCTCGACGCGCCAGATGGCACCGGCGGAGGCGCGGATTCGCCGCTCATGGGGGCCGTCGAACGCGCTTTTCGTCACTAGATTCACCACCCCGCCGATGGAGTCCCCGTCCAAGTCAGGCGTGGGCGACTTGGTCACCTCGACGCGTTCGATCGAGTCGGAGCTGACCGTTGTAAATTGAAACTCCCGCGTGGATCCGGCTGAACCCGCGTCTGCCAGCCGGTTGCCGTCCTGCGTGATCGAACTCAGGTTCTGATGGAGCCCGCGGATGCGGAGGAAACGGATGTCGCCGCCGACCGACTCGCCTTCCACGCCCGGCAGCCGCATCGCCAGATCGGCAGGATTGCCGGCCAGGCCGCCGAAAGCATCGGCGGACACGACGTTCTTCACGCCATCGGAATGTCGCTGCAACGTAATGGCCTTGGCATTACCCTCGCGCTCGCTCTCGACGACAAAGCTGCCCATCAGGTAGATCTCGGAAGTCAGGCCGACGGGCTGGATCGTGGTTCCGTCGGTGACCGTGACTGGCACGTCCACCGGTTTCAATCCGGTGTAGGTGACGGTCAGGATGGCAGTGCCGGCGGGAACGTTGGTCAGCCGGTACACGCCGGAGCTATCCGTGAGCACCTCCCTCTCGGTGCCTTTGAGCGCGACGCGGGCGCCCTCGAGCGGAGCGCCGGTGGCGGAATTGGTGACGGTGCCCACGACGATTCCCTGCCCCCAAAGCGGGGAACTGCAGAGGAGGATTGAGAACAACAGCCAGTATAACGACAACCGGCGCCGGGACGCGGCGCCGATGCGAACAATCGGGCCTTGGGAATTGGAATGGAACGGAGTTGGCATGGGGTAAAGGGGCTGAAGTCGTACCGACCGGGATCGCGGTTGGACTCACTCTTCAGGATTGGGGGATGAACTCATACAGCGATCACGGTGACTCCGACCAGGAAGGGATATATCTTTCGCTGTCACCGAACCCTAGGGTCGGAAATGTCCAATCTCTTCCCGCGAGGTTGGTTTTCCTTAGTCCATTTCTGAATATATGCGACCACCTCCGGGTAGTCGGCTGACTCGTCGAAACGCTCCTCAAGATTATTTTCCACATCGTGATTGAAGAGCAGCATCGGGCTCCCGTCCGACGGAACCACCGCCTTGAAATTATTATAACGTATAAAGTGTCTCCACTGCGGTTCCTCCGGAACGTGGGCTTTGAGTCTTTCGATGACCGATTCGTGGCGCTTTTCCAGGATCAGGTTTGTCCACTCATTCGGGTCGTTTTCCCGGTCATAGAGTTCGGCGCCGCCATCGAAGTATTGGATGTAGCGCCAGCGGTTGGTGGTGACCGCATGATTCCCCCGGCCAAAAGTGGTGACGGTAAAGTCTTTCCAGGTCGCATTGGGGTTCTCGATCAAGGGAATCAGGGATTTCCCATCCAGCCGAGAAGGAATTGGCAAACGGCCGATGTCGGCCACGGTGGGAAAGAGATCAACCAGGTTGACCGGTCGGTTACTGACCGTACCGGCCTTGAATCCCGCCGGGGCGAGCCTGGCCGGCGGCACGATTATCAAAGGAACGCGGGTGGCCCGGTACCATCCGGTGGCCTTGCCCCAGTGGTCCTTTTCGCCGAGGTGCCAACCATGATCGGACCAAAGAATGATCCAAGTATTGTCCGCATGAACGCTGGTTTCAAGCGCGGCCAACAACCGCCCCAACAGGTAGTCCACAAACGAGACCGTTGCGAGGTAACTGGAAACCGCGTTGCGCCATTGGTCGAATGCGACCACCGTCCGGTGGGTGCCCGATGTCGTTGCAATGAGAGCGTAGTCCTTTCCCGACCGGGGCAAATCATCCAAGTCCGTTTTCAGATACGGTGGCAGTACAACCTTATCGGGCGGATGGAGGTCGTGAAAACGTTTGGGGGCGAACAGAGGCTGATGCGGGAGAGAAAAGCCCACACCCAGAAAAAAGGGCTGGTCGTACTTTCGTCCCAAACGCCCGATGGCCCAGTTCACATTTTGCGTGTCTTTGAATTCCTCGTCGGGAAGGTCAACCGGGCCCCAGTCGAAGGAGTTGCTGGCCTGCCAGGGCCTGTCGACGGGCATGCCGTTCAAGGGCAGGGTAAATTCCTTGCCCCGGTGCCTGAAAGTGTAGGACGGATTTTGAAACCTCCAATCGAGCTGATTCCGAGGAAAAGGTCCCTTACCGGATGCGGCGTAATCGTCAAAACTGCCCTCGGGGTAAGCGGTGTCTCCATGGAAAAGTTTGCCGGCACCCAAGGTCAAGAAGCCGTGGCGACGAAGGTATTGCGGCATGGATTCCACATGCGAAAGTTGTTTCGGATAGTGGGCGTTGTTGGAATAGACCCCGGTGTTATGGGGCCAGAGGCCGGACATTATTGAAGCGCGGGAGGGACCGCAGACTGGCGCCGGACAATGGGCCTCAGTGAATAACACACCCCGCCTTGAAAGCCTGTCCATCGCCGGCGTCGCCGCTTGTGGATGCCCGCCGAGACTTCCGATCCAGTCGTTCAAGTCGTCAATGGCGATAAACAGGATGTTGGGTTTAGGTATCCCGGATTCCGTTGCCGCAGTCGCGGTCTTGGCGAGAAACAGGGGAAGGATTAATGCAAAGGCCTTAAACAGAATCTTCATGGAGTTTAGCATGAATATAAAACCATATTAGTCATTTCCATGGAATCCTCCGGCTACCACAAACTCATTTCTTGAGTCGAGCTTCCGATTCTTCGAATGGCTATTTCTCAGTCTTCGCGTATTCGCCCCAGTGTTTCTGGACCATGTCCACGTCGACTGCTTTCGATGTCACCAGATAGCGGTAACGTGAAACGTATTCCTCGTCAGGTGCGATCTTGAACGGACCTTCGACCATGGGAGAAAAGCAGAAATAAGGTTTGTTTGGATGAATCCGCACGGGTTGGGGCGCACGGAAGTTTTTCGGACTGCAGAAGACGGCGGCCGACACGTCCCGGCCGTCAATCCGGCCGGAGAGGGCGACCCAGTTGGGGCGGGTGTGATTGCCTTCCCAGCGGTCTTTGCCGTCGCTGGTCAGGAACTGCAGGTCGCCCGGCTTGATGCTGTGATCCTTCTCTTTCTTCAGCCACTGGTAGTTTCCGCGGATCGACATACCGCCGTAGTGATATTTGGGTAGGCTCAGTGGCTTGTCTGTGACGCACCGCTGAACGCTGACGATATCGAAGAGAAAGTGGTCCGCCGGAGTTTGATGAACGGTGACTGTCCAGATCTCATGGAGCACGTCGACCCACGTGCCGCCGACCTTCACCATGAACGCGTGCTTAACGCTGAAGGAGACCCTCTGCTCCTCCCGCTTCCGGCCCACCACCTCGCGAAACTCGATTCTCCCGAGATCCTTCGCCTGGTTCCAAAAGTCCACGTCCTGACCGTTGTAGCCGGCTTTCGTCCAGGCAAAGAACAGCGCGTGTTGATGGGCATGGTCCTCGGGGTAGTCGCCCGTGAGTTCCTGCCCGGTCGGAGTGTAGATGGGATGAATGTAGCCGCTGCGGCTGAAGTGCTTCTCGATTCCTTCGGGGACAGGTCTCGCGGTCTTGACGTATTCGAGAACCGTTTTTTCGCGCTGGCTGATGCGAATGGTATCGTCCGTCTCGGTCAGGCGCAGTTCACTGCTCCGCGCCGTCAATGCAGCGACGCTCAACGAGCAGAAGAGCGCGAGCACGCTGGTGTAATATGATGTCATGGGTGGCTTTTTCGAGTGGTTTCAGAACGTGAGAATCTTCTTCTTGCTTGGAGAGGGAACGAAGTCGGGATCGATGGGCGGCTCTTGATCGAAAGCGCTCCCGCGTCCGGTCACGCGTGGATCGCCGGGGTCTCGCCATTGATGCATCGTGCGCTCGATGAGGGCTCGTATATCATTCGTGAAGCCGGAATCCGCCGCGACGTTTTTCGCCTGGTAGGATTCGCGCTTGAAAGCGTACAAAGCGAACGCCGGGCGGACGGCGAGGGCAATGTCGAAATTCTTCGAATATGGATCCCTTGTAGTCATCGGGAAGACTTCGGTCGGCGCGACGGCCCGGGGAAACAGCGATTCGGGGCCGGGCGGTAAGGGGTCAGGCCGCGAATCGTTAATTTTGGCCGGCGCGAGGGCCGGCCGATCGTGCGCGGGTAACAATTAACGGCCTGACCCCCTCGGATGAGTTCCGCCGGCCGCGGGCAGCGTTCCGGAGGCAGTACGGCTCGGGCCGGAACACGCCCGGTCGGCCCTGGACCTGGCCCAGCTCACCCAGCCTGGGCCCTTCGGGCCGCGGACCATCGAATTGGGCGAATACTGCGGCGTCTTTGAGGACGGGCGGTTGGTCGCGATGGCCGGGGAACGCCTGCAGGCGGGTTGCTTGCGGGAGATCAGTGGCGTCTGCACGGATCCGCGGTACCGGGGCCGGGGGTTGGCGCGCCGGCTGGTGACAAGGCTGATCGTCCGCCAGTTAGCGCGAGGCCAGACTCCGTTCCTCCACGTGCGGTGCGATAACTTCGCGGCGCAGTTCTACGAGCGCCTAGGTTTCCGCCGTCATTCAGAGCCGGTTGTGCGGGTGGTGACGCGGCTGCGGGAGTGACCGCGGCGGGCTAACTCGGCGCGAGCAGGCCCCTTCGACGTGGGCGATGCCCTTGCTCAGGGCAGGCCCATTCGGCGTGGGCGATGCCCTTGCTCAGGGCAGGCTCATTCGACGCAAGAGGAGGGCGTGGCCGCGGAGCATTCGGACCCTGAAGCGGCTTGCCATGAGCAAGCGGTGTTCACACCGCGCGTCGAATGGCTGCCCGGGCTGGGATTGAACCAGCGACCAAGTGATTAACAGTCACCTGCTCTGCCACTGAGCTACCGGGCAGTGGCTTTTCGTCGGC
>Ga0315905_10007082_pt1 | contig 11379 bp, 20 predicted proteins | sample LakEriMetagenome_5_FD_203522 | JGI IMG/M metagenome (GOLD analysis project Ga0315905, IMG submission 203522) | Freshwater fungal communities from buoy surface, Lake Erie, Ohio, United States - Buoy 4 MA121 | ecosystem: Environmental > Aquatic > Freshwater > Lake | place: USA: Lake Erie, Ohio...
TGGAGTGCAAGGCGGAGACCCCTGTCTACGTTTGCTCGGTCGACGAGGACAGGTCAGAGTGGCCTTTTGCAAGCAGGAATACAAGCGATCTGTGGTTGTGAATCATGAGGTTGCGAGTGGGTTCGTTCAGCCTAGATAGTAGGTCGATCACGTCTAGATGGTGGATTTTCTTGTGCTGGTCGCCCTCCTGCAGACAAGGGACTGCAAATAGAGCATTAGACTGTCGACAGACCACAACACATGGTTTGGCAAATCCATCTCAGATGAACAAGCGCATAATCAGTACAGTCAGCTCACCGTTTGTTGACATTGGCGGCAACATATCGACGACGATGGTAAACATCCCACAAAGATCTGGGTGCATCTGCGCCCACATTCCGGTGGCAAATGCTCCCAGAACACCGTTTTCAAATCCTCCAGGGTCCTCGCCCATACTGTGCGTGTGTCGATATTGTCAAACTGTGTCACCATCATACACATACCACAACATAGACTGTTACCTCGGGAAGCTTCCGGCTAGAATGACAATTTTATTGAGGGGGTTCATGAAGTCCTTGAACGGAGACAGCGAAGCTACTGATGGATATATCCATCCGAAACAAAGACCGCTTTCGAAGATCCTGGTGATGATTATTCAATCAGTAATGATGCGCAGCATCGATCTGACGTTCTTGGATACTCATACACACTTGCAGACACTCTGGAACACGACTGACCTAGCCATGGTTGGGGAATGTGAATAGAGGATTGTGTAGAATTTGCGTTCACTCGTCGTGAGTCTTCTGAAGCCCCCAATGCGTGCTTCTTCCATGTGCTTCCTTTGCGTCTATATATTATATGATCTATGTATATATACATGTATAATGGGGCGTGAATGACTGTGTGTGTCGCATATGTATCAACGTACATATGTGTGTATGAAGAGCTCAATACATAGTGTGGGGTTGCAGTCATTGTCACCTTTTTGCGCAAGTGTTGTCCTCGCTGACGGATCAGACTCCAGGCCGCATATATGCCAGTCATGGTTTCTCCGGATGCTTGCTGACGTTCTCGCGCTTCATCCTCCCTGTGCCGCTGGCGCAAGCTGTCTGCATCGGCACTTGCCGATTCGATGACAGATTTGGATGCTAGGAGAGGAGTTTCTCTGCGATTTTCGTTTCTCGGAAATCCAAGTCGGCATTCTTGTCTCCATGTACTGAGACGGGCACGTGCTTTGTCGTATGCGATCCCAAAGCCCACCGCTACTGCAGCCGCTGCAAGTACAACCACTGAGGAATCTGCATCGGGCACATTCATGCCGTCTGCTGCTTCAACCAGTGTCAAGTAGCAAATAGCCACGCACACAATCATGGGGAGAGAGGTGGTCTCTGCTGAGGTCGTGTGACAGCCGCAGCGCGCGCGCGCCTTGATCGGGCCCAAGTCCGTTGAGTTCCCATGATTTCTGGGGACTTAGGCGAAGGTATTTCGCAGTCAGTCTCGGATTTGATGAATAAACAGAGAATTCCTTCTCTCGAGAATTCCTTCTTCGAGAGAATTCCTTCTTAGCTCGGCGCCAAATTCCTTGTCGACGGGCAGGCCCGTCGAGAAGGAATTGTCAGACAGCCCCCGTCTGAAATGAACAGTAAGTCGCCAGTGATGCCGACCTTCGCCGCGGCTGCTGGCCCGGCTTCAGTCGGTGCCTGTGACGGAGCAGCGGTCACGCCCTGCCGTCCATCGTGTATCGGCGTCTGTGTGAAGCCGCCGGACGCTCCTGTTCGCACCGTGCAATTTCCTACCACAGGCACTCTCGAGCTGGTTGTCGGCAATGACGATCCAGGTTGTGGGGTCAAGAACCAGGTGTCGCGTGTATATGTCTGGGTGTTGCATGTGTATCGTCTGTGGCCTAAACCCCTAGAATGCCTGTTGAAAAATACCTGCACATCTGCTCTTCGCGGCCTAGGCTGGCGAATACATGAAAGTGTAGAGGATACTAAATTGAGTACCAATAAACAACACACTCTCTCTCTGGACAGATATATGGAGCGTGGGCAGGAGCTATGCCTTCCCCAGCAGGTCTGTCATGCCGAATACTGGATCCGCTCGATTTTGAAACGCTAATGCAAGTATTCGAGGATTTGGGCGCGCTGTGTGCTGAGCACAAAGCCCCTTGTCCAGAGTTGGTCATGGACTGCGGGTGTGAGTTTTGCACTGTGAAAGATGACTCGCTATATGCACAGTCCAGTAGCAAGTTGATAGAAAATGATGCAGCCGGGGGTAGTGGGGGCAGGGGAAGGCGTGGAAAATCGCCAATCTCTATGACAGAACAGGATGGATGGAGGGGGAGACAGTGGAAGGCGTGGAAAATCGCCTGTCTCTAGGACACACCACAAAAGGCGTGCCTTGTCGGCTGCGGTGTCGGCGCTTTCTCGTGTCAAAAGGCAGCTTGGGGTTGTCAACCCGTGGGGAATGGACGACGATCAAGCGATGCAAGCTGCCTTGGCAGCCTCTCTAGACGTCGGGGGGGGGGGTCATCGATATGACCCTGGACGATTCCGATTAATAGTGACTTCACATCGGCTTGGTGATAGAGAATATGTGGAGAAAGGAAGCTTTAAGACAAGCTGAACGAGGGCGTGGTGGCCAACGCAATGCACCGCGGCGCGTTCACCCATGCATTTCAGGCCGTATGTGGCTTTGAAAACGCATCGATCGATGAGGTCACAACCTGGCAGCAGACTCGGAAATGTCCGCCGCTGACGTGCAGAAGATGATTCAGAATAACGACGAGGAGCTCGCGCACGTGCAGGAGATCAGTGCCGCGCGCATCCAGCGCCTGGAGGAGCAGGTGGAGCGCGCACACGCGGCACGGGATGCCGACAAGGACGAGCGCAGGACTCCATCGACGAACTGCAAGAGAAGCTGAGCGCGGCGGAGACGATGCTGCTCCAGAACTTTGACGACGTCGAGCGTCTCGCACGGGCGCTGCAGCAGCAGGAGAAGGGGGCATTGGAGGCGGCAGCAGCGGCGCAGCTGCGCTATGTCGCGCTCAGGGAACAGATGGCTGCGCGAGAGCAGGAGCTGGTGGATGAGATGCTGAGAAAGGCCAATGCTGAGCACTCGGACGCCGCCGCGGCGCAGACACAGCTGGAGCAGGAGCTGCAGGCCCAAAAACTCGAGCTCAAGGCCCTTGAAGAGCGCGACAGGGAGGAGGCCAAGGAGAAGGGCCTGGGCAAGGTTGTACGGTCGACCAAGGACGCCTACTGGGAGGAGGAGCGTGCGGCGCGTGACTTGGAGCAGAAGCAGAGCGAGATTGCAGCAGCCAACAAGGAGCTGCAGGAGCTCCAGCAAAAGCAGGCGCAGCTGATAGCGTCCAACGAGGAGGAGCTGCGTGCCGAGCGCCAACGCGCCGAAGCCTCGCAGCGCGCACGCTTGGAAAAAGAAATGGAGCGAGAGTTCCAGCAGCGGCAGGCCTCCCTGCAGTTGCAGTTGGCCACCAAAGAGACCCTGCAGAATGCGCTCTCGCCGCGCACCAAAGTCATGCAGCGCCGCGGCACCGAGGCCTCGGCGACCTCGAAAACGAAATCAAACTCGGAGCCCACAAGCTCGCCGGCATCAAGGAAAATGTTTCGGGCGGGGCCGGAGAAGCGGCTGCCTCAGCGTCGGAGGCGGCGAGGCCCACAACAGTCGCCAAGCGAGACCGCGCTGCCGACAAGGCCAAGGCGGCGGTGGACGCGAAAAAGGCCGAGGCGGCGCTCGGCAAGGAGGGTTCCAATGCCCTGCGTGAAGCCGAGAAGGCATACTATCTAAAGTACCTACTAGTGACTTTATATAGAGTAAATGTACCAGGACACTGACGTTTGAGAATTCTTACACAGAAGACTAAGCTTCTCGAGGCCAACGTCGATCAGCTCAAGCAAAAGGGAGAGGATCTCGAGGTCAAACTCCTGCAGGCGCAGGACACGGCAGCACGAGCCAAGGCGGAGGGCCAGATGGAGAAGGCATGGATACTGAGAGACCAAAAAGCCCATGGTGCAACCGAGGACACTCGGCGTATTTGAGCTCATTGGTGTGCACACGCCAGCGCAGAAAGATGAGTGGATGCTGAATGAGATGCATTCTGAAGCAGCATCTGTGATAGCCAGACTCTCTCACTCAAGAATGCACTCAGTAGTGAGTGCAACAGAGAGCTACTCATCTGATGAGGCATCGTCGTCTGGATTTGAGGCGTCCCTCAGAGCCAGAGTAGTAATGCGTGAGGTGCGGCCTAGCAAGGAATCCCGAAAAGAGATGGAGGAGGCGGCAGGCCTAGGAGTGGCAAAGATGTCGACTAGCATGATTTTGCGGCTGACAGAGATGACTTGAATGTCGCCGACGGAGGGGTGCTGTCGTTGAGAGACGAAGGACCAACGAAGGGCGATATGTTTGGACCGGTTGTGGAAGCGATTCTCTTTAGAGAGGGCAACGGCCGCGGTGCAATCCTCATAGAGGGTAGTGGGTCATGTTTGAGTGAAACCCAATTCGTTTGCAAGCTTGAGCAGATAGACGTTTCTTGTGTGGCGGCGGAGAGAGCTATAACTTCGCTCGAGCGGGCTCGGATCCTCACTGGCACCGATACGGGTGGGTGAGCGGGTCGCTCTTGGTGCTGGTGAGCGCTTGGCTCCGACGATGGCGGCGATCGGTGGTGTCGATCGCTTGACCGCGATGATCACGACGCGACTTGGCGGCGTCGTCGATCGATCTTGGTGGCGATCTCGCTCGACCTTGCTCTTGCGTTCACAGGGTCATGACCTAACCAAGTCAATGAGTTGAGCCAGGGACCGTGAGGTCCACTAAGAGGTCGAGTTACGTGTCTTTGTTGACCGTGTCACACTTGCGTAGTAGAGTTTGATAGATCAAGAGACTTCTCTCTTTGCTAATAAACTTTCCGTTACTAGCGACTGTTCCTTGTTCCCTGTTCCTTGTTCCTTGTTCCTTGTTTAGAGAACAACTTCGCTTAGAACAGATTCTGTTCAGTCGTGAGTCTCACGCGCTATCTAGTTCGTGCAACACTGACCGCTTTATGGTGCAATTTATTTGGAGCTTCGTCAGTGACCTTAAAAATAAACAATCAACACACACTAATAAACAATCAACACACACTACCGTGACGGGGGGGGGTCCGAGTAGGTCGCCCTTTTTGCGCACGCTGGAGGAGTCCTGTAAGGGGCTCGGCTCGGTGTCCTTGAAAATAAACACTCAATACACACTATGCCCGGCCCCCCCCCACACACGAACACCTTTGTGGGGGGTCTCTCAAATGGGGACACCAAGAGCGTAAAAACATTTCTGTGATGAAGTGTTGGCGAAGCAAAAGAAGACTGAATGGCCCAGACTCTACTAATGCCGAACAGGCCGCAACATGACATGACCCCGCCTTCTGTCACAAGTCTACCGACCATCACTACCAGCCGACTACAATCTGAACGCCCGTGAGATACACTGGTACAGGGGGATCCCAAACGGCAACAGGTATAGGACGTCAAGTCATACGCTATAAGGGTTACTGGGTTCTGTGACAGGTTCAAGACGACTCAGACACCATCCTAGTCATAGATTCCGATAATCCACCTACTTCCAAAAAACCAAAAAGGAAACGACCGTGCTCTGGCGCCAGACATCGAGCAAAAATTCCCGGGCCTAAACAACCGTAGACAGACAGAAATAGACACACACCGACCACACACCCCATGTAGTGCTCATTCCACTTATAATAAACAAAGCCAATACAAGCCTCTTGTATTTGGGGCCAAATCTTCAAAATTTTCCGGTAACCTAGTCACAAAAACATCACACCATCACGGCAAGCCGCGCACACACTCCCCCATCCACGTGATCCCCATTCTTGTAGCGTCCAGGGCGCATGTCTATCGCTATCGAATTCACGGAGAGAGAGAGAGAGCGAGAGAGAGAGAGAGAGAAACGAAACAGCACAACCGGGGTCCAGAGCATTGAATACCAAAGATTCGCACTATTCGTATGGCAAGATCTCTCACTGGATCAAAAAGTTTCGCGGTTGCCGGGGATGTGGGCGGTGACTTCTATTATTTGGGGACGGGGTATCAGCCTTCCCATCCCACACCGGCACCCGCACCGGAGGAGCACACGAGCGAGCATGTGCGTGCTTGTTTGAGAGACAGCGAGAGAGGCGGCGCAGGCGTGGCTCTCAATGCGTGCCGGCGAATGCATGCCTGTGCATGCGTGTGTGCGCTCTGAATAAGAATGCCCAAAAGGCTGTATCAATGATACTCATGTGTGTGTGTGTGCGCGCGGGGTGGCAGGCCTTGATGGCTGCATGGATGACATGCCTGACGCCCCCGACTTTGGCGTTTGCCCTCCTGCACGTGGGCGCGTTGGTGAGCACGTGCAAGAATGCACGTATACATCAGCCTCATCATCCCTGACGCGCGCATCCTAGCACGCACGAGGCCGTGTTGTGGCTTGGCTCAAAAGATTGACACACAACGGCTTGTCTCAAAAGATTGAGATAAGAGTTGTTACTCACACACCGAGAGGCACAAGAATCCGGGGGGCGCGCCGACACCTTACACCTGGTTGCTGGAGCTATCATTCTCTGCCTTTGTGCATGCAACATAAAACACCCACACACGTGAAAAATGAAAGGCGTTTTCAGCGGCCGTGAGAGGGGTTGGGGCTCAGAGGGGTGGCGCTCACGCAATTCTTCGCAGGGCGGGGTTTTCGAGGATTTGAGCGTGGTGAGCAGGGACTTGTCTCCCGTCTTTTCGTACTCTGCTTTGAGGTGGGTGCGCATGGCCCGATCTTGCTTTGCGCGCTCCTGTGAGGCAGCGCATGCATGCTGCTGCTGTCAGCCAGCACTTGCTTGCCAGTAGCAGTCGCTCTGTTGTCACAAGACGTGACCACTCGTGTGTCTTGTGACCACTCGTGTGTCTTGTGACCACTCGTGTCTCAAGAGTTCCCCCACCCCCATGCCCCCAGCCCCATGGGGGGCTGGAGTCAAGCGAGTGCACTCCTGAATGGGTCTGTGTGTGTGTGTGTGTGCTCTGCTCACTGGACTGGGGTCTCGCACAACAGTGAAGAGGACCTTGTTGGCGGCAAGCGACAACAGGATGGCGGCCTCCTTCTCCTCGGCCAACAGCAACTTGAGGCGCAACCGGTGGGCCTCCTCGGCGAGTTCGATTTCGTCCATGCCCGTGTCATCCGTCTCAGCGTCGTGGGGCCCAGGAAAGTAGCGCGCGCGGAATCGGCGCCAGCGGCGCTGCGCTGCCATGCCCACGCGTGAATTGTGGATACGGAATACAAGGGCCCACCCCCAGGCCAGGATGGCCGTCTTGCCGTAGGTCTGGTCCCACGATTCCCAAAACTCTTGCTTTCGCCTCTTGACGTACTTGAGCCATGCTTCTGTTGTCCTGTTTGTGTGTGTGTTTGTGTGTGTATGTGTTCACGTAAACGGTTCCCCACACATTCACACAAGCAACACACACCGGAGGATATCGGAGTCAATGACGGCGAAAACATCCTGGAGCTCTTGGGACGACACGAGATTGTTGGCCAGATTGAAGCGCGGCAGTGCCATCCTCAGCTGCCCCCCCGGCCAGGCTCTATATCGGGAGTTCTTGGTCTGCTCCTTGTGCTGCTGTTTGCGGAGCGGCATGAGTGCTCTGATGATCATGAGCCCGCCGTCGTCTGTGATGAGATTGTGAGACAAATCAAAGTACTCGAGCTTGCATCTTCGACTAGGCTTCCCGTTGAACTTGCTTTTGAGGTGCAGGAGCCACGGGCGAATGTGTGACTTGTCCGTCCCTCCTGTCTCCCAGTACCTGACACATGTGTGTCATGTGTCAGGGCACATGTGTGACGTGTCCGTCCCTCCTGTCTCCCGTACCGGCAGTGCTTCTGGGCTGTGAAGGAGTTGTCTCGAATGGCGTTGTGTGAGAGGTTGAGCGTCTTGAGCTGCTTGTTGTTGAGCACCGCCGTCCCCAGCAGAGCGGCTGTGGGTTGTGGTGTATCGTGTGTATCGTGACACGGTCACGGACGCACCAACACACACAACGCGAGGGCGCGCTGGGACGAGAGGGACGCCTAGGACAAAGTAAAGTCGCCGTGCGAGAAACAGCAGAGAGCATGAGCGAGGGGCGCGCGCGGCCAGGCGCAGAAGCAGGCCAAGAGCCTGTGGCAGCCAACGGGTGAAGAGGCTAGGCTGGCGGGGCAGGCTCGAACCATGGGCGAGGCCATTGCGCGAGAGATTCAAGTGGACGAGCGAGTGTGCCACCATCAGCGACATACACGCCGAGAGCCCCAGATAGTGCACGCAATTGTCGGCGAGCGAGAGGGTGTGGAGCTGGCAGCGCGCCTCGCTTACGGCCGACAGGAGCGTCTCTCCGCCTCTGCTCCCTGTGTATGTGTCAGCGTTGATCAAGCGGTCAAAAATGGACCCCCCCCCGGTCGACCCTACTGTGTATGGGTGAGCGTTGATGAAGCGTCTGGCCCCCTTTGTCTCACTGGCACCTCCTTTGTCTCACGGTCACCTGTCTCCCTCACTGTCTCCCTCACCCCACAAGACTCAACATGCACTGCCTTTCAGCGAGAGCGCGAGACCTATGCCATTTGAATCCGCGCGCAGGCAGCGCAGAGAGCCCGTGCCCTCCACCAGCAGGTCCGCCAGCCACACGGCGCCCGCGTCGCCTGTGTGAGTGTTTGTGGGTGTGCATGTGTGTGTTGGTTTGCGTGAGAGAGTCTGTATGTCGCGTGCATTCTTTATTGCATGCTTGCATGCTTGTTATCTTGTGCATCATGTGCTGCATGGTTGTCTTGTGCATCATGTGCTGCATGCTTGTCTTGTTCGTTACGGGTGGCATTCTGTGTTGCTTTGTTGTCTTGTTCCGCACGTGTTCCAGTCTTGTCTTGTGCCGCACGTGTTGCATACTTGTCTTGTCATTGAGTGTTGCAGTGTGTGTGGCATGGTGGTCTGGAGGCATACCTCGAAGCCGTCTCTTTACGCTTTACTTGCCGGATGTGAGGCCGTGCCTCCCAGCCCTCTCTTTGCACACTCCATTCCTCTTGCTAAACACAGTGTCTTTACACACTGAATTCCTCTCGCTAAACACACAGAATGTATCCTCACGCACGCACACACGCGCACATGTAGACCGTTGGAGAACGGCAGACGAAAGAGAGATGATGAGTGTGGTTGAGGAAAGAGATGAAGAGGGTGATTGAGGAAAGAGAAGACGAGCGTGGTTGAGGAAAGAGAACGCAAGTGTTTACCAGCGTCGTTGAGGGAAATGTCCAAGCACTCGAGGGCGGGATGGAGCTTGAGCACCGCGCTCAGCGACAGCACTCCTGTGTTTGCGAGGAATGGGGTGAATGGCTTGTGAGTGTTACAGTGGCTAGAGCGTGGTTCGTGAGTAGAGCATGGTTCGTGAATAAAGCGTGGTTCGTGAGTGCCTAGTGCGTGGCTAGTGAGAGCCTAGGCAGTCGCTAGTCAGTGCCTATTGGGCGGCTCGAGGGTCACGGCGTGACTCGCGCGTGCCCTCGCGCCCACCTGTTGCTGTACTCACGCGCACGAGTTGCTGTAGGCTAGTGTAGCTTGGCCGAGTGCAGCTCCCTATCTCCCTGCACCAGCGTCGCGTAGACCTAAGCCCGAAGCGTTGCTAGGCTTACACCAGCATTGTTACACCAGCATTGTAAGCAAGCGCATGCACCATCACAACACATTTCCTGTGTCTCGATCGTCACTCATCCACGCGCAACCCTACAGCTACGGGGCTACGGACCATGGCTTCCGAGGCGGTTGGCCGCGAGTACGAGCGTTTGCAGCGACGTGTTGCATGCCAGCCCCCCGCACAAGACACCCACCCTCTCGTCGTCGATGCCTGAGGAGGTCAGGTTGAGCGACAGCAGCTTGTTGTGCGTGAGCGCCTGTCCTCGAGTGCCCTCCCAGACACCCACACCCACACCCACACCCACACCGAAATATGCACGCACGTACACATGGAGGCGCGTCGGGCGGCGCACTACACAGACACTCTACACTCTTGGTTGCTGGAGCTCTCAGTCTCGGACACTTGCTGGAGCTCACTTGCTCCAGTCTCTGCCGGCCGTGCATGCAATGTAAACGACCGCACATGCAACCAAACACTCATGCACCGACACACGTCAAAAATGAAAGGCCTTTTCAGCGGCCGTGAGAGAGGTTGCGCCTCAGAGGGGTGCTGCTCACCCAATTCTTCGCGCATGTGTGTGTGTGCGCGCGCGTGGTTGTGAGAGTGTACGCGAATGCTGGTGAGTGGAGGGGCCGAACGCTGCGACATGAGGAGAGGACACCTGGGCAATAGGAGCCACGCTGCAGGCAGGAAAGACACAGCTGCTCAAAGATAGATGCCTCAGGTGCGGCAAGTGCGAGGTACTTGTGAGGAGACACTCCCCTCCGATCCCCGACAGATACTGGCCAAAAACATCGACGCACACCACGGCATCTGGGGCGCCCCGCTCCTGCTTTGCCTTTCCCTTGTCGTCTTCCGGCGGGGGCTGATGAGGAGGAGGATGGGGAGGCGCATCTGCCTGAGTGGCATTGGAGTCTACAGGTGCAGCAACTGGTGCCAACGTGTCTACCATTCCAGTCACGCCTGCGTGGTCAGGAGTGAGGAACGCAGCTCCAGGTCTCAAGTCAGGAAAGCACGCAACTCGAGGTCCAAAGTCAGGAAAGCATGCGCAAGCAAGGCGGCTTGACAAGCTCGAGCAAACTCGCTGGCTTCCGAGCAAACTCGCTGGCTTCCAACGGCTTTGGCCTTGGCTTGCAGGTGGAAAAGACGCTCAGAGCTCCTTGCACGTGGAGAAGTGATGAGGAAGATGCACGTGGAGAAGTGATGAGGAAGATGCAGGCCAGCTGCATGCCTTGCTTGCAGTGGGCGCATGAAGCTAAGAGGCGCATGACACGTGAAGCAGAGGCTTCTGTGCTCCACTCGTCAAGCAAAGTGTTGGCGGATGCCATCTGCGCCCCAGGCCTGTGGTGCTTTCTTCTTCTGTCTCTCTCTCAGGTGCTGGTGAGGGTGAAGGACCCTGAGGAAGAGAGAGGAGGAGGCCAGTGGAGGAGAGGGGCGGAGGGATGATAGGAGCGGAGGGAGGATACCCAGGCGGGCCACGGCGTGGATGGTGTCCACCAAGGACAGCACTTGGTCATCCGTCACGTGCGTCATGCTCACTCTGATTGCTGTGCACGACCCCTGTTGGAAAGCAGTGGCCTACATGACTGGATACACAGTGATGCAACAGTGACTTGCCTCCACTTGAGTGATGCAACGCAGTGCCCCACTTGAGTGATGCAACGCAGTGCCCCACTTGATGCACACACCACAGCCCTACATGAGTTGCGTACATGACAGC
>Ga0315905_10007083_pt1 | contig 11379 bp, 10 predicted proteins | sample LakEriMetagenome_5_FD_203522 | JGI IMG/M metagenome (GOLD analysis project Ga0315905, IMG submission 203522) | Freshwater fungal communities from buoy surface, Lake Erie, Ohio, United States - Buoy 4 MA121 | ecosystem: Environmental > Aquatic > Freshwater > Lake | place: USA: Lake Erie, Ohio...
AAACGACAAAAAATTACCACCGTGGGCTCTGAACAACCAGAAAATATCACATTTCACGGAAAACGACAGAAAAAAAGTGCCATGGGCCGTAGTGTACCAAAACGATGGGCTCAGGTGGATTTCACCGTGAACGCGGAGATGCTGGTGCAAGACCCAACCACTAGCCCATCGGGCACCACCAGCAACGTTCCGCGCCTAGAGTTTTGGGTTCGATTCCCAAACAAGAGGAGAGAGGAACCAGGGAAAACAGGCGCACCCTGTGTTAAAGTACCGGGTTCAGCACGGGCAACGATACGCTGACAATCAGAACATTTCTTTCTCTCTCCGCTATCATGAGCACATACACCCGCAATGCACGGCGAAATTTTGCGTCTTCTTTTTCTGCAGGCCCACCGGGAGACCGAGGGGCACTTCACTGCCACTGGAATGCCATCGTAACAACCAATTGGACTCGTTCCGTTTCAAGCGCGATGCATTCTACCAGTCACTGAAGAGCAAAGTTGGACTCGCGGCAACCAAAGCGGCGGCGTTGAGGATCAACCTCAATATCCAGGGTTGTGTCATAGTGGCAGCCCCAGGGCACGCTCCTTCTCGCGCTCCCCTTCTCCTCCCCGTCCTTCTTTCGCACAATCTCCCTCTCCCCCGCGTTCACTAGTGCGTGATGGACAGACTAGTCCACTAAGGCCTCGGCTCGTCGTCTCTCGTAAAACACATATCCCCCTCCCCCCACGAACAGCTTTGCAATAAGCGAGTTAATAGGTACTGCAGTAATAAACAAACAGCCTCGTATGGTACGTACCTTCCTTAAGGTACACACGCGGCCTAGGCTGGCGTATGCACTGAATAAACAACATCATCTCTCACGCCGCGCGCCGCCGCCGCCGGGCCGAGTGAGGCGACACCAAGTACTGGGAATGTTGATGTCAAGGTCGTAGGAGCCAATGTGGCAATGGTGCCTGGGGCAGAGCCTGCTCAAGTGACGGTGACAATCAAACTCGAGGCCCCTTGCGAACTTTGCGGATGATCACGCACCTTGAAAATACAAACTCCAAAGTCCAAAGTCCCTCCCCATCGTCAATGCTCCCACTTGGGCCCCAAGCTCAACATGATGCCTACCCTCCACAGAATTCAGGAAAAAGTCAACAAAAGTAAGCCTTGGTAGCGGCAGTATACCACTCTCTGCGATACGACCATAGTTCCCATTGTCATAGACCCTCCCTGAACGCAACTCCGTGTGACACTCCTACGCAAAACACACTAAAGCTGTGGAAGGCTTGCTATACGTATTGCCACTCGTGCTCCAAAACTTGCGATATTTAATGATAATTTACAAGAGAACCAAGTGGACAGTTTGCAGGTAACCCTCAATCTCTGAAACGAACGTTCCATGTCTATGGCCATAACCGAGGCCCTCTGTGCCGATATGGGGGTACCCCCTCTTCCACTGACTCAGCAAGCGCAATTGGCGCAACTACACTTTTGACTGACTCAAGTACACACAGACTCCATCCCAGGCACCCTCTATGAGATAACAATGTCCCGCTTCCAGGACCTCCCACCACAGGCAATGGTGAGGCTGATGAAACAGAGACGGGCTCGGACTGGACTCACCTGCATCCACAACCTGAATTGCACGCCAGACAAGCCTATCCCTCCAAGTCCGTCAGGCCCTCACGAAAAATAAAAATAAATCATACAAAAATTGGTTAAAGGTACAGGTCAGCATCCTTTGGCAGCGCAAGCTGATGTTGCTCAAACTAGCCACCCACCCCCCGTGAAGGCGTCTGAGCAAGGGCGAACGGGTAGATAGGCAACCTCCAGTTCGTTACGCGATTGACGTGCTCGGGACCGAGTAGTATAGATATGTACAATAACGATGTCGACCGGCAGACGCTGAACGTTCTGGTTGAATAAGGAGAGGTTGTGATCCGGGTTGTCGGGGTTGCGGCGAGGCCTTATTAAAAAACGGAACTCTCTCTCTCTCTCGCTAAAATGCAAGAAGTGCGAAAAAACTGTACATTCCCCACGCCGCTCCACGCCCTCGCTACTGTTCTTCGATACCACGACTCGCGTCTTATTTCAAATCAGCTCGTTCTGGGGAGACTTTGTAATTTGGAGGTCACATAAAAGTACAATATTGTTCGCGAACCTTCAGGCTGCCCAGCTCGGGCAGACTGGCCAACTCTACCCTTTATCCTCCATCGTGCAACGCGCATAGCTCTTTATTAGAAGCCACCACAGAAGCCGCTCGTGTGCGATCTATGATCTCGCTCTCTCTCTCTGAGCCCCCCCCCCACAGCCCACTCCCGTCCCTTCGCATTCTCCCCCCCAGCGAGTTCTGATCTTAGGTCTGACTCCTTAGAGCAAGTATGAGTCGACTCTGAAGGCACCCCCAACAGCGTCTTCATTTGCTGCGCGCCCTCCTTGCCCCCTCCTGCTCCCTCTGCCGCCACTCCCGCTCCCCCTTCACCGGCAAGGGTGTCACACCGTTGTGCTGCGGCTAGAGCCAGGAGGTTGTAATCGACTCTGCACACGTAGATACACAGACATATTGCCTGCGTTGAACTTCCGATGGCCAAACCGTACCACAGGCCGGCCAGGCCCAAGTGGAAATGGAAAGCCAGTAAAATGCCTATTGGTATGGCGATGACGTAGTAGGCCACCAGATTCACCACAAAACCTATGTGCTGATTGCCACATCCACGGATAGCGCCGGACACAACACCTATTTTTTTTTCTTATTTTATTGCCACATCCACGAATAGCGCCGGACGTAACGCCTAGGAACGAATTCTCAAAAGTCATCCCTCTAGTGGCTACATAGTACAAATACTACTGACTTTCGAGAATTTCCGCCTTGTATCGCATCCAGGACAAGAAACGAGTTCTGAAAGGGCATCACTTCCAAAATGGCTTCCACAACCTCGGGATCTTTCGTGAAAATCATGGCCCATTCTCTTCTGTGAAGGAACAGCACGACGCTGCAGCACACGATGATACCTGCTCCTCCAAGAAAACAAGACCCAAAAGTCGGTGCCAATAGTAAATATAGTAGCATATTAGCCAGTATACGGAAGCACTTTTGAGAATTAGTTAACCGGCGCATGAAGCCACTCCCAACAGCGCCGTTCGCTGAGCGGAGACTGGACAGCCGGCACCGAGGAAATTGCCCACGCGTGTCGCCACCGCAATAGAAACACCCAGAACCACCATGAAGAAGGTCGATGTTGTCTGAAACATGACCTACACACGCACACACACACACGCACACACACACACGCACACACACAAGCACACGCGCGCGCGCGCGCACACACCCACACACACACAAACACACAAACAAACACACACACACACACACACATTGTCTGGAACATGGCCTGTGTTTGTGTGTGTGTGTGTGTGTGTGTGTGTGTATGTCTGTGTGTATGTGTGTGTGTGTGTGTTTGTAATATATGTACATGTACACACTCACACACGCGCAGGCGCCGCACTCGCGGAATGAGCCACACCCAGCGCTGGGCCTCAATGGCGGGGGCTTGGGGAAGCATACTCCCGGCCAGCTGTACCACGCAGCTGCAGCAGCCCCGCCGGGAGCCTGCACGCGAGTGCTGTGGCGCGCGCGCACAAACACATACCGTCTGCGCTGCAACCACGTGTGTGCCCAGCCTCGTAGAAACGAGCGTCATAATCTCAAAAGCCCACCACTCAAGACAAATCATGCCTGCACCAGGCACAGCGAGCTTGAGGTAGGCTGGGACATGTTGCAAACACTCCCATGTCCATCCGCTGCCCCAGGTTTTCTTGTGCAGCCCAGTCCACGCGCAGTACGACAGCAAGAGAGCGTCGCTTATGTAGTATCCATTTACTAGCGTCACCGCCGCGCCACTGATCCCCCAAGCCAGGAGGGACCCGGGCGGGATAATCAGGAGGCACATGCATAGATGCACCACGGTGCAAACCGCTGCGACATACATGAAGGGTTTCATGATGCCTGACAAACACCCTAATGCGTCAGTACCCTAGTATCTTTATCATATAAAGTCACTATACCGTGGACGTTTGAGAGATTTTTTGCCCTGGCACTGGAGGTACTTGCGCAATGTCTCCTGCAGTGCAACAGCAGGGAGGCCCAGAATCATGACGCGAACAAATAGCGAGGCACGATCCACCAGCTGCTCCTCAAGACCTATCTTGAGGAAGAGGGGGGCAGTGAAGAGCCAAAGGACCGCGACGGGGACCAGGCCGACTAGGACCACCACTAGAGTGCGCTGTGTGGCGATTCCGACTTGCCGGTATTGCCGCGCGCCGTAGAGCTGAGCGCCGAGCGTCTCGAGTGCACTGCGAGAGCGTGAGTGAGCGGGTATGCGTGCGTGCGCGCGGCTGACAAGGGAACAGTATTAAACACAGCACTTCTGGCATTCCCGAGCCCTCCTCCACAGCCACAGCATGTAAATCTTGCATCATTATCTGCGGGCAGACAGGAAGCTGAGTGCACTTCGCGTGCGCACGCGCGCGCGCGCGCAACGGCGTGAGCGAGATTGCGGCAATTTGATTACATCCGCACACCTGGAGAGGCCAACGGCGATGGAAATGCCGGTTACGTTGCAAAACATCATGGCGAGCCCTGCGCCAGAAAGCATCCAATGGGCATCAGTCGTCCCCCAGCGCCCGTGATGGGGCTCGCGGCAGCGAAACACGGACCTGCCGCCGCGAGATCGACCGGCCCCAGCTGGCCCACAAACGCCATGGACACAATGTTGGCCACGTAGAACAAAGTGAAGGTGCAAACGAGCGGCCATGCAAAGTCAAACAGCTCGTAAACCTCCTTCTTGACCGCGCATCGGTCCCACAGGAGGCTTGCGTCCTCTGTGCATCGCACCTTGTCTTTTTGGCGCGCTCCCAGCTCGTCGTCGTGCTGCGATTCATGCACGAGTCGCACCGAGTCTTTTTGGCGCGCTTCGTCTTCCTCGTCTTCGTGCATGGACGAAAACGAGTTCGTGCCCTCCACGAACCTTATCATAATAATTGTTTTCCGTGGCCTCCCCCGGCCGCTGGGGATTTTACGGTGGATGCCACCGTTACCGCGATACGCAACTACCAAGTACCAAGTACGGGGTGAACGTTTAGCTGAAAGGGAAACGCTTTTGCACCGTTTAGGCTCCGAATTAAATCGCACCGTTTTCAATTCTTGTGGAAACTCATTATCAGTACCGGAAAAACACGTGACTTTTGCGCAACCATTGAAAATGGGCCCTTGTTGCCGCCGGGCAGGGCGGAGGGCAAACAGGTTTTTTTGCGAACAGAGTCATTTTCACGAAATTGACTATTTTTGGAAACACCAAACTAGTAATTCAAGACTACGACACAGTATTTGACAATTCGATTCTCTTCCGCAAAAATGACCCACTACGGATTACGTATTTCAGAATACAGGGGGCCTGCACTTTGTGCCTTGGCACCGAGGCAGCGGGTGTCTCGGTGCCGCCGCCACGGTCACCAGGGCGGCCGCAGCAGACGAGTATAACCTGAATGTTGTTGACTGTAACGCGTCTGTCACTGTCGCACGCCGGTCTTCCATCTCAGTCAGTGGGGGGTCTGGGGGGTACAGCCGCCGGAGGCCAACGTAAAATGGTTTTCCGTGGCCTCCCCCGGGCCTGCTGGGAATTTTTTGGCAACTTTAAAATAATCAATCAATCAATCAAACAAACCGCACAAAAGAGTCATGAAGAGAAACGCGGACGTGCACAAGCTCGAGCCTGTGTGCTCTCGCCCGCGGACGGCTCACGCAGACGGCGTCCACGCGCACAAGCCAGATGGGTCTGCACAGCACTTTCCGCCTCCCGGCTGCGAGGCCTCGGAGTGGATTAGCGAGCGCTCGCTCATTCTGCGCCATGGCTCCTCCCTCGCGCTGATGGCTGATGTGAGCGAGTGGCTTAACCGCTCGCAGGAGTTCAGCGAGGTGAGCTTCCTACATTTGCTGCACCCCTCCCTTTCTCGCGCTCTCTGCCCTTGCAAACGCACAGAGGGTGCCGACGGAGACTGGAAAAAAAGTGAGTTGACTCCCCTTGGTTTGCGCGCGTTCCGCGGCAAGACAGCACGAGCGCCCTAGACAGACAAACGGGGGTGTTGGAAATTTTGAAGACTCGCGCTTGTGGGAGGTGCGCTTGTGGGAGATGCTGTCCACACAGGTTGACAATTGTACCTTTTCATCTCCATTTAGATGAAAAGGTACAATTGTCAACCTGTGTGGACATCCCTCTGCTGACTGGGACAAGTGGGCCGGGCGACGCCCGGGGTTCAGCCTGTCATACTACTGCCTCATCGACCCCTCGCTGGACGGACAGGTGCTAAAACATTGCGCTGCGAGCTTCTCGGCGGCTGCCATGCAACCGCCCTGAATTCATCAGCCCTGAATTCATCATTCACCTGACTCATGGACCCATGGTACGGACAGGACGCCATTGTTGCGTGCCTGCGCGTCGTATTGGACGGCATCCCCGACCCGACGCCGCCGCATCGCCCAAGGATGATCATAGACTACGTCACTACGGCGAAGCACCGGCGAGGCACGGGAATCGCCGGCCTCCTCACAACGAAAGCGCGGGCTGACGCGCAAGCTTGCCGCGCTAATCTGTATGTGCTCGCTCTGGAGTCCAGCTGCGTGTATTGGATGGGGCATGACTTTGTGCTGGCCGAGGAGAAAAACATCAACGCGCGGCTCAATATTTTCCCGGATACGCATCTACTGCGGCTCGCCAGCGACCCCGCGGACGTTGGGGGTGAGGACGACTTTTCCCTGTCCGCCCCGCCACGCGGAGGCGCCGAAGAGGGGGGTGGAGGGGAGGAGGATGAGGAGGAGGATGAGGAAGAGGCGACGCAGCTGGCCATTGCCCTCTCCCTCTCGGCCAGATCTTCGGCAAACTTGAATGCAGCAGTTGAGCCGGAGCCGGAGCCGTATGTGGAGGATGCGGATGAGGAAGACGACGACGACGAAGAGATGCGGGCAGCGATCGCCCTCTCGCTCGCAAGCTGAGAGAGGCGCACACCACAGACACGTGCACAGACACATGTGGATTGAAATCCAGGCGCTAGAAGAAAAATGCATTGAAACTTTCGGTTTCTCGTGTAGGCCTTCTCTCTGTAACAACCCATCAGCTCATCATAACAAGGTTAACACACACATTCAAATCATCCCAATTCCTTCTGCAGCCGGCCTAACTGGCTTGTTGCAGGGCCTCGGCCGCCGTCCACTTGATGCTGCTCTTCACGAGTGATATGTCACCATTTCACCACGCCACGCACCCTGCGTCCTGCCCGCCGCCTTACCCATCCTTCTCGTTGCCCGGAGGACTCTGAGGCAGCAGGTTGTTCGGGAAAGTTCGTGAATTCGACGAAATAACGGTGCCTGTGCGTAGAGGAGGAGGAGGAGAGAGGTCGCGAGGAGGGTTTAGGTATTGTGTTAAAAGCGGGGGAGTCAGCGAGGAGGCACATAGAAAAATAGATTTCAACAAAAAACCTGATCCTGCTATAATTACGAAGTCAGTAAATTAAATGAAGTGTGCGTGTACCAGAGAGATGATCAACCAACAGCAACTCGACAGTAAGAGAACACACATTCTACTAAGAGAACACATTCTAGTAAGAGAACACAGTAGCCACCAGAGAGATAATCAACCAACAGCAACTCGACTTCAAACCGCGGCATCGCAAGCGTTTCCTCCGCAAGCAGCATCCACACACGAATCACCTGCACAAGAGAACACATTCTAGTAAGAGAACACATTCTAGTAAGAGAGAAGCATCCCCACACCAATCACCTGCACACAGACACAGACACGGACACAGACACTCTTTTTGTCAGAATCATCCACCCCTGTATCACCTGCGCACAGACACGGACACAGACATAGACAGAAACAGACACAGACAGAAAGTAAGAGAACACATTCTAGTAAGAGAACACATTCTAGTAAGAGAACACATTAGTCGAGACACGCCAAACACGCACCTTTAATGACTTGCAGAAGAAAACCACTCCATCTAACGCGTCATCCCCTGTCTGTGTTAGGAACACCCACCCACACACACACACACCCGCACCCACAAACACACACAACCCACACACACACACACATGATCCGTGACACACTCATTCACATGCACGTCGCGCGGCACACGTGCACACACGCATACACACACATGCACACACAAGCACACACAAGCACACACACACAGGCCGGCAGGATAACAGCAGGTGAGCATGCGCGACGCACACACGCACCGCACGCGCGCACACACGCACGCACACACGCAAGCACACACGCACGCACATACACACATTCACACAAGGCTGTAGGTTGCAGGTTTGGGGTCTAGTGTTTAGGGTTCAGACCAGCAGGTCCCATGTGCGGTGTAGGGTTTAGGGTTTAGGGTTTAGGGCGTAGGGTTTAGGGCGTAGGGTTTAGGGTTTGGGGTTGCTCAGGGATTAGGAATTAGGGTTTAGGGTTTAGGCTTAGGGTTCACACGTAGTCCCAATCGCTGCTCCACTTTCCCCTCGCCCACTTCCCAGTCTCCTCAAGCTTCGGCGCAAAGTCCACCGGCGCTTGGTCATTGAGCAGCACCAGTCCCTTGCCTTTAGTACAGCACTCCTCATCTTCCGCAGAATAGCACTTGAAGGTCACCTGAAGCTCGAACGTGGCCTCCCGGGCTCCTACTCCATCATAGTATGCATGTCCTCCGACGATCACCAGCTCTCCCTCTATATCCCGGTGTACGTCAATTCCAATGTCGCCGAGGTGCGCCAACTCGTACCCCAGCTTGTGCGCGAGCATCGACAAGGCTGCCTGATCCCAGCGGTGGTTGCTTCGGTTACTGCCGGGCGGTGCGATGCACGCCACCGACATTGCGCAATCTATCCATGGCTGCACGATCGTAGAGATACATGGGGATCCCGTGTGAAAACCCACCACGCCGCCGTTGGCCTGCCAGAGATTCACGAGACCCTCGCCCTGAAAGCGTTGAAGCATGCTTTGGTGTGTGGCTGCCCCTACCTTGTTGTTACTCTGGGTCAACAGGGCCCCGTGATGCGTTGGTGACATTGGTGACCCCCCTTCTCTCCGCCCCCTTTCTCCCCCCACCGCTGGGTCGCGGCGCGGCGACGCACTTGAGAGGAAACGCGCAAACAGCGTTGCGTTTGTCAGAATGCAGCCAGAGTCGAGCCAAAAGACCACATCGTACAAGCCTTTTGTGCCACTAGTTGTACTATTAGTTGCATTTTCAGTCGACTCTTGCACCACAGTGCCGATAATGATGGGTTTCCACGCATACACATGGAGATCTGACACATGCGGAGGAAACGAAGTCCACTCAAGTCTACGCAGCTGTGCAGCAGGGAAGGACGCGTTGAGCTCATGCAATTGTTGTGCAGAAAGACCCAGATCATACACCAGTAGCGTCACGGCTGAGTCCATTTCTTTCACAGAATGAAGCAGTGCTACAAGGGATCGATAGTGGTTGCTACTGGCGCCCGTCACCAGCGCAATCCTCTCGTTCTGCCCGATCTCCGGTCCCTCTTTGCTGCAAGCCCGAGTTCTGCACTCTTGAGCCGGCGAAGGACCGCATGCAATGGCACAATCTCGAGCGTGCCAGGAGAATGCTCGCGTGAGCGATTCCCAGACTGCAGAAATCTTCGGGTCTTGGCAGCACTCGGGCGGCATGCACGACATAATGTCACGAACGTGCATGCACGCAGCATCCCCTTTCGTTTTGGCAAACCCACTCCGTTTGTGCTTCACATGCGCTGCCCATTCCTTTTGTTCTGCACATGCGCTGTATGATGCAATGGCCCGCGCGTCACAATGCAATGGCCTATCTTCATGCATAGTGTTGTCTGCGACGCCGACGTGAATCAGCACGAGGACCACGATGAGGCCTTGTAACTGGACCATTCGGCCCTCTCCAGTAGCTCGGGACTCCCAAGCTACTGGAGAGGGCCGAATGGTCCAGTCCCGACGGAGTCCCCGTCGGCCGTCTCCATCGTTCTCCCGACACCTAGAGTTCTCCCGCCGTTTCTTCGGGAGAATTTTTCAAAAAAAATTCCCAGCAGGCCGGGGAGGCGGAAAACCAATTTACGTTTGCCTCCGGCCGGGCGGCTGGGTCACACACGCTGGGGGGTACCCCCAGCCTCGGACCCCCACTGACTGAGATGGAAGACCGGCGTGCGACAGTGACAGACGCGTTACAGTCAACAACATTCAGGTTATACTAGTCTGCGGCCGCCCCGGTGACCGGGGCGGCGGCACCGACTCGGAGACACCCGCTGCCTCGGTGCCAAGGCACAAAGTGCAGGCCACGCCCGGTATTCTGAAATACGTAATCCGTAGTGGGTCATTTTTGCGGAGGGGAATCGAATTGTCAAACACTGTGTCGTAGTCTTGAATTACTTGTTTGGAGTTTTCAAAAATAGTCAACTTTCTTTTTTGGGTTCTTTTTTGGTGTGAATGGCTCTGTTCGCCAAAAAAACCTGGCTCCGGAAAAGTCACGTGTTATTTCCGCTACGGATAATGGGGTTTCCATAAGAATTGGAAACGATGCGATTTAATTTGGAGCCTAAACGGTGCAAAAGCGTTTCCCTTTCAGCAAAACGTTCGGTATCCACACTTCCACCCTAAGTTGGGCTCGCGCACGGAGTAGTAACGGAGAAACTGCGTTTTCCGTAAAATTCCCAGCAGAAGGTTCCAGAATGGAACCTGTCCTGTATGTTGTGACCAATGTGCGTCAAACTTGAACACAGCTTGTACTGGCTTGACCACAACCATGTACTGCCTGCCCCGCAAACTCGCATAATGGTTTTCGGTGGCCTCCCCCAGGCCTGCTGGGGATTTTTTTTACGCCCTTCGATCAAACCTGAATATCGAGGGTTGTGGCATAGTGGCAGCCCAGTGCACACTCCTCTCGCGCTCCCCTTCTCCTCCCACTCCTTCTTTCACACAAGATCCCTCTGCCCCGCGTTCACTAGTGCGTGATGGGCAGACTAGTCCACTAAGGCCTCGGCTCGTCGTCTCCCGTAGCACATGTCCTCCACTATGCCCCTCAGGCTCCCCCCACGCGAACAGCTTTGTAATAGGTACTGCAGTAATAAACACACACACCTTCTGCTTCCGAATTCACGGTTTACTGATGCCTGAACTTGAAGCCTGAGCTCTGCCTTTCACTGTTGTGGCATCATGATGCTTTTAGACCACAGCAGGGGTCTAAAGAGAGACCAGTGTTATGTCATGAGAGTCGCGGCATGATGACAAGAGTGTCACGACAACATGAGCCACTCCCGCACCGCTTGTTCCAATCATACTTGTAACAACCAATACTATCGCCGGG
>Ga0315905_10007084_pt1 | contig 11378 bp, 11 predicted proteins | sample LakEriMetagenome_5_FD_203522 | JGI IMG/M metagenome (GOLD analysis project Ga0315905, IMG submission 203522) | Freshwater fungal communities from buoy surface, Lake Erie, Ohio, United States - Buoy 4 MA121 | ecosystem: Environmental > Aquatic > Freshwater > Lake | place: USA: Lake Erie, Ohio...
GAGACCATTGATCGAATCCTGGGGCAAATCTGTTGGATGCACCAGGGTGACTTTGGCAGGCCGAAGAGGCTGGGCAAAGACATTTTTGAAAGACGAAGGGTACAGTCCACAATGGGCTGTGCTTGCAAAGGACTTATAGGGGAAAGACTATGGCAACAAGAGCAGAAGTATTAGCAGCGTATGCAGCCAATCCAAAGGCGACACCTACGCCAACTGAAGACGCAATTCAGTTTTGGATGCAAGGTGGACTTGGAAACTTTAATCAAATCGTTGATGAAGCCAGAGCGCAAAACCCAACACTTGCTGCGCAGATTGATGCACAGAGGGCAACGACCACAGGCGGAACAACTACTGGCGGCACAACGACCACCACTGGTGGCGCTGTCACTGGCGGTGGCGCTGTGGACAATTCAGCGCTTTATCGCAACCTAGTCACGCAAGCCTATGGCGGTATTGGCCGCAAAGGCTTTGGCACTGGAACAAACCAAATTGACCAAAGCGGATTTGACTTTTGGCTCAATGCTTTGCAAAGCGGCACATTGACACCAGAAACATTTGGTTCATCATTCAATAGAGCTGTCGGCCAATATGTCACTGAAAACCCTACCAATCCATTGACTCAGGCTGTGCAGGCTTACAGGCCTTTCCAGAATACTGGCCTGCTGACTCAGCAACAAATGCAGCCCCAGTCTATGGGCGCTCAACCAGTTACCAACTACCAGCCACAAAGCCTGGCTCAGAATTTCCAGAACTACATGGGCATTCCCATTGGCGCTCAGTACAACCCTGCTGTCACAGCTGGTGGCGCATCACCTTATTCACAGATTCGGGCAATCAGCCCTCAGATGGTGAATCCTTATGCGGGTGTTGTGGCCGATACGGCCATGGGTGGCTATAACCCCATGCTTTATGAGAATGTCAGGGCTGCTAATGCAGCCGCGGCTAATGCAACACCGGCTACTGCTGAAACAGCCACATACGCAAAAGGCGGCATGGTTGACTCATTACTTGGTCCAAACCCCAATGGACCGGATGATGGTATGGCGGCTCTTGATCGCGGTGAATATGTCATCAAAAAATCTTCTGTCAATAAATACGGCAAAGGATTATTGGACATGATCAATGATGGCAAAGTGCCTGCCAAGAAAATGAAATCTTTACTCGGATAAGGTGGCGATATGTCAAAAGGTGGAACAACAACCTCAACAAGCTCCATTGATCCACAGATCAAAGAAGCATTCTTGTCCAACTTTGAGCAGGCTCAAGGTGTGGCCGGTGCATTGCCAGTCCAGCAGATTGCTGGCTTTAATCCAATGTACCAGGCAGGCGAGGAAGCTCTTGTCAACACGGGCCTTGCTGGCCCAGGCATATCTGGCACAGACTTGGCCGCGCAGATGGCGGCTTATGGCGGTGTCTATCAGCCCAATCAAATCACAGCGCAGCAGACCAATCTTGGCATGACTGGTCCAGGCTCAATTGGCTCTTACATGAACCCCTATACAGAGTCTGTGCGCGCCAACGCATTGGCCGATTTGGAGTCTTCAAGACGCGCTGCCATTGCACAGACTGGTGAACGTGCCACAGCTGCCCGTGCATTTGGTGGATCACGCCAAGGTGTGGCCGAGGCTTTGACTAACCAAGGGTTTGCCAAGCAGGCCGCCAACCTTGGGACAACTCTGAACGAGCAGGCATTTAACCAGGCCATGGCTATGCAGCAGGCAGACATTGGCCGCAGATCAGCAGCCGACATTGCCAATCAGCAAGCAGGCTTGCAAGGCGCTCAATTGCGATTAGGTGGTGCAAGCCAGCTAGGCAGTTTGGCTGCACAGCAACAAGCATTGCGTCTTGGTGGCGCTCAAGCGGTCATGGGCGCTGGCGGTGCGCGTCAGGCTTTAGACCAGCAACAAATGGATGCAATCCGCAACATTGGCCTGCAACGTCTTGGCGTGGTTCAATCAAGCCTTGGTGCGCAGCCAGCAAATCTTGGCATGACAAGCCAAACCCCATACACACAAAATGTGGGTGCTGGTTTGCTTGGCGGTGCTTTGGCTGGTTCTCAATTGGCTGGCGCTTTGGGCGCAACAGCAGGCACTGGTGCAACGCTTGGCGCATTGGCATCCTTGATTTAATATGCAAAGAAACCCAACGCCAGAGCCGCAAAGCTACGCAAACGCGCAGCTCATGGCTTTGCTTGATCCATCAAGCAAGCGTGACACCATCCTGATCACGCCTGGATCACCCATGCCATCTCGCATCCCTGACGGGTTGACAGTGGCCCAGACAAGCCGAGGCATTGTGATCACCAGTGACCCTGCAAAGGTCAAGATCATTGACCAAGGGTCTGAGCGTGATGTTGGCATGGCGCTGTTTGGCTATTCATACGATCAGGCTAAAGGCTTTGACAATGTGGCGGTGGCCATGGACAGAGCTGGAACACCGGTGGCAGAACTGGCCATCAAGCCTGGTCAGGAAAGACGGGCCATGAGGGCTGCATCTTTGCTTGCACCAGATACAGGATCAACTAACATGATGAGCAGAGGCGATGTGGTTAATACTCGCCTCAAAGGTTTATTGGAATAAGGTGGAAATATGGCTACTCAATTTGATTTTGCAAGTTTAGGCAATCTGTTTGGTGGGATGCCTGGTGCAACTCCAACGGGGCTTGATGCATTGTTGACAGAAGATCAGCGCAAACTGCTTGGCCGTAATGCTGCACTGTCAGCAGCCGGTGCATTGCTCCAAGCCAGTGGCCGAAGCACAACCCCCATCAGCATGGGCCAAGCACTTGGATCAGCTTTGCAGGCTGGCCAGCAAGGTTATCAGCAGGCAAGAGCTGGATCACTGCAAGATTTGATGATTGGTGAAAAGCTAAAAGAGTCGCAACGCGCAGCTAAAGCTGAAGCTGATTTTGACAAGTTGTTTCAATTGCCACAAGCTGCACCAATGCAGCCATTGACGGGCGAGGCAGTGCCACCGATTGAAAGATTTATACAAGAGACAACGCCTGCGCCAGTAAACCCACTTGCAAATCTCAGTCCACAGCAAATGGCTTTGGTTCGCACTCTTGGTCGCGAAAAAGGAACTCAATATTTGCTTGAAACTATGAAGCCACAAGAAACAGTGGGTCAACCATTCTTAGGTCAAGACAATAAGTTTTACATTCAGACCAAAACTGGCGGTGTGATTCCAGCACCTATTGCCCCAGCTGCAAAGCCAGTTGGTGCGCCACAGCAAGTATTGGGTGCTGGCGATAAGCCAGTTTTAGTTCAATATTACGATGATGGCTCTTATAAACAAATTAGTGGTGTGTCTCCATTGATAGCGCCAGAAAAAGTTGACACGGGTGGTGGCATTCAATTTGTTGATCCTTATGCCCAACGCCCTGGAGCAGTAATTCCAAAGACTTTAGCCCCACAAGTTGTTGGAAATGCTGAAGAAGGGTTCTATGTTGTTGGTGGTGGCGGTGGCGCTAGACCTCGCCCAGCAGCAGCTCCATCAGCGGCAGGCCCAGCAGCAGTTGGTGCAACAGCTCCAGCGGCTGGCCCAGCTCCAGCTCCAGCCGCAGCTGGTCCTGTGCCAATAATCCCTGGCACTGGAAAAGCATTTGCAAGAGAAAAAGATTTAAGGTCTGATTACACGACCCAAATGAAGCCGTTTACCGACTTGTCTCAAGCCTTTAGAAAAGTTGAGGCAGCAGCATTAAACCCATCAGCTGCTGGAGATATTTCATTGGTTTATGGCTACATGAAAATCCTAGACCCAGGCTCCACTGTTATGCAGGGTGAGCAGGCCACAGCGTCAAACGCTGGTGGAATTCCAGACAGGGTCAAAGCTATTTACAACAAGGCTTTGACCGGAGAAACTTTGGCCGACAATGTCAGGCAAGACTTTTATGCGCAGTCAAGAAATCTGATTGAGTCTCAGCGTGAATTGCAGCAAGATATAGCAGCCAGATACAGCGCAATTGCTACACAAAACAAATTAGACCCAAATCAAGTTGTTTTTGACCCATTCAAGCGAATCAAAACACCAATAGAAATTGCCGCTGAAGCTGCCAAAGAAAAAAAGAAAAAGCCTGCTTCATACGGGGCTACATATAACCTTTTACCAAGGAACTGATGATGGCTACGATGTCCAATATTGAAAGAGTGCAAGAAAATATCCGCAGAATGCAAGAGCAAAATGCGCCTGCAAATGATGTTGTTGGGTATCTCAAATCTGAAGGATTTACCCCAACCAAATTTGAAGCAGCAGTCGCAAGTGCCAGAAAGTTAGGCGGCCCACCCGTTGAGGCTGGTTTTGGTCGATCAGTTTTGCAGGGTCTTAGTTTTAACTTTGCCGATGAGATTGAGGCGGCATTGCGCTCTGGGTCTTTGTCAAACAAAGAGTATGAAAACCAATTGGCAAGAGTCAGGGCCGGTATCAAGGAATATGAGCAGCAATACCCTGGTCGCGCATTTGCTGGTGAAATGATTGGCGGTTTAGCCCCGACAGCTGCCGCACTTATTGCCGCACCATTTACTGGTGGGGCCACAGGACCAGCGGCCATTGCCGGTGCAACACGCATGGCAGCCAAAGTGCCAACTCTAGGCAGCATTGCCTTGCGTGGTGCTGGATATGGCGCTGCATCAGGCGCTATCTCTGGCGCTGGTGGCGCTCAAGGTGGTTTGGAAAACAGATTAGGCGCTGCGGCTTTGGGTGGTGCAACTGGTGCAGTATTTGGTGGTGCAAGTCCAGTGGTTACTCAGGCGGTAAGCTCTGGCGGCAAAGCAGTTAAAAGCGTTTTTAAACCCACTCAGCCTCAAGACGCATTAAACAAAGCGCAAGAACTTATTGCAAAAAAGTTGGCCCAAGAGGGAATCGACCCAGCGGAATTGGCCAGGCAGCAAGCAACGAGAAATCTTACGCTAGGTGCAAAAGACGAAACCTTGGCAGATTATGGTGGCGAGTCAATGAGGCGCTTGGCCCGTGGTGCTATGGCGATTCCACAATCCGCGCAAACTGAAACGCGCCAAATGCTGATTGAACGCGCCCAAGGCGCTGGACCAAGAATTACACAAGACATCACTAATCTCACAGCGGTAGGTGCGCGTGATATTCAAGAAGTGGCCAATGAAATTGTTGCAAATCGGTCTAGGTTAGCAGCCCCACTTTATGAAGAGGCTAGAAGCGCTGGACAGATAAGCTCGCCCGAACTTAATAATTTGCTGACTAAATCTAAAGACATTCAGCAGGCCATTAGTGATGCAAGACGATTGCCTCAGTTTGCAGATTTGCCTGACAACGACATGGTCATGTTAGACAAGGCTTACAAATATGTTGGCGGTATTGCAAATGAAGCAAGAAAAGCTGGCAAAACTAATCGTGCAAATGACCTTGATGAATTGCGTGTTAATTTGCTTGATGCAATCAAAAAAGAAGTGCCAGTCTATGGCAAGGCGGTACAAACCTTTGCAGATGAGTCATTGCTGAATGACGCGCTTGAAGCTGGCTCAAAAAACTTTTTAAAGAAAAGACCATCAGAAATAAACAGAGAGCTTGCCAAATTTGCAGATGACTCAGAAAAACAAATGTATCGTTTGGGCGCTATTCAGTCTGTGCGTGATGATATTTATGGGGAAAAAGAATTAAAGAACATTGCTGACAAATACTTAAATTCACGCGAAATGCGTGATCGTATGCGCACAGTATTTAATTCTGACGGGGAATATGAAGCATTTGTAAAAAATCTTGAACGTGAGCGCCAAATGGCAATCACTCGATCACGCATTGAGGGTGGCTCACCAACTGCGCTAATCGGACAAGATATTGCTGAACTGGCTGGGCCTGCACCATCTGAGGTTATCTCTGCCGGTGGTCAATTGATGCGTGGAGACCTTATCGGTGGTGGTCTTAACTTGGTCGGCCAGCTGGCTCCAAGGCTCCAAGGCATGAATGAAAATGTGGCCGAGCAAGTGGCGCGAAATGTTTTAAACCCTAGTTTTGCACAGCAGCAAGAACTTTTGACCAGCCTCACACCAGTTATGGATGAGCTTAGAAGGCGAGCATTGCAGCAGCAAACCCGTGCAGCTGGTGTGTCAACAAGCGCTGGTCAATTTGTGCCAGGCTTGTTGGCCGAATAACTAAGACCCAAAAAACGCGGCCACAAGTGGGTCGCGTTTCACAACCCGTCTTTTCTGCCTGCGTCTGGCCAAGCCAAAGTCTTTGTCATCGGCTGACATCTTGTCGCGGTATTTCTTAATGCGCTCTGAGCCTGGCACGGGACCAGGCGCTTGCGCGTCTTCACCCTCACCCCATGACCACAGTGGCCGCCACTGGCCATTGGCGCTCACTCTGGTATAACCACTGATATGTACCAATTCATGGCGGTGCATATCAAACAGAATTCTTGCAGCACTGCGCCTGGCACAAAAGCACATCTTGGCCAAGTCAAGGTCTGACAGATTACTTTTCTTTTGAAGCGCTGCCTCAATGGCAGGGCTTACACGGGGTTTTAAGCCTCTGGTCATGTCTGCACATCCATTCGAGCTTTCAAGCGCTCCAGCATGGCCCTGACAACGAATGCACGGCTTTTAACCTCATTCGGTATGGCATGGCCAAAGACTTCTGGGTGCAGTAAGTCATTGACTAGGTCAAGGCAGGCATCTATGGCTGGGGGGAGGTCATTGTTCATTTAAGTTGATCTTGAATTCGTTTGCCAATCCACGCCACAACTGGCACGGCCCAACTGTTACCAAGCGCTTTATACCTTGGCCCATCAGGTGACTCAGCTGCTTTACGCCATGGGATATTGGTGTATCCATCAGGGAAACCTTGGAGACGTTCACATTCAGTCGGTGTGAGTCTACGCACGGCCATAGATGTAAGCAAAGGTGGGTGCTGCCCTTTGGCCAATGTGAAACATGGGTCACCAGGCTTGGGGTTTGATCCATTTTGTGGCGAGGTAATATTTGTTGTGTCCCAAACCATTGGCTGCGAAACCATTGGAGCATTACCACCGCCAGTCCCCCATCTTGCTCTAACAGTAGAGCTGACATCTCCTAATTCTTTTACTCTGCTATCAGAAGGATGGTTTTCATAAACTGAACCGGGAATAGATTGGGCTAAGAATGTTTCACTCCCACCACCCGCAACACCACCCGAAGCCTTAATCGTTCCACTGAGGGTGGCCTCACGATACTGCGCAAGACTACTTTCGTAGAAGGACTTGACGGGGAATATGTGACCACTAGCAATGGTCTGATGGTTCATCTTAGTGCCACCACATTCGGTGTCTAAAGCCCCACAAACAGGCGTTTCTATAAACCATTCGTCTTCACAGTTGAACCCGACACGACTGACTCCAGTGCCGCTTGAAGAGATGGTGGGAGTGACTTTCCCCTCTTTTCTGCTCTGCGGAGTATCCCTGCGCACGCCCTCGAACTCAAAAAGAATCTCGGTGAGATTGATGTCGTCTCTAGAACTTGCGACAACGAACACACGTCTCCTACGTTGGGCCACTCCGAAATGTTGGGCATCGAGGACTCGCCACGCGACTGTTCTTTGGGGACCAAACACACAACCAGCGTTTGACCATCTCTCCCCTGGCGCTGTGATCGGATCACTTTCACCGGCAAGCGCTCCAAGAAAGCAGCCGAATGCATTGTCTTTGGTGTTGAGGACTCCTGGCACGTTTTCCCAAAAGACGATTGCTGGAGCATCTCCTCGAAGAGATCGAACATGGTCAATTGCATTGGCGATACCTACAAATGTGAGTGAAAGATTGCCTCTGGCATCATTCAGAGAATTACGAAGGCCAGCCACAGAGAAGGCTTGGCAGGGTGTGCCACCACAGAAAAGGTCTGGGGCTTCAACTTGGCCGGACAGAATCTTCTCTGGCAAGAGTGTCATGTCCCCATGGTTTGGAACATCAGGGTAATGGTGCTTCAAGACTGCACATGGAAACGGCTCAATCTCAGATAACCATGCGGCAGTCCATCCAAGGGGATGCCAAGCCACAGAGGCCGCCTCAATGCCGGAGCAAACAGAGCCGAACTTCATGGTGTGTTGTCCTTATATTTCGCCAAAGCAGAGACCTCAATGTGGTCCACCAGGCTTTGCAAGATCATGTGGGCAATGTCCACATCAGTGCCAGCAATGTATGCGTTATTGAGGGTCATGCACTCTTCAAAGTCAGGCTCATAAGGTGAGCCATGGGAATCGGTCGAGCCTTTCTCTTCTGGGCTGTATTCCAGAAAGCATATAAGGTTTACATCTTCCACAGTGCAGTCAAACTGGAACAGGCCTCTGGGGCAGCTGGGTGTTTTGTTCATAGTTCAACCCCTCCAAGCCAACATCACGCCAATGCCACCAAAAATAATGATGGCCAAGACGCATTCGATCAGGGTGGTAATGATTTTCTGTTTCATGGTTTTCTTTCGTTAAGTAATAGGAGTAACGAATTCTGACAGAATTTAATTATCTTGCAAGAAGTAATTCTGTCCATGTTGTTTTTTTACATATACCGCAATTAGAATGCGGCCATGGAATCAATTCACACAATACGCGCAAGGGCCAAGGCTCACAAGATAACCATGGCTGCGGTGTGCGATGAGGCTGGCATCCAACAGTCCCAAGTAAGCCGGTGGCTGTCTGGAACTGTGGAGCCATTGTGGACATCAGTCAATCAATTGCACTTGGCGCTCAATAAACTGATCGACAGATCACCAGTCGCTATCGACTGACTCGGCCACTGGTGCAGAGCCTTTGCCTGCCACCACGCCAAAGTCACTGGCAGCCGATGGCTTTGCACCACCCAGCGAGTCACCCTTAGACAAAAGCATGATGTTGTTCAAACCATACGACACACCCTTGTTGCCTGCCTGGTCATAAGCATAGGCATTCAAAGACACGCGGCCATAGTCGCCAGAGACAATATCTTGTGATCCAAGAATGTCATGGCCATGGGCATCCACTGCACCAGGCTTGTTGGTGCTTTTGGTATTGAAAAAGTAATGCCCTGCATACTCTGGCCCCAGTGGTGATCCATCAGACTTGGCTTCTGTATCGCCATCACGCAAGGGATTGCGCACAGTCTTTGGGATTTTGTCCCCAAATTTGGCGGTCAATGCGGCCTTGGCTGCCGCTTTCAATTGGTTCACAGTCTCGGTGTCTGTCTTTGGGACAAGCACTTGCGTTGAGAACTCTTCTTTGCCGTTCATCTCATTCTTACGAGCAGTCAATGCTGAGAAATATGAGAAACGAACTTTACCGGTTACGACTCTGGTCATGGTTTTTTCCTTTTAAGGGTTTAGGTTTTTACGTTTCTGTCGTCAAACAGAAATTGCACTTTAGCACAAATGCAGATATGATCGCAACAACTTAAAACGAGGAAACCGAAATGCAACTCTTTCCCCACCAGCAAGAGGCCAAGCTCTTCTTGCTGTCCAGGCGCAGGGCCATACTGGCCGACCAGCCCCGTGTTGGTAAGACGCTACCCACAGCAGCTGCTGCACTTGAAAACCTACCCGCCCTGATTGTTTGCCCTGCCATTGCCAAGACAGTCTGGGAGGCGGCCTTTGCTAGGCTGGCCCCCAATGTCTCGGTCCATGTTGTCAATGGAAAACGCGAGGCTTCAGAGCTAAACAGTGCAGATATCACCATCATCAACTACGATGTCTTGCAATATGGTGTAACGCACGTTGACAGATATAAGACTCTAGTCTTGGATGAGTGCCACAGAATCAAGAATCCAAAAGCCCAAAGAACTAAGGCTGCAATGCTGGCCATGAAGAAAGTTGGCCATGTCTATGCGCTCAGTGGAACACCCATCCCAAACAGGCCCATTGAGCTGTGGCCACTACTGCACGGCCTTGGCATTTATCGCGGTGGCTGGTATGACTTTGCAGGCCGGTACGCAAAGATGTGGGTCGCCCCATGGGGCTTGGATACCAGTGGCGCATCTAACCTGGTCGAACTCAAAGACATGATGAAGCCCCATGTCATGCGCAGAAAGAAAGAAACCATCTTCAAAGACTACAAAGAGCCACAAGTCAGCCTGATCACCTTTGACCTACCCAACGACAAACGGGAGCAAAGTTTTGATGCCGATGCCTTGATTGCAAACCCCAACGCCTTGCTGGCCTTTGAGGGTCTGGCCGAGATCATGCGCGAGGCTGGGATGCGCAAGGTCAAGGCTGCCAGTGAATTCATCGATGACTTGCTCCAGGCCAATGAGCCGGTGGTGGTCTTTGCGCACCACAAGGATGTAGTAGCCGAGCTTGAGAAGCTGTTAATGGTCCACAAACCCGTGATAGTAGTGGGTGACACTGCACGGGCCAAGCGCGACAAAGCCATTGCAGACTTTCAGTCTGGCCAGACCCAGCTCATTATTGGCAACATTGCCGCCATGTCCGAAGGTGTGGACCTATCCGCTGCTGACACGATTGTCTTTGTCGAATGCACTTGGTCCACAAGCGCCTTGGAGCAGGCCAGCAGCAGGGTCGAGAACATTAACAAGTCAGGCATTCCACCCGTCATCTACATTCTGACCATTAAGGCATCACTGGACCACAATGTGCTGGCCAAGGTGCTGAAGAAAATGAATGTCGTGAATCAGATTATTTAACTAGGAAAAAACCATGCAACATCAAACCCGTAAACACGCCCGTCTTTCAGCATCACGCACCGACCGATTCATGCAATGCCCAGGCAGCTACAGGCTCGAATCCCTCATGCCCTATGAGCCAGCCGGTGAGGCCGCGGCCATTGGCACAGCCATCCATGAGCTGTCAGAAGTCATTCTGCGCGGTGGTGCAATCCCAACTGGCACTGACCCCGACCATCTGTCCATGGCCCAAGGCTATGCCAACTTTGTCAACACTCTGGTGGAAAACCCACGCAAAAAGCTGATTGAGGTCAATCTCGATGAAGGCTTGAAGTCTCTGCACCCAGCGCTTGGGGGCACAGCCGATGCCATTCTGGTCGATGGCGATCATCTCCATGTCATTGATCTGAAGACCGGAAGAGTCCCAGTCGATGCCACAGACAACAAGCAGCTGCTGACCTATGCCCTTGGTGCTATGCGCCAGCTCAAAGCGCCAAACACCATCACTTGCACAATGCACATCTTTCAGCCCCGTGTGGGCCACAGCAAGTGGACAGTGTCTGGGAATTATCTGGAGCTACATGGCAAGCGCCTCAAAGAAGCAGCCGAGCTGGCGCTAACAGGCGATGCACCTACAAACCCAAGCGTTGATGCCTGCCGGTACTGCAAGGCCAAGACCATTTGCCCATCCATGCGCGAGAAGGTCCAAGAAGTCGCCAGAAGCGATTTCAAACCCGACACGACAGTCACCCCTGAGATGCTAGAAAACGCTGTGCGGGTGGCCGCATGGGCC
>Ga0315905_10007085_pt1 | contig 11378 bp, 16 predicted proteins | sample LakEriMetagenome_5_FD_203522 | JGI IMG/M metagenome (GOLD analysis project Ga0315905, IMG submission 203522) | Freshwater fungal communities from buoy surface, Lake Erie, Ohio, United States - Buoy 4 MA121 | ecosystem: Environmental > Aquatic > Freshwater > Lake | place: USA: Lake Erie, Ohio...
CCCCCCCCCCCCCCCCCCCCCCCCCCCCCCCCCCCCCCCCCCCCCCACACCAACCACCCCCCCCCCCCCCCCCCCCCCCCCCCCCCCCCGCCCCCACCCCCCCCCCCCCCAGAGAGAGAGAGACAGAGAGAGAACGAGACTGCCATAGCAGGGGGTCCAGGGCTTCGGTGGAGGAGGAGGCAATTTCATCAAAAAAGAGTAAGGGTTAGGCGCTGATTAGGTGGCCTAATGAGGCCGAGGCGAAAGAGTAATCCGCAGGCTTTGATGCAACGCAGACGCATTGAAGGAGCTGGACTTTGAGCGCAGCTGCTCGACGTTGGCGTGGGAGGAGGAAACGTGAGGAAGTGGACCCGTTCAGAATTGAACGAGAATGGTGCAGACGATATAAAAGAGACATTGACTTAGACATTTATCTCTTCGCACAGTGAATGCGCCTGAAGCAACAAAGGGGACGTGTCCCAATAAATGCACGAAGAAGAAGGAAAAATCTTTGGCTCACAGTGCCTGACACTCAGTGAAAATGACGATTTCTGACACTGAGCTCCATTTTAGAGAGTATCGATCGCTGCTTCTCGCTTAGTCTTTCCTCCATCCCCACCCCTTGATCATCCCTATACCCAGCTGCACTCGACGGTCTCCCCTGTCTGAACCGCCGCGGCGCTTCGCCTCCGCCTCCTCTGGCTCCTCCGGCACCGCGCTCGCCCATGGAGTTAGCACCGAAGATTGTTTGATTCCGACAGGAATTTGAGGATGCCTCACGAGAGTGTGAATACACCTCCCCTTGTCTTTTCTCCGCCTTGACATCTCTTTTCAACTCACCATCCACTTGCCCCTTTTCTCTTGTCAAACTGGGACGATCCCTGTTGCGACGCTGTAAGTCACCGGCGCTGCTGCCACTACTTCTCTCACCAGCACTGCTGCTGCTACTCCTTTCTCTTCGAGGGAGGAGATTAATTTGAAGACGGGCTCTCAACAGGCCTGGAGGGCTCTTCGAAGAGCCCTCCAGGCCTGTTGAGGTGCTGCGGCTGCTGCGGTTGACGTCCTTTTGACGTGGTGGTGCACTGGCATCTGCCGTGTGGTGCCTGTGAACTATTCCACCGACACCAACTCCACTGCCCCTCATTCCTCTTGCTCTTATTCCACCACCACCACCGCCTCCTGGGCTTGAGGAAGTATCGGAAATCGCGTCCGGTTTGACTCTCAGTGATTCACCTCGCCTTGATTTCATTTGCCTGTTGGCCATGTTGGTATATGCTTGATGGTCAGGGCACAAACACAAGAAACAACCGTCAGTGACGTTGAAAAGGGAAGAAAAAAAGCATAGTCTCACGCACTTAAGATTATGTGCGTTTGTGCGCGCGCGTCCGTGTGCGCAAAAGCGAAACCTAAGTTCCTCGAGCTTATCATCAAGTTTTTCTTTGAGAGCGCGATTCTCAGCAGCAGTCTTGCGCACTTGTTCCGTGAGTTTCTCGAACACTGCTGCATCTGCAGGCGGCGGAAGTCCGAGCTGATGAGAGACCTGTGGATGCATGCATGTGCATTTGTTGGTGCATGGATGTACTTTTGCGCGATGAAAAATGTACAATTGTTGCGCATATTAAACGATTATGAAATCACCCCAGTTCCATCTACATTACATATCATTATAGAATAATAATTATCACCGCATTGTGTATGGGAGGCGAGAGAGGGAAGAGAGAGCGAGAGTAAGAGAGGCAGACAGATTTAAACAACCCTGCTGAAAATTCCGATCATAAAACACAAGATGCTCCCTTTCAAACGAAGCAAACACGCGTGTGGAGGAGCAACTTACGAAATTCTTGTTATCGCACACGAACTTGTGCTCCTGCTGCACCTGGTCTAGGTACTTTTGGAGGACTTTGATTTCTGCTTGCGCCTTGTCAACTTGGATTTGGGCATCAGTCTCAAGAGCTTGCTTGCGCTGCATGAGATCTTCTTCCAAGGCTTTCATGGCTGATAAGTGCTGCTCCTCACGCTCTTTCGCCGCGCGTTGTGTTCCCTCCAGTTCAAGCACGGCTAGCCAGGCATCAAAACCATTGTGCATCCATCGACACATTCTCTGACACAGGCACCGAGCAACTATGCTGCGGCGCCTGCGCATGCCGTTAGCTACGTCAGACCACAGGGCAAGTGCGAGTATGCGCCTCGCTCGCTGCATCAGCCCTGCTGCCTTGTCCTTCTTGCGCCGCAATCGCGCACGCGCCAGGCCATAGGTGCGCCATCTCGCTGTAAACATTCCAAAATGTCAGTAATCAGTCACTAGATGCTTAACCAAGGATCTAGCTTTTGGATGCTCGCACCGAATGCTGGGCTCATCAAGGTTGTGTGCCGCCTCTGCATCAAAATGCACATTCTCCTACGTTGCCTGCGTGGCGGGGATAAGGAGAGTGAGAAGGGGAGAAGAGGACCGGGGGATGGTTACACCCGTAACCCCCAAAGCACCCACCAAAATGGGATAGAGAACGTGACGGCGCACGCGAGCACACAGTGCGCCGGCGGAAAATTCAGAGTTGTTGCTTGATCCTCAAGATTCATTGAACGTGCGCCGGTGCTCCCGGGAAGCACCGGCGCACGTTTACTTTGAAAGTTCTTCGTTGTTTCTCAAGATTCGCTTGTGCCGGCGCTGCCGGCGTGAACCCACCAAATCGCAGAGAGGCAAGCAGACAAACACGCTTACCCGTTTTCCTGGGCCACGATATGCAGCCAGCCATGAAACACCCGTGTGCGCACCGCCGATGCGATCGCCCTTGACCTTCTCGCTACAGAACGCCGCGCAATTATTTTCCTCCTCCACACCCACAGCGCTTGCATCACCGCTATTTCCTGAAACGCCCTCACAACTGCAGACACACCTTCCCTCTTCCACGCCCTCGCCTGCTCCAATGCAGCTTTTGCATGCGCCTGCGCAAGAGACTCTGACTCTGCAGAGAGTTCGAAGAGTGCTGTCCCCGCGACTGCCAGCTTCTCAGCGTACACATCTCTGACAGCCACCTCTCGATCTATGTCTTCCTGTAGGTCATGTATCTTTCGGTCTTTCTCTGCATGGAGGGCGTCGCTGGTCGACATGGCCAACGTCAGTGCCTTGGTATCTTGGCGTTATGACATACTACTGATTTGAGGCCAGCGCACCAACCACAATTGCACGCACACGAATGCATTTTAAAACACCACATCGAACATAGACTATCACTTTTGTATATACATGAAGTGCACCTGTCTCGTCGCAGCTCATCGAATTGTTGTCTCATCTCATCGAATTGTTGTTTATGTCGATCTTTCAGCTCATCTAATTGCTGCGTATATTGATCTTGCGCCGTGACAAGCTCTTGCTGTGCTTCGGCCAGCTTTAAGTGGCATTTCTGTGAAAATATCGCCTGATCACCTTTCGTGAACGCACGTGCGCACAGGCATTATACATATCGATATGTAAATGTACATACATATACGCGCACCTGTAGCTCAGATTCCATCTCCACTATCAGGCTCTTCACGCGCGTGTCCTCCTCCGCACGGGCCTGTTCGACTTGCAACAGTCTCTGCCGCAGACCCTGGCATTCGGAACTCAAATCAATCACTTTGGGGGGCACGAGACGCAAAGCTGCTGCCAAGGCATTCAGCACATCGATGATGTCCGTCTGTGTTTGAGCGAGCATGTCGGCGAGGCAGCTCTGCTCAATTTGTTGCATTCGCAGATGCTCGATCACCAGCGTGCGCAGCGCTCCCAGCAATGCTGTGCGTTCGCTCTCGAAACTACACACGCGACCCAGGTCTCTTTCTCCCCCTGCGACGGAAATTTGTTTGTTGCTCGGCACGGTGCTACCAGTAAGAATGCTCGGGGTGGGGAGTGCCGAATTATCGGGTGGCGTTTTGCAGACGGCGTCCTGAGCAACGAAATTCTGACTCAATCTATCTATACACTGAAGCAAATCATGCGCCCGCTTAAGGTGCGACGCTGCGACACGCACCAGCTCCACCTCCACCACACTTGACTTCCGCTCTATAGACACAACCACCACAGAACCCACTCTGTCTTGTCCTTTGAGAAGTCTGTGGACGTTTTCAGCCGTCGCGTTTTGACCATCAACGGAGATAACCAAATCGCCCGGCCTCAAATCGGCCCTATCTGCTGGCCCGCCTGGGATCAGGTCCGCAATCATGGCCCTGCCTGGCAACAAGCGTGGAGGGTTGCTGGGCGCTCTCAACGGCACAAAGGGGCTTACGACCGACGTCATTTGAGACCACCAGTCGTCTACGCCGCGAGCATGAGAGGGCATGACGTCGAAAGGCGGCACTGTGCGGCGCTCGGCATGGTGCGAGGTTTCGTGCGCGAAGAAAATTCCCACGCTTGTCGCTGCCCCTCCCTCGCCGCTGGGCGCAATGTCTTTGGTTCTGTCCTCTGCTCCAGATTCGGAAACGCCATGCGCTCCTTGGCCACCTCGTTCATGACCTCGCCCATGTCCCTTTTCTGTGCCGGATCCTCGTGCTTTTAGCACAGGGCAGTCCAGGCGGAGATGGTAAGCAAGCGAATCCTGACTGGCATACCACTTGTCGCACGCACGGCACTTGAAGACCCGCCCGTTGCTGCACATGACCGCGTCTTGCAGATGATACTGGAAAAGACATTCATGGTCAAATCTATGCCGACCGGTATGTGAAAATGCGCATCGCAACACGCATTTGAATCTGCTGTAGTAAATGCAGAGGCATGCCTATCACGATGTCACCTGCCAATCTTGTAGAGGTTGCAGCCAATCAATCGCCTCTCCAGATTCATCCACGACAGTGCGGCGCATCTGATTTAACAGCTCTACGACTTTTTCTCCAACGACGAATTCCCTCTCAGAGTTTGTGGCCTGCGCCTCGCAAGACAGACCGAAGGAGACTTCGGCAATATCCCACGAGCGAATAGGGACGTGCCGCTTGCACAGTACAATGTACCTGTCCTGGTTGGCTGACTGAAGCGTAAGTTTGACTTGGGAATTTTGTGCGCCCCACAGCAAGTTTTCCGACAGGGCTTTGCCATGGGACTGCTCCACGCTGAGACCATTCACTGCGAGCAAGATGTCTCCCTCCTTTACAGCAAAGTTGATGACTTGGTCTGCCCCGTTTCGCAGGTCTATGACTTTTCGTACTACCCGCGGGGCGCCCTCGTCCAAGTCTATGGCCATCCCAATGCCGTACAAGCCCTGACAGCGCACGGCCTTTTGCAGGACAATCGGTCCGTTTTTGGGAGGGACTCGCAGTAAAGACGTCTCGCGCGCACTTCCCCCACAAATCCACCCTCTTTCTCCCGGCATCCTTCCCTGAGATGCACGTGAGCCTGAAGGAGTGCATCTCGACAGCGCCCCCGTATGCCGCCTCGGGCTACCAGACAAAGGCCTTTCCGTGCCCGCCTCAAAGGAAGGCGCAGGCACGGGGCCAATCCTTGGTCCCGCGAAGCTGCCATCGCGAGGCTCTGAGACAAAGCTGACCGCAGGTGGTTGCTGCGTGTTGCTGCCGGGGCCCACAATGCTTTTGCCCTCGACTACGGTCGCAGCGTGCTGAGAGTACCCCTTTGCCAGAGCGCCCCGTGACCCCGAGAAATGGTTGCCGGACTCATCGCTTGAGTCCACGGGCATTTGTGCTGAAGGACTATGCTCGGCGCTGCTGCCGTCTGGTCCACTCGTTCTCGGCGTCGTTGGTCCACTCGTTCTCGGCGTCGTTGGGATACTCTCCCCTTTCCGCGGACCGTCGAGAAAGATTGCAGCGCAGCGTCCAAATGACCAGTCCCTGCGCGCCCAGCAGTGCACATCCAGTCCGTGAGCGCAAGCTGCAAGTGCGCAAACACACAGCATGGGGAGAAAGTGAACCCGATCTCCAAGTTGAAGTTGACGGGAGAGTTCGCTGCAGAGGAGGAGCCTGCCGTCGCAGTCGACGTGTTGCATCGAGAGGACTTGCTCTTCGGCGTTTCCTTCAATTCGTTGTCTACATGCGCAACGTCGCATACGCACACAGCACCTCACACGCGCACATGCGCATGCACACAGCCAGACAGACGGCATCACACACAGATACGGGATACCTCAGAAAAGACACACACACACACACACACACGCACCAGGCCGGACAGATTCAACTTCCTCAGGCGCTTTATCGCCCCGAGCTCCTCCCGCACCGCCGTCATCCCAATACAATGCCCGGGTGGCGCAGGAAGGGCTAATAAAATCGGATCGCGGGGTCATAAAGTCGTCGCGCGAGGTCGCGAGTGAGGACCCGGGGGACGGGGTGTCCGGGCCGGCAGCGGGCCCTCGTCGAGCCGGCGTCTCAGACATCTTCTTCCACGGCCTGGTTTGAGTGTTCGTGTGTGAAAGCTACGCCTCCAAATGTCAATCGAATCGATGAGAAAGTCACCATGGGGACCTTCGACTGGAAAGACGAAGGGCAGGAGGTGAGAAAGCGCGTAGGACAGTGGTCGTACGTAAGGGATGTGGTCTGAACGCAGAGGCGTGCGCTGTGCCGTGGGCAGATTATCGTGAAGATGCCCGTGGAGGGCCCGGTGACGCAGGACGAAATCGTGTACACACTCACGCCCGACGCTATGACGCTGGGCGTCAAGGTTGCTCATACGCACATATGTACGCCACGACCCCTACATGTGTGCACACCGCGGGTATGCATTGGTCTCAACGCCTCGCGGGCGGCAGGGCTGCGGCCCCCCACCTAGGTCGCCAGGTCGGGTTGAGCGGACCCGCACAGCGTGAGGATCACCCACCCCCACTCACTGCAGGGAAAGGACCCGGTGCTGGACGGGGAGTTCTGGGCCCCAAACAAGAGGCTACAAAAGCAGCCAAAGGTTAAGCCAGATGTCAAGATGGAGATTGTGGACGGCTTCTGCGTGGTCACCATAACGTGCGTCGTGCGTGTGCGCGCCGCATTGACAGGACGCGTGGATTGGTGCGCGCCTTCCTGAAATCCTACACCCAACACTTGACACCCAATACTCTGACCCTCAACCCCGCTCGCACAGCAAGGCCAAAAAGGGCGGAGCGTGGGAGTTCCTCCTGCAGAAGCACGACCTGCCAAAAGACGAGACTGTGACTCAAAAGGTCTTCTTCGACATAAGCATCGGCGATGAGGCAGCGGGGCGCATCGTCTTTGGCCTCTATGGCAACATGTGTCCCAGAACAGTGGAGAATTTCAAGTGCCTATGTACAGGAGAACGGGGGCAGAATGCCGCGGGCAAGGCCCTGCACTACAAGGGCTCGGCAATTATTTCCCAAAAGTCCGCTAAAGAGTGATTATGTAGTAAATATACTGACGTTTGAGAATTTGTGCCAGATATTTCACCGTGTCATTCCTGGCTTCATGTGCCAGGGCGGCGATTTCACCAAAGCTGATGGTGAGTGTGTTCGTGAGTGGGTGCGCTCTTGGTGCGTGTGAGATCGAGATGTGCGTGATTGGGTCGTGTTTGTGTGTGCGTGTGGTGGTTGGGTGTGTGGGCTTGGTGCGTGTAATATCGTGTGTGGGGGGGGGGGTCCGCGCGCATACACACGGACACACGAGCTCGCAAACACACACACCACAAAGTACCAGTTCGTTTTTGTGTGTTTGTGTGAGTGTGTGGTGGAAGGTACGCACGCACGCACGCACGCATGCACGCACGCACGCACGCACGCAAGCACGCACGCACACGTGCACACGTGCACACGCGCACACACGTGCATATACGCGCGCACTCGCGCACTTCCGTATACGCATACACGCGCGCACACGTACACGAGCACAGGGACAGGTGGAGAGTCGATCTACGGTGGAAAATTTGCTGACGAAAACCTCAAAAGTAAACACGACAAACTCGGCGTCTTGTCCATGGCAAACTCCGGTGCTGACCTAAACCCTAAACCCTAAAACCTAAAACCTAAACCCTAAACCCTCAACTATTTTCGTCGTGTCCATGCCGAACTCCGGTGCTGATGAATTTAATGTACACCCCACCCCGTATTTTGAGGGGAGAATGTGGACCTTTTTTTTCTGGATGTCTTGTTTCATCACTACACACACTCTCTCACACACACACACACTCTCTCTCTCTCTCTCTCACTCACACACACTCTCTCTCACTCTCTCTCTCTCTCACACAGGGCCGAACAGCAACAGCTCACAGTTTTTTATCACGCTGAAAGTAGCAGCGAATCTCGACGGACAGCACGTTGTCTTTGGCCATGTTCTAGAGGGCTATGAGGCTGTCGTCAAGGCCATTGAAAAGGTGAGAGTGCTAAATGTAAATAATAATTTCCATATGTAAATAGTAATTTCCATACGTGTCTTTGGTCATGTTCTCGAGGGCTATGAGTCTGTCGTCAAGGCCATTGAAAAGGTAAATAATAATTTCCATATGTAAATAACAATTCTTTGGTCATGTCCTCGAGGGCTATGAGTCTGTCGTCAAGGCCACTAAAAAGGTATGAGAGAGAGAGAGAGAGAGAGAGAGAGAGAAGTTTTATTGATTTGCAATAATTTTATTCACTAAAAATACTAGCGAACAATAAAGAAGTGACCGAAGAGAGCGAAAGAGCGCGCACGCGCGCGCGCGAGAGAGAGAGATGTTTTGGATTGAGAGCGTGCGCGCGAGAGAGAGTGAGAAGGTTTGGATTGTTTTGTGTACCAGTATCTGTGCAAAATCAACGTCTTGTCTTGGTGTTTGCTAAAATTTAAATAATAATTTGCATATGTACATATTAATTTCCATATGCATATAATAATTTCCATATTCACGTCTTGTCTTGGTGTTTGCTATTCATCTTGTCTTTGTGTTTTGCGTGAGATTGTTTAGGGTTTAGGTTTCGGGTTTAGGCGTTATGTGTGTGATGTTCAGGGTTCAGGGTTTAGGAATGCGATGTTTTCGGTGCCAGTGTTGTTCGAGTGTACGTGCTGGAGGCCTGTGTCTCTGTCGTCGAGGCTATTTTTTTTTATTTGACCAAGTTTGTTCATTCAAAACTGGATATGCAAATTGAGTTTGATCTTTACTTCTATCTGTTTAATTTATTTGGCGACAAGAAAAATGGTGTTGCATCATTTTGTCCGAAAAATGGTGTTGCATCATTTTGTCCGAAAAATGGTGTTGCATCATTTTGTCAAGTGCTGTAGTACAAGTACATGCGCTGGTAATGAGGTATGGTTGTTGATCCACCCTGCGTAGGACTGAAACGAGAGGTGGAAACTGCCGCTGATTGCGTCGCCTCTCCCTCCTCTCCCTCTCCCCCTCTTCTGCCTCCGCCCCTTCCTGTGCCTCCCCCCACCCTTCCCCCGCCCGCTTCTCCGCCTTCTGCCCTCCTCTGCCTCGCGTGCTGCGGAGCAGGTGGGGAGCGACAAGGGATCGACGAGTACGAGTGTCGTCATCGCTGATTGTGGTCTTGCTTGAGCTCAGCGTCGAGGCGCACTGACTCTCCTGAGTCTCCTTTGCATAAATCTGCCTCCTCCTCTGTGCCAATAAACTCCCTGACAAACCTCGAGACAATTGAACCACAAATTTGACACAAATTGGTCAATCCTGCACGAACTGTCTGACAGAGTCACGAACTAGATAGCGCGAGAGTCACTCACGACCGATAATATCTGTTCTACGGAAGAAGACATTGTGTTTTTCATCAACAATAGATTCACCACAAACAGAACAGTACAGAAAACAAAAAAATCAAGACAATTGCTCGCCGGCAACATCTATTGTTGAGATTGAGCCCGGCGGATGGCCACCGCATCCTCGACTTCCTGCTTGCGTTCCCGTAGCACGTGAAGCCAAATTTTGCAGTACTCCCTCACGACACTCTGGTCTTGAATTTCTGTCTTCATCGCCTCAGACCCCACATTCAGCCAGGCATCCTCAGTCTCCCCCTTGGTTCCCAACTCCAGCCGTTGCTTTTTTGACTTTGGAGTGGTAAAAATCCTGAGCACGTGACCACCCGCAAGGCCCTGAGACGCATACAGGAGGGTTAACGCCGGTCAGGCCGGAGGTCATCATAGGGGCTGTGCCCGTCTCGCTGTGTATGTGTTGATTACTGCAGGACCTATTACAAAACTGTTCGCGTGGGGGGAGGTGGATAGTGGAGGACATGTGCTACGAGAGACGACGAGCCGAGGCCGTAGTGGAAAATGTGCGCCACCCACGGAATCCGTGGGACCGTGATGAACCCGGTACTTTAACACAGGGTGCCCCTGTTTTCAACTTTTTCCCTGGTTCATCTCGTGTGGGAATCGAACCCACTCTCGATCCTACAGTGCAGGCAGGGCAGGAAGAAGTGGATGAGGAATTGTGTACGCGACGTGCATCGGTTGTGGGTTTGGTGAATCAAGCTAATCAACACCGCAGGACACGTTTGATGATTCGTTCACAGGTGCAAGCTTTGATGATTCAGTCCCAAGTGCAAGAGACCTGTACTCTAGTCCGTTTCACCAGGCTTGTACCGTAGTCCGTCTCAACTTTGTTTAGTAAGATGTTCCTCAATGCAAGTGCCGTGCCAGAGCGATACAGGCCACTCAGACTCATACTCGGGGACTCCTCAGACTTCAAAGTTATTACTAGTTGCTTCCATATGTGTTTATTACTGCAGTACCTATTACAAAGCTGTTCGCGTGGGGGGAGGGGGATATAGTGGAGGACATGTGCTACGAGAGACGACGAGCCGAGGCCTTAGAGGACTACTAGGCTGCCCATCACTTTGTACTTTGTAGATTCACCTTTGTGGTAACGTAATCATCCGCAAGGCCCAGAGAGCAATCCAGGCAGGTGACTGCCGCCCACGGCGGAGGTCCTCATCAAGGTTTCCCCTACCCGGGACTCTTTGGAGTCGGGGTCCTCTGCTATCGCTCGTGTTTCGGACCGAGAATGTTTGGCGGAGGTGTAACCAGTTCATCGAAACAGCAGAGTTTTTTATCAGGGTTTCCCCTTCTCACTCCTACAATGAAGGCAGGGTAGGACTCGGATGGATGAGTGGGTGGTTTTGAAGAAATGTGTACGATGCATGCTGTGAGTATGTTGGGGTTTGTGGTTGGCAAGGTCTGGCGAATCGTTCCATGCGTATACAAGATTTATACGTTGGGACGTTTCCACGGTTTATTAGGAACATTCCTATTCGCTGTTGGGTGGGGGGGGTGTATATCGTGAAGGAGAGGTGTGTATCTCCCTAATCGTCACGGTGACTAGTGTAGCCGGCGTCCTTTGTAGGGTCCAGTAGGTTTTTGTTTGTTTAGTTCTGTATTCTGTAATATGTTTTCGCGGTAACGGTGTCATCCGCAGGACCCAGAAAGTTATTCAAGGGGATGACAACGGCCACGTCGGGCGTCCTTGCGAGGTTTCCCTGGCTCCTCCCTGTCCGGAACTC
>Ga0315905_10007086_pt1 | contig 11376 bp, 21 predicted proteins | sample LakEriMetagenome_5_FD_203522 | JGI IMG/M metagenome (GOLD analysis project Ga0315905, IMG submission 203522) | Freshwater fungal communities from buoy surface, Lake Erie, Ohio, United States - Buoy 4 MA121 | ecosystem: Environmental > Aquatic > Freshwater > Lake | place: USA: Lake Erie, Ohio...
TACCCTTATCTGCTTTAAATTTTTCATGTTTATAACCTTTAGGATAAATCATTTCTGTTTTGTAAGGGCCACTAGAACTTTTACTTTTATCATAATACCAAACCATTTTCCAACCTAGTTCAGGTTTGGTAGGTATTTCATAAAATTCTCTAGTCCACTTATCAAGTCGAACTGATGGTGTTTCTTTAGGTCTGCCTTTTTCTGCCATTATCTATACATTATAATAAAATCTCCAAAATGATAATCCATAACTTGAAGTAACCATTCATAATCACTACTTGTCATTTCTTTATGAATCATATTCCAATCCATATCTAATTTATTAGCTAAATCTTTAGCTATAGCTAACAATGAAAAAGCATTACCTTCAGGACCTTGTAAATCAATTTCAATTTTACTTTTTTTAGGACGTTTATCTACTATCATTTGCTTAATTGTTTTCTAACTTCCTGCATATGTTTACAACCCTTAACTTTATCTTTACATCTAAAGAAACCTGAACAGTTACAAACTAATTTATCACCTTGTTTTCTAACTTTATAAAAAATACCTGGTTCACTTGATGATTCAAACTTCCATGTTTCTTTTTCTATAGGTGTTACTTTTTCTTTAGCGGGTCTAATTACTTCAATATCCTTTAAAGTAGTTTTAGGATGAACTTTAATCCAACTTGGAACTAAATATTTTTCTCCTTTTGAATCAATAAATAATGAAGGTGATAAATATGAATGTTCAAACTCATATTTAAACAATCTACTAGCATGACTAATTAAACTTGATTGTGGTTTAAAACCATAACTTGTCCCTTCAGTATGTTTAATAAATTTGTTAGTGTAAATAATTTCTTGACCTAAAATAGTAACTTTGTGTTTTTCTATTATTTGATGTAATGCCATAACCTTTATTATTTTTATTATGACATAAATATAACAAATGATTTTTACTAAGCCAAACTCTTCTTTTTATTTTTGTCTAGAGCTTCATTATATAATTGAACATCTAAAGTAAGGGCTACACAAATTCTTTCTAATGCTTCAAAATCATATGTTGCTATTTTAATCATAACATCTTCAGGTAATGATTCAAAAAATTCTATAACCCCTCCTAATTTATTCTTCATTAAGAATATCTTTTAGCCAATCTGGATTTTTCTTTTTAATTTTTCCTTTTGTTTTTAATTCTTCTAACCAAATTTTTAAAACTTGAAGTCTTTGTAAATTGCTTGATTTGCTCATAAATTGTTTTTAACCTTGTCCTATTGATATTTTTGTATAATTTTTTGAATTTTTATTTTTTGACATTTTAGTTTTAGCGTGGATACCTTTTCTTGATTTTTTAGGTTTTAATTTGTAAAGTGATGATGCACTTAGGGTCGTTTTTTTAGATTTTGTTGCTGCCATGATGGCAATACATACTACATCTTATTCATAAATTCGATCCCATTTCTCCTTATAATCTTTATTAGTGGTGGCATAAATAGCATATGTATTTCTAATTGGTTGGCCACTGTTATACGCACCACAAGCTAATGTCCAGTCATGATGGATTGAATACCATTTATGAAGCATTTTCATACTAATCATAACATTTAAATCAATATTGTTACGTAATTCTTTAGCAGTGATATGTTTTCTAACATATGGTTGTGCCCACCTTGTAATAATTTGCATAGGCCCCACAGCGCCTGCTGATGATGTTTTACGATGTTCATAATCAAAGTCAAATGGACCTTGATAACGTGTTTCTAAGTAAGCTACATTATAAGCAATATGTTTTGGAATACCAAAACTATCACTCCAATGTTCAATTGATTCATACATTTGGAGTGATGTAGTTCCAGCAGCTAAATCTAATTTGTCTTCAAAATCATCTATTCTTCTATTAAGATTAAGATACATAAGCATCATAATACCCAAAATGATAATTAAGTACCAATGTTTTAATTTAGCAAACATATTCATTATTGAGCAATTTTAGTAGCATACATATTAAAAATAGCTTTTCCAACTGAATCACTATAAATAATGTATTGCCCTGTTTTACGATCCATAATAATTAATTTATCTTCTGAATCAATGGCAATTCTAACTTCTTTATTTAAGATAGTTTCATTAACTGCTTTTGGTTTTACTTTTAATTCATTGAAGTAATAACCTAATCCAAAACCTGCAATCAAAGTTGATGCTACAATAGTAATGTTCATAAAACGAGCAAATGCTGTTTTGAATTTTTCTTTGAATTCTTCTGTGATTAAATTTTTCATAACTTATTTTTGTTATTAAAATAACAATAATGATTTACTAAGCCAAATTATTTTGAAGTAGTTTTTTCTTTGAGTTTATTTATGGCTTCAACAATTTTGGAACATTCTTCATAGCGTTCTTGTTCAATAAAATGTTTTAAATTTTCTTCCAATGTATCAGCAAAAAACTTTTTCTCTAGAGTCAAATCATATACTTCTTGTTCTTCAAGACTTATCACAGATAATATATGAATATTTTTCTTTTTAGTATTTAGATTTCCTAAAATAGATGTTACAATAGCATCTGCTATTCTAAAGTCTTTATTAGCAACCATTTCTTGAAACTCATCTGAGTTATTAACTGTAATTTCTTGTGCCATAATTAAAATAAGTTTAAAAAATCTGTATTAATATTCTTTTCTTTTAATCTACTAAGCTTTTCCTGCTCAGCCAAACTTTTTGTTGCTAATTTTTCAAGGTGCTTATTTTTTTGACTTTCAAAGTCATTTACAATAGCATCATGTTTTTTATGCTTGCCTTTTTTTAATAATGGTATTTTTTTAACCATGATTATAAATATTTAAAGTCTAGATACTAAATCATAAGGGTCATCATTATCTAAAGGTTTAGAATCATATAATCCTAATTCCTTAAAACGCTCTAAAGTATAATCATCTACTTCCCAATCTACCTGACCATTATTAATTGGTTTGTGGTCTTCAATGTTTTCAATTTGTTTACCAGTGTATAAATCTCCAACTGAGAGATAATAACAATTGTAACATAACATCTCTACATTTTCTAAAGTGTAATTTTGCTTGTTACCATTTTTAAAATGCATCAATAAAGGGATTTTATAATCTAATACACGACGCTCATTGAAACCACATTTATAACATTCTTCTTTTAAATACCCACCTTCAATCATTCGGTATTTAATTTTTTGAGGATTAAAGTTTGAAGGATCAACTACACCATTTATAATATCTAAAATAGCTGGTTCTTTTCTTCCAAATGGAGCATGACTTAAAAATTTAGGTACTCCTTTACCTGATTGGTTTTTATGTAGTTCAAATAATGTCTTACCTGATGCCTCATCCTTATAAAGTTTCATCCATTTTTTTAAATGTTGATAAGAACAATTTAAATAACGAGCAGCACCTCTAACAGACTTAGTTTTGTCCATTGCGCTGATTATGGATTCTTTAGATAATGGTTTAGCTGAAGGCATTATTCTTCCTCTTTTTTACCTATTTTTTTCTCACTAAAACCATAAGGTATGTTAGTTGGAGTATCAATATCATCAAGCAATATATTACTTTTCTTGCGTGCTTTATTTTCTTCTTCCATATACTTAACATACTCAGAATGATCTAAATGGATAGTTTCAATCCAAGTATGATCTCCTTCACCTTTCATTAAGGTTACTACTCCTTTTTTCTTAATGCTAGAACAACTAACACATGTTTTAGCTCCAGGTAGTGCTTTTAGTCTACCCGCTGGTATTTCATCTCCACATTTTACACAGTTCATAACTCTAAATATATAACTTTTATTTTTTTGATTTTTTATCTATTTTTTTAATTAAATCCCATAACTGTTCAGGAGTTTCTACAAATATTTCTTCTCCATCTTGTTCTTCTTCATCTTGGTCTTCTTCATCTTGGTCTTCTTCTTGTAAAATTAAAGGCATTAACTCCTCATTTTCATTAAATCTATCATAAATGTACCATAGAATTAATTCTGTTTTCCATTCACCATAAGTTTTTAATATTAAATTTTCAATCAAAATATAAAACCCATCATCATATGTTTCCATATTAATACCAAAACTATCCATCTCTACTGTTCGTTGATAAACTCCATCAAATAGAGTTACAATATCAATAAAAAATTGTTTAGTATTATTAGATACAGATTGTTTTTGTTTTAAATTTAAATTTTTACCAAAGTCTTTTAAATTCATATAATTGTTTTCACTCCAAATATTTTTAAAAATTCTTTTAATTTAAGTTGTTTACGAGCAGCAAAGTATTTTGCTGCTTGCAATCTTGATGTTGACACAGTGCGGCTGATCGTTTCTTGATCTAAATCGTTTCTACTATAAAATGCAAATATCATAATTTAATTAATTTATGTTGTTGTTCTTCTAATGAGTTAATAATAATGATTAAATTTCCTAATTCAAACTCTCCAATTTCTCCATTATCTTTAATAATAGCATTTAGATTTATTATAAAATTAAAATCATCTTGAGTAAATTTATCACTATCAACTTTAACTATAATGTCATCACCATTATTGAACCAAGGTTCTAATAATCCCTCTAAATATTGGTTTGGTGGGTCAATAATTATTTTCTTTTTATAAACAGGATGAACAATGGGTTTCATTAAATTAGTATGATTCACATTTTGCCCCCACTTCCGAATAAATTCTAAAGTAGAATTATTCATATCTTCTTGCCATTTTTTATGTCGCTCAGGATCCCCATCAAAACTACCTGCGCCTCTTCCTGTTAAATGATATACTAAACTATTCCAGGGTTGTATAAATTCAAATCCAGCTAATAACATTCTATTAAATAAATCAGAGTCCTCTCGACATGAATGCATAATAGGATCATGTCCTCCTAATATCTCTAAATATTCTGATTTGTACATCATCCATGGTGCGAAAATACCATTAGTTACTTCTTCATCTTGTAAATGTTTTTCAACATATTCATTAAATTCTTTTTCCTTAAATTCTTCAGGCCATAAACCAAAATCTAATAATATTTTTTCTCCATTATTAGGATGGAGTGGTGGTTCAATTCTTGTAGAACACACTACTATTTTATTAGATAAATGTTGATATGCTTTTAAATCAGCATGTTTGCCTAACATCATATCAGCATGAAAAATCATAAATACATTTGTAGTTGATTTTTCTATACAAAAATCATATGCTTTTCCAATTCCATATAATGAATTATTTAAATCTGGATTAATGAAATATTTTACATTATATTGTTCTGAATTTTCTTTTAGCCATTCTATTGTTCCATCTTCATCTGAGTCAATAAAAATAATAATGTCATGATCTTTTCTATATGAATTTTCTCTAATAGAGGGGATACATGTTTTTAGATATCTTAAATTTGTTTTACTAGGTATACAAAATGTTATTTTTTCCATATTTGAGAATAAGTTATTTCTTGTTTAATAATATTATATTCATATAAAAGTTCCAACAATTCATCCCACGGTTGTTTTGGAAAACGAGAATAATCTTGCCCTACAGGTTTAGTATGAGTCATTATTATATCATCAATAATTGCTAGTTTATCTTGAGGGTAATTAAGTAAATGAGCCCACAAGTAGTCAAAACCAAAACTTGAATAATTTAAATCAAATGAATGATATATTTTTAATAATGATTCTAAATCAAACATAGGAGCTAATACCTCTACAAAATTAGTATATCGTAATAAACTCCCCTCAATAGGTTTAGTTATATCGTGAGATACATAACCTGTCATAGCGGGTTGACAAATACTTAGATTCCATGTGTCCGCAAATTTAAATAATTTATTTATTTCTTTTGTAGAAATTCTAACATCATCATCTGGGAGCCAAATGTGAGAATATTGAGATACAAATTCTATGTTTTCTTGAATAAAAGATTTAATTAAACAAAATTTAGTACCTTTTGCTGAAAATATATGAGGAGTGTATTTTAAGTATTGCTCGGCTACAGTTGAATTATCTCCATAATATATAAACACTATATCAAAATCAGTGTTTTCTTGAAGCCATTCCTCACAAATAGATTTGTCTCCTAAAGGAGATATTATTAAATATTTTTTCATATTTCTATTACAGGTTGATCAAAATAAGGAAAATGACAAACCCCTTCTATTAAAATATTTTTATGACTACAATCATGGATTTGGTTATCTTTTATTATCTGTAGTAAGATACGATAGTTTTCTTCAGAAGCCAAATGCTCCTTAACTAAATTATTTCGATTAACACAGTTTTTCAAAAAATCTTCACATGACCATCCTTTAATATATTCCCATATTTTTCCATTATAATCAGGAATATTTTGGATATAATCATATGTTTCATCTAGATATTTTTTATCATTAAGGAAATCAGATTTAAATACATTAATAAAATAAAAATTAGTTTGAGGATAAAAAGCTTCATTTATAATTTTATCAAAATCAAAATTAAAAGGAACCATACCCCCATAACCAACTCCATTTAAATAATAAAAATCAGCATCACCTATTTCTTTATCCAGTAGGGATTCTTTAAAAATAACATCATTGGCTGATTTGCATAGCCATTCTATATTATTTTCTTTACAATAATCAAATACTATATTATCTAAATCAGTATAACCATGGTTGTGGCCTCGGTTAAGGTGACTATCAATAATTATACAGTCAGGAAAATATTTATTCCATAATTCTGCATTTTGTTGTTGATAATTTCCATTATAGTTAGTGGCTATAATAATATTTTGAAATTCTTTAAGTACAGGTAAATTGTAAAGAATATACTGTTCTAAAACTTCCAGATCTTCATCTTTAGCAATATAACCAATTGTACCATACCAGCTTTTATTTATTAGGTTCTTTAAGAGCATCTTTTAATTTACTTAAGTTCATAGTGATATTGTAAGGAGCATCTGAAGGTTTTGCTCCAGGTACTGTTTTAAATTCATCTTTAGTATATTCATACCATGTTTTTTCTTCTGTTCCTATATTATACACACCTGTTGCTTCTTTATTAATTAATTTAACAATTATATTAACAATTATATTAACGTAATCACCATTTGTGTGTTGATCCCACCAAGCTACTTTATAAGGGAAAGGATAAGGTTTATGTGATTCTCTAATAATTAAATAATTTTTAGATTTTAATTGCACATGAGCATCCCCTAATAATTTAGTGTACCCATACCATGTTCCTATATGCATGGGTACATCTAATTCACTAGCTTGATTTTTTGAATTAGCATAAATATGATCAGTAGAAATGTGTATTAGTTTCTTTCCAGTTTCATTACAAAAATTTACTAGTACATCTACAAATTCATAATTAACTTTCCAATGTAATTCTTTATCTGGGGAGTATGTGTTTGTGTTGGCAATACAATTAATTATTGTATCATATGGGTACATAAGATGCATCCAATCATTAAAATTACAAACATCAATTTTATCTTTTTTTCTAGATAGATAATCCCAATTTGTTTGTTTAACAAATTCACTACCTAAAATCCCATCACCTAAAATAACTGTTTTCATTCAGGAAATACTTCAATACAAAGAACATTTTTATCATTTATCAATATCATTCTTCCATCTTTAGTAGTTAATTTAGTGAATTGCCCTTGTTTAACTTCTGAGGATTTGATATTATTAAAGGTTCTTTTTTCTCCTCCAATAAAATGAATTATTTGAGTAACATATTCACCTTGTTTTTTAATACTAGATTGTAAATCCATATTAGAACTTTCTAATTACGTCTTGAATGTATTCAAATACAGGTTCTGTATAGTGAGGTGCTGCTCCAATGAAGAATACCTTATCCAATACTTTATTTGCTTCAGGATAGTTTTTGTAATCATCTAAGAAACTATAACCTGGATGAATTAAAATATTACCAGCAAAATAATTACGTGTTTGAATTTTATTATCTTCCAAGTATTGGACTAATTTATGTTTAAGTCCTGGTTCTTCACAGATGAAAGGAGTACCAAACCAACATGGTTCTGACTTATCAGATACAACATTAGGTGTTCTGATGTTAGCAATATTAGAAGTAAAAATATGAGAAATAGTTTCTTTAGATCTATTTCTATTTTCTTCAATCTCATCAAATTTATCAAGTTGTATTGATCCGATTGCTCCTTGTAAATCTAATGGTTTTAAATTATAACCCATATTAGAAAATACATACTTATGGTCAATTATACCATCATAATTTTCTAACCAGTTATCAAATCGTTTACCACAAGTACCACAAGCTAATAAATTAGCAGATCCTACACAGTAGCAATCTCTACCCCACCATGCAACACTAACCATGAGTTTTTTAAGCTCTTCATCGTTAGTACAAACCATTCCACCTTCACCGGTTGAGATATGATGAGCGGGATAAAATGAATTTGAGAAAGCAACATAATACTCATTTAAATATTTACCATCCCATTTGGATCCTAAACTATCACAATTATCACCAATTAGTTTTAAGCCATGCTTTTCACAGATAGCAATTAATTTATCCATATCAGGCGGGTTACCTAATACCGGAGATACAAAAATTGCTTTAGTATGAGGGGTGATCTTATCTTCAATCTGGTCTAAATCAAAGTTTAAAGTATCCCATTCAATATCAATAAAAACTGGTTTTAATCTATTTTGATGAATAACAGAAATGGTAGTTGCAAACCCAACAGGAGAAACAATAATCTCATCATCATCAGCCCAATTAAATCTCTTCTTTAAAGCAGTCATTAATACTAAGTTAGCTGATGAACCTGAATTAACCATAAATGAATATTTACAATTAAATTTATTACTAAAGTATTTCTCAAATAAGAATACTTTCTCTCCAGAAGTAATCCATTTTCCGTTTAAGAAAGTATCAATAGCTGCTTCAATCTCTCTATTATCCCAATAAGGACCAGAGTAATAGATTGGTGTTTTACCCGGCTCAAAATGATTGGCGTTGTAAATGTAAGGCGCTACATGGTTGCCTACTAAAGATTTAATGTTTTGTGAAGTAATCATAATTTAGATATAATATAATTTGCTATGTTTTTAGTTGTTAAATTGTTTTTAGTATAATTGAATAACTCATTTAATATAATAAAATATTTTTGCTCATCAAAGTTATTTACTAATTCTCTTCCTTCTAAAAGTAATTCTTTAGGAAGGTTAGCTAATGTTTGTTGGGGGCAATCCTCCAAGCCTAAGAAATAAGGCATACAGTAATTACCAAGTATCTCATAATGCCTCATAGCATCCCAACCTGCTTTCTTCATAGTGACACCGTAGAATGACTTTTGATAGTCTTCATAGTAAGTTTTTTCTTCTTTAAAAATATAAGTTTCAGGTTGACCAGGGATACATGTGGCGTAATCTTGGGTTTTGTTTTTGTTTGGTATAGCTAATTTTGATGTAGGAATACCAAAGGTGATTGGAACTAAGTTAGGATGATTTATAACTAACTCTCTTTTAAAATATAGATGGTTTTGGTATAGTGGATCTAAATCAGCTTCATCATTACCATCTATTAAAATAATTCGATCTTTAGGGTAAACTTTTGATACTATATCATAATATTGTTTGCATCTTTGAATAGCCCCATAAATAATTAAATCGTAGTACTTATCCTTAATTTTACCTTCAATATCAGTTCTGTCTATTTTATTTTCATCAATTAACCAGAATGTAGTCATACCTCCCCATAAATGTCTTGGATGTATTCTACCTTCATATTCTTTATATAGTGAAACAATTTGAGTGGAATCAACTACATCATCACCAAATAATTCTCTTAAACCATAAAATACTAAATCATTCTGGTAGTCATTTATAAATCCACCTGATGCTTTAGCTATGTCATTATAGTCTGTGATATAGAGTATTTTCACAATACATTATTAGTTGCTTTAACTACAACCCAACAACCCTCTTGTTCCTGTATTTGTAGACCTAATGGTGTAAAAAAATCATCAACTGCAGCTTTTACTTCTGGTCCCCAAGCATAATCATGTCCGGCTAATACCCCTGTTTCACTCTTTATTTTTGGCCACCAGGCTTCAACATCTTTAAATACATTTTCATAATCATGAGATGCATCAATAAAAACGAAATCTAAACTTTCATCTTCATAAAGCTTTACAGCTTCTAAACTTGGCATTCTAATAGGTTTAATATACTCTATTACTGGTTGTATATTATTATTAAATTCCTTCCAAATATAATCTGAGTCTTGTAATAAGCCTGGTTCATGAGCTGGTTGAGTAGGATCTAAATGTTCTTCTGATCCTTTCCATGTGTCTATAATATCAAATTGTATTTGCTTACCTGAGTTGATTATTTCAACAGCCATATAAGCTGCGCTTCGGCCTTTCCATGCTCCTATTTCAACAAAATGAGAATTATCTGGGTAGTGATTTACTATACTTTTATATAGTTCAGGAAATGTAAACCATCCTGGTATTGATTCAAATATGTGATTCATAAAAATTTTATAACGTTTCGTAATAACTGTTTTGTTTTTCTTGTTTTTCTATTGATTTATGATGAATTAAAGCAAGTTCATCTACTGCTGGTAATACTGTAAATTGTTTATACCCTTCAATCACTTCATGAACTGAGTTTCTCCATTTGACTTCTGGAGTGTTTCTATAAATTCTGGTTTGATAATCAGGCCAATTTACTCTTTTGTTCTCATATCTCCAACCCCATTTTTGTATATGTTCCTGAGTAATACCACTTACAGTATTAATTCTAGGAACATAATACAAATCAACTTCAGGATTGGATTTAAGAATTTCAGGTAATACTTCTATCATTTCAGGAGCCACTAATTCATCTGCATCAATTTGGAAAATAAATTCTCCTGAACAGTGTTTTTTTAGTTCATTTTTATATGAAGCAAAATCTTTATTAAGTGGATAAAACCAATGTTTAATACCTTTACCTACAATAACACTTAATACATCTTCTGTATAGTTGTCTTGATCTATTTGAACAACTATTTCATAATCAGGAGCTAAAGCTCTGTCTTCTAAATGTTCTAACAGAGCTTTTAATTCCTCAGCTTCATTACATACGGTGATAGCTATACTGATCATTCTGGTAATATTCCAATATATGAAAGCGCCTCAATAAAATCTTGTTCAGGGAAATATTTTATGGTTGTCATGTCCATTCGCCACTCATAATATTGATCTTTTTTTCCTGGGATAGGATATTTAGTTTTTTCTTCTTCTGTTACAGGGACTGCTTTTACAGCACTCCAAACCCAGTTTTCAGTATTAGCACCATTAGCAAACACCATACCTTGATCAGGAATATTTACTGCTGATGGCATCCATATTTTACCATCTTTATTAGT
>Ga0315905_10007088_pt1 | contig 11375 bp, 10 predicted proteins | sample LakEriMetagenome_5_FD_203522 | JGI IMG/M metagenome (GOLD analysis project Ga0315905, IMG submission 203522) | Freshwater fungal communities from buoy surface, Lake Erie, Ohio, United States - Buoy 4 MA121 | ecosystem: Environmental > Aquatic > Freshwater > Lake | place: USA: Lake Erie, Ohio...
CGCTACAACGAGCTCCTCGCCTTGCCGCATGAAGTGGACAACATCCTCGGCGACGGCGCCGCCCGCCTGCTGCCCATCGTCACCGAGACGATGCGCGAGGTGAAGGAGAAGGTTGGGTTGGCGTAAGCGAGAGCCGAGAGTAGCGACTTCCTTTAAGCGGTTGGCAAGAAGGCTTACCTTGTGCCAAAAAGTGCCCGACGAAGTTTCCAAGCCATAAGTGCTCCAAGCGCGCCATCAAACACCAACGACCAAGCGAGCAGTTCTAGGTTGCCAACCCCCGAGCCAGCAAACTGGCCGACATAATTACTGATTGTCGTCAACACGAGAAAGGCAAGTACCGCTTCTTCGCTTACGGAGACACCGGAAAACTTCGTAATCCACTGAGCAAACACGCGTGGAAAAACTGCAAGGTTTACATAGAAGCTTACGATAGGAACGATCGCCAAAACCATCCATCGGATTGGGTGCTTAATCTTGGGATCACCTGAGTTCTTTGCATGAACAAGCGTCCTGTAAATGAAGTAGATGTAGGTTATGGCCACGAGTAAAGTCAAGCTCGTCCACACATCTTCTGAAATCTCAGTTACTCCGAGTACGTTCGTGTTCGTCAGTATGCTTGCGCCGAGCGCAAGCCCCAGGGCGCTGATCATCACCCGACCCCAGACGACTATTCTGAGAAGCAGCAGCTCATTCCCTGACTTTAATGACGCCATGGATCCTCCTAAGAATATGGGTCTGCTAACTGCAGGTGTGCGCATCCTATCGCGCTGAAGTGTCTGACATGAGGCCTTTTCAGGTTCGTTGCAAAAAATGATGCGGTGCTGGGTGCTTATACCCAGTTGCGGCTCAATCCTAAGGCTGCTGCTTCCACGCATTAGCGAAAAGGGCATCAAGAATTACCTCTCTCATCAATGCCCAGCGCTTTACCATCAGAGAACGAAACTCTGATTCTTTGACCGAGAAGTTTTCTTTCAGGTCAAAACTTGCGAGCAGATCATTCTCCAAAACCAACACCTGACGAATGTAACTTGCCGAACCAGCTGCCTTCTCTGACTTTTTCAACCACTCACTGACGGTTGCATTCCCTTTGCCTCGATTCCCATATCTCGGCACTAGCGCCAAATTGCCAATACTGTTGATTGGCCAGCCGAATGGCGACTTTTCACGCTCAATCCACGATGCAAATCGAGACCAAGGAATCAGGTGATCTACTTCGTAATGCAATTGAGCATCTATACCTTTGCTTTGCTGCAACATAACAAGTCTCAGCAGCAACTTTGTTGCCAAACTTGGGGCTTTACGTTTCTCACCATTTGACAAGCTCGTATTCAAATCTGAAGCAAACCACTGATCAAGTCTCTCGGAGAATCTCTCTCTCGTGATCGGCGTCAACCACAATTGATTCAGAGCAAGTACATCATTCCCCTCGCCATCTTTTCCAGTAACTTTCCATACGCTCTCAAACGCTTGAACATCAGTTGCATGACTTTTCTCAGCCGGTGAGATCTGCTCAAAGACATAATGCAAAAGCAGTGAACTTCCCATCTGCTTTTGAAGGGCAGGGGTTTTATTCGCTAACGCCACACTCAGCCAGGAGGTGAAGGCTGCAATAAAGTAATCAGAATGCATGAATTCATGCTTTTCTTTCTTCTTGTCGAAATCATACGTTTTGAAAGACAAGAGGGGCGCTAATGAGCCAGCAGCGAGATCCATGGCCTGCCTGATTTGGTTCTCAAATACCCCTGCCTTGATGGGATCCGTCTTCGAATCTTTGCCTCGCATTAGCTTTGGTAGTTCATGTTCAAGTTTTTTGTCAATGCGGAGTCCGTTGACCAATGCTGCAATTACAAATGCATATGGGGTTTCATCTGTTGGCTTGGCACTTGCGCGAAAAAGAAATGTGTATCGCTGAGTTAGATGCCGGCCAAATCCATCTAGGTAATCATAAAGCGATAATTCAGCACGATTTTGGAGTTGAACCATGTATGCTTTCAGCTCTGACGCTCTTGACTGTTTCTTCTCACCGACACATTTCTTGATTGCGGCGTCATTAGTTTCAACGTCGTTGTACAGCCATGATGCTGCCCAGATTTGGTATTTGGTTAGAGGAACCCCTGAATCATTGATGCGCCGGAACACCTCATTGATGCTTTCAACCGGTACTTCAGTGCGCAGTACGGCAATGTCTGTGTCGAGAAGCTGGCTCGCATCGTTGCGGATTTTTTCTAAAAGTAGGTGCGCGGCATCGCGTATTAGAGCTCGATCAGCAGGAGGAATTTTTATGCCAAGGGTTATCGCACAAGAATCTACCAATTTGTCGGCTTGCCAGTTGACGCCTTCAGGTTTCTTGACTCCTTTCAGGAATCTTGCAACTTCTGCCTGAAGCGGTACCCGGCTGTCGTCAATTTTCATCAGCTGCGCGAGTAACTCGTACTCGCTACCCGCAACAATCAGGTCCCCTTGACCTTTTGCGTCGAGGAAGGGGTTGTCGGCCAGAGACTTAATGCTTAGCGATCGTTGTAATCCGTCTACGAGCAGGTAAATCGGCCTTCCCTTCTGGTCGGATTCACCAGAGTTGCAAATGATGATCGCTCCGATTGGATACCCAGCCCGGATTGAATTGATCAATTCGGCTTGTTTCGGCTCACCCCACACAAATTGTCTCTGGAAACTTGGCACCTCTAGCACGATGTCTGGGTCATTTCCTTCGAGACTCATGGCGAGGCGCTTAAGCGTCCAGTTCTCAGGTGTTGTTTTGCTCTTCATTTATGGCAAGCCTCCTAGGTTGGTAGAATACACTCGAAATGAAGAAGCTTCGCATCGCATCCTTGTTTTCCGGCGCGGGAGGGCTCGACCTTGGGTTTGAGCGCGTAGATTCGGGCCGGGCGTTCCACGTCGTCTGGGCGAACGAATATGACCGCACGATTACGCCCACCTTCCGCCTGAATTTCCCAGATACCCGGCTAGTTGAGGGCAGCATCACCGACCTGACCTCCGATGATCTGCATGACGGCAAGCTAAGTCTTCTCCCAGGGGCTGGTGCTGCAGGCGCGGTAGTTGGCCTACTTGGAGGGCCGCCATGCCAAAGCTGGTCTGAAGCTGGCGCTCGTCGCGGTTCTAGCGACCCCCGCGGGCAGCTATTCTTTGAGTACATTCGTATCCTGCAGCTTCTGAAACCCGCATTCTTCCTAGCTGAAAATGTTTCTGGAATTCTTTTCACCCGGCACAGCGAAGCGCTATCTCGAATTCTGGAGGAGTTCCGACTTTCAGGCTACAACGTATATTTCAGCAAGCGCAATGCTGTTGACTACGAAGTGCCAGAGGATCGAGAGCGAGTCATCTTTATTGGCTTCCGATCAGATTTGCCCATCGAGCAAGATTTCTCTTTCCCTACTGAAATGAAACGAAAGAAAACACTTGAAGCTATTCGCAAATGGGAAAAAACTGCCCGGGCATTTGACCCAAAAGCCCGCGAAAAGCACCAGAACGAATGGATGGAAGGTGGCTTCTCGCCAATCTTCCTTTCGAGGAATAGGGTGCGGGATTGGACCGAACCTTCATTTACCGTCCAGGCCACAGCTCGTCATGCCCCAATTCATCCGAGCGCCGGAAAAATGCTGAAGGTTGGAAAAGATGAATTTGAATTCTCAGTCGATGCAGTCCGAAAAGGAAAAGTTCGTCGGTTAACAGTGCGTGAAGCGGCTGAGGTGCAAACTTTTCCTTCTGACTTTGAATTCGTCTACAGCAATGTCGTCAACGGCTACAAGATGGTTGGCAATGCGGTGCCGGTAAAGTTTGCTGAACACTTAGGGCAGGCAATCTACAGCTACCTGAAAGGCGTACCGGCAGCGGACTTAATCTCAAAGGGAAAGATTAAACCTGGTCGGGCGCCAAAGAGGATCTAGCGTAGGTCTAAAGTGTGTTGGTGGATTTGCTGTGGTGGCAAACCTTCAGCCTGGACATCAAATTTTAGGGATGGCTCAACAGTGCTTTTTGCATTGTGTATTCGGAAATTAAACTGATAGCCATTGTTCATATGTACTGTCATTGAATACTGACTACCGTCAATTGCATCGATACCGATGATTCTATTTGGCAAAGTTGTCGTCTTGGTTCCGAGAGTTTTGTTGACGTTAAACGAATACAGCCGTACTTCACTGTTAGAGGCCACAACTTTCCAGAAATCAATTTTCCCAATTACGTAGTGGGCGAGTGCGGTAGCTGCTTGTTGGCTAGAGACGTCCGTTCCGCCCGCAATCCGAAGCAACTCTTCTCGCCACGCCTTAAGAACTGGCTGGTAATACCTTTCCTGATAGCCCTCAATGCTGGCCCAGGTGGTTGTTGACTTGGATGAATCGCGAATCTCCGCGAGCTCGGCAAAAACCGGACGCACAGCGGTCCAGTAAGCTTCGCTGCACGTCCCTCCCAGGTCCCACTTGCGAACAAAATCTATCGTGCCTGATAGCCGCGGATGCTTGAAGGCTTCGTGGTTAGTTTTGCAGGATACGCCTATCTGGCGACCGTTAACCACTATGAGAACGTCTCGGACATCACCTTTCTCCCCGGCTACGTCGCCTGAGAGCGCCACGGAGCCGGTGGCGCCCGTCGGGAGCTTTTCACGTTCGATCACATACGCGATTGCGCCTTCAGCACATTTACGGAAATGTGCTTGCTTCGCACTCGACAATTTCGAGAAGCATACAGCGGCATGGGGCTGCTCTTGACCGACTTGAAGTGGAATTAGAAGGCGTTCTGCTGCCACCGTCGCAACGGCCCACTCAAAACCCTTGCCGTTCACTACTTGTGTTGCCATTAACCTGAGGATAACGCATATTTACCGGTATGAGCGAAGAATTCAACGGGATTTATGACCCCCACAACCAGGCGCGTCGGTGGATTGCTGAAAAACGCGGCACTTACATCACGCAGTCAGAACTGAAGAATATAGCCCCGCAACTTAATGTTGAATTTCTCCTTACATCCGCCAAGGGCATCTACAAGCCTGCTGGAAGCAAATATGCGTTCTCGATCAGACATGAGCCCACCGGAGGGTACCTAGACCGCAAGCCCGATGAATTGCAGAAAATTTGGTCTATTGCATACGACGCTGAGATCGATTCTAGGCATGGACGCCAATCTGCCTCTACCACTTCAGGGCTATTGAACTGCCTCACAGACAGATTGCCAGTTGCAATTTTCTGGCGACACCAGGCACTACAGCCTTATGAAATACTAGGACTTGGGCGTGTCACTGATTACTCAGAGGGTCAGTTTCAGATTTTTGGCCCAGTAGACGGGACTGAAACTATTGAGGCCGAAGCGTCCGAAATTTCCGCCGTGGTGGCAACTACTGATGCCCCAGCGAGCGGTTTTCGCAGACTAGAGCAGCAGATGCTGCGAGCAAAACTGCTTAAAGGGTCGACCATAGGGCAGTGCAGGATATGCCAGACGCTTTTACCCGCAGAGCTACTAGTTGCCGCGCATATCAAGCAGCGCAGGCTCTGCACAGCCGAAGAACGGCTTAACCCGCACATTGCAACTTTGATGTGCAAACTCGGGTGTGACCCATTGTTTGAAGCTGGCTTCTTGCGAGTGATGGACTCGGGCAAGGTCTACCGGATGGTTGGAGAGGGCACTAGCCTCGAGCCGCTAAAGAGTCGGCTTCAAATGTTCGAAGGAAAAACGATTGAGTTTCTGAGCCCTACGGAGCGAAGCTTCTTTGCGTTCCATCGGGAGTCTTTTGTTGGGAGATGATGATCTACTTCTTGTTCGCAGCGTCCGCGATTCTGCGAACTACAGCTGCTTTTGGGTGTTTGAATTCCTCAAGCAGATTTGCAACAAATTCCGCCAAGTTCACTCTCTTTCCCGGGTTGGCCACTACTAGCCGATAAAGCCGGTCTGCAAGGGGATCAGATTTATCAGAAACATCTGCGATGCTCCAGCGTGGTTTCTTGCCGCCATCAAGCGTCGTACACCTCACTGAGCCTCGTAGTTGAAGTTTGTAGAGCGAAGAATTCACCTCTGTTTTTGTGACCAAAAGGCCAGCTTTCTGGCCGAGGGTGGACAACTGGGATGCCGAAAGGTTGCCTTCCTTCGCCAGAAGCTCGATCAGCAGGCCATCTAGCTTCAAATTTGCTGCGCCCATCACCCCTCCTCTACGCCCAATTGAGCCGCTAGGATACACGAATGGAATTCATCTCAGGCTCAGCTGTTGCGCAATTAGTAACCCGTCTATCGACGGAGTTACAGCTGCCGGAGCCGAAGTTACAGGCAACAAGTGCTGCGCTAGGGAGTTTTCTTGAGGCGCTGCAGCAACGGAGGGGCTCGCAGCCGAACGGCATTCTGCTTGGACGAGTTCAGTCAGGCAAAACAACAGCCATGTTGCTGCTCTGCGCCGCTGCGAGAGACCGGGGAGAGCGGGTTGTCGTGCTGCTGCTCGGAACCACGACGATCCTTTACAAGCAAAATCTCAAGCGGCTTGAGCAGGCTTTCAATGTCTCGCGCGGGCAAACAGAATGGGCCGTGCTCCGCCCTCAAAGTCTGGGAGGGGGTGCGGAGTTTGCCAAACGAACTCTGAATAGCGGTAGGACAGTAATCATTCCAATTCTTAAGCATTACAAGTGGATCGAGAAAGCAGCGGATCTAATTGATGCCATTGATATGGGCACGAAAACAGTGGTCATCGACGACGAATCAGACGTGGCTAGTTTAGGAAACGGTGAGTCAATTGAAAGCAGCCCTCCTACCAATGCTGCACTGCGCTCACTGCTCGGAGCACCGACAGAAGCGATCTATATCCACGTTACCGCCACTCCTTATGGGCCGCTCCTACTTGAACCTAATGACAGATTGGCGCCTGCCACCTTTACGTTGCTGGAGCCTGGTGAAGGATACGTCGGCAGCCGTGAATTTTTCATTGACCGAACTGCTGCAAACATACGAGTTGTAAGCATTGATGAGATCGCTCAAGTCTCTCTTGGGCGCACAGCACCATCATTAGCTTCAGCTCTTGGCATCTTCACCGCAATTTCGATCAAAGCAAAGATAGACAATCCAGAAATGATTGCTACTTCGATGCTTATCCATCCCTCATCGAGCGTAGTGGTACATCGGAAAGTCGAAAGAGCTGTGCGCCAGATCCAAGCAGAATGGATGCGTGTGCTCGCTACCGGAGCAATCCCCCGTGACCTTGAAAGCGGCTGCGTTACGGCGGGCATGAGCCCGGTCAGTCCTGCACGACTGCGAAACCAGATATCGCTAATGAAGATTCATATTGTGAATGCTGATGGCGCGGATCAAATTGACTGGACTTCCTCCCCGGCTCATATTTTGATCGGCGGCAATAAGCTGTCACGCGGTTTCACGATTGAAGGTCTGACCGTTACCTATGTCGCACGAAAGCCAAGCCCACAGGCTGACACCATGCTCCAGCGAGCTCGGTTTTATGGTTATCGGCTCGGCCTTGGTGGACTCATGCATCTGTTTGCGTCAAAGAAGTCTGTCGAGACCTGGTCCCAAGCTGCGCGAATGGAGAAACAGCTTTGGGATAGGTTGCAGGAGATTGCAAATGTTGGAGGTGATGTTTCAGATTTGAGAAAGATGGTGAATGCGGGAGCTACCGTAACTGCCACGGCACAGCTCGGTGGCAGCCGCTCGCGCGCAATGCCCTCACCTTGGTATCCCGCAAGCGTGCCGGTTGAGAACGCTTGGAAGGAACTGGGTGATTCGCTCAGGGCTGCTATGGAGCAGCGAAATCTCCAGCAGATCGAACAGATCCTCGCTCGCTGGCCCTCGGGTTCCGAAGAGCACACCCATGGGGTCCAGTCCCCAGCCTTCGGATTACCGATGGTTCACGCCTTTGTTGAACGCCTCAGAGCACAAGCAAGCATCGGGCTTGTGCAGGCTGAGTGTGTGCCAGTCAGGGCCGACAGCAGAGGCAACCTAATCGGTCTCCTCGCCAACAAAGAGTGGAAAGCATATGAAAAGTCAACTGCGTGTGGCATATTTCTGACTAGAATTCGCGTTAACTCTTTTGAAGGGTATATGCCAATCCTGCACCAACGTGGTGCGGTAGTCACGATCAATTAGCGGAGGGAAAGAAGTGAGCGAAGTTCGAAGTGCCATCCAAGTGAATCCTAAGAACCTGAAGTTGTGGGACCTAAATCCCCGCATGCAGAAGTCTATGGAGGGGCAATCACAAACCGCGATAGCGCAGGCAATGAATGATGAGTTCAAACCGATCGAGGTAGGGGCAAGTATTGCTAGTTCCGGCTGGACAGATTCGAGCGTGCTGAGCGTGACAAGCGAGGGAATGGCCGATGGAACCTATCTAGTTGTCGAAGGCAATCGAAGGTTAACTGCACTCCTTGCCCTCAGTAACGCCGAGCTTCGACGCTCTCTGAGTAATGCTGAAGAGTGGGACGTGGTAGCTGAGAAGGCGCTGGCAGCCAAAAGGCTCCCGGAGATAATCCCATGCGTAGTTTACCCAACCCTGAAGGAAGCTGAAGAGCAGCTCGGCTCGATTCATTTTCTCGGTGTTCTGGCGTGGGAGCCATACCAAAAAGACAGATTCATCCTTAAGCGCGTTGACGCAGGCGGGCCAATCGCCGAAGTTGCAGCGGGATTTGGCTTTGAGGAAGTTGAAGTCAGAAAAGCGGTATTCATCTACAGAATATTTGAAAGCTTAAGCCAAAGAGGTTATGGCGCTTTGCTCCCAAGAAATTACGGTAACTTGCGTGAGTTAGTTCTTAAGTACGGAGCGATTCGATCACACATGCAGCTTCCAGAGCCCCGCAACATCGACGAGTCATACTCCGGACTCACAGATGAATCAGATCAGCCATCCGCCGAAGTTTTGACTTGGGTCTTTGGTACATCCCCAGACAAAGGTAGTGACCCAGACGAGGGGCGAAAGGTTTCCGAAACTAGACAGTATCGAAAACTCAATCGCATAGTTCAAAGTGTTCGTGGATTAGACGCGCTGAGAGACCCGCTCACGCTACTTGATGAGGCGTATGCAGTTGTTCTGGCTGAAAACAATGACCCATCAGCAGAGTTTGAAAAGCATGCTGAGCAACTCATCAACGCCCTAGTCCGCCTACGGAAAATCTACCAGGACGAGGGGCCGGAAGTAGCGAATGAAAATTCAAAGCGCTATCTTGCAGATGCGTTTGAGCTCGTAGACTTACTAGGATTTAGGCGAAAAACTGATTCCGCCACAAGTCCATCTCAGACTACCCGAAGCGGAACTGCGCCCACCTCGGACACTGGAAAGGCGCAGACCTGGGCAGTGTGGCTCGGAGATTGGTTGGAGGAGTAATCCTCATCGCATCAGCGCCAAGTTGAGTTGGAGACGGAACTTGAAAGCGATTGCCTCGGGCATCACTCGACGCTCCACCACTGAAACCCGCGGTTGCGCACCCCTCTCATAGGTTTTCAGCACCGCCTTGGCCTTTGCCTTGAGCTCCCAGGTGCGCACCAGCATTGCCCGCCCACCAGCGAAGTCGAGCAGCAGCCCGGAGGGCACGAGTGGCCAGAGCTGGGTGACCTTGATCAGCTGCCACGCTCCGTTGGGATCCAGCGAGATTGGATGTGGTTCACTCTTTGGCGCGGTGAAATCACTCGTGCGCACGTACCTCTCGGCCGCTCTAAGCGCCTCCTCTCGTGACGTGTAGCCACTTGAGATAGGCGACTCGAACGGATTTTCTTGGTCCGGCAACCATGCGATCCAGCAGCCAGGCGTTTCGGCCTCCGTTACAGAGGCGCGACGCGTGATGCTTGGATCGGCGCTGCATACCGTGGTGATGCTTCCATCAACCTCAAAAATGAACTCAATTGTTGGCGTCATGACTGAACTCCTTCGAGTGCAGTCGCACTCACTTCTGATGGTTCACAGACAACACAGGCGAGCAGCTCGGCTCCCTGCGCACCGTACGGGAAGTGCTCCCCTACGGCCAAGTGCTCCTTACCCAGGCGCTGCAAGTGACCGCAGGGGAATCGCCCTGGGGCACCCTGGCTGACGCCAGCGCGTTCTGCGACGCACTTTAGGAACTCGGTCTTTGGGTCGATCTCGCTCTCGTGCTCCCACGGCAGGTCGGCGTGCCCCACATGTCCATCTCGTGCGGTCCGCTCGAAGATTGGCGTGCGCAGCTCGAGGCGTTCGATCATCGCTGCGGGGCGAAGGTCAAACTTCAGTGCCACGAGCTCGGCGATCTGCTCGTCGGGGATCGTTCCTGTGCCGAACGTGTCCACGGTGAGCGCCACCGGCTTGTCGACGCCAATCGCATAGGCGATGGCGATCTCGGCACGTACAGCCAGCTTGTTGCGCACCAGGTGCAGCGCCGCCTGTCGCGCGGCGTATGCGGCCGAGCGATCGACCTTGGTGCCGTCCTTGCCGCTGAATGCGCCACCACCATGGTGCGCCACGCCGCCATACGTATCGGCGATCACCTTGCGACCGGTGAGGCCCGAGTCGGCGAGCGGCCCGCCCACCACGAACCTTCCGGTTGGGTTGATGTGCACCTTGGTGTTGGGCGTCACCCATTCGCCGAGGGCTTCGCGCGCCAGTGCCTCAAGGGTGCTGCGGACCTCTTCGATAGGCGTCTCGCCGCGATGCTGCGCCGAGACCACAAAGGCCGTTACCTCCTGCGGCGTATCGCCCACGTATCGCACGCTGACCTGCGCCTTGCCGTCGGGTCGCAGCCACGGGATCGCACCGGTGGTGCGAGCTTTCGTGAGAGCACGGGTCAGGCGCTGTGCCAGTACCAGTGGCAGTGGCAGCCCCTCTGGGGTTTCGTTCGTGGCGTAGCCGTAGACGATCCCCTGATCACTGGCGCCGAGTACGCCGTCGTCACGAACAACGCCCATGGCGATGTCGCCGCTCTGCGGATCGATCGTGACGCGCACGGTGCAGGTGTCGGGGTTGATTCCCTCTTCCGCTGATTCGTACCCGATCTCGCGAATGACGCGCCGTGCTACCTGCTCGATCTCGCTGTGGTTCAGCGGATCGCGGCTGGCGACCTGGCCAAAGACCCAGACCTCGTTGCCGCTCGCTGCGGCCTCAATTCCGCAGCGCGTGTACGGATCACGTACCAGGTGCGCATCGAGCAGCGCATCGCTGATCTGATCGCAGAGCTTGTCGGGATGCCCCGTGGTCATGGACTCGCAGGTCACGATCCTGCTCTCGGTTGGCTTCGCTGCCATCTTCTGTACCTCCCAGTTCGACCGGCTCGGGCCGGCGCCTGGGGCACGACGCAACGCAGTGCGCCACAAAGGCGCTGGTCCGCGTCGGACCCGTCCGCATCGCCATATCAGCGTTGGCACCGTTCCGGCCCCCGGGTTGGGGATCCGTTGGTTGCCGCACCTTCGTCGAGCTG
>Ga0315905_10007089_pt1 | contig 11375 bp, 8 predicted proteins | sample LakEriMetagenome_5_FD_203522 | JGI IMG/M metagenome (GOLD analysis project Ga0315905, IMG submission 203522) | Freshwater fungal communities from buoy surface, Lake Erie, Ohio, United States - Buoy 4 MA121 | ecosystem: Environmental > Aquatic > Freshwater > Lake | place: USA: Lake Erie, Ohio...
GCGGCAACAACTACATCGTCAGTTTGGTTCCGAACAACGCCGGGGTGATCAACAAGCGGAGTCTGAGCGTGAGCGCTGTGATGGCGAGCAAGATCTACGATGGCGCGACCACTGCCGCCGGCATACCCGTCATTACGATGGCCCTGGCACCGGGTGATACGACCAGCGTGCTCGCACAATCATTTGCATCTCCAAATGCGGGTCATAACAACAAGGAAATCATACCGAACATCGTCATCAGCGATGGCAACAGTGGCGGCAATTATGAGGTCACGCTCAATTATTTCAATTTTGGTACGATTACACCCGCTGTGGCGACGATCATGCTTGGTGATCTTTCCCACACCTATGATGGCTTGGCCAAGAACGCGAGTGCGTCGACCACACCCGGCGGACTTCCTGTAATCCTCAGGTATTCCGGCACAACGACACCACCCGTGTCAGTGGGCGAGCATACTGTCGAGGCTACGATTGATCACGTCAACTATACGGGAACAGCCACGGCGACCTTGACGATCCTTCCTGCAGAAGAGACGATTGCCAACTGGAGAAGCTCGCATTTCACGGCCGAGGAAATCAGCGGCGGAATGGCGGACGATGAGGATGACTTCGATGGGGATGGTTTCGATAATGTCGAGGAATACACCTTCGGAACCGACCCGAAAGTTTGCACTCCGTCGATTCTGATCGGATCCGCAGTCCCGGGAAATCAATTCAATCTGAGTTTTCTTGCGCGCAGTGCCGCCGGTGCGGGTTATGCGGGACGAACACGGAAATACACTCTTGAAAAAAGCAACAACATCGCGGATCCCGACTCCTGGCAGGGAGTGGCTGGCTTTGTCGATATCGTCGGTGCCGGTCAATCCATCAGCGCCAGCTTTCCGTTCGCGCCGCCACGAACCTATTTCCGCCTCAGTGCCCGCGTGGAATGATTTTCCTCCCATCTTGGCAACCTACTAGCTTATACTATCACCATGACATACCACACATCCATCCGTTTGTTTACTCTTCTGGGTCTTTGCGGACTCTGCATGTTGACTCCCGTCAAGGGCGATGATCCTGCATTCCAGATCGTGCCATTGTCCATCGAATTGGCGAAGGAATACAAACTGGACCAGGCATTTTACAAAAAGTGCACGATGGTTCAGGACATTCTGATTGCCACATCGGACAAGGTTCCCGATGTCACGCACCGCGAGGCTGCTTATTTGTTCGACAAGGTGATGAGCAACATCAACAAGGATGTAGCAAGCCGTATTCGCGAAAAAAAGGTGTTGTGCGTGCTGGTCGGGCATGACGAATTGGTCTCCAACGTTCCCCAATTTCCTTCCGATAAAACCGGCAAGGAACTGGATTTTTACAACTGGCGCAACCGCGGTTTTCTGACCACCAAGGATGATCGTCCGACAGTGCTTTTCTCGGAGGAGGACGTGATGGAATACGAGGGCGGGATGCAGATCGAGAGCATTTTGATTCATGAATTCGGTCATGTGATCGACGGCACGGGTTTCGACAAGGAGCTTCACGAGCGGCTGGATAAGGTGTTCAAGAATGCCAAGGACAAGGGGATTTACAATGACGGTTATGCTGCGCAGAAATTCCGCCGCGTGACCAGTGAAACACCGGTCAGCCTGCTGGAGGCGTTGGTCAAGTCCTTTCCCGACCAGTCGGAGGAGTTCCTGAAAAAGTGCCTTGATGGAGGCGACGTTCTCGTTAATGAAAAGACCGTCAAGGCGGATGCCAAGGTGACCAAGGACGACAAAGTGCTGATCGTCTTCGGCGGACCGAAGCAGTGTTATGCCGCCGGCAATCGCGCCGAGTATTGGGCGGAAGGGGTTCAGGACTGGTACGACACCAATCGTACCATGGACCACGACCACAACCACATTCACACCCGCGAGCAGTTGAAAACCTACGATCCCGAACTGGCGAAGCTGTGCGAGGACGTTCTGGGCGACACTCCCTGGCGATTTGTTTCCCCGCGTGTGCGTGCCGGCACCGGCCATTTGAAAGACTACGACCCTGCCAAGGCTCCCGTGGTGAAAAAACTGGAGTCAATCGATCTCGCCGCGCAGGATTATTACGACACCTATTGGAAGGATTTTTGGCAACGCCTGCATGACAAGTACGAGGCCAAGGCGAAAGCCGCGGAGTAGATCCGCATTCAAGGAATGTTCAGTCTAACATTTCCCGCAACTGGTCTTCGTTGATAACCGGGACACCGAGTTCAATCGCCTTGTCGCGCTTCGAGCCACCGCCTTCGCCGCTGAGGAGGTAGTGAGTGCTCGCGGAAATGCTGCCACTGACCTTGCCGCCCTTGTCTTCGATCAGGCGCTTGAAGTCATCGCGCGGCTGCGTCAGTGTGCCGGTGATGACGAATGTTTTTCCTGAAAGGGGAAGGGCCGCAAGATCCACCTCGCCGGGGAAGGGCCGATAGTTGTCGGATTGCGGGTCGAGATGATGAGCGGCAAACTGTGAAAGCACGTCCTTTCCCGCCGCGGATTCAAAGAAAGCGAGAATGCTCACGGCCGCCACCGTGGCCACATCGCCGGAGATGGCGTAGGGGATGAGCAGGGCGTTTCTCTTCTTCGCTGTCGCGCTTTTGTCGCGCCGCAATTCTTCCAGAATCGGAGAATGAGCCAACTCGTGAAGGTTGAGGTGCAGTCTCGACAATTCCTTTGCGGCTCCCTCGCCGATCTGGCGGATTCCCATTGCATAAATCCAGCGGCTCAGTGGTTTGCTGCGGGCGGCTTGCAGGGCTTCCAGCAGTTTGTGCGCGTTTTTTTCGCCGAAGCGGCGCGGTTCCTCTTCGCTGCCAAGATTCAGGGGGCCGAGTTGTTCAAGGTTGAGATTAAACAAGTCGAGCGGACTGCGGCAAAGTTGATGAGCCACCAGTGCTACTGCGACCGATTCGCCAAGCGAGGCGATGTCGAGCGCTTTGCGGGAGGCAAAGTGGGTGATCCTGGTCACCGCCTGGGCGGGGCATTGGAAATTGGTGCAACGCCAGGCGACGAATCCATCCTCTTGACTGACCGGACCACAGCACGACGGGCATTTTCCGCCCACGTGATCATAGAGGGAAAAAGCGGACGAGCCCGGTGCGTGGCGTATCACCTTGACCACGGCGGGGATGATTTCACCGGCTTTTTCGATCAACACGGTTGAACCGATGCGGATGTCCTTTTTGGAAATTTCATCCTGATTGTGCAGGGTGGCGCGGGATACGGTCGATCCGGAAACGAGCACAGGCTCGAGTTCAGCAACTGGCGTGAGCACACCAGTGCGGCCGACCTGAACTGTCACTGCGGTGAGTACTGTTTCCTGCTGTTCCGGCAGGAATTTATAGGCGGCAGCCCAGCGTGGGGCGCGGGATGTGAAACCGAGTCGATCACGCTCGCTGCGGTCGAGGACCTTGACCACCGCGCCGTCGGTGCCGTAGCCGAGGGCGTGGCGTTCGATGTTGATTTTCGCCACCGCCGCGAGTAAATCCGTTAGATTATCCGCATCAATCAAGGGCATGTTGCGGGGGATGCGCAGGTCGTCGAGCAGTTGATGAAACTGATGCTCAGTTTCGAGTGGCGGACCTTCGTACGCTCCCAGACCGTGGGCGAGAAATGCAAGTGGACGTTGGGCGACAATCTTCGGGTCCAATTGTTTCAGGGTACCCGCGCTGGCATTGCGCGGGTTGGCAAAGGCCGGCAGACCGGCTTCATCGCGCTCGGCATTCATCGCCGCAAAGGCCTCGTTGGGCATGAAAATTTCGCCGCGAACCTCCAACAACGGGGGAGGAGATTCGCTGGCAAGCCGCATGGGAATGCTGCGGATGGTGCGGACGTTGTTGGTGATGTCGTCGCCGGCGCTGCCGTCGCCACGGGTGGCGGCATAGTCGAGGTTGCCGCTCCGATAGACCAGCGTGACCGCCACGCCGTCGATCTTCGGTTCGATGGTGACGGCGACATTTTCCCTGCCCAGGTTTTTTTGCAGGCGTTGGTAGAAGGTGATCAGTTCGGCTTCCGGTACAGGCACGTCCTTGAGTTCGAACACATCGTCGATGCTCAACATCGGCACGAGATGTTGCACTTGTGTGAACGCTTCCAACGGCGCGCCTCCAACCCGTCGGGTCGGAGAGTCGGCATCCTCAAACTGCGGATGTTTTTTTTCCAGCTTCTCCAGCTCGCGGAACAACTTGTCGTATGCCGCATCGGAGATTTCCGGCTGGGCCTGACGGTAGTATAGCTCGTTGTGACGGGCAAGTTCGCGTCGCAACTGCATGATGCGCTGCTCAGGATCGAATTGACTGCTGCGGGAAAATAGGTCGTCCATGGTCGGCAAGCTGATTTGCAATGTTATCCGGAAAAAGGATGTCCTCGTAAAAATCTAGGCACCTTCCAGCTCGGCGAAAACCATCATGCCGTTTGTGGTTTGCAGAGTGCTGATCACGTGAACCGTTTGCGTCGATCCCATCAGCTGGAATGCGTGATTGACGACAATCATCGTGCCGTCGCTGAGGTAGCCAACCGCCTGGTGATCGTCCTTGCCCGGACGCACAAGCGCGAGGCGCATTTTTTCGCCGACGACGATCGATGGTTTCAGGGCGTCGGTCAGTTCGTGCAGATTGAGCACCGAAACACCCTGCAACCGCGCGACCTTGGCGAGGTTGTCTTCATTGGTGAGCAGACGGGCATCGAGCAGCTTGGCGATTTCGATCAAGCGGGCGTGCAGGCTTTGCTCGCTTGACTCGACTCCGGATTCATGGATCGCCACCTGGGTCGCGGAGTCGCTTTGCATTTGCTCCAGGACATCGAGTCCCCGCTGGCCGCGCTGGCGGTGCGCGAGGGTTGGCGAAGCTGCGAGCGATTGCAGTTCAAGAAGTACAAAGCGCGGTACGATGAGCCGGCCGCCTAAAAATCCCGCGTGGGCGATTTTGATCACGCGGCTGTCCATTACCGCCTCCGCATCAAGCACCACCGGTCGACCCTGGGTGCCTTCCTGGCGGAAGCGCACGAAAGGGATGATGAATGCGAAATCATCGCGGTTGCTTCGCAAGGCGATCACCGCACCGAGGAATCCGAGGCTTGCATAGAGTGTCACGTTGATCGCCTTTTTCACGGCATCTTCCAGCTCCTTTACCTCCAACGCATCCATCGTGCGCGGAGCACTTTCCTTGATCATTTTGGCCATTAGGTCGGCGATGTCCACGCGGGTAAGCAACCATGCGCAGAACAAACCTACCCCGAGGCCGAAAGTCGCCGTGGAAAACCCGCGCAGGGTGAAGCCCTTCAAGGTGGTCTCGATCAGAATGAAAAATCCCGCAATCAACAGCCCGCCGAGCAGGCCGAGTGGCAGCGGGATGATATCGGAATAGGTCAGTGAGACGGTCACCGCGAGCAACTCGCAAATCAACAGGTAAGTGAAGCGGGCGACAGTGACAGAAGTGGGAGTAATCATGGAATTGGAGTGGTGATCCGGTGGATCACAATTGATCGGAAGCGGCCTTCACATCCTGGAGCGCATGGATGAAATCATCGAGGATCTCCACCGGCACCATAATGGTGTCACGGTTGCCACCCACGTCTTCAGTGATTTTCACCACCCGACCCCGCGCGTTTTCCTTGAGATCGATGTAAAACGTTTTCCGATCCGCAAGAATCTTTTCGGTATGCAATAGTCCATTCTCCACTTCCCCTCCTTTTTGTGTTACGCTACGCAACCTATCAGCCCGACCTTGCGAGTCAATCATTTTCCTCCGCGGGCTTGTGCACGCATATCAATCTTCTAGCGCGGTGAGCCACTGGAGAAACGGACAGAGTTGATCTTTTTTGAATTCTGAAAATTCTGCAATTCTGTTAAAAACGGCTGCGCCAACAAGCAGGCTGTTAGTGCTTCGGGCCTTGATTCTAAAGTGATCGGGATTTGGTTGAATGTTCACCGCTGTGTTTTTGTCCGGGGTAAATCTCAATTTCCCTCCCTGGCGGCGCGCTCGGCTTCTTCCTCGTGTGAATGGATCTGCAAGGTGAACTGCACATTCGCGCGGTCGGCAGAGGCTTTCATCACGCTGCGGATCGCCGAAGCAGTGAAGCCATTTCGACCGATCAGCAGCGCGACATCGCTCGAATTGAGAATCAGGCGAAAGCGCAGCCGGTTTGGTCCCAGCTCCGCCACGCGCAATTGTGCCTGCTCGGGATGTTCGATCAATTGCACCGCGTAGTACTGCAAAAACGAGCGAAGTTGGTTGGAGACCGTTTGCATGAGATGAGGATGCTCCATAAGCCGGTTTTCAGCAAGCCGGAAATCAAAATGCCATGCAGAAAGCCGTGCGATTGTGCGCAGGCTCAACTTTAAGTTCATCAATCCACATCAAACGATTCGGATCATATTTTTCCAAAGTGAAATAAGGTGATGTACCACCATGCCCCCCGTCCAGACCGCAATTTCTATCGCATTGCAACGGTTCTCCGCACGAAACCCGACTTTCCCCCCCAATTGACATGAGTGTGAGGTGGTAACCAGCAAATCGAAACCAGCCAGCTCCGCCGCAGCGAGCAACTCCCCATTGCTCAGTTCCGAACAGCCCATTTCGGCGGCGGTGTCCACCTGCCCCGGGTGCAAGTGCCGTCGCAAGGGAACCGGCGTTCCCTGATCAAAAATGATCTTCATGCTGCCCCCGATGGTTCGAGGCTGGTGGCGGTGAAATCCAGCACCGACTCTACTTGGCGCAGTGTCACGCCCGGAAACCACTCCAAGAAGTCATCAACTGTCGCTCCGTCTTCCAGATTCTCGAAAAGCGCCTTCACCGGAACACGAGTGCCACGGAACAACCATGCTCCGCTGACCTTCTCTGGGTCGCACTCATGCTCCAGACATTCTGACCACTATTTCATGTGTCTTTTTATATCCCATTCACCGCAGGAGCGCAAGATCAAGATTCTGGCAGATCGCCTGTTGCCTCATTTGGCCGAAGGCTATCCTATCAACAGCAGGGCGATGGTTCCGAGAATTCCCACGATGAGCCCGAAGATCGCCCGGCCACGCCATGATTCGTCTTCGCTGTCAGGCGGGTCTGTTTGACATCCCTATCGCTATGCTGCAAACAACTTTTCCGGCACTGTGCAATGTCGATCTGCTGGAACCGGTTTTTATGCGGATTGGCAAGCGGGGGGAAATTTGTCACGGTGGCCGCCATGAACGCATTGCACATTGTTTGCGGTCCGCCGGGTGCGGGGAAAACGACTTTTGCGACCAAGCTGGCGGCGGACCGGGGTGCCGTTTTGTTAGACAGCGATCAGGTCGCCCAGCGACTGGTCAGGGCGGGGCTGCGGCTCGCCGGCATGGATCCGGATGACCGCGATTCACCGGCCTACAAAGCGGCGTATCGCGAACCGGTTTACGAGACCTTGTGGGATCTCGCGGTGATCAACGGTCGGCATCTTCCCGTTGTGGTCGCCGGTCCCTTCACGCGAGAATGTGGAGACGTTTCCTGGCCGGAAAAGATTGCGGCGAGAACCGGCATGCCGGTGGAAATCTGGTTCGTGCATTGTGCGGAGGAAATCCGCAGGCAGCGCATCGCGGCACGCGGCGAGGCGCGCGATGCGTCAAAGCTGAACGATTGGGAAAACTATAGCAGCACTTGTCGCGACGATGTTCCCGTTTTCGATTGCCACGTGGTCGATGGTAATCATCTGTAGGATCACTTTCTCTCCACGTGGATTGTCACGGCTGAGGAAAGTCCGCGGTCATCCATGACCTGGATTTTGCACGCGCCCTCGGCTTGTCGCCAGATGCAGGGTTCTCCCGGTTCGGTGCTGGAGAGGAAATGACCGTTGCCGAACCAAAACAAACGCCTCGCGCCCGGGGGCACGCTTGCCTTGCAAATCACGCCCGAATCGCGGTTCTCGCTGATTTCGTAAAGGTGTCCGTCGAGCGGTGAAGTGATGCGCGGAGCCACGAGGTTGGTCGATAGAATTTCGTCGCCGGCGGGAATCTCCCGACGCGGCATGCCAGCCTGACGAAACAGGTCGAGAAATTCCTGCGACCAGAACTCCATGATCACCGGCTTGGTATCGGGGTCGGCATCACTCGCGGGCACGCGTTTGCCGCTAAGTTGGTTGACCCAGATGCGCCGGTGCAGGTCGCAGGGTTCGATGGGCGACACGCCTTCGATGAACCACGACTTGCTGCGGTGTTCGCAGAAGTCGGACGGCATCATACCGGAAACGGCGCACAGTTCCACCTGACGAAGCGCCGCTGGAGGCGACGGCAATTTTTGCATGAAGCCGCAGCGCTTGAACAGATTCTTCAACAAGGGCGCGGCCATTTTTCTACCTAGCAAGGAGGGATTGGAGCGGTTGTCGAAATTGCCCAGCCACACGATGATCACCTTGTCGCCGCTGATTCCGACCGCCCAGGCATCGCGGAATCCTTGGGAGGTGCCGGTTTTGTACGACAGTCGATTCTCTGTTGCGAAGGCCTGCGGCATGTCCTGTTCCTTATCGACCAACATGTCGCGCAGAAGCCAGCGTGCCGCATCACTCAGCAAGGGTTTGCCGTCGCGGGTAGGTGTTTTTTCATCGAGTCGATAACGCAGCTGGTGCCTGATTCCATCGTCCGCCAGAGAACAGTAGAGGCTGGCGATTTCCTCCATGCTGGCCGGTGCGGAACCGAGGGTCAGCGACATGCCATAGTGCGCGGCAGGATGATCCATTCGCACTCCGGCCTCTAACAAATACGTGTAAAGTCCGCCGTCCTTGAGTTTTCCCATCAACCGCAGCGCGGGGATGTTGCGACTGCGCCGCAGTGCCTCGCCTGCCATCACCGGACCGAGAAAATCGCGTTCGTTGTTCTCGGGGTTGTAGTCGCTATAACGCAGCGGCGCATCCGCCAACAGGGTGTTGGGATGGATCAATCCCTGGTCGATCGCCAGTCCGAAGAGAAACGGTTTGTAAAGCGAACCGGGCGAACGTCTCGATTTTACGGCGTCGATCTGACCCTCGATGCGATTGTTGAAAAATCCCGCTGATCCCACATAGGCCAGCACTTCCCGGCTCGGGGCGTCGAGCACCAGGATGCCGCCGTTGTCGACGCCTTTTTCCGCGTTGCGCAAAAGATAATCTATGAGCACTTCCTCGACGGTGGTTTGCAATTCCGCATCGATGCACAAGCTCGTCCGTCCGCTGTCGTCGAATGCCCGGGCGAGATGCGGGACTTCGCGCGGCAACTTGATCGCTTCCCATTGATAGTCAGCCAGCAGGGAATCATTGACCGCCAGTTTATCCAACAAGCGCCTTCGAGCGGCGAGCGTTTCGTCGCGAATCGGCGTGCCGGGTCGGGGCATGCGCGCGGCCGGACGCTGGGGCAGCATCACCAGGGCCACGGCTTCCGCCGTGTTCAAATCCCGGCATTCCTTGCCGCACCAACGCAGGCTTGCGGCGGCGATGCCCTCGACATTGCCACCATACGGCGCGCTGTTGCAATACGCTTCGAGGATCTCCTGCTTGCTGTAAAACTTTTCGAGCTGGATCGCGCGCAGCATTTGCTGGAATTTTCCGCCGCATGTGTTCGTCTGCATGCCGAAGCGAAGTCGGGCGTACTGCATCGTCAGTGTCGAACCACCGCCGCGCGGGATTCCCTGCACCTGCCCGGCCAGGGCACGAAGCATCGATAGCGGATTGATGCCCGGATGGGAAAAATAATGTTCATCCTCGTAGGCCAGTGTCGCACGGACCATGACGGGCGCGATGTCAGCCAGCGAGGTTTTCACCCGATAGCGATCATCGTCGGCCAGTGAAAGATGGAGAACCTTGCCCTGTCTATCGCTGAGCACGGTTGACCAGCTGAGATTCTCCCGATAGAGCGGGCAGGCGGGAATCAGCCACCACAAAACCGCGAGCAAGGCCACCCCGCATGCGGCGATGCGGAGTGACCAGCCAAGCCATAGTATGAGATAACGTTTCACTCGCGGGGAACGACCGTGATGCGGGCACCCAGGCCGCGACCATTGATGCCGCGGTCATACATCGACTCCGCAAACAAAGGCGGCACGACAAAATCACCGGCGCAAACAGCGCGCAGGGAGTAGTTGATTGATACTTCCTCGGCGCCGTGCAGCGACAGGTAGAACAGATTGCGATCCTCGCGCAGGTCGGCTCGCTCGGTTCCCGGCACCGTGCCCGACCCCGGAATCAGCGCTCCCGGTTCGATGGTGAATCCGCCGGGCAGCAGATCGATCAACGCAATGTTCGCGGCTGGCAATTGGCTGACATTGCGGACTCGCAGGCGCATGGTCACGGCGTCGCCCACTTTCACCGACTGGATTGGCTTGCCCTGGGCATCGAGAATTTCCCGATGCACGTCCAGGCCGTCGCGCTGCACGGTGGCGGGAATGGACTTGTCAAAGCCCTCCTCGACGACCTGATAGAACATCCCCAGATCGCTGTCCGTTTGTTTGATGCGGAATTGCAGTGCTTTCATGTCCGAGAAAGCAGCCTTGCCATAGCTCTCGTCTGTTTTCAGCAACGGTCTTGCCTTGGAACCATCGGCAGGCATCTCGTCGATCTCGAAATGGAAAGCGTTTGCCGCAGCGACCTTCGCGAAATCGCGCATCCCCAATGCCGCGTAACTCGCGGTCAGGGTGTTGAAGCGCTGTTCCCAGATCACTCCATACAATTTCTGCCAGTCGGCATAACCGTACTTTTTCACCGTGTCGGGAAAATGCCGCGCGCGCAGGTCAAAACACAGCAGCGCGTCAACCTCGATGCGCGACCAGTAATTTTCGCCATTCTTGTATTCACCCGCTTTGGCAGGACGCCACAGCTTGGCGATTTTATCCGCCTCGTCCTTCTTCTGCTGAAGGGCGTAACACGACGCAATCAAGTGTCCGCACAACCGGTTCTGCCACTGGTCCTTGAACACCCTTTCGACACTTTCGCGGAGTGAGGCAAGGCCGTTGCTTTGCTCGCCCTTGCGGATCAGCAAATAAATGGCGTAGGCCTGCACGTCGGCCTGGTGCAGCGATTTCGGTTCGCCCGCCATCGCGATGATGCGGAGCCGTTTGAGCGCACGTTCATACATCAGCGCGGGAATCGCCAGGCCCGCTTCCTTCGACTCGATCAGGAAGTGACTGACATAACACGCGAGAAACGCATCGGCATCCGTCGCCGCGGCATCCCAGTAACCGAAGCCACCACTGGGTCCCTGCCGGCTTTGCAAAGTGGCGATTGTTTGCTCGACATCTCCGTTCACTTTCGCGCTCTTTAGTCCGAGACTCTTCATGTCGCGGCACGCCAACAAGACCAAACCTTTGCTACTCAGTTGCTCACTGCAGGCGTGGGGATAGCTTTGCATATATCCCTGCAGGCCGTTGGCGAGCACCAGCGGCA
>Ga0315905_10007090_pt1 | contig 11374 bp, 10 predicted proteins | sample LakEriMetagenome_5_FD_203522 | JGI IMG/M metagenome (GOLD analysis project Ga0315905, IMG submission 203522) | Freshwater fungal communities from buoy surface, Lake Erie, Ohio, United States - Buoy 4 MA121 | ecosystem: Environmental > Aquatic > Freshwater > Lake | place: USA: Lake Erie, Ohio...
GGTCCGATGCGCTGCACCATGGCCACACCGACCTCGGTGTGATCCCCCGGATAACCCTTGCCGATGTCGTGGAACAACGCACCCAACACCAACAGGTCGGGGCGAGCGACGCGATCGGCCCACGAAGCCGCATTGGCCGTTGCTTCCCATAAGTGACGATCGACGGTGAACCGGTGATACGCGTTGCGTTGCGGCTTGCTGCGATTCGGAGCCCACTCCGGCAACACCTTCACCCACAGACCCCGCTGATCCAGGGCCTCGAGCACCGGAATGGCGTCGTGACCCGTGAGCAACAAGCCGACCAGATCGTCGATGGCACCGACCGGCCACGGTGACGGCATCGCCGGGCACGAGGTGGCCAATCGATCCAGGGTGGGGCGGTCGATGCGCGCCTTGTGTCGGGCCGCGGACGCGGCGACACGCAACAGAAGTGTGGGATCGGTGGACGGGTCGATGGTTTCGTCCAGGTGCACCTCGCCGTTGTGCAGGATCACCCCGGGAGCCAGATGTTGATCGGGGCCGGACTTGGCCTTCGCCGACGCGACACGAGCCCACACCTCGTCGCCCACCCACGCCACGGAACGACCGGCATTCGACAACGACGCCACCAATGCGTCGGCGTTCTTGTATCCGCACAACGTGGCCACCGCGTCTTGATCCTCGAGATGCATCACCTCGACGGCGCGACCTTGATGACGGTGCAGCGCCACCCGCAAGGCCATCAATACGTCGCGGCCGGCATCCAAAGCGGCGCGGTCCGAACGCGTGATGTCGACTCCCGCCGCTTCGGCCCACAACAACGCGTGGATGTCACGAAGTCCGCCGTATCCCTCTTTCAGGTTGGGTTCCAACAGGAACGCCACCTCTCCGTGCTCGGCCTGGCGCGCGCGGACGCGCTTCATCAGATCGGGCAGGCGCTGATCGGCCGAATTCCGCCAGACCTTCAAGCCCTCACGCGCCAACTCCTGAGCCAAGTCGGCGTCACCGGCCAACAAACGAACGCTCAGCAAGGCTGTCGCCGAGTCCAGTTCCGACTTGGCCAGATCGATCGCTTGCTTCACCGTGCTGACGGAATGTCCGAGCTTCAACCCCGAATCCCAGATTGGGTACCAGATCTTCGCGGCGAGGTCGTCGATGTTCTTGGCGCCGTCATGAACCAACATCACGTCGAGGTCGCTGAACGGAGCCAACTCGCCGCGCCCGTATCCGCCCACGGCCACCAGCGCACATCGCTTGGATGGTTTCACCGATTCGTGAGCCGAGTCCCACAGTTGGCGTAACCACTCGTCGGTGGCGGCACACAACTCCCGGGTCAACTTCACGCCCCGCAGTGAGGGGTCACTCAGAACCTGACGGCGCCGTTCCATGTCCTCAGTCTGTCGCACAAAGCCCGACCCGTGCCCGACCGTGTGTGAACGGAGGAATTCAGTTTTGTTCGGTTCGACGTCGACCGATGATGGTGGCGGCCTTCCATGCGCCCCACTCGATGCCCGGCTCCAGCAACGCGGTGTCGATGTCGGCCCACGTGGCCGGCGCCAGACCGTACACATCGTCGGGGAACGACCGCTGGTCGAACTCGTCGCGCTCCGCGGGCGAGGCGCCCACCGAGGCCAAGAATCGACCGAGAGGAGCCGTCGCGACCCGCAGAACCGCCAACGGATTCGTGCGCTGTTGCTCGGCATCGAGTTCCAGCAGTTCGCGCAACCCATCCACCGCGAGACGTTCGGTCTCGGCCACCGCCGACAGACGGGACTCCTCGGACACCAACCCGAGCAGCCCGTTCTCCCTCAGTCGGTCATCCACCAATCGAGAGGCCCACGTTCGTGCAACTTCGGTGACGCTCTGCAACAGTCGGGCGGAGTAGTCGTCCACCCCGACAGCCAATCAGGATGCCAAGCCGATCACACCGCCGTCGTGGTCGGTGCGTCGGTCGAGGGAACGGTGCTCGTCGTCGGAGCTTCGGTAGTTGGAGGAACCGTGGTGCTCGGCGGAGTGGTGGCTCGCAGCAGGATCGCCACTCGCACCAGGATGCGACGCGCGTGGTGAAGGTCGTCGCGATCGGGAATGGATCCGTCGCTGGGCTGCAACAACGCGCGGGCCTCGGTGATCATCAACAACGCGTCGGCGTTACCGGCCGTGGTGGCCGCGGTTTCCAGACGAGCGGCAATAGCCAACATCTTCTGAACCGACGCCGCGATTCGCGCCTCGCGCACCTGGTTCAACGCGTCTCGAACCACCTGTTTCGGTTCGGCCGACGGATCGGCGAGCAGCCGGTCCTTGGCCGCGTTCAGTACGGCCAACAACTCGGACTTCACGTCGGCGGGCATGTCGGAGGCGTTCACGGCGGCGATCACGCCCGCCAAGGTGAGGATGGCTCTCGAGCCGGGCGTCTCCTGCAAGGCCTCTCGGGTGAGTCGCATGGCGTTCTCGAACGCGTCACGAGCGGGCATGTCGCCCGCTTCGAGCGTGACTTTCACGGCCTCCAACGCGGCGATCGCCTGGGTGCCGGCTTCGGTGGTGTTGCCCGCGAGCAACGTGAGTGCCTGGTTCACCGAGCCGAGCATGCGCTGACGTTGCAGTTCGTTGGGCACCTCACCGGGAGCAGGAGCCGAGTCATCGTCGGGCCCGTCTCCGATGCGCTCGTACACCAGGTCGGCCACGGCACGGAACACGGTGCGCACCTCGTCGAACGGAATCGTCTCGCCGGCCTCCACGCGAGTCTTCAATGCGACGAGACTGGCCAGAATGGAATCACGGGCGTCGCTCTGAGGAAGCGTCTCGAGCGCCGTCACGGCCTTGGCGATGTTGGCGGCCAGATCACCGCGAACCTGGTTCCCGTCACGTCGCACCTTGTCGATGTCGAAGCGCGGACGACCACTGGAGTCGTCCCCGATTGAACCACCGGGGATCGAGACGCTCGAGTCGTCGGAGTCGTCATCCGATCCGTCGTCGGAGTCGTCATCGGAATCGGGGAGCGAGCCACCGTTGACCGATGACGGCGGAGCGGACGGACGCGAGGGGGTCGGCGAACCCGACGGGGTCGATGTCGTGGGACGAGCGGCGCGCAACGCGTTCTCGATCGACTTGGCGATGGCTTCGAGATCGCGCGATTCGATGCGCTGGCCCGAGGCGAGCTTGGCGAACAGCGCATCCACGCGAGAACGGAGATCCTGCTTCACGGAGTCAGGAAGTGGTGCCTGTCCGATCCGGGTCAGGAGACCGTTCAGCTTCGAACGCAATTCGGCGAGGCGCGACGACCCCGACGGAGTGGACGTGGACGGTGCCGCGGGTGCGGGCGGTGTGCTGGATGACGGGATGCTGGATGACGGGATGCTCGAATCCGAACTCTCGCTTTCCTGTTCGGAGTCGTCACGGTCGTCGTCACCACCCGATGCGTTCACGGACGACACCCCGAACGCGAGAGGGGTGATCAAAATGGCCAGGGTGGGGAGGGCGATTCGGCGCTTCATGGGTCTTCCTTTGTCGAGTGCGTGATGGGGTCGGGTACGGACTGGTGCGAGTGGATGAGGTCAGGGGGCGATGGTGTCGAGCGAGTCGAGTTCGGCCAGAGCCTCGTCGATGACTTGTAGATCGGCGTCGAGGCTGGCCAGATCGCTTTCGACGTCGTCGACCGCTTGATCGCCGGAGGTCACCACCGAGTCCACGACGGTCGTGGAGGGATCCGGTGTCTGATCGTCGGGTGAATCGGAGGATCCGCAACCCGTCACGAGCGCGCCGATCGCAACGAGACCGACGACGAGATGGCGACCGCGGATAAGCGAATTGGATTTCTGCATGGGACGTTCTCCTACCAAAGTACGAATGTGTCACGACCCGCAGTGGAGGTGGGTTTGGGGACGACACGATTCTCACCCTTTCCTTACCCGCCTCGACCGGCTAAACCGTTGTCATGTCGTGCACGCTCGTACTGGCCGGAGGAGGCGTGACCGGGATCGCTTGGGAAACCGGTGTCTTGCTGGGACTGCGTGACGAGGGGGTCGACCTCGGGGCCAGCGTCGACCGCGTCATCGGAACCTCGGCCGGATCCGTGGTGGGTGCCCAATTGCTGGGAGGTCCGGACCTGGAGGACCTGTACGCCTCCCAGATCGCCGACGAGCACCACGAACTCAAACCGGAACTCGATCTGGACCTACTGATGAAGGTGTTCGGAGTCATGGTGGATGCCGGCACGCAGACCGACGAACAACGTCGGCGCATCGGCGAACTGGCCCTCGGGGCCACGACGGTCGACGAAGCCACACGACGCCGCGTCATCGAACATCGACTGGCCGGCATCGACTGGCCCGACCGCGATTTGGTGGTCACGGCCATCGACTCCCACACCGGAGAGTTCGTCACGTGGACGAGGAGCAGTGGCGTGTCACTGGTCGACGCGGTGGCGTCCAGTTGTGCCGTTCCCGGTGTGTGGCCGTGCGTCACCATCGACGGACGTCGCTACTACGACGGCGGTTTGCGCAACGGTGCGAACGCTTTTCTCGCCTTGGGTTCCGACCGCGTGATCGTCGTCGCTCCACGAATCGGTGGACCGTCACCGGCGATGGATGCCGAACTCGATCAGTTGCGACACCAGAAAGCGGTGGTCCACCTCATCGAGACCGACCCCGAGTCGGTGAGCGCCATCGGACTCGACGCACTCGACCCGTCGATGCGCCGTCCAGCCGCGCAGAACGGTCGACGCCAGGGTCGCTTGGCCGCACCCCTGCTTCGCTGATTCGGCCTCACCGAGCCACAGCCCCGTCGTAGGGTTGGGACATGGGATTCTTCGAGAACCGACGACGCAAAGCCGCCGAACGTGCCCGCAACCAGGCCGAGGCCGCCCACGCGGCCTCCGTGCAGACATGGCAACAGGAATCCGATGCCATCGACCGCATGCTCGAAGTGGTGCGCGACTGTCGCAATGGCCGCACCCACGAGCAATTCACCGACTCGTCCGATTACGGGTTCATGTTGAAAAAGGGAGAGTTCGCCATCGCGCACCTCGAGAAGGTCGGCTACATCGAGACCGTGCGCGCACCAACCACGTACAGCGGTGGTTACGGCGGAGTGTCGTTTCCATTGTTCGGCAAGGTGCGCATGAACACCGGTGGCATGCGTGGCCGAGCCACGCGCGGTGAGGAGTCGATCTCCATGACCGATCGCGGAAACGCCTTGGTCACCAACACCCGCATCATGTTCGCCGGGGCCAAGCGGGCCAAGGAGTGGCGTTACGAGAAGATGCTCAGCGTGTCGCATCTTCCCGGCGGCATCACCATCTTCGCCATGAACACCGGAAAGCCCAGCGGTCTCGGCTACGGCGACGGCCCCGCGGTGGAAGTGCGCTTTCGTCTCGAATTGGCTTCGGCCATGGCGTTGGGAACCCTCGATCGTTACGAGTCCGAGTTGGAGGCCGAGAAGGCGCACCACGATTCGGAGCGCCCGACGTGATTCGTCGGTTCGGGTTGGTCGCCGTCACCGTCATGATGGTCGCCTGCTCCACGAACGAGTCGTCGTCCTCACCGGACAGCTCTCCGCGGTTCTCCACCACGGTCCCCCAACCCGACGAGGATGGTGTGTTGCGCTTCGGCCTGCTCGTGCCCCAATCGGGCGACGGGGCCACCTTGGGCGAACCGCTGGTGGCCGTCGCCAACGCCGCCGTTCGCACGATCAACGAGGCCGGAGGAGTGCTCGGCCGTCCCGTGGAATTGGTCGTGGCCGACGAGGGTGCTGATGTCACCACGGCCGTCGGTTCCGTCGATGCATTGGTCAGTGACGAGGGAATCGACGCCCTCATCGGACCGCTCTCGTCGAACGTGGCCCTCGATGTGTTGCCCCGTCTGATCGAGTCCGGAGTTGCCGTGTGCTCCCCCGGGGCCACCGCCGTTTCGCTGGCTTCCTTTCCCGACGACGAACTCTTCGTGCGCACCACCGCCCCCGACGGGCTGGCCGGTCAGGCTCTGGCGCAGTTGGTGGCCCAAACCGGTGTCACCAACACAGTGATTGCATTCCCCGATGATCCGTTCGGGCGCGACCTCTCCGAGCAAATCGCACGGGCTCTGTCGTTGCAGGGCATCACCATCGACGTGAGCATCCCCTTCAATCCGTCCGATGCCGACTATTCGGATCAAGTCGCTCAACTGACCACAACCCAACCCAAGGTGGTCACATTGGTGGGTGACGAGGAAAGCGGAGGACGATTCCTGCGAACTGTCCTCGAGGCATTGCCCGACGCCACGGTCGTCGTCAACGATGCCTTGGCTGGTGTCGATCTCACCGATCGCCCCGATCTGGTGAGCAATCAGAACAGATCCGTCGTCGGCGTCGCCGTGAACTCACGGGCCGGACGCGACGAGATGGTCACGTATCTCGGACCCGATGCCATCGACTCACCGCCTTTGGCCGCCGCTCTCATCGATTGCTTCAACTTGTTGGCGCTCGCCGCCGACTTCAGCCAATCCGACGTCGGTGCCGAATTCATGCCGCAGGTCATCGCCGCCAGTCGGGGTGGTTCGGCCTGTCGCACGTTCGTGGAATGCGCCACCATCATCGAGGCCGGCCTGAACATCGACTACAACGGGCCCACCGGCGTGTTGTCATTGGACGCCAACGGGGATCCCTCGGTCGCCACGTTCGTCACCTTCGGATTCGACATCGACGGACGGTCGTCGTACCGAGGAGACCTGGGCGTCTTCAGCGCTCCGTGAGCGACTAGAGCAACTCGACGAGCTCGGCAACCGGCGTGACGGTACCCACGTAGAACGAGCCGAACTCGGCGTACACCGACGACGCTTCATCGAATCGCATCGTGTACACGACGTCCTTCAGATCGTCGGGACGGTTGGCGAACAAGGTGACACCCCACTCGAAATCGTCCACGCCCGTGGAACCCGTGACCACTTGCACCACTCGGCCGGCGAACTTGCGGCCACTCGTGCCGTGTTCGTGCATCAGCTCCTTGCGGCGATCGTAGGGAAGCGTGAACCAGTTCGCCTCCACGCCCCGCTTCTTGCTCATCGGATAGAAGCACCAGGCCTTCTTGCCCTCGGGCGGGAGCTGCGGATACAGGCGTGGCTGCAACATGGCCTCGGGCATTCCCTGCGCGTACTCGCTCACCTCGGTGAGCGACACGTAACTGTCGACGATGTCAAGACCGGAACGTCCGATCGCCGACTGGAACGCCCGCAAACGACGCCAGTCCTTGGCCAAAGCCATGAACGCGGCGTCGGCTTTGTGTCCGAGCATCGCGATGGCCACCACTTGGGTGCCCTCGTCCTCGGCCTGCTTCACCGCGGCGATCAACGCCTCGGCGTCGAAGAGAGGATTCGGCTTCACGAACAAGTGCACGACGGCCAATCCGACACTGGGGGTCATCGAACCGTCGGCGGCGGGTGCGGGAACGGCGGTGGGGGCGACTTCGCTCATGAAAAAACCCTACCCCAGCATCGACGAATCCCGCTCGCCCGAGTCAGTTCGGCGCGTATCGAACCATTCGACGATCGCGGGCGAACCCGTACAACGAGATGCCGGCTCGGTGAGCGGTCTGCACGGCCAAAGCGGTGGGTGCACTCACGGACACGACGGTTCCGAAACCGGCGGCCCACGCCTTTTGCACCATCTCGAAACTGGCTCGACCCGAGACGAACAGCCCGAGTTCGTTCGCGGGAAGACGCTTCTCCAACAACAACGCCCCCACCACCTTGTCGACGGCATTGTGACGACCGACATCCTCGCGAACGGTCGAGACCACTCCGCGAACATCGAACACAGCGGCGGCGTGCACGGCCCCCGTGGAGGCGAAGAGAGGTTGCACCTCGCGCACGCGCGCGGGAACCTCGACGATGACGGCCGGATCGATGGTCGACAATCGATCCGCGGACAACGGTTCGAGTCGTCGGGCGAGTTCGTCGATGTTCTCCGAGCCGCACAGACCGCAACTCGACGACGTGGTGCCGAGTCGGGGGGTCGGCACCGGAGCGCGACCCAACGTCTCCACGGTCACCACGTTGAACTCACTGGCGACCGCGGATCCGTTGGCGCAATAGCGAACTCCGGTCACGGGCGCTCCGCCCAACAAGCCATCGCCGTGGCAGAAGCCCACCGCCAACTCGTAATCGTTCCCAGGCGTACGCATGGTCGTGGCCACCACGTGACCGTCCAACTGAATCGTCATCGGCTCTTCCACCACCAGCTCGTCGGGCGTGCGGCGCTGGCGTACATCGGTACCGCTCGCATCGATCTCGACGACCAACACCTTGTCGCTGCGCTTGCGAGCCATGAGTCGAAGGCTACGGTTCGGTCGTGGATCTCGACGATCGGAACACGCGTCGCCGCTCGGCCCTCGTCGGCGCCGGTTCACTCGTTCTCGGAACGCTCGCGTTGGTGGTGGTTCTTCTCGGTGTCGACCTCGGCGACGAACCCGCACCGGACACTCTTGCCCCCACCACGGTGCCCGCAACCACCGAACCCGTGCCCGACACCAGCCCGGCCATCGACTACACGCCCACCGTGCCACCGATCACGCCGGCCAAACCCACGACCACCACGATGGCGCCGAGCACGATTCCGGTCGATCAACGCATCATCGTGGCGTCCCCGAACGGGGTCACCACCGTCACCGGATCATCCAGTGCTCCGTACGCCTCCGGCGAGTGGGCCGTGGTGATCGATCTCCGCGATGGCGGCGTGGTGGCACAACGGGTGTGGCCCGGATACGGACAGTTGGGCGATACGGCGATTCATCGAATCGTCGATGGTGTGGAAACGGTGCTCATCGCACCAGCGGATCCGGCGAACCAATGGATACGTCTGCACGACGTCGTCGCCGACGGCGGTTCGGACAAGATTCTGTACTCGGTGAAGAACGGGCTCGGGTTCGATCAGGCTTTCGAGGAACTCTTCCTCTACGACATCGCCACCGACACGTCGCAATCACTCGGAATCATCGGCGGCTGGGAGGACGGGCCCGGACGACTCTCGATCGGTGGTGACCGCATCGTGGGCGAGACGTTCTCGCAGATCGAGAGCGCACCGTTCGTTCGTCGACGTGACGGCACCGTCGTCGATCCGAACATCTTCGGATTGGCCGCGTCGTATTCGGATTGTTCGGTGTGTCCGAAGGCGTTCACCATCGACGAACAGGGCGAACATCTGGTGTGGGTGGAGGACGATCTCCTCGTCGTGACGAGAGTCGACTCCGGTGAACGCGTCGCCGAAGTGCGTATGGTCGAGGGGTTGGGCCGGGACGTGGACTCACTCGATGTCAGCGGAAGCACCGTTCTGGTGAACGCCTACGACCGCAACACCGGGGTGTTGGGACGGCCGTACGTCTACGGATTCGACGGTACGTCCGTGCAATTACCGGTGGTGGGCTCGGCCACGTTCGCCCGCTGAGTTCGTCAGCGGGTCAGCATGGCCGCCGCGAACCGATCGGCGGCACCGTCGGCCAACGCCACGTACAGCGACGGCTCGGTCATCTCCAATTCGATGATCACCGGACCGTCGACCGTGGGCAACAGGTCGACGCGCACGTAGAGGGGCGAGCCGAAACGCTCGGACACCCACGCCACCACCGCGTCACCCAGACGTCGTTGGGCGTCGTCGGCGACGCGGGGTTCGATGCGTTCCTCGGCGTACAGGCCACCGGCCATGGTCTTGGCCGAAGCCAACATCGGCCCCTTGGCGAACGCGTGGCTGTAGACACCGTTCATGTACACCAAGCCGGTCTCGTCGTCGACGTCGACGCGCGACATGTACGGCTGCACCATCACCGTGCGCCTCGCGGCGTGCAGTTCCGCGATGTGACGCGTCGCTTCTTCGAGGGTTCCGTGTCGTTCGGTGTCGTTGCTGCCCGCACTGATGCTGGGCTTCACCACGATGTCGCCCTGCTCCAGTAGGCGACGAACCTCGTCGCCGGCGTCCCGACCCGGTTCGACGAAGACGGTGGGCACCACGGCGAATCCGGCGCTCCGCAGGTCGTTCAGATAACGCTTGTCGGTGTTCCACTCGATGATCGCGAGCGGATTCATCAGCCGCGTCACCACGGCGGTGGAACGCGCCCAACGCAGGAACTCGTCGATGCGTCGGTGGTAGTCCCACGTGCTGCGGATGGCCACCATGTCGAACGACGACCAGTCGATGGTGGGGTCGTCCCACGACACGACGCTCGCGTCGATTCCCGCCGCCTTCGCCGCCGCGAGCACCAGGTTCATGTCGTAATCGATCTCCAGTGCCTCGGCGCACGACACCAGTGCGATGCGTCGGGCCCCGGACATGACGGGGCCCCGGGTTTCCCCGGGGCCCACGTTCGTGTTCATGACGAGACGACTTCGATCAGATGATCAGAAGTCTTCCATTCCACCGCCGGGCATCGCCGGGGCGTCCTTCTCGGGCTTGTCGGCCACGACGGCCTCCGTGGTGAGGAAGAGCGCTGCGATGGAGGCCGCGTTCTGCAACGCCGAGCGGGTGACCTTGGCGGCGTCGATGACACCGAGCTTCACCATGTCGACGTACTCGCCGGTGGCGGCGTTCAAACCCTCGGAACCCTTCAGGTTGCGCACCTTCTCGACGACGACGCCACCTTCCATGCCGGCGTTCTCGGCGATCTGCTTCAACGGAGCCTCGAGAGCCTTGGCCACCAAGCGCGCGCCGGTGGCCTCGTCGCCACTCAACGACTCGCTGGCCTTCAGAACGTCGGCCTGAGCACGCAGCAACGCGACTCCGCCTCCGGGCACGACACCTTCTTCGATGGCGGCCTTGGTGGTGCTGACGGCGTCCTCGATGCGGTGCTTCTTCTCCTTCAGCTCCACCTCCGTGGCGGCGCCGACCTTCAGAACCGCGACACCGCCCGACAACTTGGCCAGACGCTCCTGGAGCTTCTCGCGGTCGTAGTCGCTGTCGGTGTTGTCGATCTCGGCCTTGATCTGGTTGATACGACCCTTGATGTCGTCGTCATCGCCCGAACCCTCGACCACGGTGGTCTCGTCCTTGGTGATGATGATCTTCTTGGCGCGACCGAGCAGATCGAGCGTGGCGTTCTCCAACTTGAGACCGACCTCTTCGCTGATGACCTGACCGCCGGTGAGGATGGCGAGGTCCTGCAACATGGCCTTGCGACGCTCGCCGAAGCCCGGGGCCTTGACGGCGACCGACTTGAAGGTGCCACGGATCTTGTTGACCACCAGCGTGGCCAGAGCCTCACCGTCGACGTCCTCGGCGATGATGACGAGCGGACGACCGCTCTGCATCACCTTCTCGAGCACGGGCAACATGTCGCGCACGGTCGAGATCTTGGAGGACACGAGCAGGATGTACGGGTCGTCGAGGACGGCCTCCATGCGCTCGGGGTCGGTCACGAAGTAGGGCGAGATGTAGCCCTTGT
>Ga0315905_10007093_pt1 | contig 11373 bp, 9 predicted proteins | sample LakEriMetagenome_5_FD_203522 | JGI IMG/M metagenome (GOLD analysis project Ga0315905, IMG submission 203522) | Freshwater fungal communities from buoy surface, Lake Erie, Ohio, United States - Buoy 4 MA121 | ecosystem: Environmental > Aquatic > Freshwater > Lake | place: USA: Lake Erie, Ohio...
GCGCTGACGAAGAGGTCTGTCCAATTGCGCGCTGACGAAGAGGTCTGTCCAATTGCGCTCGCCCCACCCCCCTGCGCCAACGGCGCCCCCTTGTCGAAGCGGCCTGTCCCATTCTCGAAGAGGCCTGTCCAATTGCACACCCTCGCCTGTCGAAGAAAGCCGAAGCCGCCTGTCCAATCGTCCAACCTCCCCCACAAAGCCAAAGGCTTGCCGGAAATCAGCCGCCGGGAACATGTCGAATAAGCCTGTCCCATTGTGTCCCTCACAACCCCCACCACAAAACGTCAGCCGACACCTCCTCTCCTGGCGCCCCCCTCATGGTCCGCCTCGCCCGCGCCCGCCAGGCAACCGGGCCGAGATCAAGCGCTGGTGCGTGAGCACATGGCGTCATCTCGATGCCCGTCATTATCTGACGCTTGTCACGGCATGCTCATGGTCGGTGGTTGATGAAGCCCTCGAAATCGCCAATCTCGGAACCGGAGAGATCAATTTCCATGACTGATGTGGCAGCGCCCGCCCTAGTGGAAAATGGCACCCATCCAACGTTCTTGAATCTGCAGTAGCGGCCGGTAAGCAGGTGATCTATTCGGGCCAAAGGGTAGAAGCCGTCATTCAGCCGGCCAGCAATGTCCCATCCAGTATAAGAAGCCAGTTTGGTCACCAGACTCTGAGACACAAAGCTTCCCGACAGGAACGAAGTGCCAAACGAACGGGAATAACCGTCGAAGGTGAAGTCTGGAGTCCGGACGGGAGCCGCACCGCCGAAAAACGACGGTCGAATCACATGCCCTCCGACATCCTCAAGGACCGCCTCCGGGTAAACGAACCGGTAAATTGCATACGGCGCACTGTAGCCAATCAGAACCACCGCTGTAGCGCCAGCGAGCCTCCATTTTCGATTGGACTTCCGCATGGTGAGTGATCTTCCCTTACACCGATTCAGGCAGCACCGTCTCCCCCTCGCAGACCCCGGCATTCCCACCCCCATCGCCCTCCCCACAGCGACACGCATCCTTAATGACGACAGGATCTGGCTGTTTCATGGCAAGCCGCAACATCAACGCCGAACGCCGCTCTGTCGAGAAAACCTTCCTCCTTCGCCGCGGCCCCACGCTCTCCACACCACTTTTACCTTCAGCTTACAATTCAAAGATTGCCGCACGCCGATGGGAGCCGTCCATTAGCCACAACCCGAGTCCACCCATGAAATCCTCGATCCTGCTTCCCGCTGTCTCCACCGCCCTCCGCTCGCTGCTGGCCTCGTCCGCCCTCGCCGACCCGCAACTCACCTCATGGTACACCGCCGATTCCGGCCAGTACGCCCGAATCTACCAGACCACCGCAGCTGAATCCGCACGCACCGCTTCCACCACATGGACCCGCGGCCAAGGCACCCAGAGCGCCCCGACCTACGCCGGCGTCAGCCAGATCTCCTATTCCGCCAACTGGGTCTACATCCGCACCACCGGCCTCGCCAGCCACATCATGGGCCCATGGTACCTCGACGCCGCCAAAACCCAGAACTTCCCCAATTTCCCCGCTAACACCGCGAAGATCTACCGCATCCCGCGCACTCCCGTCATCCCTGGAACCAAATCCCTCACAGGCCTCGGAGCCACCGGCTGCATGGTCAACGGTGTCTCCATCTTCGACAGCCGCGACGCCTTCTCCTACTCCAGCGGCAGCAGCACAGACGCCACTCCCGTCAACGGCCTCACCGGCGACGGGGTCTGGAACCGCGACGGCTATCACAACGAAGGCGTCACCTTCGACCCCGCCCTCGCCCACCAGGCGGGCAGCAACTACCACTACCACGCCCAACCCATCGCCCTCCGCCGCCAGCTCGGCGATCACGTCGACTACAACCCCGCGACTAACCGCTACACCGAAAGCACCACCCTGATCACCCGCCACTCGCCCATCCTCGGCTGGGCCGCCGACGGCCTGCCCGTCTACGGCCCCTACGGCTACTCCAGCCCGCTCGACCCCACCAGCGGCGTCCGCCGCATGATCTCCGGCTTCGTCCTCCGCGACGGCACCCGCGGCACCACCAACCTCACCACCACCGGCCGCACCTCCCTCCCCGCATGGGCCACCCGCATCCAGACCGTCGTCTTCCGCAATGGCCCCGCCGTCTCCACCACCTACGCCCTCGGCCACTACATCGAAGACTTCGACTACCTCGGTGACCGCGGCTTCACCCAGGGAACCCAATTCGATCTCAACGAGCAAAACGTCCGCTGGTGCGTCACCCCGGAATTCCCCTCTGGCACATGGGCCTACTTCACCACCCTCAACGCCGACGGCTCCCCCGCCTATCCCTACACCACCGGCCGCCAGTACTACGGCAGCCCCACCGGCGGCAACTCCGCCATCAGCGAAGCCGTCACCACCCACTTCAACGGCGGCCCCAACAAACCCATCGGCACCCCGCAACTCAATGCCTCCAGCGGCAACGTCACCCTCACATGGTCCGCCGTCGAAGGCGGCACCTATCTAGTCGAATCCTCCGACGACCTCTCCTCATGGCCAGACCTCACTCCCTCCGTCACCGCCACCGATGACCGCGCCTCCCTGACTGATCCCTCCGCAGCAGGGCAACCCAGACGCTTCTACCGCGTCTCACGCTCCAGCCTGGCCGCATTCGATTCCAACGGCTTCGACTTCTCCACCGGCGGCGGCACCGGCAACAACGCCGTCGCCCCAGGCGGCAGCGCCGCCCGCGGCACCACCGTCACCATCACCATCACACTCCCGACCAATCCCCCGAACCCCCCAGCCAACCTCCTCCCCTCCAGCATCACCATGGGCGGCATCACCGGCACCGCCATCACCCGACCCTCCGCCACCACCGCCACCGCCACCTTCGTCATCCCAGCCAATACGACCCAAGGCCTCAAAAACGTCATCGTCACCTTCACCCCCGCTCCCACCTACACCCTCACCAACGGCTTCACCGTCAACTGACCCATGTCCCGCTGGTCCCCAGCCGCCCTCGCCGCCCTGCTGTTCCTCTCCACCGCAGTCGTCGCCAGCGCCGCTCGCCTCGAAATCACCGTCTCCCCTCGCTACAAGGGCGATCCCCTTCAGCTCGATTCCCTCCGCTATCAGAACGCCGCGGGCGAAACCCTCGCCGTCACGCGCCTCAGCTATCTCCTGTCAGGCTTCGCCCTCCAGCAGGAAAACGGCTCATGGCTCGAACTCCCAGATACCAACGCATGGCTCGACGCCGCCACCCGACGCCATTCCCTAACCATCGACACCATCCCACCGGCCCCGTACCGCGCCCTCCGCTTCCACATCGGACCGGACGCCGCCACCAATGCCGCCGACCCTGCCCGCTTCCCCGCCTCCCACCCGCTCAATCCCAACCTCAACGGGCTCCACTGGCACTGGCAGCAGAACTACATCTTCATGGCCCTCGAAGGCCATTTCCGCCCCGCCGCATCCTCCACCGATCCCCAGGGCTTCACATGGCATTTCGCCCGCGACCCTAACCGCACTCCCGTCACCCTCAGCACCAACCTCGATCTCCGCAAGGACGCCGGAATCCTCATCCAACTCGACATCTCCTCCCTCCTCCACGCCCCCCGCCCGCTTTCCTTCGCCCGCGACGGAGCCGCCACCCACTCGCGCGACGGCGATCCCCTCGCCGCCGCCCTCAAGGCCAATCTGCCCTCCGCCTTCCACATCCAGCGCATCGCCACCGCCAACCCAGCCACACCCGCCGGACCTCCCCTCAAACCCATCGACCTCCCGGACCACTTCACTCCCTTCCCCCTCACCATCAGCCGCTCCTTCCCCATCCCCGATCTCCCCCGCGACAACCCCCTCATCACCGAACGGGTCAATCTCGGCCGCCAGCTCTTCCACGATCCCCTCCTCTCCCGCAACGGCTCCATCTCCTGCGCCTCCTGCCACGCCGAAAAATCCGCCTTCACCGACGGCTTCCCCGTCAGCACCGGCATCGATGGCCGCAAAGGCGACCGCAACGCCATGCCGCTCTTCAACCTCGCATGGAAACAACGCTTCTTCTGGGACGGCCGCGCCCCCTCCCTCCGCGCTCAAGTCCTCATGCCCATCGCCAATCACCGCGAAATGGACCTGTCCCCGGAATCCGCCGCCGCCACCCTATCTAATTCCCAGGACTACCCGGATCGCTTCCGCACCGCCTTCAAATCCCCCGGCATCACCCCACAGAAGATCGCCCTCGCCCTCGAACAATACCTCCTCACCCTCATCGCCTCCCGTTCCAAATTCGACCTCGCCCTCCTCGGCCGCGCCACCCTCACCCCTCAAGAACAACGCGGGCTCGAATTGTTCATGACCGAATCCGACCCGCGCACCGGCCAGCGCGGAGCCGATTGCTTCCACTGCCACGGCGGCCCGCTCTTCACCGACCACCAGTTCCACGACAACGGCCTCGCCAACCCAGGCCCCGGCCTCTCCACCGTCACCGGAAATCCCGCCGACTCCGGCAAGTTCGCCACCCCAAGCCTCCGCAACCTCGCCCGCACCGCCCCCTACATGCACGACGGTCGCTTCGCCTCCCTCGAAGCCGTCATCACTCACTACAGCTCCGGCATCCACCGCAATCCCTCCCTCGACCCCAATCTCGCCAAACATCCCCCGCAAGGCCTCCAGCTCTCCGCTTCCGAACAGCTCGACCTCATCGCCTTCCTCCTCACCCTCACAAATCTCGAACCCTGAGCATCCCTCAAACAGGATGCGCCAGCAGCTCCCGAATCACCTTCCCCTCCACATTCGTCAGGCGTCGCTGCACCCCGTTGTGCTCGAAACTCAGTCTCTCGAAGTCCAGCCCCAGCAGATGCAGGATCGTCGCGTTGAAATGATAGAGCGGATGCTCGTCATCTATCGCCTTCCGCCCGAGTTCATCCGTCACCCCATGACTCACCCCCGCCTTCACCCCGGCCCCCGCCAGCCAGCACGTGAACCCGTCAGGATTGTGATCCCGCCCGAAACTGCCCTTCTGGAAAAACGGCATCCGCCCGAACTCCGTGCACCACACCACTAGCGTGTCCTCCAGGAGTCCCCGCTGCTTGAGATCCCGAATCAGCGCCGCCGCCGGCTGGTCCAGAATCCCCGCATGCACATCATACTGCTCCTTCAGCGCGTTGTGCCCATCCCAGTTCAGCTTCCCACCACTCGCATACGCCCCATTGAACAACTGCACAAACCGCACGCCCTTCTCAACCAGTCGTCGCGCTAGGATGCAGTTCTTCGCAAACGCCGCCTTGTCCGCATTCACCGCATCGTCCGCCCCGTACATCTTCAGAATGTGCGCCGGCTCAGTGCTCAGATCGCTGATCCCCGGAACGCTGAGCTGCATCCTCCCCGCCAGCTCGTAACTCGCAATCCTCGCCGCCAACCCGCTGTCCCCCGGATTCGCCGCCAGATGCCGCGCATTCATCCGCCTCAGCAGCGACCGCGCCGCCTCGTCCGCACCCCCTGACACCCCCGCCGCCGCCAGATGCCGCACCATCTGCTTCGAACTCATCGTAGTCCCCTGAAACGCCGCCGGCAGAAACCCCGGCCCCCAGTTGTTCGCCCCGTTCTGCGGCACCCCCCGCGGATCAGGAATCGCCACGTACGACGGCAGATCCTCACTCTCACTTCCTAACGCATAGGTCACCCACGAACCCAATGACGGAAACCCATCCAGAATCGATCCCGTCGACAGAAAATTCTCCGCCGGCCCATGCGTGTTCGACTTGCTCGTCAGCGAATGCACAAACGCCATCTCATCCGTCAGCTCCGCCAGATGCGGAATCATGTCGCTCACCCACTTGCCCGTCTGCCCGCGCTGCCTGAACTCATACTGCGGCCGCGCCAGATTCCCCGCCGGCCCCTGAAACGTCACCGCCGGCCCTCCCGGCAGCGGCTTCCCATCCCACTTGATCAGCTCAGGCTTGTAATCCCACGTCTCCAACTGACTCACCGCACCAGCACAGAAAATCACCACCACCTGCTTCGCACGCGCCGGAAAATGCGGCCGCCGCGCCGCATATGGCCGAGCCGGATCAATCTCCGGCTCCCCCCCCTCCGCCGCCAGCAATCCATCGCCGCTCAGCAGCTTCACCAGCGCCATCGATCCCAGCGCCGTCGCACTCTCCGCAAGAAACCCTCGTCGGTCCAGCAGCACCCGGCCAGCAGCAGATAGTTGTTCAGCATTCATGATTAATTGTCGGCTTGATCCCGGACCAATGTCAGACATCCTATGTCAGACATGAGCCCACCGGTCACCTTCACCCTCAGAGACCTGAACCGCCAGCCGGCTAAAATCCTCGCCGCCGTTCGGAAGTACGGCCGCGCAGAAGTGAAAACGCGCTCCGGCGAGGTTTTCACCATCGCACCGAAAAAACCCGGAAAGAAGGCCCTCACCCAGAAGCAGATCGGGGATGACTTCGCCCGGATCAGCGCTGAACGGCTACAGCGGATGATCGATGCCGGCTTCGTCCCGCCAAAGCCCGGCGAATGGGACGAGGAACGCTTCAACCGCATCATCGCAGGCGAGGAATGAACACCTACGTTGATGCCAACGCGCTCGTCCGTTACTTTCTGATGACCGACGGCCGCGAGAAGATCATCGCAGACTTGTGCTCCTTGCAGGCACCTGACACTTTCCCGGTCCCAGTCACTCAGCTTCTGAAATGCGAGGTCACCAACGCCATCGAGCGCATGGTGTTTGAAAGTCGTAACGGAGGCACCCCGCGCATCAGCCCGGAAATGGCCATGGTCGCCCATGAGTGTTTCCGTTCCGATCTGGCTGAAGGGCTGAGCTTTCAACTCATCCCCCTCACCCTCACCGACATCGAACGCGAATTCGATTCCCTCGTCCGCCGCCACACCGCCACTCACGGCTTCCGCACCTACGACATCATCCATGTCGCCTCGGCCCTCAAACTGAAATGCCGACGCTTCCTCTCCTTCGACGCCAAAGCCAACTCCCTCGCACGGCTCGCTGGTCTCAAGACTCTCTGACTTCATGGCAGAAACAGAAACTCGTTGCTGTTGAACAGCGCCCGGCACAGCACCGCCAACCCATGCGTCTCCACCACCGGCAGCGCGTCGCTCACCTCATCCGCACCCGGCTCGCGCCCTAGCGCCAGTTGCCACGCCCGCCGGATCCGCGCCGCAGAATCATCCCCCGCCTCCCCGCTCACCCGCGCCGCAAACGCCGCCGACACCTCCACCGTGAACCGGCTGTTGAACAGATTCAGCGCCTGTATCGGCGTCGTGCTCGCCCGCCGCACCGCCGTGCTCTGGCCCCCGTCCGGACAATCAAAGGCCCCGAACACCGCCTCCGTCTCCCGCCGCACTTTATGCGCATAAATCATCCGCCGCTGGTTCTCCTCAGTCAGCACCTCCACCGGCGTGAACCCGCTCAGCCCGCCCCGCAGGTCAAACAAATCATACCCACGCCCGTACATCTTCAGATTCAATCTCCCGCTCACCGCTAGCATCGCATCGCGGATCGCCTCCGCTTCAAGCCGCCGCGACGGATACCTCCACAGCCACCGCACCTCGGCATCCTTCTCCATCCCCGCCCCATTAACCGCCCCACTCTGACCGTACGTCCGCGATAGCACGATCAGCCGGTGCATCTGCTTCACACTCCACCCGGAACGCACAAACTCGCCAGCCAGCCAGTCCAGCAACTCCGGATGCGTCGGCTTCATCCCGTTGCGCCCAAAATCGCTAGGCGTCGCCACCAGCCCGCGCCCGAAATGTCCCTGCCAGATCCGGTTCACCATCACCCGCGCCGTCAGAGGATTCGCCGGACTCGCAATCCACGCCGCCAGCGCATTCCGACGCTCCTGCTCGGCCGTGTCAACCCGCAGCTTCAAATCCCCGAACACCACCGGCACCGCAGGCACCACCTCGTCCTTCGGCTGCTCCGGATCACCCCGCAGCAGCACACGAATCACATCAGGCGCTCGGAACTTCCCCGCAAAAACCAGCTGCCCAGTCTCCGCCTCCCGAATCTTCCCTAGCAGTCCCTCCCGCTCCACCACCAATCGCTTCACCTCAGCCGCCTCCTCAGGCCCCAATCCTTCCGTCGTGAACGCCGGCCCCCCATCCATTCCCGCCACATACGCCCGCCGGTCACTCGCATCCGCCACCACACGCCATCCCGCACCCTCCCCAACCTCGATCACATAATCCGTCGCCAGCCGGTCCTCATATGTCCCTAGCCGGTCCCTCCCCCAGTCCACCCGCACCACTTCCTCCTCACCCGCAAACTCCAGCTCCACCCAGCCCCGCCCGCTCTCCGATGACATCCAGCTCCGCTCATTCCCATACCGCCCGTCATTGATGAACCTCGGCTCGTGCCGCTCCGGCGAAACATTGTCCCCCGACGTCGTGAACTTCGCCCCCGCACTCGCCAGCGCCACATTCACACCCGCCGCATTCAATACCTCGATCTCGTCAATGCATGGCTCAAGGCTGTTCGTCGCCCGCACCGTGAATCTGAGCCGCTTCGTCCGCACCGGCCCAAACCGATCCGTGTTCCCCAGCGCCCGCACCGTCGCCCTAACCACCCCATCCTTGCGCCCAGGCACCGCTAACGGAGCCAGCCGCGCCAATCGCTCCCTGATCCACACCTCCCGCTCCCGCGCCACCACCGCTTCCTTCTTCCGCTCCTCAGCCCCGCTAACCCTCAACTCCCGATCCTCATACTCCACCCCCGCCACAAACGCCTGCATCGCATAATAATCCTTCGCGGTAATCGGATCAAACTTGTGATCGTGACACCGCGCACATCCCACACTCAATCCCAGAAAGGTCTGCCCGATGTTCGTCACCATCTCATCCAGCGAATCCTGCCGCGCCAGCCGGATCGACGGCTCATCCTTCCCGATCTGCCCCGGCAGCAGCACCGACGCCGTCACCAGAAACCCCGTCGCCGCATCCTCACCAACCGCATCCCCCGCAATCTGCTCGCGGATGAACCGGTCGTAAGGCACGTCATCATTGCACGCCCGGATCACATAATCCCGATACGGCCACGCATTCGGGCGCTCCGTGTTCACTTCAAAACCATGCGTGTCCGCATAACGCACCACATCCAGCCAGTGCTGCGCCCACCGCTCACCATACCGGGGCGACGCCAGCAAACGATCCACCACCCTCTCACGCGCCCCCACCGCCGTCTTTTCATCCGTCATCTCCTTCGCAAACGCCGCCAGCTCCTCAGGCGTTGCAGGCAATCCCGTCAGATCCATCGTCACCCGCCGCAACCATACATCACTCGCCGCAGGAATCGACATCTCCAGCCCGTTCGCCCGCAGCTTCCCCTCAACAAACCCATCCAGTTCCCACCCCCTGACATCCGCCACCGGCTTGAACGCCCAGTGCTCCTTCGGATCCTCCAGCTGCACCCGGTCCACTCCCGCCGGCCACTCCGCACCCTCATCAATCCACCGACCAATCACCTCAATCTCCGCCGCCGAAATCTTTCCCTCCGGCGGCATCACCTCATCCTCGTCATCCGTCCGCAGCAACCTCATCAGCGGACTCTCCTTCGCATTTCCCGGAACAATGTCCGGCCCATGATGATCCCCACCCTTCAGCGCCGCAGCCTTCACATCCAGCCGCAGCCCCGACTTCTGCTTCTTCTCCCCGTGGCACTCCGTACAGTGCTTCTCGAAAATCGGCCGCACCTCGCGCACGAAATCCACCGGCGCAGCCCCGGCATTCAGGCTCCACCAGCACACCATCATCGTCACAGCAGCTCGTTTGGTCATCGACATTCGCACTCCATGATACGGGTTTCCCGCCCCGATCATAGCACGCACTTCTCCTCCGCTCAACGCCCGTCCCAGCCACCGCCCCTCCTCTGCCCCCAGCTTCTCAAACCATCCCTCCAGCGCCCCCCGCTCAACCCTTCCTGCTTCCCCGCATACTCAGGAGGCTCCCCCCCGCCGCACCCAGTTCATCATCCGCCACGCTGCCCGAACGGAATCGCTCTCTTCGTTCGGGACTTGAGCCATCCCTCGCTGCGGGCCACCGAACTCCGCCAACACGCCAGACGCCCCCGGATTCCAGACCCGCACCCCAGCCACCCGAGGCGGAAGGCGGCGCATCGGGAACTGGCGGAGGCGAGACCATAGCATGATAGATAACATTCTCCAAAGCAGGATCTCCTCCATAAGCTTCGGCGTTGGTGTTATGACCTCACTCGCACCATCATACGGGCACCACCAGTCCTTCGGCCTCGACCATCTTTTTCTGATTCCCGTCACAATTTAGGAATTGACCGATTCTTAGGTGCTTCGCCGTAGCGAGATGGATGATGTCCATGGGGCGGTGCCCGCCCTTCATCGTATGAGTGGCTGAAACGGTCTCCGCAATACTATGAACATCGGGCCATTCCACCGTCGTCAATGTCAGGATGCCTGCCTCCACATTGGCTGCCAGCACCCCCATCATCCGCTCAGCTTCCAATCTCGAAAATCCCTTCGTCTTGTCGCTCTGATGGCGAAACACCTGAAATCGGGCGGATTGACGGAACTCCCACAGAACTTGGGATGACACGATGATCTCACCGTTGAACCGCTCCATGAAGGCATCGGCACGTTCCGTATTGTCCTGCTCCCGGTAGAGGGCGCAGAGAAAGGACGTGTCGGCAAAACACCGCATTTCAATCTTCACCCTCCAACTCCGAGGCGCGCATCTCCGCTACTTCAACCGCACTGAACCTTCTCCCTTTCCATATGGCCTTCCGCTGAGCGGCAAAATCAACCCGAGGCGGCCGTGACGGAGTCGGCTTAGCAATGGGCAAAAGGGTGGCATACGGCTTGCCCCGCTTGAGGATTTCAACAGATTCACCATTGTCCAACCACGCCGAAGCACGGCGAAAGTGATTGCGCAGATCTGCGGTAGTGACGGTGTTCATGATATCTGGAAATATCACAAATCGGGAGCTTCTCAAGCGATGCGTCATGAGGCTACTGCGTCGGTGCCCAGGTTTGGTAGCGAGCCAAAAGGCTCCGCCAACCATCCCAGACGCCCCCCGAATACCACACCTGCACGCTTAGCCACCCGAGCATGAAAGCGGCGAGTCGGGGTCAGGCGCGTTCTCCGTTACGCTTCAGGATGTCCTTTAGCGCCTTCTTCGCGCCTACTTTCATTCCAACATGCTTCAGCCCGACAGTAGCCGCCTCCATGCACTTCTCACGGTTTCCCAAATGTTCATGGATACACGCCAGAAGCAGACAGGCAGGGTGCGACCGCCAATTCATGTAAGTTCATGCGATCTTTGATGTCAGGATGGCGTTCCACATGCTGTTCCAGCGGTCTCCGGCGCTGTGAGCGAGTGCCCGCAGCCGCATGAGGTGACGCGCCGTC
>Ga0315905_10007095_pt1 | contig 11370 bp, 8 predicted proteins | sample LakEriMetagenome_5_FD_203522 | JGI IMG/M metagenome (GOLD analysis project Ga0315905, IMG submission 203522) | Freshwater fungal communities from buoy surface, Lake Erie, Ohio, United States - Buoy 4 MA121 | ecosystem: Environmental > Aquatic > Freshwater > Lake | place: USA: Lake Erie, Ohio...
CTAAAATATGCCATATCTCTATTTATTGTTTGTGGGTATTATTTTTCGTCATCAATATAAATTGATTCATATAATGCAGACAGATTCTTATTATCTTGTCTGATCAAAGTAGATTCACCAGCTAATTTAAGATTTGTTGGAGTATTTTTACCATTGCCTTTATCGGTGACATTCGTGATAAAATCATTATCTCTTTCAAATTTTTGAGGTTTGAAATTAAACTTATCATCTCTACGGAATTGATCAGGAATCTTTGGAAGATTGACACCATCATTTTCAGCAAAATCGATCATATCTGGGGTTATAGTAATAGCTGAATAATATCTACCACCACCATGATCAGCAGCTACAGTAATAACTGCGTTTAAAGATGTTTTATATTGGTTGTTAGCATTAGATCCAGAAAGATTATCACCGACAGAGACAACTTTGATATTCAGACCAGATTTTACCATCTCATCCAAATCTTGTTGAGTCTTTTTTGGTAGATCTTTATAACAATCAGTAGATTTGTAATTAGAACGAAATACTACGATATCACCCGGTAGATATCCACCTGCCTGATGCCTAGAAACAACTGCTTCGAAAATAGAGTCAAATTTTTTACCCATAAATTTATTTAGTATATTACTCCTTCAATTTACTCATATCGTATCGAGTATCTGCATATTGGTTAGAATAATCCGCTGAATGAATGAAATCCATATTTTTCCAAGACACGTTCATACCCGTGTATTTTTTTATTGTTTTAGAAAGATTTTCGGCATCTGTTCTACTCAGAAGCCAAATTTTTTCACCCCATCCACGTTCGGCAGCAGGTGCAGGTTTGAGAGAATTTGAACCGATATAGTATTCTAATTCAGTGGATTTCGATTTCGTAACATTATATGGATCAACCATCAATGCCTTTATATTGATAATATCATCCTCAATAGATGCTCCTTCTATATAATAATTCATATAATTTGAAGTGGTTCTCGATTTCGGATCGGTAGTAGTCCTTATCAAGAATCCTTTTTTTTCTCCGAGTTTTTTTGTTCTCTCAGAAAAATCTTTAGATCTCGATTTTGCAACTGGATTTTTATCCTCAATATCCTGATGTTTTAATAATGCAGAATTTATGGTGGTTTGAGATAATTCCAAAATTATCTCCTCATAAAGATTTGAAATATTTTCTCGATCTTTGTTTAACATAAATTTATTTAATTCATTTGCTTAAATAATGCTATGAAGTTTGATGATCTTTGTAATTTAGTAACTGAAAGTGGTTTTCGTCCGGGTGCTGCAAAAAATCGTGGTCTATATTCTAGATCGAGAGAGACTGATCCCACTAAAGGTAGTTTGCGTAGCGGTGGAGCATTTGCAGTAACTAATCCAGAAAAACGTGTTGCATTGAATCGATGGGAATTTAAAGCATCTGAAGCAAAAGATTCGGGTAAATTGGAAGGAAGTATGGTATGGAATACCTTTAAAAATGCTTTCGGTCTTTTGTTGAACAATGGTATGTTCAAATCAAGATTAAAATCTCTAATAAAAGATTTCAATGAAAATAGACAATCTATCAGTGATGATGATGAAAAATTACTGGATAATTTATACAGAGCAGAATCTAAAAAATCTGGTGAATTATCCTCTTTACAATCAGTTCTAGATGGTCTGAAAAATCAAGTATCGGATTATAATCGTTATGCCAAAATGTCGGCAGATGGTAAAAGAGATTTTGCTAAAAATGTAGGATCTGCTAGAGGAACAGTCGATGCATTACTTAAAAGTATTAAAGATAGTCCAAAAAAATCTGAAGTAACCAAATTACTGAAACAGATGGAGAATTATAAATTTTTACTATCTCAAAACACCAATAATCCAGACAAATTAGCAAAAATTAAAAGTGAAATCAACAATACTAAGAAAAAATTGCGTGATAAAGAAATCGCAGCAATTGTCCGTAGTATGGAAGATTTAGAAGTTGAAAAAGATATTCTATCCAGATTAGAAGATCAATTGAATAATGCGAAAATGAGTAATTCTCAATTGTCCCAAATCCAAACTCAAATTGATAGATTGGAAAGTAAAATTGGTGATGATGAAAGTGGTCTCACACAAGAATATAATGAAATTGTTTTGAAATTAGATGAAACTTCTAAGCGTTTAGGTTTTGTCGGAGAACAAAACAAAAAATTAAATGATTTGGCAATAGAAAAATTGAAAAAAGAAATTACCGACTATGCCAAAATGATCCTCGATAAATTGGATACCGATAAAATAGCAGAGAAAAAGTCTTTGAAAGACTTGAATTGGAATGAATTAGGTGGAAGATCTGAGCAAATCGCAGCTTTGGAAGCACTTACCAGATTAGACAATACAAACCCTATCGTCGGTTACTTGGAAAGATTTCAAAGAGCATATGAAAATAACGAATTTGATGTCGGTAAAGCATTGAACAAGAATATCAATATTAGCACTGTAAGAGATTTTGAATCTCTTCCATTCTTTACATTTGCTAGAATTTTCAAATACATGGAGAATGAGAATGCAATTCATCAACAAAAAATCGTAGAAGTTGATGAAGATAGTCCTGTCCATAAACAAGCATTGCAAGACATTGCCAATATTGTGAGTGGTAAAGAGTATGTGAAAGATAAGAGTTTGGTAGCAGGTATCCACAAAATGTGGGCAGATAAAGATGTTAAAGAGTCTCTTCGTGATGCAGTAAATAGATTACAAATACCACCAAAATATAAAGACAATTTATATGCTGATATTATGAGAGAATTTGCTGTTGCTAGAGATGGCGCAACATCTTTCAGAATGTTTAAGTCGAGAACTGATGCTGCTATTAAAGATGTTAAAAAGTCTGTATACAAAGAATCTTTTGATGTTGTTGCTGCCAGAATACTTGAAAGTTTCTCATTTGATGAAGATGATTATAAGTTAGATTTGATGGAAATCTTTGAAGAAAAATCCAAAAAATGCACTGGTCCAACTAAAAAAGCATCTAGTGATAGAAAAGGCAAAAAATGGACTAAATGTGCTAGACAATCAGATGGTTCATATAAAAGAATTCATTGGGGTCAAAAAGGTGTCCGTGTAACTGGTAAGAGTGGAAATACCAAGCGTAAAAAGTCGTTCAAAAAACGTCATAACTGCTCAAATGCAAAAGCCGGTTCACCCCAAGCTATGGCTTGTAAAGATTGGGCATAATACCTATGAAAATCAATATCAAATCGCTCAAAATTGATGATGTATCACAGAAATCCTTGAATAAGGGATATCTATACAAAGATATTTCATTTGATTTGGAACCAGCAACATTTCTCAATGCTCAATTAAATAAAAAAGAGTCTTTGAAGGATGTTCAGGCGATTTATGATATAGAAGCAATCAAAAACAGTATCGCAAATTGCTTTTTAACTGCTCGTGGTCAAAAAATACTCAATCCACAATTCGGAATTGATTTGAGACGTTATTTATTTGAACCAATAGATGATTTCACTGCTGAATTAATTACTGAAGATATTGAACGTAGATTACCTACCTTAGAACCCAGAATTAAATTGAGAAATGTTACTGTGATTGCAGATGAGGATAACAATGAATTTAATATCACTCTACAAATTGATGTGCCATCTTTGAATATTACAGGAGTTTTTCTAAAATCGAAATTGGATACTATTGGTTATTCAATTGTTTGATTAAATATTATCAATGGAAAATCTTCTCGAATATAAGCTACCCAAAGATGCTTACGCTAATTTTGATGCTGTTTCATTAAAACAGTTCATTATCAATCGTCTGAATGAGAATCCTCAATTCACTGATCAGAATTATGAGGGTAGTAATCTGTCATCTTTCATTGATATTATCGCTTATAGTTACCATGTATTGCTATTCTATTTGAATCAGACAAGCACTGAAACTCTTTTCTCACAAACTTCTCTTTATGAGAATATGAATCGTATTGTGGCACTTTTGGGCTACAAACCAACAGGTAAACAAACATCCTTGCTGAATGTGAATTGCGTAGCAGATGCTGGATTATCTATCGGTTCATATAAAATTAAAAAATATTCTTATTTTCTAATTGATAATATCCAATATACTATTTTGAACGATTTTGTGTTTGAGAAATCGACTGCTGCCACGGAAGAAATAGAATCCATCAACAATAATTTAGTTCTATATCAAGGTTCAGTTAAAGAGTATCCAATCTACACTGCTACAGGTGAAGAATACGAGTCTTTACCAATCGTAGTCGATAATATTGTAGACGATGGAAAATTCATTGTCGGTGAAAGTATTTCGGTTTTCGTTAAAGAAATCGATGATGATACTTGGTATGAATATAGTGAAGAAAATAATCTATATCTAAGTGGAGATAATGACAGAATTTATGATCTCAGATTGAATGAAAATGGTCATTATGAAGTAAAATTTGGTAATGGGATTCTTGGTAAAAAATTAAATGTGGGAGATCAAGTAGCAATTTTCTACATTTTAAGTGATGGAACTTCTGGAATTGTATCTAAAAATTCTATCAATGGTAAAAAATTGTTTGAATACAATTCACAACAATATAATGAAATTTATCAACAAATTTATGATACTTTATCTACAAAAATTGACATCACAAACAGTTCATTATTAACATTTTCAAATTCTCTACCATCATCTACTATTGCAGATGCTGAAAGTGTTGAAGATATTAGAAACAATCTGCCGATTTTGAATAATACTAATATTCGATTGGTTACAGAAGCTGATTATGATACATATTTGAAGAAATCCTTTCCAAATATTATCAATTCCGCTAAGACGGTATCAAATACTCGATACATTCAAGAATATCTACAATATTTCTATGATATTTGCGTAGATCCAAATAAAACCACACGAGTTCTATTGAATAATGTGAATTTCGCGGATTCATGCGATTTTAATAATGTGAATATATTCATTGTTCCAAAATTTACTTTGAAAAGTGATGCGTCTTATCCACAATTTCTACCAAATACATTTAAAAACATTATCATCGACAATATATCGGAGAGAAAAATGATTTCTCATGAGATTGTTCCAAGAGATGCTATTTATATGGCATTTGATATTGGTTTTTCAAGTAAAAATCCAAGTGTTTCGATCAAAAATACTAGCAAATTACGGATCGTGAGAAATCTATCCAATAAAATCAGCAAAGAAATACTTAGAAATAGAGTAAAAGATACTATTTTAGACTTTTTCGCATCTGAAAATAATTCTTTGGGTGGTAAAATTGATTTGTCAACTTTGACATCAAATATTCTCAAAATTGAAGGAGTAGATAGTATCAAAACTGTCAATGGTAATGAAATATTCAATGGAATATCATTCATTTCATGGAATCCTCTTTATGAAGATTCGGATATTGATTATGTCACTCAGACAATCACTCTACCATTCTTCAAATTCCCTTATTTTTATTCTCCAGAATCACTAATTAACAAGATTGAAGTAATCGATGAGTAATTTTACATATATCCCATTCACTAGTAGAGATTATAAGAATGAAAATGTTCTTAGTTCATATGCTTTACCACAGACACCTCTCATTTTTATACCTGATTTATTGAATATAGGGGATACTAGGAAGGTTTTGTGGACATTTGGAGACGGAACTACCTCCACCTCCGTAACTGCCACTAAAGCCTACTCAGAGGCTGGGGAATACACTGTCAATCTTGTGGTATATGATTGCTTTTCAAAAGCTCAGATATCAACATCTTCCAAAAATTACCATATTAAAAATTATATTGATGATACATTCACAGTAGATGTGTCTGCCAATAGTTGGAAAAATTCTCATTACAGTGATCCGATCACTATAACAAGAACAGTTCCTCTAAACAAAAATCTATCTAATGTATATTTTGAATTATCGGGATCGAATAGTCAAAATTATTCATTATTGACTGATACATTTAAACATCTAGAAAAAAGTTATAGCTTTTCTGAAAAAATTTATAATTACAAAATACAAAACTATCAATTTCAACCAATTGATTACATAAATTTCGATCAGAGTAATGAAATTTATGCTAAAATTAATAGCAATAATGTTGTAATATGTGATAAAACAGATGAAGATGCATTTTTTGTTGGCTTATCCGCTTCAAAAGTCTGTTATTTCAAAGATGACTCGTATAATGATGTCATCATTAAATTCACCACAGATAATTCAAATAATCCGATCAACAATACGTCAATCAGATTATCTGCATCAATTGTTTATATTGATGATTTTGATCGTTTATCAATTACATCTAATGGTTTAGATGGTGAATTTTATTCAATATCATCTTTCAATATAGATCCTATAAAATTCTATCAAACATGGATACCTTTTGTGATTAAAATCAAAGACACATCAAATTATACAATCAAACGTCCTATCGACCAAGCTTTCTTTGAAATACTTTCATCCTTAACACCACCAAGTCCATTAAGTCCATCTTTATATACTTTATCCACTTATCAAACAGGTGATGGTTACGTATATGGTGGAGTAAAATTCTTGTCTTCTAATAATGTAATACAAGACGTTTTCATATCAGCAACATTTTATGTGGGATTCGATGCAATAAATGGTGTGAGTACACCTTTTAGTGTCTACCCAAAAAATTACATCACATTGGAAAAAGTGAATGAGGATTTTGATATGACCGAAACATTTAAAGGGCTACGTTTCCAAGAAACTTTATTGGACAAGACTGTTCTATTCGATGAATTTATAAGAAGTATTTTCGGTGATATAAACTCATCACCAGAAACACTTGGTAAAAAAATACATGAAAAGATATCAAATTACTTCACAAATCATTATGATACTGATCGATGTGAGATACCTGCACTCATTTCCATGATAGAAATGACTGGAATGGATCAAAACACTTTTGAATCGTCATTTTTTAAATATCCAGAACAATTAAAAAGAATTGTTGGATTAGCATCAGTTAAAAACAATAAATTATTCGGAGAATCCAATAAATTTGCGGAGAATTTAAACCCTAGAAACAGTGTTTCAAAAGAAAAGTTTGGTAAAAATTTGGGAAATCAAATTAACACCAACACTTATACTATTTCGGCAGGGACTCATATAGTATCATATGAAAAGTTTTCAACAAAATACAATTTATTGAATACATATCAACCTGTATCTGCTACAGGTTCTAATACATATAAATTATCTGGATACAATGATAATTGGGGTTGGGGATTAATATTGCCGACATCTTTTACATATAACGATTTTCCAAAATACTACGAATTTTATGAATATCTGGAAGGAACTGAAGACAATATTGTAGGCAATCTCGTAACTACCGATTCAGAAAATGATTTCAATAATAAAATTCGAGAGGTGTTATATGAATCATTGCAATTAAATACTCAATAATGAGTCTTTCATCTGGATTTCCACCGATTCCCAATTCCATAACAAATTCGATTGTTGTGGATAAAAACGTTATAGATAATGACGCACCGATCTCTTTTGTCAAATTTAAAACAATTATCGGTTATTATAATGACAATAATATTGAGGAATATTATACTGATTATATTAGAAAATGGAATGGAACTAAAAAAAGTGAAAATGTATTTCAATCTGATGAGATTTTAGAAAGATATAAAAATTTCATCAGAGAGATTGCTATCAATTACAATACTATCGAGGAAAAACAATTTTTTGAAAGTATTGATTTCGATGACAATCTTCAATTAGAGATGTCTATTCCATTTTTTACCGAAAAAATAAAGACTATTTCGAATTATTATAAAGGTAAAAGGGAAGAAATCAAATTACAGACCACTAAAAATAAAAGTCTTGGTATTGAGATCGATTTAAAGAACAAAATTAAAGATTTTACTATCAATTTTATCGAAAATTTACCAGATTCATCGATAAAATATGATATATCAAATATAAAAGAAAATTTATATGTTGAAATAGAAGAACTTTTTGATTCTTATCCATTATATTTCGACCAATTACCAGATTCCTCTGTATATGATTACAAAGATTTGGATTATGGTTTGGATATATTTCTTCGCGATAATCAAGATTTGATAAATGAAGTGTTTGTGGGTGTTTCTGAAGAACTTAGAACTCTAAAAGAAACCGCCACCCTTTTTGATCTAAAAAGAAAAGAGACCGCCAAGAATATATCGTCAAATTTTTACTATATATCCACAGGAAACACTTCTTCACAATTTGTTTCAGGTCTTTTATTTGAAAATAATAATAGTATTGGGAATTTTTTCAATAAAAATTACCCAACCACTGCAAGCACCCCAAAAAGTGTTCTACAAACTAATAAAAATCGTGGTTTCTTCAAACCACAAAAAACAGGTATCTTGGTTTTAGATGGTATACGGAAAAGGTTTGATATAAATACCAGCAATTTAAAGGCAAATACATTATATTATTTCCCAGATCCTTTTTTATGTGGAAATGACAATTTCTTAGAATTTGTTATCGATGAAAATGGAATAACAAAAAATCAAACGTCTGGTTTTGCAAAATTAGAACCAAATATCAATCAAAATGATACCACATTTCATGGTTATACATCTGAAAGATTTTTGAGTAATGAATCAAAATATCTCCAAAATCTATATGACCAAGGTTATGTTAAAGATGCTAAGAGAGATATATATGGCAATTTGTTTGGTCTATTCTCTAACGATAATAATTTCAAATTGGGATTTGAAGTAGTAGAAGATAATACAGTAAAGAGTCTACAATTAAATGGGCATTTATTCTATGATAATTTTTATGGTGAAGGATTCGCATTTAATTATACTACAGTAAGTAGCACACCAACTAATTACACCATCCGATCTGGATTGAGTGCATATACTGGAGGTTTTACAAATTTATCAGGTTATTATACTCTATTTGGAAGATATTTCAATCCTTATGAAGAATTGTATGATCCCACATCAAACGAAAAAACTTATGTATACTATGATGGAGGATTTCTCATCAATGCTCTGAGTTCTTTCTCATCGGATTTGAGTGCTTTTCCGGGAATCAATACATATTATTACGATACTTTACTAGAAGCAGGTGTTCATAGTTCCTCACCTTTGATAAGAGCTTTATTAGATGCATCTTATCCAAGGATAACGGCAAATCTCACACGAAACTTGTTCCCAGATGATACAAACACTTTTGATATTGATGGAGGTCTGTTGACAGATGAGTTCGTATTTGATTATACATTTAAATCACCAGAATATCAGTTTGATGATACGTTATATTGTAATAGTGAATTCGTAATTGAAAGTTTCGACACTCAATCATATCTTGAAAGAAAAGATATGGAAGGTGTAATGTTCGTGAAAAATATTTACAGTGGTGAAATATTACCATTGTCGAGTAGTGTTCCTTATCTATCTGCAATATTATCTCAAAATGTTTTAAATTCTGTAACAACAAAAGCAAAACGCTTTGAAATTGTTGGTGATGTTATTTGTATAGAAACTGATGAATATTTTGTATCATTTAAAGTTGGATTTGACGGAACTTTATTCCAAGATCCTAAAAAATCACCTTTCGTCAAAGAAATTAACACCAATTCGTTCAATCGAATCAGTGAAAGATACTATGTTGATGGCAAAATTTATTATAATTTATTTGACATAAACACCACACCATTATCAACATCCCCCTCGCTAACAACCACGACCACGACCGGATCACCTTTTATATTATTATCAAAAGATTTGAATTTATCAATGCTGTGTTATAGTATTGATATTGAAAATTTCACTGAAAAATTATTCGGTTCAGAAAATATCACACTTTCTGATAATAATGTAGCATATGATAAGATGGATTCACCAGTAGTTGCATATGATAAAAATAACAAGATATTCAATGTATCTGCTTTGATGAAAGATCAAAATTACATGTTTGATATTTTGGATATTACATATGAAATTTCACCATACAGTGTGAAATACATCAATTTACATCAAAATAATTCAAATTCATTCACCAATGTTGATACTTCAACTTTAACCATGTTGTCATCCGACAATATTGCAACAATAGCACCTTATTTACTCGTAATATGAATACTTATTATCTATCAATATCTTCAGGTTCTATGACCACTTTGTCAACTTTTAGTGAATTATCATTTCAAGATGATACTACTTTGAGTATATCTATCAGTGGCATCAATGAGACTTTACCTCCCCTGTATGTCAAAGCATCATGGGGTGATGGAGATGAAGTATTATTGATTAACGATCCAATAAAAAAATATTCTGAGGATAACATATATCCAGAAATTATATTGGAAAAGTATTCAAAAATTCTATGTCAAAGAATATCAAAAGATTATAAAGCACCTTCAAACACTTTATATAGCACATTAACAGCTAAATTATCTGTGGTATATCCATCTGATGACATCTCCACATTCACTATACCAATAAAAATAAGGAAAAATGATTATTTTGAAAATTTTGATGATATCATATTGAATAATAGTAGATTTGTCGATAATCTAAAAAGAGAATATCAATTTTTTGCTAAAAACAGTAATAAATTATTCGAGAATGTGACTACCGATTAAATATTTTAGTGACTGTTGTTAATAAATTACCATTATCCTCATTTTCTCCAGTAGAATACACATTTGATCTAAAAGGATGTGTGAGCGATAATAATATTAAAAATTTTGAAAACGGATTATCGATAAATGATTCTTCTTTCTTGAAAGATGTGGTATCGACAACTGATAAAAGTAATACTAAATTTTATATTAAAGACTTTGATTTTTTTGAAAACTCATTCAAAATTCAAAATAATAAATTTTTATCAACAGTCATAATCACACCTTTATCTATAGATGGTAGATATTTGAATTTCAAATCTTTTGACACAGATTTTTTTGCACTTACTGGTGATTATGAATCCTATTTGAATATTGGTAAAGCTGTATTATCGCCAACTAAAAATTTTATATCAGTATCATTGTCATCTGGAAATCTTGCCACTATTTACATAGAGAAAGATGGTTCTATTTTCAATTTAAAAACTTTTAGTGATGGAAGTTGTCTATTTTTCTCGACACAAGCACCAACGATTTTCAATTATTTGTATTCAACCGAAAGAAAACAATTAACATTCTCCACTAAAATTGGAAATACGACACTTTTCTTAACACAAAAAGGTGAAGATTTGTTCGCATCACCATTGAGCGGTGGTAATAAGACTCAATATTTACATAATGGATTTGATATTAGTAAACAAATTGTAACCACGAATGATTACCCAAAAAACTCATTCGTCAACGATTATAATTTAGATTTATCGGTAAA
>Ga0315905_10007097_pt1 | contig 11368 bp, 12 predicted proteins | sample LakEriMetagenome_5_FD_203522 | JGI IMG/M metagenome (GOLD analysis project Ga0315905, IMG submission 203522) | Freshwater fungal communities from buoy surface, Lake Erie, Ohio, United States - Buoy 4 MA121 | ecosystem: Environmental > Aquatic > Freshwater > Lake | place: USA: Lake Erie, Ohio...
GAGCAAATGATTGTCGGACTGCAAGCAATTCTTCTTGCCAAACAACCAGCATGAGCGAGACCATCATGAGTGACTACATCAAAGGATTCGACGCAGGTGTGAACTGCGTTTTGACCGAAATACAACGATTGGAGAAAATCGGGCCTATAAGCCTCGATCAGCTCATCAAGCACCTTGACCCTCAACTCGACCAGAAAACGGCTCAAAAGCCCGATAAAGGGGCTCCATGAGCATGGCTGTGATCAAGAGCGTACGAGTTGCGCTCCGCGGAATACCTGATGGTATGACCCTAGAAGAGTTAGCTGATTTGCTCAACAGACCAAAGACCAACGTCAGGAAGGTTTTAAAGAACATGCCAGACGTATACATTGACCGATGGGAAGTGGCGCCAAGAGGGCAGTACAAAGCTGTCTGGTGTGCTGTTATTCCCCCAACTGACTGCCCAAGACCCAAAGGAGTAAGCAATGGATGACGACGATATTCAAGACTACGTTCGCCCTTGGAAAAGATTAACGGACGAGGAGATTCAGAAGGCTTTAGGGGTAACTTCTGAAAGCTCCAACTGGAACATGATCATGGTGCTCGAGTGGGCAAAGAAAATAGAAGCCGCCTTGTTGGAAAAAAACACATGACCAAAGACGAAGCATTACGCCTTGCATTGGAGGCTTTGGAGATGTATGAATTAGAAACAAATTCAGAGTTTCAACGCAAGGCCATCACCGCCATTAAAGCCGCACTAGAAGCGAAGGATGAGCCTATGGCGTGTATTGAGTACATCCCATGTTGCTTAGATAAGACTTGTCCAAAATGTAAAGCAATCACCCCACCACAGCGCACATGGGTAGGGCTGACGGATGATGAGATTGTTTTGATTGTGGCTGAGTGTGCGGCTTCTCATCAGCACACGGACATTCACTTTGCCAAAGCCATTGAAGCCAAACTCAAGGAGAAGAACACATGAGTGATGGCTATTACTGCGTAGTGTGCGGCAGGTTTTTGTTGGCAAACGAACACGGGGTCATTGTGCATGACGATATATTGCATCCGCAAGAAATGGATTTTGCAGACGAGGAGAAACCACAATGACTCCATTAGTTTGTAAAGCCGTTAAGTTCGCGCCAGAGCCAGAAACAGCACTGTGGTTTGATGTTGGTCAGATGAATACAACTCCCGCAATGAAAGTTCCTGCTGATTCCTTAATGAACTTGCCATCAAAAAGAACTGGCATTGTTGGACTTGACACAGGCGGAAAAGATTTTGCCCTGTGGCTTACAAAGGGTGATGGTTCTGTTGCCGTTGGAGGGTGTTCAATGTGGCATGGTGGCAAATACTTTGCGCCATACGCATACATCGTAACGCCAGATGGCTTTAAGGTTTACCGCAAAGGTGAAGAAATCACCCTAGAGGACATCAAGCCAGTGCATCGCATGGTGCTTGCTGTGGTGACCAAGTTGGCCATGCAGTCTGAGGGCTACAAACCTACACCCCAACGCACATTCATCAACCAAAAGCGCCAGTCAAAAGGAAAACCAGCCTTGACATTTGATTGGCACACCGTAGTGATAGAGCCGCCAAAACAAAAGAATGACCCGCAAGGTGGTACACACGCAACGCCACGCCGCCATCAAGTGCGTGGACATTGGCGCACTTACAAATCAGGAAAGCGCGGTTGGGTGAGTGAATGTTGGAAAGGTGATGCAAGCAAAGGAACTGTTTTTAAAGACTATCAACTCAAGGAGAAGAACACATGACTGAATGGACACAAGAAGAGGACGAAGCCTTCAACGATGTTGAGAAGCACAGTAACCTTGGCAAACAAATACTGCGTGAGCTAGGACAGCCGTACCACTTTGACATTTTTGTGTCCCCATCACAACGCAACAAGGTGCTAGAAGAGGTGGCGCTCGAGTTCGACAAGATGACCAACTTCGGGGACACGGCGGCATCCTTCGCATGTTACGTGAGGGGTATGAAGCAATGACAGAGCAGATCTGGGAAGCGGATTGGATCAGCGAGAACCCTGAGCTAGCAAACAAAGCCATCACAGAGCTACAGACTCAGGTGCAGGAGCTAGAGTCAAAACTGAAACACGCGAACAACAAAATCGCAAAACTAGAAAGCCAAAACAAAGAATACAAGCTCACCATCAAAGACATGGACAGAAGAATCATGAGGGGATTGAAAGACTAACCATTGCAAACAAAACGAAACGTGCGTTAAACTTCACGTTAAAAGGAGTTCCAGCAATGGCAAAGAAACCAAAGAGTCTTCCCAGCGACACTGTCGCCGACGTGACAGGTGAGCCGCAAACAAAAGAAGTGACAAAGATGGGCAGACCCTCCAAGTACTCGGATGAGGTAGCTCATGAGATCTGTACTAGGCTAGGACTAGGGGAGAGCCTACGCAAGATATGCAGGGATGATCACATGCCGAGCTTGGCGAGTGTGATGAATTGGTTAACTACGAAGCCTGACTTTCTTGACCAATACACACGCGCACGTGAAATTCAGGCCGAGACTCAGTTCGATGAGCTGGTTGACATTGTTGACCAACCACCTGAGCTGAACTACGTGACAGACAAGAACGGTGAGCTGGTCGAGGTCAAGTTCGACTCCTCCTACGTAGCTTGGATGAAGCTCAGGGTTGACACCCGCAAATGGACAGCCGCTCGCATGGCGCCTAAGAAGTACGGTGACCATAAAGTGCCAGAGCAGAAAGAAGATCAAACCGTCATCGATGTGTCGGTCAGGGATCTCATGGACGTGGCTGTCAAACGCCTTGAGCTGATTCGGATCGCTGAATGAGCGCTGTCATTGAACAAGACATTCTGGACATCCTGCAAGATAGGGATCTCCAGAAGAAGCTTGGCCCCTACCACGGAGCGGCATACGCCACACGCATTAAATGGCTCTCAGGCGCGTTTAATCACCAGAAGCTACCCCAAGGTGAGTGGTGGTCTATTTGGCTCATGCTGGCTGGTCGTGGGGCTGGCAAGACCCGTACAGCGGCTGAACAGCTCTGGTGGTGGGCATGGGAGAACCCAAAGACCCGCTGGCTGGTATCTGCTCCAACATCGATGGACGTCAGGGGTACGTGCTTTGAGGGTGAGTCAGGGCTAGTCGCCGTGATCCCAGAGATCCTGATCGCTGACTACAACAAAGCCCTGCACGAGATCACGCTGGTCAACGGTAGCCTAATCAAAGGCATATCAGCCTCAGAGCCTGATCGTTTCCGTGGTGGTCAGTATCACGGTGCATGGCTGGACGAGCTAGCCGCTTGGGACTACCTCGACGAAGCTTGGTACAACATCCAGTTCGCTGTGCGTCTTAAGAAGGCTGATGGCAGGACTCAGGTGATCGCCACCACCACGCCTAGACCCAAAGACCTGATCGTAGAGCTGTTAGGCAGGGAAGGCGACGACGTAGCCATCACCACCGCCTCGACCTACGTGAACCTAGCTAACCTTGCTCCAAGCTTTCAAAAGCAGATCCTTGCATACGAAGGTACTAAGATTGGCAGGCAGGAGATCCACGCTGAGCTGATCGACCCAGAAGAGTCAGGTATCGTCAAGCGCGAGATGTTCAAGCTCTGGGCGCCTAACAAGGAGTTTCCTAAGTTCGAGTACATACTACAAAGCTATGACTGCGCCAGCTCAGAGAAGACTGTCAACGATCCGACAGCCTCTATCACATTCGGTGTGTTCAAGCCCCTTGATGGCCCAATGTCCGCGATGGTGATCGACTGCTGGCAAGACCGCCTCCAGTACCCAGACCTGCGCCCCAAGGTGATCGAGGAGTACGACGTGGTCTATGGTGAGGGCAAGAACAAGAAGCGGGTTGACCTGATCCTCGTGGAAGACAAGTCAGCAGGTATAGCGCTGATCCAAGACTTACAGCGTGGGCATTTGCCTGTTCGGGCCTATAACCCCGGGAAAGCGGACAAGATCCAGCGCCTCAACATCGTCTCCAACATCATTGCCGCTGGGCGTGTATGGATCCCTGAGAGCAGTGTCAGGAAGGGCTACGTCAAGGACTGGGCTGAAGGGTTCGTCTCCCAGATCTGTAGCTTCCCTGACTCAACGCATGATGACTTCGTAGACGCCTGCACCCAAGGGCTGAGGTTCCTGCGTGATGCTGGCTGGCTGGACATCGACGGAGCACCGAGGGACGACTACGACATGGACGACTATGTGGACAGTGGTCAGCGTAAGCTTGAGAACCCGTACGCGGCATGATGGACGGATGCCAACACCCAAGGTATCATTGGGGCAACAGCAACTCAGCAGGATAAGCCATGGCTGACGAAAACAAACCAGCGTTCTACCCACGAGTTGGGAACATCAAGGCAAAGAACTTCAGATCGGCTAAGCCAATGCCGTTCATTGATGACGAACGTGCGATGGAGCTCCCGCAGTACAGCGAGAACATCAGAGGCTTAGGCGGGGTTGACTTAAGCGTCCCTACCAAACAGAACCTAGAACTCAACAGACGCATTACCCAGCGTGATGCTGACCTCATGCGTCAGGTGCAGGCTGATAGGTCTATCCCTGAGAAGCTTGCTGGTGGCTTACAAGCTGGTAGGTTCATGGGATCAGCCCTAACCCAAGCGATCAACTCCTTGCCTACCCGCATAGCCAAAGGCGACGAGGCGGCTGACAAGTTCATCCAAGAGCGCATCTACAAGCCTGAGCAACCCTTGGCGTATGAGTACGCACAGGACGTGGGCGACTTCCTTGAGAAGCTCGAGACTGAGTACAAGATCCCTCCAGTGTTACCCGAAGCTGTAGCGTTGCAGTACTTGACAGCGCCAGCCACATCCCAAGCCACGAGAGCGGCAGGCAGGGGCGCAGAGCAGGCTGGTATGGCGCTAGAACGAAGCATGGAGCCAGTCGTCAGGGGCGCCTTAGAGCAAGGCGGCTTACCTCGTGAGATGGCTATGGCGATGGGCGCTAACACGCAGTCCAACGTGATTAAGCCCAAGGGCGGCAATTGGCTTGGGAACTTGGTTGATCCCTCCATCCAGAACTTAAAAACAAGAGGCAATACTACACCCGAACAAATTGCTGACTTTGAGGCTCATCTTGAAAAAATCCGACCAGACTACGATCTTTCAAACCCTGCGCACGTCCGTGAACTTGCACAAATGGAAGATGCCATTCAGACGTTCAAAAACAACAGAGCAATCGATAAGTGGGTTGACAGCAACCTGACCAACTATATCAAGAAGGAAATGGGAACGCCTGAAGATCCAGTCAGAAGATTGGCTGAGGAAGGCATCAGCCACCTACCTAGAGACTTACAAAACCCACAGCGCATGTGGACTCCAGATGAGTTGGCTTATGAGCGAAAGAAACAAGGCTTTCCAGAAGAAGGGGTTGGCATACATCCCACGGCTCAGATGTGGGAGCAGATGGCTGACCAAGCGATCTATCCAAACAAGGCTGGTGATATTCAACAGTTCCCTGCCGAAATCGCTAAGCGCGATCAAGCTGTAGCCAAGTACGAAGAACACCTTAGTAAGCTTAATGAAAGGCTTGTTCCTTATTTAAAAAGCAAGGGATTGAATGACACTCAAGTTGAAGGCATGATGAGATTGCCTGACACTGAAAAGGCAAACATTCTTAATGACAAAACACTTAATAAGCTGTTCAATAAGATTCCGCCTTACCCGCCAAATACGCAGTTCCTTGAAGAGGCAGGCGCAAAGAATCCATGGATCACAAAACTAGATCCAAGTGAAAATGTTTACTCTGGCAATATCGGTGGCCTTAACTTTGACCACATCGTCGATGTTCTAAGACAAGACGTAGAGGCTGGACGCATTCGCCCCGACCAACTGAACAAGGTCAGCATGGAGCAGGCAGTGCGCCGAACCTATGAATTTGACCAAGATATGGCTCGTAGGATGCGTGATGCACAGCTCAAGCAACAAGAAGGCTTCCCACTTCATAAAGAGTATCCAGAAGGCTTCAGATGGATTGAGCTGGCTAAACCCAAAGTCACTGTTGACACGCCTTTACCTGAAGGTTTTAGATGGCTTGAGCCAAAAGGCGGCTATGAGCGTTTAGAAGGCCCTAGCATTCTTGACCCGCAACGTACTCGAACATATCTTGGTGACACAAAGGAGCAAGCTCTTAGGGTGGCTGAGGAAAGATCGATGCTAGGCTCTGAGCAACAAAAGATGCTTGAAGACGCATTGAAGTACGAAGGCGACACCATGGGGCATTGCGTCGGCGGCTATTGCCCTGACGTGCTTGCTGGTAACACGCGCATCTTCAGCTTGCGTGATGCCAAAGGTGAGCCACATGTGACGATTGAGACCCGACCAAACCGCAATCAATTGCGCGCAGACGATCTGTTGCCGTACAAAGAGGCGGCTTTAGAAGAAGCTAAAAGATTGCCTAATGGATATACGGACGCCGACCTCAGAGACATTGAGATTCGTATGGCAAGAGAAAACATGCCGCAAAATATCATTCAGATTAAAGGCAAAGGCAACGCTAAACCCAAAGACGATTACATCCCATACGTTCAAGACTTTGTGAAGAGCGGTAACTGGGCTCAGGTTGGGGACTTCCGCAACACTGGACTTCGCCTATCTGAAGATGCAATTGGCGCTGAGGCTATGCAAGCTTTGAAAGCGCAAGGCGTACAGATTCCAAAGTACGTGACCCAAGAAGAAGCCATCAAGATGTCGGCTGACGCAATGAGTAAAGCAGGAACGATACCACCACCAGCAGGCATGAAACGTGGAGGCAAGGTCTCCATCTCCAACAACCCAGACGCCATGATGCTGGAGCTGAACAACCAGAAGATGAAGAACGGTGAGCCTGCTTATGCTGGTGGCAAGGCTATCATCAAGAAGGGTTTGCAGTCTGCTCCGTTGCCAAGAGCTGTGCCGAAGACCAAAACTGAGATTGAGGCTATTGCCCAACGTATGGCGCCTCAGATGCTTGGAGAGTTTGTCCGCAAGAAAACTGGATCGCAATCAGTTGCTGAAAAGACTCAGAAGCAGTTTGCCAAAGAGAAGGAAATGAAGCACGACATCCGTCCAACAGGTGCTGAACGCCCGTTGCCAAGGGAAGTTGACATCGAGGAGCTTAAGGATCAGGTGATGATTGGCATCGCTGGTGACCCGACAATCTCAGGTCAGACGCTCTACTCTGTTGATGGCGTCCCCTTGGATAGCCCATCGCCTCAGCATGGAGGCCCTCTGTACGGCTTAGGACACGAAGGCGACGCATTCTGGGCTTCTGGCTTGAGTGCGGCTAACCGTGTGCAGAACGTAGCTCGTGAGGCGTCTGAGCAGTATGACCTGCCTGTGCTTGGTAACTACGTGATGATGGGGCCTGACTCCATTAACTACGCCCAGCACTACGCTGACGCAAACCTTGCCGCTATCAACCCAGCCAAGATGTCTAAGTCGCAGATTGAGGACTTCAACAATTTAGTTCGACGCGGCAGTAAAAAGTCTGGCCCTCGCCCGTCGTTCCCCGGGATCGAGAACCCGTCCGAAGCTTACCTTCACTTCTCTATCGACCCAGAACTGCGCAAGCACTTCAACGCTCTGATGCAGATGCCTACAGTGACTGAGAAGTACAACCTGCCAAGCGGTATCGATGTACGCCACGCTGTGACTGAGCCTGACCTGCGTGACTTGGAGATTGGCGTGACAGGCAAGTCAATTGGTCGCCTGCGCCCAGAGGTGAGTAAGCTAGGGCTGTCTGAGCATCCTACGTACTCGCACGATATCCCCGGTGAGTTCATCGGCTCCTCCAAGTACCCAGTCCCCTACGAGCTGTCCTTCCCTGACACCGTCAAGTCCGTGCGCGAGAACCCCAAGCAAGCCCCACAGGAGTTTGGCTCGTTCAAGTACGTTGGCCCTCGCCAAGTCATTGACCAGCAACTGATTGACGAGATCAAGCAGTATCAGGAGATGATCAAGAAGTACACAGGCAAGAAGGAAGGCGGATATATCAAGAAGCCAGCCGCCTACCTCAACGGCGACGAGTTCGTAAACGCCGCTAAGAAGTACGGCATCAAAGACAGCATGAACAACCTGAACAAGATCGTAGACCTTGTCAACAAAGGATTGTCAGTAGATGATGCGGCACGTCAAGTTGCTGACAGTGGTACTCACAAAGCCGCTGGTGGTGCTATCCGTGGTGATGACCTAATCCTTGAAGAGAGACCACTATGAGCCTCATAGGAGCTTTAGCCAAAGCCGCCAAGGCTGGTGAGACAGCCAAGAAGACAGCCCCCTTCTACTCCGCAGTAGATGAGGCGCTAGCTAACCTGCCAAGACCAAAAGGTACAGGCGCAGAGTTCTTTACGGAGCTGACCAAGCAAGCAGGCGTCAAGAAGGCTGAGCTGGCTGACCGCAAGCTGGAGCAGGCATTTAAAGCCAAGGGCAAGATGACCAAGGAAGAGGCTCAGCAAGTCCTCAAAGACAACCCTCCTCCTAGGCTTCAAGAGCGCGAGTTTACTGAGATCAGTGATGACGAGCGTGAAAATTTGTTACGAGACAGGATTGAGATCTCTGGTTACGACTCTTGGGATGAGGTTCCAAGTCGCGTCATACAAAAATGGAATGATGAGATTGATGCCGACATGGAAAAGTACGGCGACTACAAAACTGCTGGCGGCAAGAACTACCGCGAGATCCTGTTGAAGCTTCCCAATGAAAATGAAAGAATTAAAACAGCCGAAGAAAATGTAAAGCGGTTGAAAGAAGCATATCGACAGGATAGAAGTCAAAGCAACTACTTTGCCGTGCAGAATGCGGAACTAGAACTTGATGTTGCCAAGATTGGTCAATCAGGTTACAGGTCGTCACATTGGAAGGAAGACCCCAACGTCTTGGCCCACATGCGCGTCCAAGACCGCAGGGGCCCTAACGGCGAGAAGATCCTGCACGTTGAAGAGATCCAGTCTGACTGGCATCAGGAAGGTCGCAAAAAGGGCTACAAACCTGATGACTACATAGAGCAAAGCAATGCGTTGGAGACAGAATTCAGGGACTTAGCTAACAGGCGTGGTCAGCTTTTGAATGAAGCTGAACGCATAGGTTATCGCGGAGAAGGCCACAGAGCCTTGATTGATGAGGCAAACAGCATCACCCCTAAGCTCATGCAACTGCAAGAGCAAAGGGACAAAATGCAAAATGTTATAAGCTACGGTGTACCTGACGCCCCATTCAAGAAGAACTGGCACGAGCTAGCGATGAAGCGCCTGCTGAACTATGCCGCTGATAACGGCTATGACAGCATCGCCATAACGCCCGGTGCGGAGCAGGCAAAGCGCTTCAACCTTAGAAACCGAGTTGAGCAAGTAAGCTACACACCAGCCACCAAAAACCTGATGGCCTTTGACCGTTCAGGTAACGCTGTTGTAAATGAAAGCAATGTCAACCCAGAAGATCTGGAGAAGTACCTTGGTGTGGGCGTCACTGAAAGATTAAATCAAGCAGAGTTTGAAGGCCCCTCACGAGTGCTTCGAGGGGAAAGCCTTGAGGTCGGTGGCGAGGGCATGAAGGGCTTCTACGACCAGATTTTGCCAAACTACCTAAACACGTTTGGCAAATCATACGGCGCTAAAGTTGAGCCTATGTCTATTGACATGGGTGGCTTCAAAGTAAACCGCGACAGCTACCCATTGCCATACCGTCTTGAATTGGCAAATTCACCTGACATCATCTCTCGTTTTGCTACCGCTGAGGAAGCTTGGGCTGAAGCTCAAAGGATGGGGCAAATGCCTCTGCACAACTTCCGTATCACCCCCGAGATGCGTGAGTCCATCAAGCAGAAGGGCTTACCCCTGTACCAACAGATCGGCATTCCAACTGCTGGCGCTGGCGCGGCTTCTCAGATGCCTGAGCAAATGCAAGAGCCTGCGCTTGAACCAGAAGTTAAAAAGGCTGTTGGTGGAGCAATAAATTTTGACACAGCACCTGATATGTCTGATCAAGGGCGTATGATTCAGGGTGCTCCATTTAAACGTGGAGGTAAAGTCAATTTGACTACCAACCGCGATACCATGTTTTTGGAACTGAGCAACAAGAAGCTCAAAAGGAAATAAGCTATGGCGACACAATTCCCGCAAGACCCTAACGCTGGTCGTTTTATCGATGGTCTCAGCGACCAACAAGCCAGTGATGATGAGGGCATGGAGTTTGAGATGCCGACTGATGACGCAGACGTTGAGGAGCTTCCTGATGGTTCTGCGATTGTGCGCATGGAGACGACAGGCCCGATGGAGGATGCGGACTTCTACGCCAACTTGGCAGAAGAGATCAACCCCTACGACTTGAACAAAATAGCTCTGCGCTACATGGACTTGGTCGAGAACGACAAAAAGTCTCGTGAGGAGCGTGACAAGAAGTACGAAGAGGGATTGAAGCGGACGGGCTTGGGGAATGATGCCCCCGGCGGTGCAACCTTCATGGGCGCCAGCAAGGTTGTTCACCCTGTGATGGCAGAAGCCTGCGTTGACTTCGCCTCTCGCGCCATCAAAGAGATGTTCCCACCTGACGGCCCCACCCGCACCAAGATCCTTGGCGACGTGGATGAGGAGAAGATCCAAAAGGCTGAGCGCAAGCGCGACTACATGAACTGGCAGTTGACCGAGCAGATTGAAGAGTTCCGCGACGAGCAGGAACAGCTCCTGACTCAGCTCCCCTTGGGTGGCTCACAGTACATGAAGCTCTGGTACGACGAGAAGAAGAAGCGTCCCTGTGCTGAGTTCATGCCAATCGACAACATCTTGCTTCCCTTTGCCGCGGCTAACTTCTACACAGCCCAGCGCGTCACTGAGATGCAGACCCTGACTGAGTGGGAGTTCAAGAACCGCATCCGCTCAGGTCTGTACCGTGACATCGATCTGATCCGCGTCAGTGCTGAGCCTGAAGAGACCCACTCTGAGAAGGCTAACAACAAGATTGAAGGTCGCAAGTGGGAAGACAACGAAGACGGTCTTCGCAAGGTCTATCACATCTACACATGGTTGGAGCTCGAAGAAGATCCTCTGACAGAAGGTGAATCAGCTCCCTACATCCTGATGATTGACGAGCACGAGAATGAGTGCGTTGGTCTGTACCGTAACTGGGAAGAGGGCGACGAGACACAGACCAAGCTTGACTGGTTGGTCGAGTTCAAGTTCATCCCATGGCGTGGTGCATACGCTATCGGTTTGCCACAGCTCATTGGAGGGCTGTCAGCGGCTCTTACAGGCTCTCTGCGCGCTTTGCTGGACTCTGCCCATATCAACAATGCGGCAACCATGCTCAAGCTCAAGGGAGCGAAGATCTCTGGTCAGTCCCAACAGGTCGATGTGACGCAGGTGTGTGAGATCGAAGGGGCCCCCGGTGTTGA
>Ga0315905_10007098_pt1 | contig 11368 bp, 12 predicted proteins | sample LakEriMetagenome_5_FD_203522 | JGI IMG/M metagenome (GOLD analysis project Ga0315905, IMG submission 203522) | Freshwater fungal communities from buoy surface, Lake Erie, Ohio, United States - Buoy 4 MA121 | ecosystem: Environmental > Aquatic > Freshwater > Lake | place: USA: Lake Erie, Ohio...
CCTCCCTCCCTCCCACTCTCTCTCTGGGGCAGTCAAAGTGGACGAGGACGGTGGGAGATGATAGCTGGAGCCTCAGTACGGCCGGCGGTTACAACTCCTCAGGTGCCACTCGCGCCTTGTAAGCGTGCCGCTAACCCTTGTTGCTCGCCGCCCGCCATACCCACTGCTCTCCTTTGCAGTGTGGTATCGGTACAGAGAATACATTCTATATAGAATGTGTTCTCTACAGAGGTTTGGGGCTTGGGGGGGCTGCATGCTGGAGACGTTGGCGGCGCAGGGGATTTATAACAGTTGGCTGTTTTGACCCCCTCCCGAGACGCCCTCGGCCCTTTGTCGCACGCGTGCCTGCGGTAGCGTGGCAGCGGTGCAGGCTTAGGGCCGTGACGTCAGTCACGTGACTCACGTCAGTCAGGGATGGGTCATTTCACTCACCATTCCCCACCCTAAAATCTAAACCCTAAACGTGCAAAGGCCTAAGCCACAAGGCCTAAACCATAGGGCGCCCTGTCCCCATGAGCCGTGGGCGCCCTGGGGACAGGGCGCGCAACCTGGAAGTGTGGGGTCTCGGACGTGTTCATGTCCTGTGATGCTCATTTGCGTCGACGGAAATGAGCAGGACAGGTAGAGTGGATGGACGAGATCCCCGCCGATGAGCGCCCGTCCGAGCCCTCGAAGGAGTCTCTCCTCAAAGACATTAAGGTCCTTCCCCCACGCCCCTTCCTCCTCCTTTCCACACACACACACACACTCACATGGATTGTCAAGGGTGTGTTGCAGGGTGTGTGCCATCATCCTACGTGATAGATATTCAAGTGTGTGGGCCATGCATGCAGCATTCAAGCATTCAAGCATTCAAGCGTGGGGGTCAAAGACGCGTGTCGCGTGTGCGTCATGCATCCATCGTCCGTATACACACACCAGGCGCAGGCGTCGCGGCTGCGGCCGACGGCAGGGGCACAAGTGGTGTGGGAGGATGAGGTGGCGCGCGACGGCGGAGTGAAACGCGCCCTTGATAATCTCCTCGAGACCAGTCTGTCCTCCTCTCCTCTCCTCTCCTCTCCTCTCCTCTCGCTGCGCTCCCTCTCTGCCTCCCTGCCTCCCTGCTTCGCAGCCGCTGGCCCCTCATGAACCACATTCAACCTTGGAGTGCTACCTAAACCCTGAATCCTGAATGCTCAACGCTAAATGCCATACCCGAAACCTAAAACCTAAACCCTAAACCCTAAAGCCTAGCGCACCCTAAACCCTAGCACGCCCTCAACCGGGAACTGCTAAACCGGGAACTGCGCTTAAAAACTGGCGTGAAAGCCTGTAGCGTGGGCCAACACGCCATTCTTTCCGCAACAGGCGCGAGACTTGGGGTGGCGCTCATGGCATTCTTGGCCATTCTTCTCATGGCCTTCTTGGCCCTTCTTGGCTCATGGCATTCTTCGCTAGGGGCAACGTCCCAGCGGGAATGCGCCTCAGCGGGGATTAGGGCTTTTCGCGGGGGTTAGGGCCGGAGGGCGTGGCGCCCATGCGATTCTTGGCGGCGCATGTGAGCTGAAATGCATTCCCTGTCACGAACCAAGTACTAGAGTGTAGTACATGTGAGCTGACATGCATTCCCTGTCACCCCCCGCACGCCCTCTCGCTCTCTCGCACGCATGGGTGCGGACGCACTCGGACGCAAACGGACGCACACGGACGCAGTCTCCGCGGGGGATTGGGGCAAGTACGAGAAGCTGTGTGACAAGAACTTGACGGTGAGCGACAAGAGGAGGAGGATGCATGCATGTCTCTTTGAACTTGACGGTGAGCGACAAGGACGCAGGAGTTGGTCTGTCTGTGTGAGTCACAAGATTCTCAAGTGTGTCCAAGCCCTTGTGTCGATGTGACCTTGATGTGCGTGTCCATGTGACCACCGTGTGTGTCTTGTTGTGTGTCTTGTTGTGAGTCTTGTTGTGTGTCTTGTTGTGTGTCTTCAAGTGTATGCATGCACCGTGTGTGTCTTGTTGTGTGTCTTGTTGTGTGTCTTGTTGTGTGTCTTGTTGTGTGTCTTGTTGTGTGTCTTCAAGTGTATGCATGCATCCTCCACCTCTTGTTGTGTGTCTTCAAGTGTATGCATGCATCCTCCTCCTCTTGTTGTGTGTCTTCAAGTGTATGCATGCATCCTCCTCCTCTTGTTGTGTGTCTTCAAGTGTGTCTTGTGTGTCTTCAAGTGTGTGCCACGAGCCCTTGAAATGTTTGAGACACAAAGCGTATCACTTGACTAGTGTCACGAGACCTTAAAAGTGAGACCTTAAAAGTGAGTCAGACAGACAGTCTTTTGTGTAGTTCAACGTTGGTGATGTGTAGTTCAACGTTGGTGAGCCTCACAGACGTTGTGTCACAGCAACTTATCGGCCCATCATTCTCAAAAGTCCTCTATATACTGATTTTGCACAGTGACACCTACTAGACTGATAGACTACAGACTTTTGAGAATGGCTTGACGGTGCTTGGATGGCTTGCATGTCTTTGCAATACATCCTCCTCCTCATATGACACTTGGATGGCCTGCATGTCCTTGCAGTGCTTTGAGCCAGAGACGTGTGGGTACGTGGCAAAGGGGCTGGCCTTTCACAAGGTATGCATCCTCCTCCTCATATGACACGACATCACATCACCTTAGAGACTGACGTGGCCTTTTGCAAGTTCTACTTTGACCTGCCTTCGTCACCGCCTGCCGTCAAGCCCAACGTCACACTGGCCGATGTTCACGTCCGCATGCTCACTGGCGGTATGCGTCCTCCTCCTCATATGACATCACATAACACTGGCCGATGTTCACGTCCGCATCCTCACTGGCGGTCCGAACCCGCGTACCCTCAACCGGTCTGTGTCTGTGTCTGGGATACGACACATTTACTCTGTGTCTGTGTCTGCGATACAACAGGGGATTCAGCTGTGGTCTGCTACATCCGGCTCATCCAGCGGATGGGGCCCAATGGTTTGCAATACACACACACAACACACACGCACACACATACACAGGCGCGCGCGCGCACATACACACACACACACACACACACACACACACACACACACACACACACACACACACAGGCCCCGAGACAGTGCGCTCGAACGAAACGCGGGTCTTCGAAAAGGCGGCAGGTCAATGGATCTGTGTACACTTCCACAAGACCCCAGTCTAGACCCCTGTCTCTAGACCCCTGTCTCTGGAATCTGCGCCCCTGTCTCCACCCCTGTGTTGTTCCATAAGACCTTCGGGTAAACGCAGGGAGGGGGGGGGAAGACCGAGGGCATTCTCGGCGATATACAAGGAGACAAGCGACACGCAGTTGCGATGCTACGCGATGCGATGGGTTGCTTTGCTAGGCTATGCACATCTATGCTCTGCTTCACCCGAAGCTGTTTCGATCTAGGTTAGGGCCCTAGATCCCGTTAGATCAGCGATAAAGGAGACTTCATGAGTCGGTCACAGTCCTTTTATTGCCATTCGGATACGGGACCAACGGGGCTAACGGCCCTAATTTTAAGGGATTGAATAAGGTCTAGCCCTCTAGACCGTTTATCCTAGTTTTGGGGGAACAAAGGAGAGTCTAAGGCGCGGAGATTACTGAGAGTCGCAATTCCCAACGGAGATTATTGAGAATCGTAAACTCTGGCCAAAGTGCCGTTGGGGACAGGGTAGACAGCGTAAGTAGCTGGACGCATCGGCGTGGAAGGTGCGCGTACAATCATTCAGTAAAGATTGTCTAAATCTGTGGTTGTGGTTGATTGCTGACTAACTCACATGACTATCCCTGGAACAGAGAAACGCTGGTAATGAGCACCTGCTTACGCTTAACCTGTGCCGCTAGGACTGAACGGAGAAATACTGATTTGACCCCCGTTCAAGCCTCGGCTATCGCAAGCCAGACACTGAACACCACGCTCAAGAAAGAAGAGTTGTGTATCGCCATCAACCGCAAGGCTGAGGAGAACCTGCCTAAACTCACCCAACAAGACTTTCAATCACTTGCTGAACACGCCGTACGCGTTCTAAAGGAGGAGGGGCTAGGACTACTCGACGGAAGTGACGTGAACCCTGCGACACTCGCCTGCCTCGACAACATCGACGAGAACCCTCGTGAAAAGCGACCACGCGCGTGGGATCTACTTGACCCGGCAACAGTAGACGATTATCCGCGCGACGGCCATAAGTTCTTGAAAAATCATGCCTCCGAGAAGGGGGGGGGGGGCTGCGGCCAATGAGCGCATCACACTACTTCAAGATGTTGATCCAACCGAGCTGCGTATGGGAATCTTAGCGAGCTTCAACGCGTGGCCATCAGGCGATCAAGAGCTAATGCGACTGCTCTTCAGGATTGCAGCACGCATGCATGAGCTGACTGTGGAGCATCAAGTGGCCTATCCCCCATCCAACCTGAACCTTGCTCCCAATGCACTACCTCCACCATACCTTCCGCCCACCCCAGCGGAAAAGAATGACATGTATGCTGGCGCTGACGGTGTTATGACTGCTTGCAGAGAGGGTATTTCGGCCATCATGACGGCTAGATTTGCCAAGGACAAGTGTACTAATGCCCAAAAGCCATCATCTCAACACTCGGAGTTCCAACGGGCATATGTATGCACATACACAAGCGCGCGCACACACACATGTGTGTGCGTGGGCGGGTTATCACTGTCTCCGGCGAGCTCTATCTCTCTTTCTGTCTCGGTCTCTAGAGACAGACAGGAAGAGAGACAGACGCGCATTGCGCCTGCCTCCTTCCCGCCTGCTTCCCGCGTCCTTCTCGCCTCCTCTGGCCGGCGCGCAGCTGGCGTCCAACCACTCGATCGTCTCCATGGCCAATGCCATGGCAAATTGCGCGTGCTGTTGTCCATGGCTAAGACCGAGGGCCACTAGTTCTGTACAGACAACCGCTCTGTCCATCACATCATTTCTTATTGATGGACGTGTTTGCGAGTTGTCGCTGGTTTCGCTTGCTGCGTTTGTCCGCGCAGGCAGTGCAGAATCGCGGGGGAGGAAGCTTGTTTGCCGTGTAGTACTCCTGCGAGCTCACAGGCCAGGGAAATGTCGCTGTTTTGCTTTTTCTTGCTTGACAGACCAGCTGCAAAATTGTGGGGTTCTTGTGCGTGCTCGGCCTTTTGTTCTCTTTGCCTCCAGCACTCGACTTGTCGGTCGCAGTATCCGCCAACTCGTTGGTAGATGAGTTGGAGAAGCATTGGCAGCCTTGCCGTTGCATGCAGACATCGTGTGGCAAGCATCCTTGCCTGTCTTGCCAGCCGCTTTCAACTGAGGGTCCGATGTCTTGCCAGCAGCGTCCTTGTCGTTGTCTGTCTTGCGAGGCGTCCATGCTCCTAGCCGCTTTGCTCGAGGCCTGCCAGGAGGATGCACGCTTCAGTCACCTCAAGGAAATGCCCTATGTCAAGGAAAATCGACTCGCCTACAATGTAATTACCGTCGACATGGCTACCAACGTGTGGAACATACCTGGCGTGCAACTGCTTTTTGACATAATCGATACAGTCACAAGGCAAAAGCTTACAGCTACTACAAACGCAGCTGCACTCTTCGAGGCCCCTGACTGCTGGTCTTCACTCTCGGAGCACCGCACAAAAATTGCGCCGTCATTGCGCGCATTGGGCGATGCAAAGCTTTTGACTGCCACGGTGTTTATCGCTCATATGGAGGCATTAAGCATAGCAAACTTCGTCAACACCTGTGCAAAGAACAAAGACGTTCTTGCCTCCTACCGTGAAGCGTATCAACTGGGAGCAAATGACCTCAACGATCTGCTGGCTGATGAACCAACGCCTCTCACGATGGAGAAAATGAACAAAATCACCGAGAAGATCAGGCGAGCGCTCGACGATAGAAAGCTAGCACCCACTCAATATCAGTGATAGATTCCAGTAGTCCAAACGTCCCTGTAGATTCTGGGAAGAAGAGACGGCTAGGTCAGCGAGCTAGAAAAACCTGGAATAAGAATCCACCCAATTGAGATATGTCACCTTGAAATTGCTCATTCGTTTTATTAAACAAAGTTGAAACGGACTAAGGTACAAACGTATTGTACTGGTGAACAAATCATCAACCCTCTCTGATAACATAGTTACAAAAACAATACACAACATAAACCTTGCATGCAGCGTACCCATTGCTTTCCAGCCGCCCACTCCCCCATCCGAGTCCTGCCCTGCCTGCATTGTAGGGGTGAGAAGGGGAAACCCTGATTGAGAGCCCCGCACACTTCGATGAACTGGTTATACCTCTGCCACACGTCCTTGGCCCGAAGTACGAGCGACAGCAGAGGCCCCGTAACTCGGAAGAGTTCCGGATAGGAGCGAGCCAGGGGGGCCTGGGCCATGACCTCCGCCGTGGGCGGCATTCATCTCCCTGAATCGCTTTCTGGGCCCTGTAGATGATTACGTTACCACGAACTCACCCGTCACAAAGTCACAAAGTCACCCACACCCAAGCCTACGGCCTCAAGTGCAGTCAAGCTGACACGTTTTGAAACCAAGAGACCTGCGCCTAATACTGTCTCTAAAACTACGTCTGCGCCTAAACCTGCACGCGATTTTTTAGGGGAAACGGCCCCCCCGGGGAGGGTTTAGGGGAGGGGGAGATAGGAGAGGATCGCTAGATCCGAACACGATACAGTGTAACGTGCGTGCTCAGTTCGGGCACGGATGGCTGACCTGCCCCAAAGGAAACAAAAAGATGTAGAAGAAGGAGTCCGTGTGCAGAGAGGAGGGACACTGCCAAAGAAGCACGAAATGCCTCACGTGCTTTTAGGAGGGCAGAGAGGGAGGAGGAAGTGAGTGAGGACGAGGAGTACGAAGTTGAGAGCGAGGGGGGGGGCTCAGTGAACCGTGAAACCTATTCTGTGGGCAGTCTTTCTTTCTCTACTCCATCACATACGTGCGCACGCGCTGGAACCACACGCTCACCCTTCTAACACGAACGTGATTCACTCGATACCGCCCTTTCATTCTGCACAAGAAAATCCACAAAGTTCTACCCACGTTCTCCCCGTGATCTCAATATCGTCAGTGACTGGTCTGTGAATAAGATAGTGCCCCTGATGCACACACCGCCTCTCCATGCTTCCAATCACATCACAATACTTTCTCAACCACGTGAATCTCTCCCCAGTCACTCGGATAACAAACTCCTTACTTTCAGATCCCCGGGACACGGGAATTCAATAGTTCACATGTACCTATACAATGTGTTTTGAATAACTCAACCCCAAACATTGTCGCAGTTCTCGATACTGAAGCGCAACGAAGCGCCGCTAAACACCCTGAGGAGATCCTGAGACACACCAATTCATCTCATACGATGCAAGGAGCTTTTGGAAGACCCACCACCATGAAGGGCACTTTGATCGGATGCTCCACCGTGGATATTCAAGGGCTTCCCCTCATGCTTGTGATACCAGATGAATCAATCTCTGACTTGTTTCAGCTGGAACAACTGATTTCGTCACCAAGAAGAACTTCCTTTGGTACTCGACTGATGCATCATGTCCGCCCACAACGGCCCACCAACGCATGGGACCTGCATTCGCAGGTACGCGAGCCACTGTTGCTATTCCTTTCGGGAGTAGAATAGTATCCACTATACCTCGCGAACACCTCCTAGTAGTTAATGGAAGCTTCGGCGACAGATTTGTGGAGGGTATCTATCTCAACGCTGACCACGCAACGCCCACCTTTCGAATGTACGATTTTGGCTCTCGCTCCGAAATCTCGGTGCAGGATTTCAAATCATACCCCGCTGAATTCCCATTTCGAGATCAATCGTGCCCTATGTGGTCGTCACCAACCCTCACGAAGGATATGCTTACCATGCATGCTGAGGATTCAGCGGATGACGCCATTATTGCAGAACAATTAGGTCATCATGCTGTTACAAGATCTCAAGCTCAAACCATGGGACGAGCAGTACAAACGAAACTCATAGCGCCAATTGTTGATGCGACCCCGCTGTCAACGCAGCCGCCACCTGCGATCGTATTCGTGTCTGAAACCTTACCAGGCTCACCAGTGGTAGCCCCGTCGCATGTCAAACGCCAATGTCAGACTCTGTGTGAGACCCCTGAACTCCAGTTAGCTCGCGAATTTGTGAAATTGAGCTACCCTGTGACTCTGCCGATCTCTTATGGTCCCCCTGTCTTGCCCACGCCGAAAGGTAAGATGGTTGTCGTAGCAGTTCGGGCGCAAAAGCAATCAAGTGCCAAGGCTTTCGTTTGGGTAAAGGTTTTATCCCCTCCTTATCCTAAATGCTTGGAGCTCAAAAATGGACCCGCTAAAGGGCGGGATTTCAGTCTCCTATCCTCTTTCGAGCTATTTCATGATGATCATCCTTTTATTGTTCTTACAGAAACAAAGTTTAGCATCCGCTATATACCTGTTTGGGCTCGGTACTCTCCTCTCCAGACCAGGGTTGAAGCACATGCGATAACGCTCTCACCATGACCCCACCGGTGCACTGGTGACTCCCCTACTCCTTGGGAGAACTCGGTGAAGTACTAAGTCTCCTACCTGTTAACCCATCTCAGTGTCCATTTGTACAAATGACCGACACTGGTGTCGCATTCCTCCTCTGTTGTAGATCATGCCCGTGTGACCGTCATGACCTTGAACTCCCCTCCATCCCTGCCTCTCTCCAGACCCTGGGCAGGTGTGAGTGCGTAGCGGCCAGTGCGATCGCCCCTCATGGCTTGAGGATCATCAGTCCTCTCACCTCTTACCTAAATTTTCTCGGAGCCATCTGGACATTTGACAAAATATTTGGCTCTGAGCTTTCCTCCCATCCATCCACCGTCGCGTCCTAGAGCTTGCCAGACTCTAGGCCCCATCCCCATCGTACATACATGTATATACCACCATATGTATATATATGTATGTACATAAAAAAAAAAATCCCCCTAGAGTTTGCCAGACCCTAGGCCCTTCCAATTCAAATCCACCAGATGAGTCGTAGTGGGCCGCGTCATCATCTCCACCACACCTTGGCTTCGGGCTGCCATACCCTAGGCCTCTCCTCCTTCTTGAACACTTCTGCTACCGTGTTCCGTCGACCTCTGTCCCCATTTGTTGCGCCCTCCCTTTGTGCAAAATAGGAGCACCCATTTTGTGTCATCTCGAAGTTCGTTGAGGCACTTTTGTTGATCTTCTGAGCTCAGACTCTCCCACAAGATTACTCTCCGCCCTTGCTGAGGTCCCCAAAATGGTCCAGACGGTCTCCCCTCTCCCTCAAAGAAGGGCGCTGCTGCGAGTCTTGACTCTCCAATTACCACATTAGCTTTGATGATGGCTTGTAGCGCTCGTAGAATGCACCATATTGGTGATCTGTAGCCTTTCGCTTCAAGAGCATCCTGATCATGTGACTCCAAGTAGATATGCCTCAAGAGGTCTAGGGCTTCTCGTCCCGTAGCTCCTTCTCGTTCAGCAGTTCCCTTTCGTTCAGCAGCTCTTACTCTTTCAGCAGTTTCTTCTCGTCCGGTAACTCCTTCTCGTCCACCAGCACCTTTTCGTCCATCATCTTCTTCTCGTCCCGTCGTCCCTTCTCGTTCAGTAGCTGCGTCGCATCCCACCGTCCCTTCTTGTTCTGCCGATCCTCCTCGTTCCTCAACGTTTTCTCGTCCAGCTGCTCCTTCTCGTCCCGCAGCTTCTTCTTTTCCCTTGATCTCTTCTCGTCCGGCGGCTCCTTCTGCCAACCACATCATTCGGAGGTGGTTCCACGCCGTGCTGTTGATGGTCCACTAGTACCCATTTTCCATGCATGTCGTGAGTCCTTCAGACGTCCATACATTTGGAAAGTGTTCGTGCTGCCACCACAAAGATTTTGTGGTCACTCAAAGATATCCCATCCCCTTCGCCGCTTTCGGAATCACTTCGTGGAAGAGGAAGTGCTTTCCAATCGTAGCTTGGACATTGCAATCTGGAATGTGCTCTGGATCATACGCCGCTCTTGCGATAGAATCTTTCTCCCACGGGAGGTCTCTGTGTAAACCTGTTTGACTCCTCGGCCTCCTTGCATGCTTGCCTTCGGATGTCCTCACTCTCTGATGTCTTGGTGATTTTGCTCCATCGACCCTGGAGTCAAGTCCTGGAAAGATTTGGGCGTGACCTCGTCACTGGTCCGAAATCTTCCACGCTAGCCATGAATAGGAATCTGTAATCGATATCGCTCGATATCGATTAACCCTAACCATAGACAATTATTCTAGCCATGAATACATCCTGATTTCTTGACTGTCAATTAAACGGCCTAGATACGGTCACGCATCATTGCCCTCCTCCAGCGCCAAGTCGCCCTCGACGACCTACTAGAGAGACGGCAGTCCATTCTAGTCGTTCGTTATAAGCTGGCCTTTATCTGCTCGCTAAGGCGAGTCTCTATTTCTGTTCTGCTCATGTACCTCGCAGAGAAGCAGCACGGCGCAGTTCTGCTGCAACACGCTAGGCGTTATCTTCTGCGCAAAGAGAATCATATCCAGCAGGTCGTTTTGCTTCAGGGCCAGCGGCAGGTGCGGCACGGGCGGCTCGTTGTCCACTCCACTTGGTGCCCTCCTCCAGTGTCTTGCTTGATAAGGAATAAATATAACTAACTACAGGAGCAAAAGACGGTACATCTGCTGAAAATCTCCTGATATATATAAGTATATGGTTAATGTTCAAGTGGCAAGACACAACATCCAAGTACACACAGCCAATACAGACGACAAGGGTGCACACGGACTGGCATCGGGTACCCAAACATTGGGGCTCAAGATGCGCTGTCGTAGCTGCCAGACATCTGGCGCTAAAGCGACATCAGTCATGTCGATGAAGTAAACACTTGCATTCTCTGCAGTGCAGCATCTCAACATCCTGCTCTTCAAATAACAGTACCACGCTAGACACGATAAAACCCTGGCGGTTTTCGTGTGCGTCCACCTCCTGCTGCGGCAGTGTCATCAGTATCTGAAGCTGATTTCGAAACAGTCGTTGAGGTCTTCGGATCTTCGTCACCATTACGTCGAGCATCAGCTTTCTCACGATGTAAAGGGTGTTTATTACCAACGTAAAGGGAACTTTCTCACGTTCTTCGCCAGGCGCTGACATCTTCGATGTACGACGATTATCCGATTTCCCAAGGACCGAATATTGTCCGTTTTCACCGATAAATGAGGTCAATTTCTCATGGAATGCTTTGTGCGACTTAGCATTATAGCGCTTGGGATGCAGGTCTATGAGTCGTAAAAACTCTTCATAAGCTATAAGTGCCTTGGGCGTGATATCACATCTTGGCACCCAAGAATCATGAGACGCATCAAATCCTTCCCATCACACAAGGCTTGTTGCGTAGGACAGG
>Ga0315905_10007100_pt1 | contig 11366 bp, 10 predicted proteins | sample LakEriMetagenome_5_FD_203522 | JGI IMG/M metagenome (GOLD analysis project Ga0315905, IMG submission 203522) | Freshwater fungal communities from buoy surface, Lake Erie, Ohio, United States - Buoy 4 MA121 | ecosystem: Environmental > Aquatic > Freshwater > Lake | place: USA: Lake Erie, Ohio...
GTCCATCGCATTTGCGGGTACAGAATTACGCATCGATGCTGCAACGCCGCGCAAACTGTTGCGCATCAAGGTAACGCTGCCTGAAGTCCCTGGACCCGATGCGGCGGAGTAATCTGCTTCTAAGTGAGTGTGCGACCCTTGTTGCTGCTCTAGGTGGGCTGCTCCTTTCCGGCTGCAGCGAAACGCCTATTCCGCTTCCAAGGGGGTATTTCCGCATCGAGCTACCTGCCCCAGGATATGTTGCGGACGTCTCGCCCTCCGGATGCACCTTCGAACGACCCGTGTACGCCCGCGTCGGCCCCGGAGAAACCCGCGACCAGATTACCTACTTCACGCTCGACTTCCTTCCGCTCGATGCCCAAACCTTCGTCGCCCACTTCCCCCTGCGTGGCGACCTCGATGCCCACATCGCCGCAGTGCATGAAGAAGTTGCCACGCACGAAATCAAAGCCAGCGGAATCGGGAGGCGCCGTTTTGCTTTTCCAGAACACAACGTCTACGGGGTCCTGTTTGACCTCGAAGGCCCTGTGGCGACGCCCATCCACATCTATGCCACCGACAGCGTAGCGAACTTCCTCCATGCCACGGTGTACTTCAACCACCGACCAAACCCAGACAGCATCGCCCCTTCGCGGGAACGGGTGCATGCGGATTTGGAGCGCTGGATTGAAACCCTGACCTGGCCATGAGGGGAGGTCGGTGGGTTCTTGACGTCGGCAATTCCCGTATCAAGCTCGCGTCCCGCGCACCGAACGGCATGGTGCAGGTGGAGTACGACGATGCGGCCTACGAACTTGCCTTCCACCTGGAGCCTGAAGCTGTACTTGTCGCTTCGAGCGGGATGCTGCCGGTCCGCTGGAATGACCTCTGCTCCGGTTGGGGCGAAAGGTGCATTCGGCTCGGCGCTCCCACCCCAGAGGTACTTCCGAGCGACTATGTCCCGAACGAATCGCTCGGGTGGGACCGGGTGGCGAACGCCCTTGCGGTCCCCTCATCCGGAAGTTGGGCCGTCGTGGATGCCGGCACCTGCATTACGTGTGACCTGATTGTCGAGGGCAGATTCATAGGTGGATCCATCGCTCCAGGCATCGTCATGCGGTTGCATTCCATGCACACCGGAACTGCCCTGCTTCCAGCGGTGACCCGCGAACAAGCGGTGCAAGCGGCCTCCGACCACGGCACATCAACACTGGGCAGCATGGCCGCCGGTGCGGTGCATGGAGCCCGTCTGGAAGTGGCGGGCCGAATCCGCGAATGGACCCTCTCCCATCCGGATTTGTCCGTTGTCGTCACCGGCGGCGATGGGGCGGACTTGGGCCTGAACGAATCGCTGCGCATTTTTGCCGACCCGGAACACACCGTGAAGGGATACCACGTGCTGCTCAACCGCCTGAAGCCATGACCCGAAACCTGCTCCTGACGGGGGCGGCCTGGATTGCCGGAATCCTGGCCAGCGCACAAACGACCGAGTATTCTCCGTACTCACGATTCGGACTCGGACTCTTCGAGCCTGTGCCTCCGACCTTTTTGATGGGACTGTGCGGCGGAAGTGCCGCCTGGTGGGACGGTTCCGGCTACAACCCAAGCCAACCTGCCTCGGGAGCCTCCTGCGCGAACACTACCTGGCAGCTTTCGGGACTCGGTACCTCGATGGAGCTCAGCCAAGAAGGCCAGGGCAGCGCACGCGCCCGCTTCGGTTCTCCTGGCCCCATGTCCCTAGTGGTTAAGCGGGCAGGCGGTGCCCGGGCGTGGACGTTGGACCTTGTTCCTGCCTCATCGATGGGCTACGCCATCACGCGCACCGGGTCAATGGAAGGCGTGGGCTCCTACTCCGAGCGGTACACCGGCGATGGCGGCCTCACGTGGGCACGAGCAGGTTGGTCGCGCGGCTTCCGAAGCCATGGGATGTGGCCGACGGCTGCAGGCGACAGCGTGCGCATCCAGAAGCGCGTTCTGTTCGTGGGAGCCCGGATGAACTACCTCTTCGGCGAGCAGTCGCGCCGGGCGGTGCTGGACATTATGGATGTAGGCTTTTTGGACCAAATCAACACCTCCCGATTCAAGCACCGCTCACCCGGTCTTGAAGCCGGCATGCTCCTCGATCGTCTGCTCTCAGCCCGCTATTCCGACTCCGGCGACCTGCTCGGAAGCACATCCCTCCAACTCGGTGCCACGTTTGCGCCCTCGGCTCCTGTTCAGTCCGACGTCGAGCGGCTCATCACCATCACCCAAACCTTCGGCGGTGTCCCACTCGCCGTCGATACCGCCCTTCTGGTGTCGTCCGTGGACATCGGTTGGCGACTTCCCGCGGTGTGGGCCGTGGGACTCGGCATGACCCGCTCCACACGGGCAGGCGGCACTGTGCGTGCGGTGGTCGATCTCCGCAGACAGGACTGGAGTGGCGCTTCTAGCCTTTCCGACGGCGTGCTCGCTCCTGGAATGGTCTGGGGCGTCCAAGAGAGTTTCCGTTGCGGTGTGGAATGGATGCCCGGACGTGGAAGAAACCGGTCTACCGTATGGTCACTCGCTACCTGGCGAATCGGAATGGCCGAGGAGACAGGGCCATTTACCATCGATGGCGCGCCGCTCGTCACCCGTCGCCTCAGCTGTGGTGGAACATTGCCACTTGCCCAAAGCCGTTCCACCAGCAGGATCAGTTTTGGCATGGAGTTTGGCGACAGAAGCACTGGAGCACCAGGAGCCTTGAACGAACAATTTGCCTCCATCAGTGTCGGGGTCCAATTGCAGCCCTTTTTCAAGAACCTCTGGCTGACTCCACAGTTGTATGATTGATATTTGCGCCCGCTTTAGAAGACCAAACGCCATGAAGCCGCTCCATTTTCTCCTCCTCCTGCTCGCAGGCCTGGCATTGCCCGGACTCGCACAAGACACGAAGTACGGCACCACCGAGGCGCAGCAAACTGCCTGCAAAGAAGCCCTCAGTGTGTACCGGAGCTTTCGGGACCAAAACAACCATGCAGACGCTCTTGCGAACTGGAGGAAGGCATGCGCCGTGTGCCCAGAAAATGTCGAGGAATCGATCTATGTCGATGGTGTGAAGTTCTTCAAAACAGAACTTGCTGCTGCTGAGACTGCGAAAGATGCAGCGCGTGTCGCCTCGATGCAGGACAGCATTTTGGCCCTGTACGATAAGCGGATGACACTGTATCCCTCCACGAAATCCAAGCCCAAAAACGGGTGCAGCGTGCTGGAACGAAAGGTGTCCGATTACCTGAAATTCCGTCCTAATGACGTCGCCGGAGCGAATGCCATGCTCCGCGAAACCATCACATGCCTTGAATCTGCCAGTTCCGCAAGCACGCTCAACAACTTCTACCAAACCTCCTTCAAGCTACTCAAGGGCCTGCAAGGGGAAGACCGACGAGCAAAATTGGACGAAATGCTCACGGACTACATCTGGATCATGGACCTCGCTGCAGCCGGACTCGCTACTGCCACTGCAGCTGCGGATGCAAAGGAGATGGACGTCTACACAAAAGCGATGGCGAACATCGACGAGGTTTTCGTGACACTCGCGAGTTGCGAAGAAATGGTGCCCGTGCTGGAGCGTAAACTCGCCGCATCACCGGATGATTTCGAGCTGAAGAAAAAGGTGCTGAGCCTCTTGACGAAGAAAGAATGCACCGGCAACGCACTCTACCTACCCACTGCTGAGGCAGTCCACGCAAAGGAACCTGCAGCTGCGTCGGCATACAGCTTGGGCATGGCTTACGCGAAAAAAGAGGAACTCTCGAAGGCATTCGCTTACTTTGAAGAAGCTGTTTCCCTCTGTCCCTCGTGCGCCGAAAGGGAATCCTATTTGCTCAAAGCGGGACTCCTCGCCTCGGTGCTCAAGCGGGCTTCCACTGCCCGGTCCTACGCGTCAAAAGTTCTGGACATCAATCCGAAGAGCGCTGACGCGTACATGCTTATCGGAGATGCCATTTCAGGAAGTGCCTCCAACTGCAACGATGGAATCATCGGCACACGTGCGGCATTCTGGGTCGCAGTTGACTATTACAACAAAGCCCGCAACCTCACTTCCGACCCCGAACTGTCCGAGAAAATCAGCGCGAAAATCTCATCCTGCGCGCGGCAGTATCCGTCGATGGACGAAATCTTCACCATCGGGATCACCGCAGGTAGTTCCTTCACCATGCCGAGCATAGGTGGGTGTCCCTGCAGCGGCGAAACGACCACGGTCCGCGTACGTTGATGCCCATTCCGCGTGCAGCGGGATGGGTGCTTCTGTGCAGTGTTTGGGGGTGCACGTCGCCGACGACACCGGGTTCGACGCCCGTGCCTGCAGACAGCACTGAGGCTACACTGCCTAGCGCACCGCCCGTGACGCACATGGAGGATGTTCGGTTCAGTTATTCAGAACGTGGCGAAATCGTCCACGTGCTTCTCGCGCGGCACATCCTACGGACCGAAGGCTCAGCAGCCGCCGTCGAGGCCTCCGGCGGGATCACCTTGTATGTAGACGGGGATGAGAAACGTCACGGCGCGAAGATGACTGCTCGGCAAGGAAAACTCACCGAGGCTACGTTTGAAGTGGAGGCGGAATACGACGTAATTGTGGTCAATGCTGCGGGAGACCGACTTGAAACCGAATTCATCACCTGGTCTGCAGAATCCGATCTCATCCGCACCGATCGACCGGTGGTGATTTATACGGCCGAAGGCATCATCCGGGGCACAGGACTCGAGTCCGACAGCCGCTTCGAACGGTATCGGATACTGAAGCCGACAGGCGAACTCGATGTTGTCGCGGAATTCTAATCCGTATACTACCTTCGGACCCAGATGGAGCAGGATAGGTTCATTCGCGTTAGCAAGGCTGCTGAGAAGTTTTGGCTGGTAGCCATTGCAGTGTCTGCGGGACTTGCTGCCTACGCCATTGCTACAGAAGGCTGGGAAGCCCAGGGTGAAATGGTCCTGGTGCCTGCGCTTGCAGGGCTGTGGTACGGATTCCGCCGGACCTTCCGAAAACGCATGGAGCGCAAGCAATCCTGACGGAATCGGTGCATGGACCCTGAAGATCTTACCACCTCCCTCCTCATCATAGCCGCCTCGCTGGCGGCTTCTGCCTTTCTTTCTGGCCTGGAGCTCGCGTACGTTTCAGCGAATCGGCTTCAAATTGAATTGGATGCCAAACAGGGGCTGCGTGGACGCCTTGTTGCCCGCCTTATTGCTCGGCCGCAGCTCTTCATCGGTTCCATGCTCATCGGCAACAATTTGGCGCTAGTTTTCTGTGGCCTCGAAACGGGCAAGCTCCTGGGGATGGCGCTGTTTGGAACGCCCGACTGGACGGAGGCGGATTTTCAATTCCTCGCTCTCACGACCCAAACAGCAGCAACGACCATCGTAGTCCTAGTCTTAGCGGAATACCTCCCGAAATCTTTGGTACACTCCGAGCCCAACTACTGGCTACGCACCTTCGCATTTCCACTGGCTGCAGTGCATTATGTGCTTCTGGTGCCGGCCTGGGCTGTGGTGACCATTAGCAGGGGTGCCATTCGGCTCATCGACCGGCGCATTTCTAGCCGCACCTCTGAACCGGATGCGCTGGGCACCACGGATTTGGACCACTTCATCCGCACCATCAGCGGCCGCATGGAGCCCGAGCAAGAACTCGAGCACGAGCTCCAAATCATGCAAAACGCGCTTGAATTCAGTAATATACGAGTTCGCGACTGCCTCATCCCGCGCAACGAAGTGGTCGGCGTCGAGGCTACCACCTCGATGGCGGATGTACGTGCGTTGTTCGCTGAAAGCGGCCTGTCGAAGATCGTAGTCTACACGGGCGACATAGACCACATCGTCGGGTACCTGCATTCAAAAGACCTGTTCAAGATGCCGGACACCATTGCTTCCGTGCTGCATCCCACCTTCGTCGTGCCGGAGCCCATGGCTGCGGATGAGGTGTTGAGCCGATTCATCTCGCGTCGCAGGCACTTGGCTGTTGTCGTCGATGAGTTCGGTGGAACATCCGGAATCGTTACGATGGAGGACCTCATGGAACAACTGCTCGGAGATATAGAGGATGAGCACGATGAACCGAATGAAATCGAAGAAGAAATCGAACCGGGTTGCTGGCGGTTTTCTGCACGGCTGCACGTCGAGGACATCAACGACCGACACGACATCGCACTGCCCTTGAACGATGCTTACGAAACCCTTGGAGGCCTTGTACTCCACCATGCGGAGGAGATTCCAGAAGAAGGCTACACCCTGCCACTCGCGGGATACATCCTCGAAGTAGAGCAAGTACAAGCGCACCGGATCGGAGTCGTCCGGGTTCGCCGAATAAGCGGTGAGGGCGGGAACGAGTCCGTCTTGTAACCCGAATCGGGTGGTAGACGTAGCAGTGGCCGAAACGCGTATCTTCGCGCTCCTGAATTCTTAGACGATCGCCATGTCCCTGATTGAGAGAATCCGCAAACGCCAAGGCCTGCTTATCGCCCTCATCGGCTTCGGCATGTTAGGCTTCCTGGTGCCATACGACGCTGTGATGGCCCTGTTCGGTCGCGGCACGAACCGTACGGTCGGTGTCGTGAACGGCGAGGAAATCTCCGCGCTAGAGTACCAAAATGAATTGCAATTGCGCCGTCAGTTGGGCTTTGAAGGTGCCCAACTCGCTGAAGAAGTGTGGTCGGACATGACCACCGACCTGCTGTTAAAAGACGATTTGGATGAACTCGGCTTGCAAGTCAGCGATGAAGAGTACCAAGAACTGATTTTTGGGGATGCGTATTCTCCCTACTTGACCCGCGCATTTTTCTCCGATCCCCAAGCGAAATCATTCTGGCAGCAGAACTTTCAATCGATGCTGGGCACTCCGGAAGGCCAAGCGAATTATTTGGCTTACCGCAAGTTGATTTCTGCCAAGCGGGTGCGGGAAAAGCACGAAAGCCTGATCTTGGGCGGCATGTTTGCGAACAGCTTGGAAGCCAAACACGACTACCTGGCCGGTGCGCGCACTGTGGACTTCGACTATGTCGTGAAGCCGTATGCGTCCATCCCGGACGAAGAGGTTGAAGTCAGTGATGCGGACGTAAAGGCCTACTTCAACGCCCACAAAGCAGACCCAGAATACCGCCAACGGGAAGGACGGGACATCACCTTCATCCGTATCCCTGTTCAAGCCACAGAAGCAGACGCAGCGGGATACCGGGCAGATCTCGACTCCGTCAAATCCCGCTGGGCCGCAGCCTCCAGCGATTCTCTGTTTGTCACCAACCTCACAGGCACCCCTATGGCTCCCGTGAAGTTTACGGCAGATGAGGTAGCTACAGACGCGAATGAAGCGACCTTCTTCACGTCGAGCGTCGGCACCCTCGTGGGCCCTTATGTCAAGAACCAGGAGCTGCGTTTGGCCCGGGTACTCGGCTTCAGCACCCAAGCAGACTCTGCAAAATGCCGCCACATCCTGCTGAAGGCAAACGATGTGAACGATGGCGCAGAAATGGCCGTGCTGCAAGCCCGTGCAGACAGCATCCGCAAAGCCCTCGCGAAGGGAGCCAAATTCGAGGACATGGTCACGCGGTACAGCGATGACCCCGGTTCGAAAGCAACAGGAGGTTTCTACGACTTCTTCCCGCGCGGACGGATGGTTCCTGAATTTGAAAACTTCGCGTTTGACAACTCCGCTGGAAAAGTGGGTGTGGTGAAGACGAGCTATGGTCTGCACATCGTCGAGGCAATGGGGACTACCCCCCCTGTGCGTCGTGTGGAGGTCGCCTTCATCAGCCGCCAGTTGACTCCATCGCAGGAAACCGCTCGTGCAGCGTACAGCGCAGCAAGTGAGTTCGCCATCGAGATTACGGACAAGGATGCCTTCATCGAAGCGGCAAGTACTGCCGGCTACCCGACGAACATCGCGACCGACATTACCCGTGAAGCAACGTCCATCTCTGGACTGCAAACTGCCGGTGAAGTCATTTCATGGGCCTTCTCCGCGGAAGAAGGGGAAATCTCCACTCCCATTCTCGCGGACAACTCCTATATCGTTGCCTACCTCGACCGTAAAAAGCAAAAGGGTGAACCGAAGTTCGAGCACGTCGAAGAAATCATGCGTGCCGAAGCGGTCAAGGAAGCGAAGGCGGAGAAGTACAAGGAACTGATGGTGGGCGACAACCTGAGCGCCATCGCCACCTCCGTGCAAGGTGCAGTCGCAACTGCATCGGCCATCAGCCTGAAGTTCCCGTCCATCCCGCAGGCCGGAGCCGGAGCAGAACCTGAGGTGGTAGGCCATGCGTTAGGCATGGCGCCCGGCACGGTCTCGCCTGCGATTGCCGGTGAGGTAGGTGTTTGGGCTATTAGCACCACGAAGGTGAACGAGGCTGCTGAGAAGACAGATTTCACGAACGAAAAGCTCAATCTGCTCTCGCGCGCCCGCGGCGGTGCCTATGCCCGGATTTCGAATGCGATGCTCGAGGCAGCTGACCTCGAGGACCTGCGTTCGGTAGAAGAGTGAGCCGCTTCAGCTACGATCTTCCTGCAGCCGCGATTGCCACAGCACCCGTAGAACCGAGGTCGGCAAGCAGGCTGCTGGTTGTCCCTGCAGAAGGAAGTTTTGAAGACCGGGTGTTCCGGGAGCTGCCTGCCCTCAGTGGCAGATACACAGCGCTTTGGGTCAATGCCACCCGGGTAATCCGTGCGCGTTTGTTGCTGACCAAACCCACCGGCGGGGCGCTCGAAGTCTTCCTTCTCGAACCTGTGGGTCTCTCTATGGAGGAGGCGCTCAGTAGCACCCAGAGCACGACGTGGACATGTTTGGTGCGCGGAGCGCGGCGATGGAGTTCCGGCGCTGCTCACGCGGAGTTCACTGCGCTAGGAGGAACGCTTTGGCAACTCTCCGCCCGGTTAGTCGGAGAAGATGTCGGCACCCGCAACATCGCCTTCACGTGGGAACCGCGCGACAGCACCGCCTCGACGTGCGCGTGGGGCGAGGTCCTCGAGGCGTTTGGCCGAGTTCCGCTTCCGCCTTACATGCACCGGGAAGACACCGAAGCCGATCGGGCCGCCTACCAAACCGTCTTTGCCACCCGACCCGGCAGTGTCGCAGCTCCGACGGCTGGCCTTCATTTTGACGATGCGTTGTGGGAGGAAATGCGCGCCCAACTCGCCGTGCACCAGGTCACCCTGCACGTCGGTGCTGGGACCTTCCGCCCGCTGGACGAAGACGGGCCCTCTGCGCACACGATGCATGCTGAGCAATGCATCCTCGATGCATCTACCCTCGCTGCGCTCGCGGACGCACCGGATTCCGGTCGGCTGGCGGTGGGGACGACCACCCTTCGGACGCTTGAGAGCGCCTTTTGGTACCTTGTGGAGTGGCACCGAACCGGCAAGCGCCCGGCAGAGGTTTCGCAGTGGATTGCGACGGGGGAGGCGGCCGAACATGCCGAGGCGCTGGGGTGGGGACTGCGGGATGCGGCGGCGTGGGCAGTGCGAACTGTGGCTCCCGGTGAAGATTTGGCTTTCGCAACTTCCCTTATGATCGTTCCCGGGTACCGCATTCGGACTATCGACGGGCTTGTAACGAACTTCCACCAGCCGGAAAGCACTCTCCTGTGCCTCGTGGAAGCGGTCGCCGGAGAGGTCTGGCGCGAGGCCTACGCCCATGCCCTGCGCTCGGGATACCGATTCCTGAGCTATGGGGATGCGTGCCTGTTCGAGGTGCGGCGCTAACTTTGGTCCCCATGGGAACACATCTCGTCATCGGAGCGGCTGGGCAACTCGGAGTAGAACTGGTCCTCGCGCTGCAGGAGCGGGAAGGGGTCGATCAGGTCATCGTGGCGGACATCCGGATGCCCGAACACGAAGGGGTTTTGCGGAGCACCTTTCTCCAACTCGATGCCACAGATGGCGATGCCGTGGAAGCGGTGCTGCGGTCGCGGCCCATTGATACCGTGTATCATTTGGCGGCGTTGCTCAGCGCCACCGGAGAACAGCGACCGCTCCTGGCCTGGGACCTGAACATGCGGTCGTTGCTCCACGTCCTCGAGGCTGCCCGGAAAGGATGGGTGAAGAAGGTCTTTTGGCCGAGCTCGATAGCGGTATTCGGCCCCGCGACGCCGAAGGATGCGGTTCCCCAAGATGCCCGGCTCGACCCGACGACGGTTTACGGCATCTCCAAGCAGTCGGGCGAGTGGTGGTGCAACTACTACCACAGCCGGTACGGCGTCGATGTGCGCAGCCTGCGGTATCCCGGACTCATCGGGCACCGCTCGCTACCAGGCGGCGGGACCACGGATTATGCCGTCGAAATTTTCCAGTACGCGGCCAGTGGGGAGCCGTATTCGTGCTTCCTCCGGGAGGACTCCGCACTGCCCATGATGTACATCGAGGATGCCGTAGAGGGCACGCTCCAGCTGATGGCTGCGCCAGCTGACCGCATCCGCGTCCGGACGTCCTACAACCTCGGCGCCATGACCTTTACGCCCGCAGAGCTGGCCGACTGCATCCGGGTGCTTCGACCGGATTTCGAAATCGCCTACCGGCCAGATCACCGGCAGGCGATTGCGGATTCGTGGCCTCGCTCGATCGACGACGCGGCCGCGAGGGAGGACTGGGGCTGGGAGCCGGCAACGGATTTGGCCCGCCTCACGCGCGTCATGCTGGAGGCATGGACCGCGCGGGTGGCGGCAGAACCCACAGCGCAACCGTAAGCGACATGGACAACTTGCACATTACGAACAGCTTAACCCGAGAGAAAGAGCCCTTCGTTCCCCTGCACCCCCCCCATGTCGGCCTGTATGTCTGCGGTCCGACGGTGTACAGCAATGTGCACCTCGGCAACGTGCGCACGTTCCTGACCTTCGATATCGTTTTCCGGTACCTCAGCTTCCTCGGCTACACGGTCCGTTACGTCCGCAACATCACGGATGTGGGCCACCTGACCGACGATGCGGATGCCGGCGAGGATAAGATCGGCCGCAAGGCGCGGCTCGAAAACCTCGAACCGATGGAAATCGTGCAGCGCTACACGAACGATTTCCACGACGTCATGCGGGTGTTCAACATCCTGCCGCCGTCGATTGAACCCACCGCCACCGGCCATATCGTTGAGCAGATTGCCCTGATTCAGAACCTATTAGACAATGGCTTCGCCTACGAATCCCACGGTTCTGTTTACTTCGATGTGCGGGCCTTCCATGCGGTGCATCCGTACGGGGAGCTCAGCGGCCGCAAAATCGACGAGCTGTTGACGAACACGCGCGAGCTCGACGGTCAGGAAGAAAAGCGCGATGGTCTGGATTTTGCGCTCTGGAAAAAGGCAGAACCACAGCATCTTATGTCGTGGCCTTCGCCCTGGAGCGTGGGCTTTCCGGGGTGGCATTTGGAGTGTTCGGCGATGA
>Ga0315905_10007101_pt1 | contig 11365 bp, 11 predicted proteins | sample LakEriMetagenome_5_FD_203522 | JGI IMG/M metagenome (GOLD analysis project Ga0315905, IMG submission 203522) | Freshwater fungal communities from buoy surface, Lake Erie, Ohio, United States - Buoy 4 MA121 | ecosystem: Environmental > Aquatic > Freshwater > Lake | place: USA: Lake Erie, Ohio...
GTGACTTGGGGACCTTGATGACGCGGCCGTCTTTATCGCGAAGCTCGACGCTGTCGCCGAGAGGGCGGACGAGTTCTGCTTCGATCATGCGGCCATCGATGCTGAGCCAGGTGCGGGGTTCCAGAGCGCTGGAGAAACGGACCGGGGCGAGCAGTGCTGCACCGGCCATAAGAAGTGCGGTGAGGCGGGGAGAGAGGTGTTTCATAACAACAGCGATTTAGACTTTCACGGCGGCCCTGTCCACGTAGAAATTGTGCTCCGTTGCGGTTATGGGGACCATCCGCCGCCGAGGGCGCGGGCGAGTGCTGCGGTGGAAGCGGCGCGCTGACCGTTGATCTGCGCCCGGGTGAGCCGGATGGCGAGCAGCGTGCGGTTGGCGTCCACGACTTCAAAGTAGGTCGCCACCTGCTTTTCGTAACGTTCCCGGGCGATGGCTTCAGTTGCGGCCGAGGCGGTCTCGGCGGCCGCGAGGTGACGGTCCTGTGCGGCGAGGCCTTTCAGGTCGAGGAGGGCATCCTCTGCCTCCCGTAGTGCGGTGATGACGGCCTGTCGCCAGTGCGCGACGGCTTCATCGCGGCGCGCGACAGCGGCCTGCACGTTCGCTTTGAGCCTGCCGCCGGTGAAAACGGGTGCGGTGATGGATGGTCCGGCGGAAAGCACGCGGTTTTCCCAGTTGAGAACCGAGGCGGCGTCCAGCGACTGGAGCCCTCCGCTGCCCAGCAGTTTGAATGACGGCAGCAGGTCCGCCTGGGTAACGCCGATGGAGGCATTGGCCGCGACGACTGACTGCTCGGCTGCGCGCAGATCGGGACGCCGTCGCAGCAGGGAAGAGGGCAGTCCGGTGCCGAAGGCCGGCAGCTTCCAGCCGCGCGAGCCCGGTATTCTGAAGCGGGATGGGGCCTGGCCGCACAGTGTGGCGAGGGCATGTTCGGCCGAGCCTCGCTGGCGTTTGACGGATTCCAAATCCGCGCGGGCGAGTTCCTCTTCAGCGGTGGCGCGGGCGCTGTCGGCTCCGGTGATGAGGCCGGCCTTTTCGCGGGATTGCTGCATGGCGCTGGCCTTAGCCCGCCACCGGATGGTTTCCTCCAGAATGCCGGCCTGATGTTCCAGCGACTGGCGGAGGAACCACACGCGGGCGACTTCCGCGGCAATGCTGAGCCGCTGGGCAGCGAGGCGATCCGCGGCGGCGGCGGCATTGGCTTCCGCTGCCTCCACAGAACGGCGCACGCGTCCCCAGAGGTCGAGTTCGTAGCTCACGTCCAGCGCGCTGCGCAGCGGGGAAGTGGTCAGGTCCGGAGTGAATCCGGAGGGCAGCTGGAAATTTTCCTCTGAGCTGCGCGACTTCGTGGCGCTGGCCGCCGCCGACACCTGCGGCCACCAGCCGGCGAGCGGGGCACCCACGAGCGCGCGGGCGGTGTCCACGCGGGCCCGTGCGGCCGCGAGGTCGTGGTTCGCGTTGAGGGCCAGTGCCACGCAGCGGTTGAGGCCGTCGTCACGGAAGAGCCGCCACCATTCGTCCGGCAGGGTGCCGGAAGCAGTGCCGCCCTGACGGTAGGCGGTGCCGGGATCAATGTCCGGCTGCGTGTAGTCCGGTCCCTGCACACAGGCGGGAAGGGAGACGGCTGCGGCCAGTGCCGCGCGGGTAAAGTGGCGGCGGTTCATGGTGCGGTGGCCGATTCTTCAATGAACACATCCACTTGCTGGCCGGCGTAAAGATTCAGATCCTCCGGTCGCGGCAGCGTGTAGATGACCTGGAGCACGCGCGTGTCCACCCGTTCCGTGCTGGCGCCTGTTAGGGAAACCTTGGGGATGATGTAGGGCTCTATGCGGGAAAAAGTCAGCGGCAGCTGCCGGCGGGTATCCCTTTTGACAAAGGCGATGGCTTTCTGGCCTGGCCTGACGCGCAGGGCGTTTTGCTCATCAATGTCCACGCGCACCTGGAGTTCCCGCAAATCCCCGAGCACGATGGCGGGCTGCTTCGGCGAGAGGCTGGCATATTCACCGGCGCGGATGTTGACTTGGAGAATGGTGCCGTCGCGCGGGGCTCTGACGGTCAGGCGCTCACGCAGTGCCTCGGCCTGGGCGACTTTGGCTTCGGCTGCCGCAGTCTGTGCCAGCGTCGCCTTCCACTGTGCTTCTGTGACGGCGAGATCGTTTTGGCGGTTGCGCAGGTCATCCTGGCTGATGGCGCGAGGGTCCTGCACGGCTTTGAGCCTGGCGACTGCATCAGCGGCTTTGGTTCGGGAGGCCTCCGCCACAGCGATCGCCGCCCGGGCGACCTCGACGTCGGCGCGCAGTCCCAGCAGTTGTGCCTGAATCTGCCGGTCGTCGAGCCGGAGCATAGGATCCCCCTTCGCGACGGGTTTATCCACGGTAACAAGGACCTCGGTAATGAGTCCGGCCTCGGGGACGCCGATGGCGACATTTTCCCGCAGGGCTTCCAAAATGCCGGTGCCGGCCACGGCGCTGGGGAAGGGCTTTTCTGCGGGTTTTACCGGCGGCGGGGACACGCCCTGCGGGGTCTGTCCGTGGAGGGTGCGCATCACCAGCGTCATGGAGGCGACGCCAGCCACAGCGGCTGCGAGGGTGCCATAGCGGATGAAAAAGTTGAACGGGCTCATGGTGTTAGTGGGTGGTAATGCCGGGAGGCGGGGACGCGTCGGTGACGTCGTGCACCTCCACGATGCGGCCGTCGTCCATTTGGGCAATGCGGTCGGCGTATTTGAAAATCCGGTTGTCGTGGGTGACCACGAGGGTGGCCCGACCGGGCTGGCGGGTGTATTCCCGGAAGATGTCCATCACGACGGTGCCGTTCTGGGCATCAAGGGAAGCCGTGGGTTCATCGCAGATGATGAGCTGTGGTTCATGAACGAGTGCCCGGGCGATGGCGACACGCTGCTGCTGGCCGCCGCTGAGCTGGGAGGGGCGGCTTTTAGCGCGGTCGCCCAGCCCGACGCGGCCGAGCCACTCACGGGCTTTCTTTTCTGCGGCCCCCGGCCGGACTCCCTGGATGAGCAGGGGCACGCTGGCATTTTCCGCGCAGGTGAGGGTGGGTATGAGATTGAACTGCTGAAAGATGAATCCGATATGCCGGGCCCGGAATGCGGTGAGTGCCCGCCCGGAAAGCGTATGCAGTTTTTCGCCGAAAACTTCGATCTCGCCGGCATCGGGCGCGAGCGTGCCGGCGACGAGGCTGAGGAGCGTCGTTTTTCCGCAGCCGGAGGGACCCACGAGCATCATGAGTTCGCTGTCGCGGGCACTGAGGTCGATGCCGTGCAGAACCTGCCGCCGCGCATGGCCGTCGCCGAAGGACTTGTCGAGTCCGCGCACGGCGATGACTTGATTGTGGGAAGGGCTGGCACTCATGCGCGAAAGACCATGGCAGGTTCCAGGCGGGATACTTTGTAGATGCCGAGCAGCGCGGAGAAGCCGCAGATCACGAGAATAACGCCGAGCACAAATGGCGGCACCGCCCACGGCAGATAGAAAGGCGGCTGCTCGTTCTTCATGGCGCCGGCCGCAAAGCCTGCCGTGAGGAGAAGTCCGATGCCGTAGCCTACAAAGCCAACCGTGAAGGCCTGCGTTACCACCATCGCACAGAGGCGGCTGGTGGAGGTGCCCATGGCTTTGAGCGCGCCGAGGTGCTTCAGGTTTTCCAGAATAAAGGCATAGAATGTCTGGCTGCAGATGGCGATGCCGACGATGAAGCCGATGAGCACCGTGATGCCAAAGCTGAAGGGGATTCCGGTGTTTTTCACATACCACCAGATGGTGGCGGTGTTGAAGTCCGTGCCGTCATCAACGAAGGAGAAGTCTTCATTCACGAATGCTTTCATGCCGGTGGCAGCATGGATGCGCGCGGCTGCCTCACGCGGTGTCAGCCCCGGTGAAGGGGCTGCGATGACTGCGGAGAGCATCTTCCGCGCAGGAGGGGCATACTGCAGCGCGCGTTCGTAGGTCGTCCACAGATAGGGGCCGCCGGTGAAACTGCTCATCGCCTCGGCAATGCCGACAATCCGGGCCTCAAGGTCATTGATTTCGAGCACGTCCCCTACATCCAGCGGCTGTTTCGGATTGGCACTGAGGCGGCGCACGGCGAGGTCGTCGATGATGATCGTATTCGGCAGCCGGAGGTCTTCGAGCCGGCCTTTGAGGAGTTTCACCGGAGCCCCGGCGAGCGTGGTGGCGTCGATGCCGATGAGCTGGGTGATTTTATAATTCCCGTCGGAAAGACGCACTCGCTGAATGCCGCTGTAAATGGGCGCGGACCAGGCTACGCCATCCACCGACCGCACGCGCGCCACATCCGTGTCGAGCAGCGGGATGGTTTCGTTGGCCTGCTCGACTTTGGGGTCGACGACCCAAATCGGCGCCGGCACGTTTTTGAGGGTCGCGGTGGTCCAGCGCATGAGGCCGCAGAAGACCGAGCTTTGCTGGGCCATCAGGAAGGTGGCAAAGATCACACCCACGACCAGCATCAAATACTTGGTCGTGTCACCATAGAGCATTTTGAGGCCGAGGCGAATCATCAGGGACGAGGGCAATACGGACAGGCCGGTTGAGGGGACGCCTGTTGGTGGGGCAACTAGCAGCCGCAATGACATGTGCCGCAACCGGGCTTCTGACCGCCGCGGGATTCAAGCCCGGACGGATGGAATTCTACCGGCCGGTGTCCGGATTTGCGGCTTTCCCTTGCAATCCCCCGGAGCGGAGGAAAGGAACATCCGGGCGGAAATCTTAATAAGTCTTGATTTTCTGGCCATTTTAACTCATTACAACACCCTCAGACATGTCGGAACTCAGCATCAGCAAAGTCATCGGGCGCGAAGTGATTGATTCGCGCGGTAATCCCACTGTGGAAGTGGACGTCCATCTGGCCGGCGGCGCGGTGGGACGCGCGGCGGTGCCGAGCGGCGCGAGCACCGGTGAACATGAAGCCTGGGAACTCCGCGACGGCGACAAGAGCCGTTTCCTTGGCAAGGGGGTGCAGAAAGCGGTAGGCGCGGTGAACAAGACGATCGCTCCGGCGCTCATTGGCCAGGACGCCAGTGCGCAGGCGGCCATCGACCGCATCATGCTGGGGCTCGACGGTTCCGCCAACAAAGCGAATCTCGGCGCGAATGCCATCCTTGGCGTCAGCCTTGCGCTGGCCAAAGCCGCGGCGGCTCAACTGCGTCTGCCGCTTTACCGCTACGTTGGTGGGCCGAACGCCAAAGTGCTCCCGGTGCCGATGATGAACATCATCAACGGTGGTGCCCACAGTGATGCGCCGATTGATTTCCAGGAGTTCATGATCATGCCGAAAGGCGCGCCGACTTTCTCCGAAGCCATTCGCTACGGTGCCGAGATTTTCCACTCGCTGAAGAAAGTGCTGCACGATCGCGGCCTGAGCACCGCTGTGGGTGATGAAGGTGGTTTCGCCCCGACGCTGAAGAGCGCGGACGATGCTCTCGAAGTCATCGCGCAAGCCACTGAAAAGGCTGGCTACAAACTCGGCGAGCAGATCTTCATCGCGCTCGACGTGGCCTCCTCTGAGTTCTTCGATAAAACGAAAAACGCCTACGTCTTTAAGAAGTCCGACGGCAGCGTGAAGAGCGCTGAGGAACTCGTCGCCTACTATGCTGAGCTGCAGAAGAAGTATCCGATCGTGTCCATCGAGGACGGCTGTGCGGAGAACGACTGGGCCGGCTGGAAGATTCTCACCGACAAACTCGGCTGTAAGACACAACTCGTGGGCGACGACCTCTTCGTGACGAACGTGAAGTTCCTCCAGAAGGGTATCGACCAGGGCGTGGCCAACTCTATTCTCGTTAAGGTGAACCAGATTGGCAGCCTGACCGAAACGCTCGACAGTGTGGAACTGGCGCACCGCCACGGATACACCGCCGTGCTCAGCCACCGTTCCGGCGAAACCGAGGACAGCACCATCGCCGACCTCGCCGTCGCCACCAACTGCGGCCAGATCAAGACCGGCTCCATGAGCCGCTCCGACCGGATCGCGAAATACAATCAGCTCCTGCGCATCGAGCAGGAACTCGGCAGTGAGGCCGTTTACGGCGGCCGCATGAAACACTAATCAAACCTAACCGCGGGGCGTCCTCCTGGTGCGGACGCCCCGCATATTCATCCTATGGCCCTCCGCACCCGCACTCCTGAAGCACCCAGTCACTTCTGGGATGTGATGATCAAGCTGGGGACCGTTTTTGCTTTTGGCCTGCTGGTCGCCTGTCTCGCGATTCCGCTGCGTCCTAAGCTGGCGGAATACCGGGCGCTCGATGAGCAGGGAAAGGTTTTGGAGCAGCGGAAGACGGCGCTCCTGCGCGACATTCAGCGCGGAGAGGCTGAACTCCAGATGCTTGATCGCGACCCGCTGTTCGTGGAAATGAAAGCGCGCGACACGCTGGACATGTGTCAGCCCGGCGATGTGATCTTCCGCTTTGAAGATGGCGGGGATGCTGACTGAGGCCGGTTCCCGGGTTCAGGGCGAGTGCCGCAGGATGAGCGCGCTGCGGGCCGGGAGGTAAATGCTGAGGCTGTGACCGCCGTGCGGTTCCGGTGTGGTGAAGAAGCTTTGTCCGGAAGCGATGCGGCCAGGACCTGCGAAGCGGCGCTCGTCTGTGTCGAGGACGAGGTCCCATTTGCCCGCGGGGCAGGGAATGGGGAGGTCGGGAAAGCTTTCCGCAGGGTTTAAGCTGGCAATGATGAGAAACGCACCGCGCTGAAACGCCAGATGCTGGCGGCAGAGATGGCTGGCGTGCAGCTGCGGGTGAGCCCGCAGGAAATCGGGAGTGCCAAAGAGGGCCATCAGCGAGGTATCGAAGTCGCCCATGGCATGGTATTTGAGGTCCGGATTGTCCCGCAGCGACCACTGGCGCCGTGCATAGTGGAAGGACCAGCCATTGCCCTCGCGCGGGAAGTCGATCCATTCCGGGTGGCCAAATTCATTGCCCATGAAGTTGAGATAACCGTGGCCCGCGGTGCCAAGCGTCAGGATGCGTGCGATTTTCCAGAGCGCGAGGCCGCGGTCGGTTGCAGGACTGGCGTGATGGCGGCCCATTTCGGAATAGATCGCTGCGCCCAGCAGTCGTGAAATGAAGGTCTGTCCGCCGACGATGGCCTGGTCGTGGCTTTCCACATAGGCGATGACTTTTTCCTCGGCACGCCGGGTGGTGAGTTCGTGATAGAGATGCTCGACGTGCCAGTCTTCGTCGCGTTTTTTGGAAGCCAGCCGCGCCCAGATGTCAGGCACGCCCATGGCGAGCCGATAGTCGAATCCGGAGCCGCCTTCAGCTGTGGAGGCACCCAGGCCCGGCATGCCGGAGACGTCCTCAGCGATGGTGATGGCGCTGGGATTGACCTGATGAATGACTTCGTTGGCGAGAGCGAGATAGGTGAGGGCGTCTTCGTCCACACCGGGATTGAAGTAGTCCTCCGCCTGCGTGAAAGCCTTGCCGAGACCGTGGTCGGCGTAGAGCATGGAGGTGACGCCATCGAAGCGAAACCCGTCCAACTGGTATTCCTCGACCCAGTAGCGGCAATTAGAGAGCAGGAAGTGAAGGACCTCCGGCTTGCTGTAATTAAAACAGCGGCTGTCCCATGCCGGATGCTGGCCGCGGGGGCCATCGTGAAAGTACTGCCACGGTGTGCCATCGAAGTTGGCGAGGCCGTCGAGTTCATTCTTTACAGAATGCGAATGCACGAGGTCGATGATGACGGAGAGCCCCATACCGTGCGCGGTGTCCACGAGGCTTTTGAATTCCTCCGGCGTGCCAAAGCGCGAGGAGGGCGCGAAGAAGTTGCTCACGTGGTAGCCGAATGACCCGTAGTAGGGGTGTTCCATCACGCCCATGAGTTGCACGGTATTGTAACCGGCCGCCTGAATGCGCGGCAGCGTGTGATCGCGGAATTCCAGCCAGGTGCCGATGCGCAGCTCCTCCTGGGCCATACCGGCGTGCGCTTCATAGATCAATGGCGGGCGGGTCGAGTCTGGTCTGTCGTGCTGCCAGGTGAAAGGTTCACTTTCCCACACCTGGGCGCTGAAGAGATGCGTTGCGTAGTCCTGCACGGCACGCCGTGTCCATGCGGGAATGCGTTCGCCGCGTCCGCCGGGCCAATGGATCGAAAGCTTGTAGTGATCCCCGTGGGTAAGTTCGCCGGGCGGGAAGATGAGTTCCCAGTCGCCATGACTGTTGAGCCGGCGGGCGGCAAACTGCGGGCGCTCACGCCAGTCGGAGTGGTCTCCGATCAGGTAAAGCGACGTGGCGTTGGGCGCCCATTCGCGAAAGACCCAGCCCCCATCCGGTGTGGCATGCAGCCCGTAGTAGAGGTGCCCGAGGGCAAACTGGGCGAGTGTGCCGCGGCCCTGGGGCAGCCGGCGGCGCATGGCGCTGATTTTTTCCGCCCGGCGGTCAAGATCCGGAAGCCACGGCTTCAGCCACGGATCATCACGCAGGGCGGGGATGCCATCGGGTCGGGAACTGGGCATAGAGAAAAGAAGAGAAATCCTTGTGCCAGGCGCGGGGCGAATCTGTTCAGCGGCCGGCAAGAATATCCTGAGCCATGAGCCGTGCCCCGTGCGGCTGGCGGTGTGTTTGCATGGCGGCGGTCATTGCTGCCAGTCCGCCACCAGTGAACAGTTCGCGCAGCAGCGCTCCTGTGAGGGCGGAGTCCTCCGACCGGCAGCCGCATCCGGTGTGTTCAAGCAACTGGGCGTTCCCCTCCTCCTGGCCGGGAATGACATAGTTAATGACGGCCGGCACGCCGGCGGCGATGCATTCATGCACGGTCGCGCCGCCGGCTTTGGTCAGCACCACACTGCTGCGGCCCATGATTTCGGGAATAGTGGTGCACCAGCCGTGCACTGTGGTCTGCCGCCCGCTGTGCTGCCGGAGGAGTTTTTGAATGACTGGCCGCAGCCGCTCTTCATGACGGCCGGTGATGATCGTCAGGGGAATTGATGGCGGGAGGTCGCGCAGGATGCCGGCGAGCGTGGACTTAACATGACGTGTTGCGGTCGTGGCAAGATAGAGCACACCGCTGCGTTCCGGCGATGTCCCCGCTGCGAAGCTGGCTGGCGTGGCAAAGCCGGTGACGGTGCATTTTTCCTCTGCCACGCCCAGGCTGAGAACCACGTCCCGGCTGTAGTCATCCGTGACAAACCAGCGGTCTGCGGGGGCTTGTGTCCAGATGGGGTGGATGGTGATGGAGTCGGTGACCGCGATGTAAACCCGCCGCGGCCGTGGCACCGCAGCATTGAGCCCGGCCAAAAATGAAGCGTAAAGCGGGTAGGTCATCACCACGGTGCCGGGGCGCGTTTCGGCCAGTTTTTCCTCCAGCCAGTGCATGAGTCCCACGAAGCGGTCCCAGACATGGTTCCCGAAATTCCCCTGCCGGGTCGATTCGTAGAGCCACTGCCACAGGCCCGGCATGCGGTTGGTCATGAACTGGTAGCCCCATTTCATGAATGCCGAGAGATTCGGGGCGGCAGCGGTGAACGGGTCGATCACAACCGGCTGGACCCGGCCTCCCGATTCTGCCGTAAGGGCGGCCGCGATGTTGCGCGCCGCAGAATTGTGACCTTCGCCAAAGCCGGCGCTCATTACCAGGATGGTTTCGCGGTCGGATGCGGACACAGGCAGTAAATTATTTAAGTTTGTTGAAATATTTAGAATGCCGGGTAATCTCAAAAGCTCGTAATGAATTGGAAAGCAGCACTACAGACCGGATGGGGTAAAGCCGCAGAATTCCTGCGCGATGTGCGATGGAGGGATCCTCTGGTGCACGTGCGGGCGATGGCCGTGGGGCTGATAGTGACTGGCATTGCGGTTCATTATGTGCGGCGCAGCAGCGTGGGCGAGCAGAAAAATGCCGGTGATGCGTTTACTTTACTCCATGGCGCACCGGCCGGGGATGGCTGGCGGCCGTCGGCGGTGCTCGGTCAGGCTTTTCCTGAATTGCCGGGCACGCAGCCGGAAGTATCCGGTCCGGACCTTCGGGCGGCGGCTCAAATGGCGGCAGCCCAGCCTGGCTGGACGGTCATGAATGCGGGCCTGCGGCGTGCGGTTTCTGCGCTGCAGCGGGTGGAGCGCATCACGGTCAAATGGAGTGGCACTCGCGGTGGTGATGCCGGGGCACTGGATTTGTACGCGTCGGAAGTCCGCGGCAGCAAGCAGGGGATCGACTGTGATTTCCTGATTGGAAACGGGGTCCGCGGTGAGGATGGGCTGATCGAGACCACCCGGCGCTGGCTGTCCTCCGAGGCGGCTGAGCGGCGGGAGATTTGCATTTGCCTGGTCGGCACCGGCGGGGCGCTTACTGCCGCGCAAACGCTGGCCCTGGGGGAATTGATCACGTCGATCGAAGCGGGCAGCGGCCGGGCGGCACTTGCGATGCATCTGCCGGAACGCCCCGGGTTCCTCGCGGACACCAATTAAAATGAAAACAGGCGCAATCCCGGTTCGGGAGTGCGCCTGCTCGCAGAATGGCTGCGGCTGGAATTAGTTGCGGCGCATCCGTTCGCCGGCCCTTACCAACAAGTGGGCGAGGACGGGGTCGTGTTCGACTATTTCAAAGGCAAGACGGCGCAGTTCGTCTTCCGGCGGCTCCTGGCGTGCCGGGCGGACTGGTTCAGGAGTGACTGCGAGTTGCGGCTGGCGGGGCGGGATATCGAGGCAGATGGCGGGTGAGTTCATGTTGTGGCTTGGGTTGAGGTTGAGGTTGAGGGGACTAACCCGGTGGGGCCGGGAGAACCGGCCAAGTGGACGCATATCCCGGCTGAGGCAGGCCAGGGGTGCCCGGGCGCGTGCTGATCTCGCGCAGTTTCTCCTTCAGCAGTTCGGCGGCAGTCTCCGCAGAGTTCTTTCCGAAGAACCCGCTGCGGCTGAGTTGTTCCAGAAAGTCACGGATCGCCGGCGTCACCGAGAGGGTGATTTGCACGGTATCGACACTGTTCTTTTGGCGCGCCACTTTGACTTAATTATGACATAATTTTGCCATAATTATCTGATTTGTCAATTTCGCATTTGAGATTTCGCTCAATTTTGAGCGGGACAGCCGGGCAACAAAAAAGCGGCAGGCCGTGAGGCCTGCCGCTTCGGGAGAGGTTGCTGGATACGAATCGGGATCAGATCATGCTGGAAACCAGCAGGTAAAGCATGGCGACGACGCAGGACGCGGCGGCTCCGAGGATCAGGCGTTCGAGGCGGGCTTCGTTGAAGTCGTTATTCTGATTCATTTGAGTTGAGAGGTTGAGGATGGAAACGAGGGTTGAAGGGGGGGCGCAATTTTTATTCTGTAAAAGTGTAGATCAGGACTGGGGTGGATCAGTGGAGTTCATGTTGAGGTAGATTTTTCCGGTGAGCCACTC
>Ga0315905_10007102_pt1 | contig 11364 bp, 4 predicted proteins | sample LakEriMetagenome_5_FD_203522 | JGI IMG/M metagenome (GOLD analysis project Ga0315905, IMG submission 203522) | Freshwater fungal communities from buoy surface, Lake Erie, Ohio, United States - Buoy 4 MA121 | ecosystem: Environmental > Aquatic > Freshwater > Lake | place: USA: Lake Erie, Ohio...
TGGGATGACGTCGGCTCTTTGCCTCTAGTAGATGCAGAGCTTGCAACTAGAAAATGGGGCGGAGTTGCTGTTTATCCAGTTAGCCCTGTTCTGTTCAAGTATGCAGAGAAGCTAGCAAAGAAGGGTTACCCAATCATTGGATGGCACGCCATTCCAAAGGAAGGTACAACTTCATATGTTGCATCAGTAGCTCAGCTAGTTCCAAACGCAGGTTCTGGTCCAGCAGATGCAATTTGTAAGATTCATAAGAATGTAGGAACTGTTGCCATCACTGAGGGAAGCCTTAATGATGAAGAAAACACAAAAGCAGCAGCATTCAAAGATCAGCTTGCTAAGTCATGCCCAGCAATGAAGACAACTGAAATTGGAATCGAAGGATTTGATCCAACGAAGGCTGTTGCAATTGCAGTTGGAATGCTTTCAGCTGACAAAGACATTGTTGCAGCTTATTCAACAACCGGTAACGGAGCTCAAACCTGGTCACAGGCAGCAGCACAAGCTAACCGCAAGGTCACAATCATTGGTATGGACTACATTCGCCAAAATCTTGACTTAATCCGTGATGGAAAAGTCTATGGCGTTGTAGCACAGCCACTGTATGAGGAAACTGCAATGATGGTTCAGCTTTATGCAAAATTGTTTAAGGGACAAAAGATTAAGTATTCAAACATCTTGCCTTCAACAATTGTTACTAAGGAAAACCTAGCTGCGTACTACAAGATCGTGGATGCAGCTGGTCAGTAAGCAAATATGATGTATGACTGCGGTGCGCCTCCCATGAGGCGCACCGCAGTAATCTCAAAACCAGAAAGCAGTTGATGATGGCCCTAAAAAGTGTGTTGCAGGTTAAAGATCTGAGCAAGAGTTTCGGCAATGTCGATGCCTTGCGCAAGGTCAACCTCAATTTCTTTGAAGGTGAGATCCACGCAGTACTCGGACAAAATGGTGCAGGTAAGAGCACCTTAATAAAACTGATTACCGGCCTATATGAAACAAGTAGCGCATCTGGCTCATTGATACTAAATGGTGCAGAAATTCAGTTACATAGCGTTTCAGATGCTCGACAAAAAGGCATTGGGTATGTACCTCAAGAAATTGAAATTGTTGACACACTAACTGTTGCCGAAAACATTTTTGCTGGAAACCTACCCACAAATAACGGGGTTTTCTCGCACAACCATATTTTGAAACTTGCTCAAGAATTAGCAGAAAAATATGAACTTAACTTGCCTGTTTCTGACTTTGCCGCAAGCTTAAGTACCGCCCAGCGCCAGACAACAATGATAGCTCGTGCGCTTGCTTCAAACCCTGCGATTTTACTTCTTGATGAACCCACTACTTCGCTATCTAAAGAGGATGCGCAAACGCTTGCAAAAACAATGGTGGGTCTGCGCGCCAAGAATGTAACAATGATTTATATAACTCACAGAATTCCTGAAGTGCTTAACTTGTGCGATCGTGCCACAGTACTTCGTGATGGCCAAGTTGCGCTAGAGCTTCCAAAAAGTGAGTTCAGCACCGAAAAAATAATTAGCTCGATGATTGGCAAGAGTTTAAACAAGGACAATACCGAGAGTTACAAAGTCATATCTGGTAAAAATATTTTAACGCTGGAAAATATCCATGTTCCTCGAAGAGGCCCACAAAGCGTCTCGTTAGATGATGTGAACTTAACAGTTCGAGAAGGCGAAATTCTTGGCCTTGGAGGCTTGGTTGGTTCAGGAAGAACCGAAGTCCTAGATTTAATTTCAGGACGAACACCCTTGGCTTCTGGAAAAATAACCTTGAGCGGTGAAGTTATTGTTGGAGCAAACCCGCAGAAGATGCGCGACAAGGGAATTATCTATTTAACAGAAGATCGCAAACGTGAAGGATTACTTTTTAACTTAAACCTCATTAAGAACACCACTGCTGGCTCTCTAAACTTGTTTTCAAAGTTAGGGTTATTAGACGAGCGTAAAGAGTCGGATATAGCGATTGAAGCTATGAAGTCTTTAACTGTGAAAACTAATAGTTACGCGGCAGAACCATCTCACTTAAGTGGTGGTAACCAGCAAAAAGTATTACTCGCACGAGCACTCATCAGTAAGCCAAAGATCTTGTTGTTGGATGAACCGACTAAAGGCGTTGATGTGGGTGCCCGTCAGGAGATTTATGAGGTTATTCGTAGAATTCAAGCATCTGGAACTAGCGTAATTGTGGTTGCCTCTGACCTAGATGAACTCTTGTCATTAGCAAATCGGGTGGTTGTTATGGCAGGGGGCAAGTCGGTTGATGAGTTTGAAAGAGCCGATGGAGATGAAGCAAGAATTCTTAAATTTGGCACAGGAGTTCTGAGCTAGCACCTGCCAAATTCGGGTTTTTAGTATCCGGCTGATGAGGGAAATCATTAGAATTAGGTCATGGCCGCATACAAAGTCGCAATAGTTGGTGCAGGCCCGGCAGGTTATTTCGCTGCACAAGCTCTCCAAAACCTAGCTAGTGATGATCGCATATTTGAAATAGACATGATTGAGCGTCTACCAACCCCTTGGGGCTTGGTTCGAAGTGGTGTTGCACCAGATCACCCAAAGATCAAGACTGTTTCAAAGGTATTTGAAAAGATCGCAGCGCAAGAAACCTTCAGATTGTTCGCAAATGTTGAAATTGGTAGCGATATTTCTGTTGCACAGCTGCAAGAAAAGTATGACGCAGTCATTATTGCTACAGGATCTTCATTGGGTAAGACACTAGGAATCCCAGGAGAAAACCTACGCGGATCCTTATCTGCAGCCACTTTTGTGCCTTGGTATAACGCACACCCTGATTTTGTTGGTGTTGATACTCCACTAGATGCTGACACGGCTGTTGTGATCGGTGCTGGCAATGTTGCAATGGATGTTGCGCGCATGTTGGCGTTAGAGCCAAGTGAGTTAGATCCAACCGACACAGCAGATCATGCAATTGATGCCTTTAAGCAGAGCAATATCCGCAAGGTCTATATCAGCGCACGCCGCGGACCAGAGCATGCAGCATTTACTTCACCCGAACTGCGCGAACTACCAAAGCTAGAGCACACAAATGTAATCATGAACAGGGAAGATATTGAAGCGGCAATTGTTCGTGCAGGTGATGCACCTGAAAAAGATGTGAAGAGCAACCTGGATGCGATGTTGTTGATTGCTGAAAATCCAAAGTCTGAGCATGAACGCACCATGGAATTTCTATTTCAGCACACCCCGAAAGAGATTCTGGGAACAGATCGCGTTGAAGGGGTCGTGTATTCAACGCCTAGCGGTGATGTGACTATTAAATGCGGTCTTGTTATTACCGCAATTGGATATCAAGCCCATGGCATCGACGGCGTTCCATATGAAAACGGCAAGGTTGTTAATAACGATGGCCGGGTTAAAGAGAATTTGTATGTGGTTGGTTGGGCAAAGCGGGGTCCGTCAGGTGTGATTGGGACAAATAAGTCAGATGCTGCAGCGGTTATCGAGCTATTGGTCTCTGATTTAAAGAGCCCGAAGAGCGCTGGCGATATCTCAGAGTTATTGACCCACCAAGTTGTTGTTTCGCAAGAGCATTGGCAAAAGATGAATGAGGCAGAGGTCGCAGCCGGTGAGCCTCACGGCAAACCCCGCAAGAAATCGGTTTTTCGGGATGAGCTCCTTAGATACGCAGGCCTGTAACACCTTCCCGTAACCTAAATTTCAGGGTCCCGACACCTAATTTTGGTTGACTGACGCCATGAATAAAACCCTCCATACACGCAAAATCTTTAGCCTGGGCACACTAGCCCTTGCTACATCGCTACTAGTTTCATTACTAGTCCCCACTGCGCAAGCAAACACATTCTCACTCCCCAACGCTCCAACAAATGTCACTTCTTATATTGGTTCACGCGGTGTTGTAGTCAAGTGGACACCAGGTGCAGATGTTTCACCAGGAGTTACTGGTTACGTTGTTTCTGCAGGTGCTGGCTCATGCCCAATCTTTGTTCCTGCAAAGAACAAGAACGTTGTAACAATGCCAGTTGTCGTTGGACAACCAGCAGGTACACCAGTTGTTCAAGCAGTTAATGCTTATGGTTTCTCAAAGCCAGCAGCATCCAAAATAAGTTACACAGCGGCACAACTTGCAACCGTTGCATATTCTGCAAACAAGGCTGTTCAAGTTCTTCAGCTCAGCGACCTACACGGTGCAATTGAAGTAGGTAACTCATTTGGTGCACCTCTACTTGTAAGCAACTTTGATGCAGATCGCAAAGCCAATGCTGCAACAGTTGCCTTCACATCAGGTGACAACATTGGTGCTGCTCCACCGATCTCAACAGAGTTCGAAGAGCTTCCAACAATTGAAACTCTAAATGCCATGAAGCTAGATGCAGGTGCATTTGGTAACCATGAGCACGATAGAAATCTTGCACACGTTCAAAAGGTAATCGGAGCGTCAGATTTCCAGTGGGTAGTTTCAAACTACAACGAGGATTCACTTGCAGCCCTTAAATCAGGGACAAAGCAGGCAAAGACATACACAATCATTGAGCGCGGCGGCGTAAAGATTGGTGTCGTTGGTGCCAATACACCAGAGACAATCGAACAGGTTTTCCCAGGAAACCTTGATTACACCGATGCAGCAGGTGCCAAGAAGACAATCACAATTAATCCAGGTGTTTCAGGCATCAACGCAGCAATTGTTGATGCAAAGGCAGCTGGCGCAGAGATCGTGATTGCGCTAATTCACCAAGGATGGCAAGAGAACGCTGATGGTGTTGCAAAGGGTATTTTGAACACGATGGCAGCAGAAATTAAGGGTGCAGCAGCAATCTACGGTGGCCACAGCCACCAGACATTTGCAACTGTTATCCCAAGCAGCCCACGCGTTGCACCAGTTGTCCTAGGACAAACACGTAACGCGGGTGTTGAGTACACACGTACTCAGATCTGTATGAAGTTTGGAAAAGTAGTTGGACAGTCAATAGAGCACGTTCTAAAGGCTGCAGCACCAACCATAAATACAGGTGTTGTTTCAACCGTTACAACACAAGATGTTGCAGCGGCAGCGTTGGTCAAGAAGTACAAGGATCAATTGACTGTAAGACTTGATATCAAGATTGGTCAAGTATCTGGCGTATTCCCACGTGGTGGTACACCAGCAGTTGAGCGTTCAGGTGAAACTCCAATGGGTAACTACATTGCAGATTTGATGCGCGCTAAGTACAAGACTGACTTTGCAATTCAGAATGGTGGCGGTATTCGCGACACATTCCCTGCACGAACCTACATTCCTGCAAACACAGCACTTGTTCGCACAGGTACTGGCCCATTAGATGTGACACTCGGCGATGCACTAACTGTTTACCCATTCGGTAACCAGATCGCAACAACAGTTGTTACAGGTGAAAATCTCTGGAAGGCACTTGAAAATGGTGTCGGCGGAAACTTCCCAGGAGATGGACGCTTCCCACAGGTTTCAGGGTTCAAGTATTCATTTGATGCTTCAAAGCCAATTGGTTCTCGTATCGTCGAAGTTACAAAGCTTGACGGAACTGCAATTGCAAAGGATTCAAAGGAGTACACACTTACAACTCTTGACTTCCTAATCTATGGTGGCGATGGATACTCCAACGTATTCTCACCTTCAAAGGCAAAGGTTCAAGGTGCACTGCTAGATGTGTTTACAGATGCACTTAAGGCAGACATGGCTGCAAAGAAGGTAACGCAAGTTCCTGCAGCAGATGGCCGAATCAAGAAAGTTGGCTAATAGTTAAGTAAACACACAAAGGGCGTCCGTTGATTCGGGCGCCCTTTGTTGTGCCCTAAAAAGCGCTTGATTTATAAGGGTTTTAGGGCATTTGGGTGCTACATAAAAAGCGGGTACTATTGCGTTTCACAAATAAATAAGCGTGCGTAGCTCAACGGATAGAGCATCTGACTACGGATCAGAAGGTTAGGGGTTCGAATCCCTTCGCGCGCACAAGTTAAGCTCTCGGTGCCTTTCACACCGGGGGCTTTTCTTCTTTAATCACCCGTTTTTGGGTGATCTTTAGAGGTGATCATCACCCCTAATCGCACTTTTCTATGGCTCTCACCCCACCCCCCTTTTACGCTTAATGCCTCTCGGTAATGATCTCAATGAAGAGGTCAATGTAACCGCGTATGTGAAGGGCAAATAAATGAAAATAAAGAGAATTATTTCGATTGTTTTGATCGGCTTATTTGCCTCATTGTTCCAGGGATTGCCATTAGCTAATGCTGACAGTTTAAGTACTTCAACGAGCTGTACATCAACAAATAACGTGGTTACTGGTGTTCGATATTCAATTTCAGCTTCATATAGTGATGGTTGGACTGCGTCCAAATGGTATTACTCTTTTGATGGAAGCACTGATTCATATGTGGAGCTTGATGTCCCAAGCGGAAATACTATGAATTTCACTTTAACTAGTTGGTTTTCATCCTCATTTGGACCCTTCGTAAAGGGTGTTTCGAGCTCTAATGTCTCAAAAGTATTTAACAACTCCAGCACCAGTTGTAATGGAATTCCAATTCGAAGCTACAAACCAACTGTTTCTGGTAGCAATGCACCAACTGGCTCGGCAGGATCTGGCGCAACTTTAACTTCCGCTGTTACATTCGCTAGTCAAGGAGTGGCAGTCGCCAAAACGTATAAGTGGCAACGTTGTACAGATTCTGGCGCAACCAGTTGCTCGGACATTGCTGGCGCAACATCCGCCACATATGTAGCAGGAGCAAGCGATGCAGGAAACTATTTACGAACAGTTGTTACAGGAACAAGTACAGTTAATGGTGTCGCACAATCTACCGTTGGAACCTCTGCAGCAACTGCGCAGATTTCTGAATCAGCACCTGGCACTCCTGGCACACCGACCGTTGTTGCGGGGGATTCACAGGTTACCGTCACGGTTGTAGCGCCAGGCAGCGGCGGCACCCCTTCCTCATACACAGTAACCGCTTTAGACAATAATGGAACTGCACTGAATCCAGCTCAAACTTGTACCGTTTCAGGTGGATCAGGTTCATGCGTAATTAGTGGTTTAACCAATAACACAGCGTATAAATTCTCATCAACGGCCACAAATGGCGCTGGAACTTCAAGTGCATCAACTGCTTCAACGAGTGCTACACCTACAAGAACTGTCACCGGAGTTACATCTTCAACAGCAAATGGAAGTTACAAAGCTGGGTCAACTATCTCAATTCAAATTACTTTTTCTGGTCCAGCAACAGTAACGGGAACCCCTCAGATCACCCTTGAAACTGGAAGCACTGATCAAATAGTCAACTACGCATCAGGTACAGGAACTAACACTTTAACATTTACCTACACGGTACAAGCAGGTGATACATCTGCCGATCTAGATTATGTTGCAACAACTTCGCTCGCACTAAACAGTGGAACAATTAAAGATGCCGCTGGAAACAACATCGTACTCACGCTTCCCTCTCCTGCTGCTGCAAATTCTTTAGGGGCGAATAAAGCAATTGCGATTGATACAACCGCACCAACTCAAACCATTAGCAGCATCGATATTTCAGCTGATACTGGAAGCTCCGCAACAGACTTCCTAACTGCAACGGCTTCGCAAACAATTACGGGTACTTTGAGCGCCAACCTTGGGGCGAGCGAATCGCTGTGGGGTTCTGTTGATGCAGGAGTGACCTATACAAACATTTCTACTTTTGTGACAGGAACTGCAATTTCTTGGACAGGAGCAACTTTAAGCGGCACTAGTTCAATCAAAATTGAAGTCAGAGATGCAGCAGGTAATGTGGGCACAGTTGCTACACAAAACTATGAATTAGATACCACTGCTCCCACTCAAACTGTAGGTGCGATCGATATCTCGGCTGATACTGGTAGCTCTGCAACTGACTTCCTAACCGCAACCGCTTCGCAAACAATTACCGGCACCCTAAGCGCAAATCTTGGAACAGGTGAAAGTCTCTGGGGCTCAGTTGATGGCGGTGCAAACTACGTTGATGTCTCAAGCTCTGTGACAGGAACTGCAATTTCTTGGGCGAGCGCCACCCTGAGTGGAAGCAGCTCAATCAAATTTCAAGTCAGAGATAGTGCTGGGGCAAGTGGCACGGTTAGCACACAGTCCTATGTTCTTGATACAACGGCTCCAACACCGACTGTTGTAACTTCAAGTGTGACAACGGCAAGTGGTGTGACAGTCAGATCGAATGAAATCGGCACCGCGTACTTAGTGAAATCAACAGTTACTGTGAACAATCTTGCAAGCATCACGGGCGCAGCTAATGACAACTACAACGAAGTTACGATTTCCGCGGCTAATTCGGATTCGGCTATGTCAACTGCGGGTCTTGTAACTGGCGATTACAAACTCTATGTAATCGATGCCGCAGGCAACCTATCAATAGCATCAGCTAACACAGTAACTGTTGCTGTTGCGACAGCTCCGAGTGTCACATCAACTGCTGCTCCAACCGGTACTGCCTCTATCGGTAGCACCTTAACTAGCGCGCTTACATTCAGTGGTGTACCAACTCCAACACTTACGTATCAATGGAAGAGCTGTTCCTCTGCAACAGATACAGCAACAGCATGTTCGGATATTTCTGGAGCAACCAGCTCTAGTTTTATTGCTTCAGCAGTCGAGCTTGTCGGAAAATTTATTAGAGTTCTAGTATCAGCAATCAATGGAATAGCACCAGATGCTTCGGCACTCTCATCGCCAACGGCTGCTCTGGCACCTGTTGCTCCGGGAGTTCCAACATTAGGGACCCCTACCCTTGGTGATTTACAGATAAATGTGCCGTTTACCGCGCCAGCATCAAATGGTGGCTCAACAATTATCATGTACCAATTTTCAACAGATGGTGGTGCCAACTGGCTTGATCGAACAGATTCAGCAACTGTTACCTCGCCAATTGTCATTAAATTCTTAAGCACTAATGGGACAACGCCGATAGTGGCTGGTAATGCTTATCCGATTCAAATCCGTGCAGTAAATTCCGCTTCTAGTCCTACAGGACAGGGAACTGCATCTGTTTCAGTAACAGCGGGTACGGCACCTGGTGCGCCAACTGCAGTTTCAGCCACAGCTACTGGGACAACAACTGCAACCGTTAGCTTTACCGTACCAACAAATACAGGTGGAATTGCGATAACGAGATATACGGTGACATCGTCGCCAGGCGGAGTCACGGCATCGGGTAGTTCTTCCCCAATAACTGTTTCTGGTTTGAATGCATCCACACCGTACACATTTACAGTCACAGCAACAAACGACGCAGCCACTTCTTTGCCATCAGCTGCCTCAAACTCAATTACAACATCAGCACCGCCTGCTGCTCCATCGGCACCTGAACCAGCACCAGAACCTGTTTGCAACGCAGCATGTGTTGCCGCACAAAATGCGGCGGCGGCAAAAGTCGTCGCCGACAGGATTGCTGCTGAAGCCAAAGTAGTTTCCGATGCTGCAGCTAAAGTTGTTGCAGACAAGGTAGTCGTAGATAAGACAGCTGCAGAAGCTGCGGCAAAAACTGCAGTTGAAAAGGCAACAGCAGCAGTTCTTGCTAAAGCAGCAGCAGATGCAGCTGCGGTTCAAGCAGCAACTATTGCTAAAGCTGCGGCAGATGCACAAGCAGCGGCAGTTGATGCTGCGAATAAAGCAGCAGCAGCCCTAAAGAGTGCAACCACATCTGCTGCAACAAAAGCCGCAGCAACTGCAACAGCAGCAAAAGCAGCAACTACAGCGGCTAATGCAGTTAAAGCCGCAGCAACTGCTGCAAAAGTAGCGGCAGCGGCCAAAACATCTGCCACTAACGCTTCTAAGCAAGTAGATATTGCTATTGGTGTCTTAGGTTCAAAGACTGCAAGCGCAAGTAATGCAGCACAAGCAAATGTAATTGCAGCAGCAGCTAAGGCAGCAGCCAATGCTGCAGCTAAAGCAGCAACCGATCAAGCTGCAGCTGCGAAAGTAGCGTCAAATAATGCAAATAAGGAAGCTGCCACGACGGCTGCGAGCATTGTTACAGAGCAGAAGCAGGCAGCAGATGCTGCAGCTGAGGCAAAGGTTGCAAGTGACGTGGCGCTGAAGGCAACAGAAGAAAAGATTGCTGCTGCAAATGAAGCGCAGAAAGCAGCCGAAGCTGTTGTAAAAGCACTGGAAGAAAAGATTGCTTTGGCCGAAGCATCGGTTAAGGCAAAAGATGTTACTGAACGTGCTGCGATCGATAAAAAGATCGAAGAGGTAACAGCAAAGGTTGCTGAAGCACAGAAAGTCGCTGATGCTGCCAATGCAAAGGCTGCAACGACTGCAGCTGCTCAAGAAACTGCACAGGCTGCCGCAACCACTGCAGCCCAGAACGCGGCAACACAAGCAGCAGAGGCCATTGCAGTCAGAGCAGAGTCAATTGCAAAGAACGCTGTAGCAATTAAGGCTGCAGCAGATGCAAGTTTGGCCGCAAAAATAGCAACTGCTGCCGTTGCAGCAGCTGCGAAAGTTCCATCAAAGGTTGTTATCTCAGCAAAGCCAAGCACATCAACTAATAAAAACTCAGCAAAAGCAACAGTCACAGGTTTGAAACCAGGGCAAAAAGTCAAGGTCACCGTTAACGTAAAGGGAAACTAATGAAAAAGATACTTTTACTCGCGATTATCTTTCTTAATCTTTCTGTCTTGCCTGGTTTTGCTGCAGAGCAAAAAGTTGTGATTGATCGACTCACACAGTCAGAAGCCGAAGATCTTGATATTGAAATCCCAGATGAGGTACCACCTGGTTTTCACTCAATCACGATCGAGGTTTACGATGATAACGGCACCGTTAGTCAAAAAGAGATTGAATTTTGTAAGGATGAGGAGGGTGTAGTTCAGTGGGACAACAAGTGTCCTAATCTGAAGGAGGATGAGGAGCCAGCAGCTGCTGATCCAGAACCGGTGAAGGCAATCAAAGTGGGATTACAACCATATGATCCATTAAGTGACCCGGAGACCACAAAAGGGCTGCATTTGGCTGGTTTTGCTGCCCTTGCAGCGCTCACTTCAATCAAGCGTGATGAAAAGCAAAGCGATGAGGAGCAGGATCAAGAGTCATTGCAATCAGTTTCTTCTGGTGCACTCAAGCTATTAAAGAATGAACCAGGAAAGGGAGACCTTTCTAAAACTTGGGACAATCGCTTAACTGACAACACAGATTCTGCTTTTATTTCGCTAGCTGTTCGATTTAATCGATTCTCACCACTGTTAACTCGCACAATTCAGGATGGCAACACGGTCCGAGCAATGATTGGTTCATGGGCTGGATTATTGATGCCTATCGGATTAATCCTTGGAATCGTCGCAGTGATAAATACCGGGGGAGAATCACTACCCCCTGTTTGGACCATTGTT
>Ga0315905_10007104_pt1 | contig 11363 bp, 8 predicted proteins | sample LakEriMetagenome_5_FD_203522 | JGI IMG/M metagenome (GOLD analysis project Ga0315905, IMG submission 203522) | Freshwater fungal communities from buoy surface, Lake Erie, Ohio, United States - Buoy 4 MA121 | ecosystem: Environmental > Aquatic > Freshwater > Lake | place: USA: Lake Erie, Ohio...
TCACCTGCCCTGGTACTGCTCGACGAACCTTTCTCCGCCCTCGATGCGACATTGCGACAATCGGTTCGTGACCACGTGGTTGCGACATTGCGCCGCGAGGGGGAAACGGCCCTGTGGGTCACCCACGACCAACAAGAAGCCCTCTCCGTTGCCGATCAGGTTGCGGTGCTCATCGACGGCCAACTGATGCAGGTGGCCGACCCCGTCACCCTGTACCGCGAACCGGCAACGAAGCAGGTTGCCCAGTTCGTCGGTGACGCCGTCGTCCTTCGGGGCACCGTCGAGGCCGATGGTCGCCACGCCCTGTGCGACGCGGGCCGCGTCGAGTTGTCGCACCCGACCAGCCCGGGCGCAACCGACATCGTGATTCGACCCGAGCAGATCGAAATCGCAGCGAACTCGATCGACCCGAGCTCATCGTCGTGCGACGGCGTGGTTCGTGCGACGAGATTCTTCGGTCACGACGGAATCGTCGACGTTCAACTGGCCGGTGGTTCGATGGTCTCGGTGCGCGTGCATGCAACCCTGCTGCCCGCGGTCGGAGATTGCGTCGATGTGCGCGTCAACGGCACCGTTCTCGGCTTCGCCTGATCGCGTCAGCGGCGTTCGGCCGAACCTCCGAAGCCGAAGAGCTGGCTCCCGACCTTGCGCATCTGAATCTCTTCACTGCCCTCGGTGATGCGGTATCGGCGGTGGTGCCGATAGATGTGTTCGAAGGGCATGTGACGTGAGTAGCCGACGCCGCCGCAGGTCTGCATCGCACGGTCGGCAGCCTCGCACGCAAGACGATTCGCCCTGTAGTTGCACATTGCGACCAAGTGGGTGACTTCCATGTGGTGCTTGTTGTCGAGCGACCATGCGGTGTAACGCACGAGTTGTCGCAACATCGCCGCTTCGGTGTGCAGTTCGACCAACGGAAACTGAATTCCCTGGTTGGTCGACAACTTCTTGCCCCATGTCACGCGACTGTTCGCGTACTTCACCGCCTCGTTGATGCAGAACTGTGCCGCGCCGAGCGACGACGCGGCCTGACGAATTCGGTTCTCGTGCACGAAGTGTTGGGCGAGTTCCAGACCATGATCGACACGGCCGAACACCGCATCCGCGCCGACGCGGACATCTTTCATGCTGACCTCGGCGTGGTCGGTCGGCATGTTGAACGTCCACCAGAAGAACTCGACCTTGAAACCGGGCGAGTTCGTCGGCACGAGAAAAGCGGTGATGCCGACCGGGTCACCGGGCTTGCCGCTTGTGCGGGCGAAGATGATGTCGTGGGTGGCGTGGTGCAAACCACTGTTCCACCGCTTCATCCCGTTCAGTACCCACTCGTCGCCGTCTCGGTATGCGGTGGTTTCGAGATACGTCGCATCACTGCCGTGGTTCGGTTCGGTGAGACCGAATGCCAGGCGGCGTGTGCCGTCGAGGAATCCGGGCATCCACTGGGCCTTCTGGGCCTCGGTACCGAAGTCGCGCATCATGAGAACCGTCGGGAAGTTGCCCACGATGCTGGATTCGTTCTGCAGATCGTTGTGCAGACCAAGTCCCTTCGTGGCCAAGTGCTCGCGAATCACCGCCATCTGCAGATTGCTCGCGTTGCGGCCGCCATATTCAGTGGGCAAAGCGAGACGCAACCAGCCTGCGGCATCGGCGCGCCGGCGCATTTCGCGCAAGAGCGCTTCCCAGTCCTCGCGCGGCACACCACCGTTTTCGAAATCGGTTCGCGCCCATTCACGGCGGTGGTCGAAGAAGCGGATGTTGTCGTCCTGCTGTTCGAGAGGTTTGATCTCGCGTTCGATGAAGTCATCGAGGGCATCGAGGGTGGTCTGAATTTCCTTCGGAATCGCGAAGTCCATGGCCCGAGGGTACGCGACAGGTTTCACCGAGCCCGAACGCTTCCGCATCGGTTACCAAACGGTAGGTGAGGCAAAATGAACGGGTACGAAAGCAGAGGTCCCGTCAATGTCAGCCAGTCCAGTGTCCCGAGTCGGAGTCGTCGGTTGTGGGCTCATGGGATCCGGCATCGCGGAGGTCTGCGCGAAGGCGGGCCTCGACGTCATGGTCCGCGAGGCCAACCCTGCCGCCATGGAGGCGGGGCAAAAACGCCTCACGGCGTCGCTCGACAGGGCCCTTGGGGCAAACAAGATCACCGAGGACGAACGTGACTCGGCGCTCGCACGACTGAGCTTCACCACCGAACTGGCCGACTTTGCCGACCGTCAACTGGTGGTCGAGGCAATCATCGAAGACGAACGCCTGAAGACCGAAGTCTTCGCCCAACTCGACAAGTACGTCGACGACGACAACGCAATTCTCGCCACCAACACTTCGTCGATACCCGTCATGAAACTCGGCATGGCAACGAAGCGACCGTCGCAGGTGGTCGGCATCCACTTCTTCAACCCGGTACCCGTTCTCAAACTGGTCGAGCTGGTTCCGTCACTTCTCACCTCGGACGACACCATCACACGATCCGTCGAGTTCGCCGAGAGCAGGCTCAACAAGAAGGTCATTCGCTCGAACGACCGCGCCGGCTTCATCGTGAATGCCCTGCTCGTGCCCTACATCCTCTCGGCTGTGCGGATGATGGAGTCGGGTTACGCGTCAGCCGAAGACATCGACCTCGGCATGGTCGAGGGTTGCGCACACCCGATGGGTCCGCTGCGCCTCGCCGACCTGATCGGCCTCGACACCATCGTGGCCATCGCCGAGAGCCTCTACGCCGAGTTCAAGGAACCGCTGTACGCCGCGCCGCCCTTGCTGTCACGCATGGTGGATGCCGGTCTGCTCGGCAGAAAAGCCGGACGCGGCTTCTACGACTACATGAAGAAATAGGGAAAGGACACCGAGATGGCCGAACAACAGTTCTCGCTCGATGACGAGCAAATCGAATTCCGCGATGTCGTCCGCAAGTTCGCCGAGGAAAAAATCGCGCCCTTGGCGGCGGAAACCGATCGGACGAGTGAGTTTTCCTGGGACGCCTTCAAGGCGCTGCAGCAGATGGAACTCACTGCACTCTCCTACCCCGCGGAATACGGCGGCAGCGGCGCTTCCCTCGTCACCCAGGCCGTCGTGGCCGAGGAACTCGCCCGCGTGTGTGCGAGCACCAGCTTGATGTTCCTCATCTCGAAGCTCGGCATGCTGCCCGTCATCAACTTCGGTAGCCACGAACTCAAGTCGAAGTACCTGCCGCGCATCTGCAGTGGTGAGTCACAGTGCAGTTACGGCCTCTCCGAAGCCGACGCGGGAAGCGACGTCGCGTCCATGACGACTCGCGCCGTACGCGATGGCGACGACTGGGTCATCAACGGCTCGAAAATCTGGATCACCAACGCCAGCATCAGCGACCTCTACACGGTGTTCGCCCGCACCAGCGACGACCGACACAAGGGAATCACCGCCTTCCTCGTCGAGGCCGATTGGGGCGTTCACGTCGACAAGCTCGAGCACAAGCTCGGCATCAAGGGTTCCCCGACCGGCGTCATCCGCTTCGACGACCTTCGCGTACCCGACGCGAACCGCATCGGCGAGGTTGGCCAGGGATTCGCCATCGGCATGCACACGCTCGACCGCAGCCGCCCCACCATCGGCGCACAGGCCGTCGGAATCGCCCAGGGCGCGATCGACCAAGCGGTCGCCTACATGAAGGAACGCAAGACCTTCGGCGCAACTCTGTCGACCCGTCAGGGGCTGCAATGGATGGTGGCCGAGGCACAGATGAAGGTCGAGGCCGCGCGAACCATGGTCTACCGCGCATGCGCCGCCGTCGATGCCGACGACCCGCACGGCGACCTGTCGAGCCTCGGTGCGATGGCGAAATGGTTCGCCTCCGACGTCGCGATGGAAGTGACCACCGACTGCGTCCAGTTGTTCGGCGGCTACGGCTACACGAACGACTTCCCCGTCGAGCGAATGATGCGCGACGCAAAGATCACCCAGATCTACGAGGGCACCAACCAGATCCAGCGCATGGTCGTTGCGAAAAAGGTCTTCGGCTGAACGACGCACGACGCTCGTCCGCCGACGCGACCACGAGATTTGTCGTCGCCGATGGCGCGGGCGCACCCTGGGACCTCCTTCACGACGAGATCGACCTGGTGCGCCAGCGCGGCGGGTCGTGCGAAGTCTTCGTTGGGTGGTGCCTCGGCGAAGGTTTGAAGTGGCTCGAGGCCTCACCCGACGTCAAGGTGCGCTCGTTCATGGGAGGTAACGGGGCAAGACACCTGTCGGGTTCCGAGTTCTTCAACTACGTGCCCGTCCGTTACTCGCATCTGCCACGTGCTCTCGCCAGCTGGCTGTCGCCCTACACACTGCTTCTCTCGGTGCGGCAGATCGGCGCAACGTGGCATCTGGGAACCGAGGCGGGCTGGATCCCCGCAGCGATCGAACATGCCGAACGAATCATCGTTCGACCCAATTCGGCAATGCCGGCAACGACGGCGATACCCGAGTTACGGCGCGATTCCCGTTTCAGCCTGCACGACGGCCACTCTGCACCACCCGAAGTGCTCGATCCTCCCGTCATCGATGATGTGTCCCGGCAGATCGCCGAGAGAATCGTGGGCCTGTTGCCCGAAGGTGCTGCAATCCAGTTCGGCCCGGGGCCAATCGGGGCCGCATGCGTCGCCATGCTGAAGTCACCGACACGTATCAGGTCGGGCATCGTGAGCGACGTGGTCAGTGCTGCCGTTCGACGCGGAACGGTCGTGGGAACACCGGTCGGCGCATATGCGGTCGGAACCCATGCCTTGTACGACGACCTCGCCGGCCGCGGTTGGGTCGATCGCGTCGAACGAACACATGACCACCGGTCGCTGTCGAACGACGACTTCTTCGCCCTCAACACGGCTCTCGAGATCGACCTTTCGGGACAGGTCAATGTGGAGAACATCAGGGGCACGACCGTCGCCGGGCTCGGTGGACACGCCGACTTCGCGTTCGCTGCTGCATCGAGCCTTCGTGGCGTCAGCATCGTTGCGCTTCCCAGTCGGAGAGGTTCGACCTCCACGCTGGTCGAAAGGCTGACCGAAAACGTGACAACTCAGCGATCCGACATTGACGTCGTCGTCAACGAAAATGGCGTGGCCGATCTTCGGGGTTTGAGCGACCGCGAAAGATCACGGGCTCTCGCCGCGCTCTGGAAGAACTGAAACCTCAGGACCGGCGAAGGACGACCGGCAACGACTTGAGGCCCCGCGACAGCATCGTCGGATTCCAACACAGGTCGGCACGGTTGGTGGCCATCGAGATCGAAGAGAACTCCCGGAGAACAGCCGACAGCGCAAGGTCGGCTTCGAGCCGCGCGAGTGGTGCGCCGAGGCAGTAGTGGAGGCCGAAACCGAAACCGATGTGTCCGGTGGGATTGCGGCGAAGATCGAGCACATCCGGATTGGTGAAGACCAACGGATCCCGATTGGCTGATGGATTGACGAGGAACACCCGCTCGCCGGCCTTCATCGGAACGCCGCCAAACTCGTGATCCTCCTTCACGAGACGGACCATCGAACGGGCGGGGCCATCGAAGCGCGTGATTTCCTCGATCGCCATCGGCATGATCTCCGGATTCCGACGCAGGTCCTCCAGTTGCTCGGGGAAGGTCAGAAGGGCGAGGAGTCCGTTCGTGATCAAGTTGGTGGTTGTCTCGTGACCACCGAAGAGCAAGAGCGTGCAGGTAGAGATCAGTTCGTCCCGAGACAAGGAGTCACCGTCTTCCTGTTCGAGCAGAAGGCTGATGAGATTGTCCTCGGGCGCAGCCTCGAACTTCTCGATCATGCCGAGGAGATAGTCGCGCAGGTCGAGCATTCCGCGCGCGGCCTGGTGGAATCGATCGGGATTGTCGTAAGCCCCGAAGACCAGGGAGGTCATCTGATCGGACCATTCCTTGAAGAGAATGCGATCCTGAGGCGGAACACCGAGCATCTTCGCAATGACGATTGCCGGAAGTGGCGCAGCGAACTCGGCGATGAAGTCAACCGGGGAATTCTCGGGTAGCTGAGAAATCAACGACCCGACAACCTCTTGGATGTCGGCGGTTTGGGCTCGCACCACCGAGGGCGCAAAGATCCGCGAGACGAGACGACGCAGGCGCGTGTGGTTCGGGGGGTCGAGAAACACCATCCAGTCCGCAAGGATGCGGAACGTCTCGTCGACTGCGGGAGAGTTTGTTTGTTTGAGGACGGACTCGCGGAATGGTTCCATACGATCAGCCGTCAGGCTTCCGTTGCGCATCGCTGCAGTCACCAATTCATGGGTGGTCACGACCCAAGCCTTGTGGCGCGTGTTCCAGTGAATCGGCGCGACATCGCGCAAACTGCCGAAGAATTCGTACGGGTCGCGCACCGCGTCGTCGCACACGAGATTGTGGTTGAAGGGCGTGGCCGACAGTGAAGTGCTCGTGATGACGTTGTTCTCGCTCATTTTCTCTCTTCCTATCGCGCCATTCCGAGTTTTCTTCTTTTCACGTCAGTGTCATTCCACCATCGACGGTGATGATCTGTCCTGTGACGAACGACGCATCGCGCCCCGCGAGAAACCCGACGACCGAGGCAATTTCGGCCGGGTCCGCAAATCGACGCATTGGGATCTTCTTCATCACACTTGCAGTGAGTTCTTCTTTCGTTGTTCTTGCGTAGTGAGCGGCCCTCTCGAGAGTGCCGTCGATCATGTCGGTTGTCGTACTTCCCGGCGCAATGCAATTGACACGAATCCGATACCTGGCCAGTTCGACCGCCTGCTGAACGGTCATTGCTTCGACCGCCGCTTTCGATGCGCAGTACGCGCCGTAGCGGGCCAATGGACGTTGCGCCGCGGTCGACGAGAAGTTGATGATGGACTTGTTGCCACTTTGCGACTGTTCGAAGACGGGTACAAGATTCCGACAAAGCGCATACGCCGTATCGACGTTCACGCTGAAGGTCTCACGCCACAACGCGGTCGGGGTTTCGTGAACCGGATGCGCATTCGCCTCGCCCGGCGTTCCCGCGTTGTTGACGACGGTTGCAAGGTCACCGACCTCTTCCGCGGTGTCGGCGATCTTTCCCACGACGAAGGGATCACCAAGATCACCGGTGACGGCGACTGCGCCACCACCACCGAGGACGATTTCCTCGACGACGGATCGCGCTCCTTGCCAACCCGCTTCACGCTCACGCTCGGTGAGCGACTCGACGGATCCGCTTCGCGCATGAACCACGACGAAGAACCCGTCACTCGCCAGCCGTAACGCAACTGCACGACCGATGCCGCGCATGCGCCCCGCTCCGGTGATGACTGCTACCTCGCGCAAGTGGCCCACGTCCTCTCTCTCGAGATTGTCAGGACTGACTCCGGATCAGGATCGTGAGCGGTGGGGGTCGGTCGAACCGACCCCCACCGTCACCACCACCCGGGGATCAGGGAAGCTGGTAGAACTTGCGCGCCGTGGCCTCCGATGCACCCTCTGCGGGCACATTGTCAGCAGTGACGAGCACCGACGTCGCGAGGATCTGCTTGCCGGGCTCGCCCGGACCTGCGTTGCCCGCGATCATGTCGGCAGCAATCTGACATGCAGCCTCGCCACCGAACTCGTGACCATCGGCCACGGTTGCGACGAACGGACCACCCGCACGGATCGCGTCGTATTCCTCGGGGTCACCGTTCATCGAGACGACGACGGCCGAGCTACCCGCAGCGGTCACGGCTGCTGCGGCACCGACGCCGAGCGAACCGAAGCCACCGACGACAGCCTTCGCATCGGGGTTCGCCTGCAGGGCTGCCTCGACGGACTTCTGTGCCGACTCAGCCGAGAAGCCGAGAGCTTCACCGACGACGATGAGTTCCATTCCGGCGGCATCGAGGACTTCCTTCAGACCCTTCTCACGGCTCTGAAGCGCAGGGTTGTTCGCGTTGACGAGGATGACCTGGCCTGAACCGAGCGTCTCGACGAGGTAGCGACCGATGATCCTGCCGTCTTCTTCCTGGTTGGCGTCAAGAGCAATCACGCCCTCGGGATTGCCGGCGCCCCAGATGACCACGGGGGTCTTCGCGTCGGTGAATGCCTTGATGAGCGACTCCTGGCCGGTCATGTCGATACCGATGTTGAACACGGCGTCGACCTTCGCGCTGGCCCAACCCTCGAGGAGTGCGGGCAGCTTGGTGGGGTCACCACCGACGTCCTGATAGTCGACCGTTCCACCGTTCGCCTCGATACAAGCCTGCAGCGGCTTCGACCAGCGCTCGGCACCGGGAACCGGGGCGAGGTTGGCGATACCGACGGTCTTGCCCGACCAGGTCGTGACGTCGCCGGCGATCGCAACTTCGATGCCGCCTTCGGGGATCTCACCCTTGGACGGATCGGTTGCCGCCGCAGCGGTGGTGTCGGCGGTTGCAGTCGTGTCCGCGGTTGCGGTCGTATCTGCGGTTGCCGTTGTGTCGGCCGTTGCCGTGGTGTCCTCGGAACTGCCACCGTCGTCGTCCCCACAGGCTGAGAGCAGCGTCATGGCGACGAGCGGAAGCACCACGAGTGCCTTCTTTGTCTTTCTCATTTTTCCTCCTTGGGTCATCCGAATCCGACTCCCCCTGTTGTTGTGGTTGTTGGCGCCGAACCACCGGTTTGGTTTCATAGACAACACCCGGCGCCTGGATGGTGTCTACGTTCTCTTGGCCGCCCTGCGGGCCAAACCCGCAAAGGTGAGGGCGGCGATCAAGATCACGCCGTTGGCGATCGTTTGGGCATACCCGGGTACGCCGAGAATGATGAGTCCCGAGAACGTGACGGTCATCAAGAGCACACCGATCGCGGTACCGAGAACGTGGAACTCGCCTTCGCGGAGCGTGACTGCGCCGAGGAAACATGCCGTGTAGGCCTGCAACAGGTACGAACCTTGGTTGCCGACGAGCGTGACGGCCGAACCCGTGCGACCCGCGGCAAGCACGACACCGGCGATTGCCGCGATCACCGCGCACATCATGAATGCAGCCAAGCGGTACTTCTTCACGTCGATACCGGCCAGACGTGACGCTTCGGGGTTTCCACCGACTGCGTCCATTCGACGACCCGCTTCCGTTTGACGCAGGAAGAAGGAGATCGCGAGAAGGATGGCGGCGGCGGTGAGCGCGATGATCGGAAGGCTGAGACCGCCGAGATTCAGATTGAACGTTCGGCCGCCGAGTGAGATGTCCCACCCCCAACTCTCCGGTGCCCTCCAACCGAAGAGCGTGCCTTGCGCGGTGTCGGTGACGTTCTTGGGAAGCGCGACCGAACGACCGTCGGTCAGACGAATGAGGTAACCCTCGATGATTCCGGCCAGACCAAGCGTGCCGATGAAGGCGCTGACCCCGAAGTACGAGACGACGATTCCGTTGATGACGCCCGCCAACAGGCCGAAGAAGGCTGCCGCAATCAGCGCGAAGAGGAAAGAGTCCTGCCACCCGGCAGGCACGATTGCACCACCGCCGATGTCGGTGAAGGGGATCGTCGGCCACGTGACCACGTACTGACCACTGAGAAAGAGAGCAAAGACACCGCCGCCGAGGGTCAGGGCCGCGGCGATGGACAAGTCGAACTCGCCGAGGATCAGGGCGATCGTCAGACCACTCGCAAGAATTGCGAGCACGGCCGACTGCCTCAGGAGCAGCGTGATGTTGCTGCCGGAGAGGAACCGCTGCTCGCCGAGGCGAATCTCACACAGAATTGTGAACACAACGATCAAGACGAGCAGGAACACGATCGTCCCGTAGCGGGCAGCGAACACCATCCCACTGCCTCTGGGAGATGTTCCCCCGTCTCCCTCTCCGCTCCCCCTTCGGTCGGGCAAAATCCCGCCGACGGCAGAACGGATCTTCGCAACCGCTGAACCCATTACTCCCCCTCCGAGCAACTCAAGTATTCCCCAAGATCAGGGGGGTAGTCAACCCACCGTTGGGTTAACTATGGTTGCGTTGGTTAGCCAAGGGGGTAGGGAGTGGCCGACACAGACGATTTCGTCGTCGAGATTTCAGGATTGTCGAAACGCTTTCCGGGAGTTCAGGCACTGAGCGATGCATGGCTTCGCGTGCGGCCGGGCGAGGTGCACGGGCTCGTTGGCGAGAACGGCGCCGGGAAGTCGACCCTGATCAAGATCCTCGCTGGCGCCCAGCGACGCGACACGGGATCGATATTGGTTGGTGGCGAGCCGGTCGAACTTGCGAGCGAACGCGATGCAAGTCGTCTGGAGTTGCACTTCATCCACCAGGACGCTGCTCTCGTCGAGCGCCTCAGTGTCGCCGAGAACCTCTTTCTCGGAAAGACACTTCCCCGCAAGGGTCTTCGGGTCGACTGGTCGCATCTCGTTCAGGAATCGCGTCGGATTCTCGATGGTTTCGTCGACGTCGACCCGAGCGCTCCCGTGAAGTCGCTCACCGTCGCCGAGCGATGGATGGTCTCGATCGCCCGAGCATGCGCGGGCCAACCCCGACTCGTCGTGATGGACGAACCAACGGTCGCGCTCGCGGACAGCGAGGTCGTGAAGGTGTTCGCTGCTGCTCGCCGACTGAAGGAGCGAGGTGTGGCCGTTCTCTTCGTGTCCCACCGACTCGGTGAAGTTCTCGAGATCACCGATCGCGTCACGGTGATGAAGGACGGCGAAACGGTCGGTGAGATCGATCGCAGCGATCTCACCCGAGACCGCCTGATCGAAGCGATCACAGGCAAATCCGTCGACAATGTCAAGGTCACGACACGCACCGCGAGCACCGAGGCTGCGCCGGTTCTCACCGTCAAGGGTCTGGAAGGCGGACCTTTGAAGGACGTCTCGTTCGACGTTCGACCCGGCGAAATTCTCGGCCTGGGCGGACTCGTTGGTTCCGGCCGCACATCCATCCTTCTGAACATCTTCGGACAGTTGAAGCCCACTGCCGGAACGATCACCCTCGGCGGCCGACAGGTCTCGTTCCGCTCGCCGGCCGACGCAATCAGAAACGGTCTCGCTCTCATACCCGAAGATCGCCGTACGACCGGGATCTATCCGATGCGCACGATCCGCGAGAACACGGTGCTCGCTCATCTCCGACAGTTCCGACGCCATCCACGACTCCCCTTGCCGCATCGCGGACAGGAAGTCGACGAGACGGCCCGCCAGATCGAAAGACTCCGCGTCGTCACGACCGGCCACGACCAACGCATCGGCCAACTCTCCGGCGGGAATCAACAAAAGGTTCTTCTTGCACGATGGCTCGTAGGACGCGACACGAAGGTTCTGCTTCTCGACGAACCGACGAAAGGAGTCGATGTCGGTGCTCGTGGTGAAATTCTTCGTCAGGTGGCTGACCTCGCCGCCGAAGGGGTCGCGGTGATCATCGCGTCATCGGACCTCGATGAAGTTGCGCAGGTTGCGCACCGTGTCGTCGTT
>Ga0315905_10007105_pt1 | contig 11360 bp, 10 predicted proteins | sample LakEriMetagenome_5_FD_203522 | JGI IMG/M metagenome (GOLD analysis project Ga0315905, IMG submission 203522) | Freshwater fungal communities from buoy surface, Lake Erie, Ohio, United States - Buoy 4 MA121 | ecosystem: Environmental > Aquatic > Freshwater > Lake | place: USA: Lake Erie, Ohio...
ACTACAATCTATCAAAGTATCAACGCCCAAATGGGGTCGGCGACCATTTACGGGAGTTTTTGGGAGTTTTTTTTGAAAAAACAGTATTTTTGGTGAGATACTGTTAGAGAGAGAGTGTTGATTATTGGTACTGAATTTAGTATCTTCTACACCTCCGTGTATCCGTCAGCCGGGGCTGCGTATCCGTGTGCTTGGTGTTTGTGATCTCGTGTAAGTATGCACTCAGGCGTTTATAGGTTTCTTAGCCTTTGAACTCCTGGTTAATAATGCCTCCTCTGACACTTTGGCTATCTCACTTCGCGTTGTGTCCTCCCTACCTGCCGCAGGCGACCCCTCGACTCGCGCTGGCTTCTCCGCCGCTCCACCTTTAGCCCCCCCTCCGTTCCATGGGTCCTCCTCCTCCACCCTTCCTCCTCACCTAGACCTCCACTATGTACATCTACAATGACAACTTAATTACAGACAGTTGAATAAACAAAAAACAGCCCCCCAGAGAACATCTCCAGGATAGCCTGGGATTCAACCTAGTTTTCCTCCCCCCTTCTTTACACCCCTTTGGTCCTTCAACTTAGGTCCGCATGCACTATTTGCTCCTTCTTCACACGTACATGTCCCACTTGACATGTTCCCGACCTTTGCCGTGAATCCCTTTCCCCTTTTGACCTCGCACTCCTCCCTCTGTGCGAAGTAGGACCGTAGCACCTTCTGGTAATGCCGTCGGGGTCCTCCGGGACGATCTCTAGGCCAACCGCACGATGCAGATTGGTCCCGAAGGACACTATGTTGCAGCTCGCGTCAAGAGCCTCTGTGTTGGGGTGCAGAGTGATGGTGGTGAAGGGTAGTGCGGAGCGAACGCGTGGACCAGAGCGTGTTAGATACACATCTCCATCTCCTCAACCTAGGTATTAACAATGATGATGAGTAGTGGTTTTTATTCACAAAATGGCAGATGACCTGACCCTAAGAGCTCAAGACAAAAGGGGGCCGCTGGCTATTTCCCCAACTATCCAAACAGCACAACTCGCACCATGCTCATAATGTGAACACACAACAGTTGATCCAGATTACGTCCCCATTAGCACCAGCTCTTTTTAACTGTTCCATGCACTCCCTCGAAATTTCTAGTTGACTAGAAATTTCGAATTTAAGGCTAATTCACTTATCTTGTCTGACCCTTAATTTCTAGGCACTATCAGTAGCTCATTCGTTTTATTAAACAAAGTTGAGACGGACTAAGTGACTAAGGTACAAACATATTGTACTGGTGAACGAATCATCAACCATGTCCGGTAACATAGTTACAAAAACACTACACATCATAACCACTGCATGCAGCGTACACATTCCTTAAAACTCACCCACTCATCCATCCGAGTCCTGCCCTGCCTGCATTGTAGGAGTGAGAAGGGGAAACCCTGATTGAGAACTCCACTGTTTCGATAACCTGGTTACACCTCAGTCACACGTCCTCGGGCCGAAACACGAGTGACAGCAGAGACCCCTTGACTCGAAAGAGTCTGGGATAGGATCGATCAGGAGAAACCTTGGCCAGGACCTCCGACGTGGGCGGCGTTCATCTTCCTGGATCTCCCTCTGGTCCTTGCGGATGATCACGTTACCGTGAACTAAACTCTATCAAAGTATCCAAGTGTTTCAGGCGAGACTGGTGGGTAACCTAGTTTTTGAGGCCAGCAGCCGTCCTGGGCGGGTGATTAATCGAAGCGTCACGGAGGGCGTCGTCGAGGATGAGCGTCCAGCGGGCATCACCCTCGTTGTCTTGCCAGATCCAGACGGTGAGCTTGTCTAAATACTGAAGACAAACTGTTTTCTGGTTCCGCCCGAAGTTTTTCTCATCGAGCTCTGGAAGTACGTTTTTGGACTGATTTGGAGCCATATTTGCCGATGTTCAGTACCGGGACTTGGGGACCGGTAGTAAAGGACGCGGCCAAAAGTTCCGACTTGCTGGGGTCCGTGGGGTTTTCCGCACGTACTGGGCCGTTAGTCTTGCCTAGCTACCACGGTACCCACTCGGCAGGCTAATAACCTGACGGAGTACCGGGTTAAACGGTAATCGAAGCTTGAGCGCCGGTAGGGGGAGATCCGAGTGGGGTACCCGTGAGGGTCAAAGTGGTAGTAAGGTTGACTTTATTGATAACGTGTTGGTAACGAGCTATCAAAACCGATAAAAGCTTGGAAAACCTTGATGACTTTTATGGACTAAACTGGAAGTGACTCGTAACAAAAGTTACTTAGATGTATAAAGCATTCTTACGAGATGGTCATGCCATTTTTGTTTTGAGATCCTAATCTCTTTCTAGCGATACGTGATATATGATCTGGAGGGCAGCAATAATGTGGACCCTCTGGTCAACGGATTCCGTCAAATGCTTTCTTTAGGTCTTCTGAAGTTCTTTACATGTCTTTTCCTTGAGCTTTACATGTGTCAAAGAGCTTTACATGTGTCTCGGCTTTGCGCCGAATCCTTCTTGTAAAGCAGTGTACCTATCTAGAACCATCTTCATATCGTTCTGGTACATCTGTATGAGCATAATGATTTCAATTAAATCCTTCACGATAGGTAATTTCGTGGAAATCACCATTAAACCGTTTAATCGCTCATAGCCTTATGGCGCTTGGTTTCATCAGTAAGGAACTCGGCTCGGTGGTTAAGATAAAACACTCAACACACACATACTTTGAAAATGTCAATTTTTCAAATTTACTTTATATTTTCAGAAACAATCTTTAGTAATCACTGGCATTGCTGCTCAGGAACTGTAACGAGGTGACATGGACCGTGACGGAGAGAGAGAGAGAGAGAGAGAGAGGAGGAGTAGCACATGTCCTCCACTATCCCCCTCCCCCCACACGAACAGCTTTGTAATAGGTACTGCAGTAATAAATACACACACAGAGAGTGAGGGCTGCTCCCCTGTCTCCGGTGGTAGGACAATCCGACTGTGCCCCACTTCGACCTCCGGTAGACACTGGTGCCGGGGATCGAGGCGGAGCCCTCCGCCAAGTTTGCAGTGGTGTCGGAGACTGTCGGCTTTCGAAAGAGTGTTGAATCGGTGGTCCTCAGGTAGGTGGGAATCGAATTTGAGGACGCAAACAAAATGTCCGCGGCCCCAAATTTCGCACATTTCCGTCAAAAGTCACTCGGGGATTGCACCCGACCCCTCCTTCCAACCCAGGGTTGGCTCACTGGTCTCACCAAGAATGGACACGTACCCAAAGGGACTTGTGCACACCCAACACCCCGCCGTGTTAGAGAGGGAGAGCTTTATTAGGAACTACAGTCCATAACGGTGGAGGTCACAGGCCTCGTGCATGATGGTACAAAGCATTTTTCAGTAACAGTACATAGAAACCACGATTTTTGACCCAGCCAGCGTGTTTCTAAGCACACATAGAGGAGCCAGCAACCCAGCCAGCCAGCATTTTTTCTAAAAACAATCATGAAACTGTCACCCCAGCCAGCGAGTTTCTTCTACCCCCCTAGAAACCTTCATATCAAGAAACTGCCCCCAAAAATTTTCTTGCGAAAAATTGGCAACAAGTAAAAATGATTTTGGCTTGCACATCGAATTGTGCTTGCGAAAAAAAAAATGCTTGCAAATTTTTAGCTAGCGAGTTTCTAGGTACTAAACCCAGTTTCTATAAAGAAACTGTCGCAAATGCCTGCCAAGAAACTGCCCCAAATGCCTGCCAGCGGGTTTCTAAACCACACTGGAAGAATCTGGCCAAATCCAGTCTGCAGTTTCTATCTGCCAGCTTCCATGTCCCGGAATGTTACTGTATCGGGCTATTGCAATTATTGCGCGGACACGTAGTTGTGCCAAAGAGAGACCAGGCTCCACTGGGGGTGCCCGCGGTGGAAGGCCCCAGTCCACAGGTGGTTGCCAAATGTGTCCGAGAGCCGCCCCCAGCCGTGCATAGCGCCTTTGGACCATGTGCCATTGTATGCCACAAGGCCGTTGCGCCAGTACAGGACCCCCGGGCCCTCGAAGCGTAGCAACGAAAACTTCCCCCAATAGAGCAGCGATGCGGAGCCGGGGTATCGCATGATGTCGGCGTACACAGAACACGGCACCTCGGCGCCCTTGCGCGTGCATTCGACGAAGCGATGGAGCTGCTGCACCAGACGCGTACGCACCCGGTTGGTGTGCAGTTCCGAAAATCCGCGGCCTGCGTCCCAAGCTGCCAGCTTGCCGCTGCCTATTGCCAGAGGCACCTCAGTCACCACCTTGGCTCTCCGCGCGACGCGCAGCAGGCGCATGAGGTCAAGGTGGACACGCTTGTTTGCCGAGCTCTGGTACACGTCAATGGGCAGCGCCTCACGCAGCGTTTTCAGGCGGTGGAAGATGGAGTCGTGCCCTGGGGTTATGTCGTCGTCGAACTGCTTGCTCTGCATCAACTGCTGGATGTCGAGCGTTGTTGCCAGCCCAACAGGCAGGCGCAGCAGGCCGGGCTCATTGAGCGCGTCGAACCCGTCAACGCGGGGGCTCGAGGCGGCGCCGCGCGAGAGCGTGAGCGGATGCCGCGGGTTGCCAGTCACGGTTGTGTGGAGGCGCGTCGAAGGGTTCGACATGGTCGAGTGCTTGGCGCGCACCTGCGGGGCGCTGCGCTCCATTTTCAGCCAGTGCACAACGTCGTTGCTCGAGGTGTCGAGCGCATGGATGTCAGCCGAGACCTTGGTTGCGTGCAGGAAGTGCGACTTGGCGTGCATGTAGAACGTGGTCAGCAGGACGCTGCAGACCACCATGGCCACAAGCAGCCACACGCCAAGCCGGCCGGCCCAGCCATCAGTCCCCACCACATTTTTCAGGCGCTGTAGGGGGATGCTGTCGTAATCGCCGTCCTGCAGCGTCGTGACACGGAACACGCGCTGCTTCGAAGCGGGCGAAGCAGGCGCGCTCGGCGGCCCGTCGAGCGAGCGGCCGGCGGGCGGCGTATCGGGACCGCCGTCATCATCGCTGTGGAACTCGTCCCGGCGCTGGCGTGCGTGCGCGAGCTCCGCGCAGTAGCGCTGCGGCCTGCACACTCACGGGCGCAGACACCACACGCAAGCATGCATGCATGCAGACGCGCACACAATATGCACGCGCGACATGCACGCACGCACATGCACCCACACACATGCACGCACGCACATACACGTACATGCGTGTACAACCCACATCAGGTACGTCAATCAGTATGGAAGGAACATTCAAATGTCATTTGACATGAAATGTTCCCCAGAAGTTATTGTGACAGAAAAGGTAAGGATGTGAAAGAGAGAGAGCACGCGCGGGAGGTAGAGATACATGATGGCTGCATGTTGTCTGTGATGGAATCATTCCGGCACGGCATGAAATGAGGGCTCCGGAGGGAAGGGTCGTCCCAGTCGCCGGCAGAAGGTGCGAGCCGCGAACGCTGGGAGCAGGGGGCGGGGGGACGGCACCTGGAAGCAACACGCTCATCAAACGTGAGCAGGAGCCCACGGTCGTTCGTGGCCATCGGCACCGTAGAAGCTTACTATATCGAATCTGCACGTTCAGTGAAGTTGTCATGGACCGAGGGTAATGCACGAACTTATTGAGCCGGCCGACGGTTAAAGGTCCAGTCCAGGCCCGGGGGCAATGCATTGCGACCGCGCACGTGGCACCGCGCTGTGTGCGGGTGCAGCACCGCGGGCAGGCGGGTGAGCCGGTACGCACGACATGGACGCGAATGCAGCTGAGGACGCGGAGGCGTACGCGGAGGGCACGGCGCCCAGGAAGCATCAGCATTCGTCTGAGGTGGTGTCGGATCCAGACCAGGTGATTGCAGGCGAGCTGGCCGATGACGAGTCGAACAAGCGCACGGGACCAAAGAGCAAGCGCAAGCACCAGCTCGGCATGCGGCGGGCGGCGGGCGGCGGGCACGCAGACAAGGGAGCCTCGCCTGGGAATCAGGACATGCTCCTGTGTCCAAACACGGACGGCGATGGAGCTGCCACCCGCATCCAGAGCGTGTATCGCGGCCATCAGGGGCGCAACATGTATTTTTTCTTGCTGGGCAACGAGGTCTTTGCGAGCGAGGCCCAGCGACACGACAACGCCTCCGCTGCCCTGGTGATTCAATGCGCCTTCCGCTGCTTCCAGGCTCGCAATCAATACTACGATCTCCTGGGCACGGGCGACGGCTGCACTCGTGCTCCGTCATACGAGAGTTCGGTGGTGCCCGACGCCATCTTCGAAAAGTACCTCCGCGTGATGGAAGGCAACGTCTTTTGCGTGGAGCAGGCCCTTCGCGAGGCAACGGGCAAGGCCAAGGCTGACGGGAGGGCTACAGGGGGGGCGGGTGACGACCGCAGGCTTGAGGTGCTGCTCGAGGAAAACTCTCAGCTGCATGCCAAGCTGGCGGAGGCCAATGACTTTCTGAAGAGCATGTCCAGCATGTCGCCGCTGGAGACCAAGACGCTCAAGATTCAGCTTGAGATGAAGGACGAGGAGATCGAAGAAATGCAAGAGGAGCTGAAGGATAAGCTTGAGGAGCTCGCCAGAGTCAAGGAAGAATTGCAGCGCTTCCAGTCGAGCCGGACACAGGCAGAGGAATTTGGACAGGGGCTGAACGCTCCACTTGGCGCGGCACAGGAAACGTGCGAAGGGCTTGAGGAAACTCTGGGAACCTTAATTGGCGCTGTGTCAGCAGCGTTGAATTCACGTCATCAAACCCACATGGAAGTTGGGAATCTACATGCCCTTGCCAATTCTCTGCAAGAAATGAACGACACTTTGATGTACGAGAATCAGCATCTGCGCACTAAAGCAGCAGGGCTAGGCAAGGACCAGGAAGACAAGCTGGCTGCATCAGAAGCTGAGGTGCAGGAATTGACAGCCACCTTGGCGAGTCTCAAAGCAGGCAAGGATGCCCTCGTCGAACAACTGCATGACACTAATGGGGAGCTCACTGCACGCTGTCACGAAGTGGACAGACTGCAGGAGGAGTTGAATGAATCGCAGCACAATCTGCTAGCCACACAAAAGTGCGCCGACGAGCTTCGGGCACGGTCAGATGCGTGCAATGACGAGCTGCTGAGCTTAAATGAGCGCATGAAGCAGATGCAGGAGGCGGGGCAGACTTTGGAAAGTGGCAAGGCCGCAGCCGACTTAGCAACCAAGACCCTAACAGGCCAACTCGATGCTGAGCGACAAAGGGTGGCTTTACTCGAAGAAGAGTCGACCCATTTGCAAGTGAAATTTTCAAAAGCGCAAGAGTCCTTTGCTGCTAAAGAAAAGGAGCTTGATGCTTTGCGGTGTGAGCGCGAAGGGCAAGATGCCATCGAAGATTTCATTGGGGGGTTGCTGCGCTACATGGAGACACATGTGGTCAGGATCGCCGCACTTGAAACTCAGCTGCGGCTACGTGAGAATGCGCAGCACATGATCGCAAAAGAGCATGCCCAGGGCTTGGCACAGGCACTCGACACTGCAGCAGCAGCAGCAGCCTCTCTTGCCGCACTCGAAAAGCAACAACAACAGCAGCAGGCACAACTCGCGAGTGCAAAGCAGCAAGCGACGCAAGCACTTGAGGCTGCAACCGCACACACTTCCCTCGCTACCACTCTTTCGGAGCAGGTGGACACACTCACTGCTAATATTAGCACTTTGCGAAGTGCGCTTGCGGACGCCAAGGCTGCACATGAGAAGGAGACAGCACAATTGATGGTGACGCTTGCGGAGGAGAAGAGCACTTGCGAGGAGCTGCGCGCTGAGTTTACCATCGTTTCGAGCTCGGTTGATGGTGCGCAGCAGCTACAGGAGGCTCTTGAACGTGTGCAGCTGGAGAAAGGGAAAGCAGATGCAGAAAATCGAGATCTGTATCAGCGAATGAAGGCGCTCGAGGCGGAAATGGCCGCAGCAGAAAATAGCGAGGAAACTAAGCGTCTGAAAGGCCTCATCGATACCATGCAGGCAGAAAAAGATGCAATGCTCGAGGAGATGATGGCCGCGAACTCGCAGGCAACAAACATCATAACGGGATTGGACGAGGCGGAACTGCTGCAGTGTCGAACTCTAAAGAGCCTCAAGTATTCTCTCAGGAACCTCATCGGAGTGCATGACGCACAGGCGAGGATGCTGGAAAAACTTAAATCAAGAAGGCGACCACTAGTACTGCTACCGCTAATCCACTACTGTTGCTCTTTTTACTGCTGTTTCTGCTGCTTCTGCTGCCAACTCACACGATCTGAACGCAGGTGCTCAAGTGCAGACAACTGCAAGAGGTTATGAGCTCTACACCGAAGCTTGAGCAAGAGCAAGTGGCATCGTCAAATTCTTTGGCAGCCCTGGAAAAGAAGAATCAAGAGCGCGAGCAGGAGGTGCAAAGGCTGCAGGAGCAAGTTACTTGCCTGGAGCAAGAGTTGGAAGATAATAAGCAGCAGGATATTGAGGCACGCAAGGTGCATCAGGAGCTTGAAGTGCAGCTGCAGGGTGCGCAACAGTCCATATTCACGCTCACCACGAAATTGGAGGAGGCGCTCAATCAGGCAGATGCCGCAGTGTGCGAACTTCAGCAACAGAAAGCAGAAGAAAAAGAGGGACAGATTTCGTCAATGTTGGATGTCATGATGTTGAACGTCAAGAAAATCGAGGACGAGCTCCAAGACATTGGAGATGCCACCTCGCGCATTGATTCACAACAGCAGGGGCAGATCGAGATGCTGACTGCAGACCTTCATCTCTATCATCAGGCACTGAGGGCCCTCACGCTTGAGAAGGACAAATTAGGGCCCGAAGTCGACGCACTGCGCAGCATTAACAGCGAACAACTCTGTGAGATTATTGCGCTGAAAGCGTCGCAAAAGGACCTGCTGCAGTCGCTGAGCGAGACTCTTAGCAAGGCGGCTATTGAAACTGCGCGGTATGAGCTCGTGAGCGTGCACAATGCATCGCTGGCGCAGAAAATAGAACACATGCAACAGCAGCAGGGGGAGCAGGCAGGGGCATTTGCAGATGAGGAGAAGGAGACAACAAAAGAAGTCAGGGCACATGTACAGAACAACAAGGACAGGGATCAGACGAGACTGCTCTGGGAAGCGCAAGAGCACAATATAGATGATGAATTTTGTGCGTTCATTGATGAGCTCTGTCAGTGTGGTTCGGGGCTAGATATGGCAGTAACGAGGATTGTGCACGAGCTCGCAGCTCTAGATCAGCGCTTCAAAGCATTACAATATGTAAATGAGAGAATGTGCCAAATTCAGATGCAAAGAGAACAGGAGATGGAGCGAGAGAGGAAAAGAGAGGAGGAGAGGGAAGCAGAGAGAGCGCGGGAGCGACAGCAAGAAAAAGAGAGGGAAGATACACGAGAGACGAACATGGCGTCGGTGCGGAAGCAGGACGTGGGGCATCAAGACGCATTCTTAAGCGAGGACAGCGGGCGGAGAACCAACGCTGAGCAAGCGCGCACCAATACGAACCCAACAGGCCAAAGCCAGCATGAGTTGCAGCAGTTGAGACTGGTGCTTGAGCAAAAAGATCATCTATTGCTGTCCCAAGGAACCACTGTCTCTGCTCTCGAGACCGCAATCGAGGCATTAAAGGGCCAGGTGCTGTCAGGTATCAAGACCCTGATTGTCTCCCTCTTTTTCTCACCTGCTGTGTCTGTACATGCTTGACTGCCTCCCTTCTGTCAGCAGCACCGTCGCTGCTAGCAACCCGCGTATAGTCATACAGTAGTCCTGCAGGCTGGACTAACGTCAGCGGGGGTAAACCATGAAACAGTGAAATCAGAAATGAAGACAGCTCTGCACGAAAAGGACGCAGTCGTCGCTCAACTACAGCGCGAACTTGCGGGATGGCCCTCCAAACATCTAAATGCTTCCCGTGGCGCACTGGCTCTCCCTTCCATGTTTTCATCTGCTGTTTTCGACGGCAAATCTGCAGGCATTGAGGAGGACGTCCATTCCCATCAAACGGGCCATGACGTAGAGCGTAGAAGGGCGACAACACCTACTACCAGTCAAATATCTGTGAATTTCGGGCAGGAGCAGATTCCAATGAAAAACGAAGGCGAAGGGAGGGGGCAAGAAGCAAAGACCTTTGAAGACAAGGATTTTGAGGAAAGGTCTTGGTTCGGCTTGCACCACCGTCTCGAGTCCCGCGAGCTGTACGCAAGCACATGGTCAGGCGACGAAGGAAGGGATTGGCAAACTCAGCGGAATACGAGGAGGGATCCTTTGTTGCAGCATTCTTTGCACTCAAATATTTCCGAGTTAGATCGTGCCGGCATGAATCCGCTGTCCACCCCGCCTCAAAGAGTATACCATCAGCACTTTCTGGATGGAGCAGCGGACAGGGGTACCGTATCGCTGTCGCGGCGTTTACGCTCGCTTGCGCAGTCTGCGGCAGATTTGAGTGCGGGACACGACAAGTGGGAGAACAAAAGTGGAGCACACACAAAAGACTTAGAATCTGAGAATATGACTGTAAGCAAGTACTTGGTTGATTCGCCTCGGGGTATCAGGTCCTAAAAAGACGAAGTGTACATTTGTATATCTGCCTTCATGGATTCATAGATGATCTTGTCTGCAGGCGCGTTTGTTGTGTTTGTTGTGTTTGTTGTTTTGGTTCTCGCGCGTGCATGAATGCACAAATGCCCACCTTGCTCCCTGCCGCCCTGCCGCCCTGCCGCCCAACCGTCCACCTACACAAATGCCCAGCTTGCAGCCTCCTGAGATACGGTTTCCGTGGGTCAGGTCTTATGGCACGCCTGAGATGCGTGCATCGAAGGATGAAAGAGCATATTTTGCCAAAAGGCGGGATGGGGATGAGCACCCAGATAATGCGCAGGAGCGAAGGGCAGTTGAGAGCGAGATGAGCGTCAAGGAGGGGTGCTTGAGGACTGAGCAGATGGAGATGAAAGCAATGGTGGAAGAAATTTCCGCACAGGAAGAGGTTCACGGGACGACAGCAAGTATCCCAGTGGCAAGGAAACAAGCGGAGAGAGAGGGAGACGCAAGCAGTACAATTGGCACAGAGCCATCATGTGATTCGCTGCAGGTATCACATTTGGATGGAGTAGAGGAGGCTGGCATCAAGAGACCGGAGATGGATGGGGGAAAAGCGTTCATGCATGAGAGAGTGCGGGAGGGAGTTTCAGCATATGACAAGATGCAAGCAGGTGAGCGTGGGACCAAAGGGATTTTGACGAGCAGGAGCACTGAGAGCATCTCATCCGTCAAGAGCAGGCTCCATACTTCACCAAGCGGACCTGTGCTCTTCTCTGACAGGAAGAAAGTCGGTTCACCTGCTGGTCAAGTAGGAGATGGTGGGTGGGGTCAAGGAGACTCGAGAGCATCGGTACCTCGCAAACTGCGCAGCACAGTGATC
>Ga0315905_10007106_pt1 | contig 11358 bp, 4 predicted proteins | sample LakEriMetagenome_5_FD_203522 | JGI IMG/M metagenome (GOLD analysis project Ga0315905, IMG submission 203522) | Freshwater fungal communities from buoy surface, Lake Erie, Ohio, United States - Buoy 4 MA121 | ecosystem: Environmental > Aquatic > Freshwater > Lake | place: USA: Lake Erie, Ohio...
TTATCATTCACAGCCCCCCCATGAAATACGCCACCACCTTCCTCGCCTGCGGCATCGGCCTCGGGCTTTCACTGAGCATGGGAACCATCAGCGCAATCGCCGCGCCGCCAGCACCCCCTGCTCCGCTCAATGCGCAGGGCCAGCAGTTGCAGGCCCAGTATGAGGCGATGCTGAACGGATTGAAGGCGGGGCTCTCCAAAGCCTTGCCGCCCGTCGATGATGCCGCGAAAGCGACGCTCCAGCAGGCCCGTGCCGCGGTCGCCAAAGCCACGGCCGAGGCCAGAACAGCAAAAGATGCCCTCGGCAAAGTCGGCACCGCAAAGGCACTCGTGGACCATGCGAACGGCAAATGGCTGGGCAGCGCGGCCAAAGGAATCGCTGCCGCCGAGGCAGCCCTGAAGAAGGCCACCACCGACGCAGAGCGTGAGGCCGCAAACAAGGACCTAGCCAAGTGGCAGGCCGACAAGGAAGCCGGGCTCAAGGCGCTCGCGGAGCGGCAGGCAGCACTGGAAGCCGCGAAACTTGAGGAACCAAAACTGGCCGCATCAAATCAGGCCGCCCAGGATGCGCTCGCCAAAGCACAGGCCGCCGAGCTGGCCGCGGCAACTGCTTCCCTCAAAGCAGTCGAGCCATTTCTCGCCAGCGACAAACTCGACGCGCAGCTCGTCCTCTGTGCCGTGCTGGCGAACGCCACGCCAAAAGGTCTCGCGGAATTCGCCGCGTTAGGCAAGGAACAGGCAGTCACCGTGACCACTCTGCTCACTGACGAGGCCCTCATGAAAGCCATGCTTGCCGCCGGCGGGGCGAAGGACGGCATGTATGGTCAGGCAGCGCAGATTTATGCGACCATTCGAAAAGCAAGCCCGCGTGCCAAGGACGGTCTTTATCAGAGACTCGCCCTCGCCGTCAGCCTCGAACACGCGGTGCCCATCAAGCAAAGCAACCCCAAGGCCGCCACCAATGCCCCGGAGACCGTGGACCCACTGAAACGTTATCAGCACTTTGAAAAAGCGAGCCTAGCCGGCGAACTCGACCCCGCCTTCAAAACCCTCAACACATGGGAACTCCGCAACGTGGTGAACGGCGACGAGCCCGACGAAACGCTCGCATGGGGCCGTGAGATGCTCCGCAACTACCGCCCCGACCACGTGCTGAACCCCGACTACGGCTGGCGTTATTCACGCGCTGTCGCCACCGACGTGCGCTATGGCTCACAGAACGTGAAAGACGATCTCCCGGAGCTGCAGCAATACCAGAATATCATCAAAAACGGCGGCATCTGCGGACGCCGCGCCTTCTTCGGACGCTTCATCCTGCGCGCCTTCGGCATGCCCACCACCGCCCGCCCACAGCGCGGCCACGCGGCACTTTCCCGCTGGACTCCTGACGGATGGGTCATCAATCTCGGCGCCGGCTGGGGCTGCCCCGAAGCCAAAGGCGTCATGGAATTGTCCGACACCGACTTCGTGCTGGAAACCCAGATCCGCAACAACCCCGCACAACACGCCAAAGCCCTGCGCGCCCAGTGGGCCACCGATGCCATCGGCGAGCAGAAATACGTCAGCCTCAAACCCGGCTCCGGCGGGTTCTGGGGCATGATGGCGCTCTACTCGAAGAAAGCCGCCGTCGGCGACAAACCCGCCACTCCAGCCGCCCTCGGCGAAAATCTCGGCGAGGCAAACGAGTCCGCCGAAGTCCGTTCCCGCGCCCTCGTGAAAGCCACCGTGACCGACGCCGACAAAAAGATCTCCATCGCCCCTAACGGCACCATCACCATCCCCGCAGCGGCCTGCGGCGGCGCTCAGATCCTCGGCAGCTTCGCAGGCGGCCATCAGATCTTCTCGGGCGGCGGCACCATCACCTGCGATGTCGAAGTCCCCCGCCCCGGAAAGTATGCCCTCACAGCAAAAGTCGTCACCGTGCAGGACAATCCGAAAATGCAGCTCGTCGCCAATAGCACATCACCGGTCGACATCACCATCCCTTACACCATCGGCAAATGGCAGCAGACGCCCGCCGCTGAAGTCACACTCACTCAAGGCAAAACCAGCATCCGCCTCACCCGCCCCGCCGAAAGCCGTGGTCTCACCATCAAGGAATTCACGCTGACCCCGCTGGAATAGGCCACGCCGCAGGAAAGCACCCCGATCAATAGCAAGATCCCCATGCCGAAGCCATCGAAGCCCACGGTTCCGTCCATCTTTGCCTGCCTGACTTTATTTCTCGCGGGAACCACTCGCGCTCAGAATCCCGCCCCTGCGGCACCGTATGACGTCGTCATCTACGGCGACTCGTCCGGCGCGGTGACGGCAGCAATTGCCGCAAAGCGCCAGGGTCGCTCCATCGCGTGGGTCAATCCCACAAAATTCCCCGGCGGCATGAGTGCTAGCGGGCTGGGGGCGACAGATTTCCTCGGCAGACAGAACACCTTTGGCGGCATCGCGAAGGAATTCTATGCTGGCGTCGCGACAGCCTACGGGAAGGATTTCGTCCGCAGCTTCGAGCCACACGTGGGCAAGCAGGTGTTCGAGAAGCTCCTCACAGATGCTGGCATCACACCCATCTGCAACGAGCAGCTCGACCGCACTCATGGCAAGGGTGTGACAATGGAAGGCAAGCGCATCACAGCCATCACGACGCTAAGCGGAAAGACGTTTCGCGGGAAGATGTTCATTGATGCCACCTACGTCGGCGACCTCATGGCGGCGGCAGGCGTCACGTTCACCGTGGGGCGCGAACCGGAGAGCCAGTACGGCGAAGACCTCGCAGGCGTGCGCCGCGGCGACACCAAGCCGCGCGTCCATTACGGACAGAAAGACAAGGACCACTTCGTCTCGGCGGTCGACCCGTATGTGAAACCCGGCGACCCGGCGAGCGGGCTGCTTCCCCACGTCGTTAGCGGCGAGGGTCTCGTGAACGGTCAGGGCGACAAAAAGATTCAGGCCTACAACTACCGAGTCTGTCTCACAACCAATCCCGCCAACCGCATCCCTATCGAAAAACCGCCCGGCTACCGCGACATTGACCACGAACTCCTGCTGCGGAACTTCGACGCCGGCGACCCGCGGATGCCCGCTCTCATCGAACCGCTCGAAGGCAACACACAAAAGGTCGACTGGAATAACATGCACGCCGTCGGTTCCGACTTCGTTGCCGCCAACTACGAGTATCCTGAAGCCAGCTACGAGCGCCGCCGCGAAATCGAAAAGGCCCACGAAACCTACATTCGCGGCTTCCTCTGGACGATGGCGAACAGCCCGCGCGTGCCGGAGAAGCTCCGCCAGCGCGCCGCATCGTTCGGTCTCCCGCGCGACGAGTTCACCGACAACGGTGGCTGGCCATGGATGATCTACATCCGCGAGGCGCGCCGCATGGTCGCCGACTACGTCATGACCCAGGCCGATTGCATCGGGACCCGCAAAGCGCCGGATCCGATCGCGCTCGGCTCGTTCGGCATGGACTCGCATGCGGTGCAGCACATCGTCACCTCCGCGGGCACCGTGCAGAACGAAGGCGTCATCTGGCGCGTGCCGCCCCGCCCGTATGGCATCTCGTACCGCGCCATCATCCCGCGGAAGGGCCAATGCGAGAATCTGCTCTCGCCCATCTGCATCTCGGCCTCTCACGTCGCCCACGGCTCCATCCGCATGGAACCCGTCTTCATGGCCCTATCGCAAAGCGCCGCCATCGCCGCAGGCATCGCCCTCGACCAGAATCTAGCCGTCCAGGACGTGCCCTACGACCTCCTGCGGGCAAAGCTCGAAGCCGCGAAGCAAGTCGTCAGCACCCCCACCCGCCCTCCCGCGCCCAGCCGCAACGCGGATCGCGCCATCGATCTGACCCGCCGCCCGGTAGAACTCGCCCGCGCCGCCGTCGCCCCTGCGCCCGCAGCCCGGATCTCCCGTTGATCGCTCGTCCCAATATCGGATACGCGGATGAATGCGTCGGCTGGATCAACACGAATTCAGAAAGGCACTTCCCAGCCCGCTTCCGCGCAAACCACACCACGACCCAGATGACGCCGCGCCTCATGACCCGCATAGGATTGGCTCTGTCGTCCACCGCGCTGGCCCTGTCTGCTATTGCCACGGTCTCTGCCGCCGAGACGCCAGCCCCGACGCCGGATCGGAAATCACCGGATTTCGCCACGCAGATCCGGCCGATTCTCTCCAAGTACTGTTTCGCCTGTCATGGCCCGGATGAGGCCAAGCGCAAAGCTGGACTGCGATTGGACACACGAGAGGGTGCCCTGACCCGCCATCAGGACGGACAAGCCGCTGTCGTGCCGGGTGATATCCACGCCAGCATGCTGCTGAATCGTTTGACCACCATCGATATGGACGAACGCATGCCGCCCAAGGCCCAGCCCGGCCCCAGCACCGGGGAGCAGGCGCTGCTGGGTCAATGGATCGCCGCCGGCGCACCCTACGCCGAACACTGGGCATTCGTCGCGCCGCAGCGGCCTGCAAAGCCTGCGGTCAGGGATGACGCATGGGCTCGCAATGATCTCGATCGTCACGTGCTGGCCAGTCTGGAAGCACAGGGCATGAAACCTCAGCCCGAAGCCACTCGCGAGACGCTCATTCGCCGTGTCAGCTTGGACCTGACCGGAGTTCCACCGACTCTCGCCGAAATCGACGCCTTCGTCGAGGACAAGGCCGCTGACGCCTACGAGCGTGTGGTCGACCGCCTGCTCGCCTCCCCGCGCTACGGCGAACGGTTAGCCACACCATGGCTCGACGCCGCGCGGTACGCCGACAGCCATGGATTCCAGCAGGATGATGAACGCTCAATGTGGAGATGGCGCGACTGGGTCATTGAAGCCTACAACGCCGACATGCCTTTCGACCGTTTCACGCTTTTGCAGACGGCTGGCGACTTACTGCCCGATGCCAGCCCCGAAACGATCCTAGCCACGGGATTCCATCGCAACCACCGCATCAGCGCAGAAGGTGGCATTGATGCCGAGGAGTTTCGCATGGAAGGCGTCTTCGACCGCGCGGAGACCACCGCGACGGTGTGGCTCGGTTTGACGATGAATTGCGCCCGCTGTCACGACCACAAGTACGACCCGATTCGCCAGCAGGATTTTTATCGTTTCGCCGCCTACTTCGATTCGATCGACGAAAGCGGGATCCGCGGCGCAGAACGCAGCGCGGCGCCGGTCCTGCGGCTTCCCAGTCCCGCGGATGCCGAGCGCACCACCGTGCTCGCTGCCGCCGTCACCGCAGCCGAAAAGGAACTGGCGACGCTGAAGTCTGCCACACCGCCAGCCACTAAAGATGCGCTGGCTGCCGCACAATCCGCACTGGCTGCGGCTAGGAAAGCGCGCGACGCTTTCGCCGAAGCAGTGCCTGAAGTCATGGTGCTCAAGGAACGCGCGAAACCACGTGAAACCTATGTCCTCGAGCGCGGCACATTTGGACACCGCGGAGCGCGCGTCGAGGCTGGGACACCCCGCTTCCTGCCGCCACTTCCCGCCGATGCGCCCAGTAATCGCCTCGCCCTCGCGCGCTGGCTGACGGATCCGGCAAACCCGCTGACGGCGCGCGTCCAGGTCAACCGTTACTGGGAAATGCTATTCGGCTCGGGACTGGTCGCGACACTCGAAAACTTCGGCAGTCAGGCCGAACCTCCATCGAATGCCGCATTGCTCGACTGGCTCGCGATCGAGTTTCGTGAACAAGGTTGGAGCACAAAGCGACTCCTGCGCACCATCGTCACCAGCGCCACCTATCGTCAGAGCGCGGCGGCACCCGCAGACTTGATCGCCCGCGATCCGGCCAACCGTCTGCTCGCTCGCGGTCCTCGCTTCCGACTGACTCCCGAGATGATCCGCGATCAGGCGCTGGCCGCCTCGGGATTGTTGGTCGAACGCATCGGCGGACCTGCCATCCGTCCCTACCAGCCCGCCAGTTCGTGGGATGGCGGCCCGGGCAGCGGCAATCTCAATAACTACACCCCAGCCACCGGCGAAGATCTCTGGCGCCGTGCCGTTTATGTGATCTGGAAACGCACCCAGCCACCACCAGGCATGGTCGCGTTCGATGCCCCGAGCCGCGAGTTCTGCAGTGTCCAGCGTCTGCGGACCAACACGCCGCTGCAGGCTCTGACAACCTTCAACGATGTCACCACGACGGTCGCTGCCCGCATGCTCGCGCAGCGCATCATGGGCGAAGCCGCGACGCCTGAGGAAAGGCTCACTCTGGCGATGCGGCACGTGGTTTCGCGGCGTCCAGACGCCACCGAACTCGGTATCCTCACCGCTGGACTGAAACGACGATTGGAGCGTTATGCCTCCGATCCCACCGCCGCCGCGACCGTCCTTGCAGAGGGCACCCCCCCGCCGCCTCAAACGTTCCCACCAGCCGAACTCGCGGCTTATGCGCAGACCTGCGCGCTCATCCTCAACCTCGATGAAACCCTCACCCGGGAATGAATTCATGAACCCCATCAACTCGTTTCAGGACCAGGTACTGCGGCGCACTTTCCTCAAGCGCAGTGCCGGTGGCATTGGCATGATGGCGCTCGCTTCGTTGTTGGGCCGCAACCTTGCCGCAGCCGAAACAATCTCCGGCAATGAACGGTTAGGCCTCCCGCATTACGCGCCCAGGGCCAAACGTGTGATTTTCATGCACATGGCCGGAGCACCGTCGCACATCGATTTGTTCGAACACAAACCACAGATCGAAAAACTGCGCGGCACCAACCTGCCCCCCTCCGTGCGCAACGGCCAGCGGATCACCGGTTTCACTTCAGGCCAGAAAACCCTCCCCGTCGCCCCGGCGCACTGGCCATTCAAATTGTGCGGCCCATCGGCCATGCCGATCAGTAATCTGCTCCCCGAATTGCAGAAGATTGCCGGCGACGTCGCCTTCGTCCGAAGCATGCATACCGATGCCATCAATCACGATCCCGGGATGAGTTTCCTCCAATCCGGATCCCAATTGCCAGGCCGCCCGGCGCTCGGATCGTGGCTCTCGTATGGGCTCGGCACGGTCAATGCCGATCTGCCCGCGTTCGTTGTCTTAGTGTCGCGCGGCGCTGGCCGTCCTCAGGAATCTCCCGTCTACGATCGCTTCTGGTCCAGCGGTTTCCTGCCCGGCGAACATCAGGGCACACGCTTCCGCGCCGGCATGGAGCCCGTGCCATTCCTCGCAAATCCCACCGGCGTCGCCCCCGCCGACCGCCGCGATCAACTCGATGACCTCGGCACCCTCAACCGACACCGCCTGGCCTCTCTCCACGACAGCGAAATCGCGACTCGCATCGCGCAGTATGAACTCGCCTTCCGCATGCAGACCTCCGTGCCCGAGCTGCTCGATCTCTCGAAAGAACCAAGGGAGGTCCTCGACCTTTACGGGCCAGACGTCCAGAAGCCCGGCAGCTTCGCATGGAACTGCCTGATGGCGCGTCGTCTCGCCGAACGCGGTGTGCGCACCATCCAACTCTCGCACGTGGGTTGGGATCATCACGAAAACGTGGTGGACCAATTGCCCAGGCAATGCGCCGAAGCCGACCGTCCCGCCGCCGCCTTGATCACCGACCTGAAGCAGCGCGGCCTCCTCGACGACACTCTGGTCGTGTGGGGAGGCGAGTTCGGCCGCACCATCTTCACCCAGGGCGGAAACAATGGCCGCGACCACCATCCCCGCAGCTTCACCATCTGGATGGCCGGCGCTGGAATCAAAGCCGGAGCCGTCGTCGGTGAAACCGACGACTTCGCCTACAACGTCGTCCGCGATCCCTGCTCCGTGCACGATCTGCACGCCACCATCCTCGACCAGCTGGGCATCAACCACGAAAAGCTGACCTACCTCTTCCAGGGACGAAAATTCCGCCTCACCGATGTCTCCGGCGTGCCGATCGCCGGAGTGCTGGCTTGAGGATGCGATCCTGAATTGTCCCACAAAGCATTCCCTGATGATTGATCCGTCGCTCGTGGAAATGGCAGATTTCCAATAAATCAGCAAAATCAAAAAAATGCGACCGTTGTCCATTAAGCGCCTTTGGCCCTTCGCCGCCGCATCCTTTGCGGTATATGTCTCGTGCTATTTCATAGTGCTTACACCCAAGCCATATCGCCTAATTGATCGAGCAGACATCGCGCAGGCAACGGGAGAAGCAAGGCCCGGAGTGCGTTGGTATCCCCCTCCCAATTGCCATGACGGAATCCTACCGATTCTTTTCACCCCAATCTTTTACTTAGACAAATCAATACGCCCAAGTTTCTGGGAGAAAAAGAATGGAGACCCAGCCCCGGAATGGTTCTTTTTGGAAGAGTAGCGCCCTGCAACGAAGACAGGCATGCCACAGTGCGGGACCTGAGGGACCCATCCGCTGAGAAAGCAATGCGATCAGAACCGCCGGACCGCGCCCCCCGGATATTCTGATTCGATCGACTGCATGCGCGGCATCGAATGGCAGCCAGACTAAGGGCGCGACTGTCCGCAAACCCGCAAACGGTACGCGGTTTCCGCTTGGGCTCAGGCGGAAGCTTCAGTTAATCGGGACCCGTGATCCGTCAGTTGTCCGTCCTACTTGCCTCTCTTGCCATCTCTCAGGCCGCCGCCCCCCTGCCTGAGAAGGTTCGCTTCAATGCGCACATCAGGCCGATACTCTCAAACCAGTGCTTCGCCTGCCACGGGCCGGACGAGAAGCACCGCGACGCCGATCTGCGGCTGGATACCCGGGAAGGCGCACTCGCCGATCTGGGGGGCTACGCCGCCGTCGTGCCCGGCAAGCCAGACGACAGCGAACTGATCAAGCGCATCATCAGCCATGACCCCGACGAGGTCATGCCGCCGCCGAAGTCCAAGAAACCGCCCCTCGGCGAGCACGAGGTCGCCCTGCTGCGCCGCTGGATCGAACAGGGCGCTGAGTACGAAGGCCACTGGGCCTTCCTGCCCCTGACCAAAGCGACCCCACCAATCGGAGAGGAACACCCCATCGACGCCTTCATCCGCGCGCGCCTCGCCAGCGAGGGCCTGACTCCTTCACCCGATTCCGACCCCGCCACACTCATCCGGCGTCTGTCGCTCGATCTCACCGGCCTGCTCCCCACACCGGACGAGGTCGCCGCCTTTGTGAAGAACCCGGATGTCGCCGCCCTCGCCGACCGCCTCCTCGCATCGCCGCACTACGGCGAACGCTGGGGCCGCCACTGGCTCGACCAGGCGCGCTACGCCGACAGCGACGGCTATGCACTCGACGGCTTCCGCGCCGTCTGGCCCTACCGCGACTGGGTGATCAAGGCGGTCAATGACGACCTGCCGTTCGATCAGTTCACCATCCAGCAACTCGCTGGCGACCTCCTCCCGAATCCCACCAAAGCACAGCTCGTCGCCACCGGATTCCATCGCAACACGCTCATCAATCTGGAGGGCGGCAGCGACCCGGAACAGTTCCGAGTGGAAGCCGCCATGGACCGTGTCGCCACCACCGGTAGCGTGTGGCTAGGCCTCACGGTCGGCTGCGCGCAATGCCACACCCACAAGTTCGATCCAATCTCCCATCGCGAGTACTATCAGCTATTCGCCTTCTTCAATCACGGCGATGACCGCAACAACAAGGGCGCTACGGTGCCCGTCGCCGCAGGCGAAATCTTCGGCAAGGCTGCCAGTGCGGTCGCCGACGAGTTCGCCCCCACCGGAGAGATCGAGCGTCTGCGGGACGAATGGGAGGAAGCCGAACTGAAGCGCCAGCGCGCAGCCGGCGACAAGGCGGACGCCAAACTCCTCGCGGCCCTGCTCGTGCATTCCGCCGCCCGCAGCAACCCGGACCGCAAGTTCCTCAATGAAGCCTTCGAAAAGGCCGAGCCGCGCGCCCGAAAAAAGAAACTCGGCAACGGTGATCCGGAAGCAAAGCTCGTCGAGCAGATGATCATGCGCGACCTGCCGAAGCCGCGCGAGACGTTCCTCTTCCAGCGTGGTGACTTCACCCGTCCTGACAAGGCACTCGGCCCGCTGCAGCCCGGCGTCATCGCCGCAGTGCAAGCCGCCTATCCCCCACCGCAGAGGCAATTCACGAACCGCCTCGACCTCGCGCGCTGGCTCGTGGACCCAGCGAACCCGCTCACGCCGCGGGTCACCATGAACCGGGTGTGGATGCGCTTCTTCGGCAAAGGCCTCGTGGAAACAGAAGACGATTTCGGCACTCAGGGCACCGCACCCACGCACCCGGAGTTGCTCGACTGGCTGGCTGGCGAATTCATCCGCCGCGGCTGGAGTCTCAAGGCCATGCATCGCCTCATTGTCACCAGTAAGACTTACCGCCAGTCGTCCCATGCGCGGCCCGAACTCGCAGAGCGCGATTCACGGAATCAGCTGCTCGCCCGTCAGGAACGCCTGCGGGTGGAAAGCGAAATCGTGCGCGACGCCGCCCTCTGCGCCAGCGGCCTGCTGCATCCGGAAATCGGCGGCCCCAGCGTGCGCCCGCCGCAGCCGGACGGCGTCTACGCGTTCACTCAGAATGCCAAGTCATGGAAGACTAGCACCGGCCCTGACCGCTACCGCCGCGGCATGTATGCCACCTTCTACCGCAGCGCCGCCTATCCGCTGCACACCACCTTCGACGCACCGAACTTCCAGACTACCTGCACCCGCCGCATCCGCAGCAATACCCCGCTGCAGTCGCTCACCCTCGCGAACGACCCCGCATTCCTCGAAATGGCCGCCGCCCTCGCCGCGCGCATGGCCCGCGGCGGTGCCACGCTCGACGAGCGCCTGACGCTCGGCTTCCACCTCGCCCTGTGCCGTCCGCCCACGGCCGAGGAACTAACCGCCCTCCGCGACTACACCACCACCCAGGCCGCCGACTTCGCAAAGAACCCCGAAGGCACCGCCGCCGCCAAGGCGCTCGCACCCGCCGCCCTGACAGGTCTGCCTCTGCCAGAAGCGGCCGCCCTCACCTGCGCCGCGCGCGTCCTCTTCAACACTGACAACTTCATCACCCGCGAGTGACCCGCCGCCCATGAACCCTCAAGACCATCAGCTCCGCGACATCACGCGCCGCCATTTCTTCAACCGCTGCTCCCTCGGTGTCGGTTCGCTCGCCCTCCAGCAGATGCTCGCCGGGGAAAGTCAGGCCTCGGTGAAGATCGATCCGGCCAATCCCATGGCCTCGCGCCGCCCGCACCACACGGCCAAGGCGAAGCGCGTCATTTACCTCTTCATGGCCGGCGGCCCGTCGCAGCTCGACCTCTTCGATCACAAGCCGCTCCTCGAAAAATACAGCGGCCAGAAGCCGCCCGAGAGCCTCATGTCAGGCAAGCGCTTCGCCTTCCTCAAGGGCAACGAAACCCTGCTCGCCTCGCCGCGGAAGTTCGGTACCTACGGGCAATGCGGCATGACGCTGAGC
>Ga0315905_10007108_pt1 | contig 11358 bp, 8 predicted proteins | sample LakEriMetagenome_5_FD_203522 | JGI IMG/M metagenome (GOLD analysis project Ga0315905, IMG submission 203522) | Freshwater fungal communities from buoy surface, Lake Erie, Ohio, United States - Buoy 4 MA121 | ecosystem: Environmental > Aquatic > Freshwater > Lake | place: USA: Lake Erie, Ohio...
TGTCGGCACCAAGCGCTTCGGGCTGGACGGCGGCGAATCGATGATTCCCGCGCTGGAAGCGGTGATCAAGTATGGCGGCCAATTGGGCGTGCGCGAGATTATCTACGGCATGGCGCACCGCGGGCGGCTCAACGTGCTGGCGAACGTGCTGGCCAAGCCCTACCGTGTGATTTTCCACGAGTTTTCCGGCGGCACCGCGAACCCCGAGGACGTGGGCGGTTCGGGCGACGTGAAGTATCACCTCGGCACCTCGACCGACCGCGAATTCGACGGGATCAAGGTGCACATGAGCCTGCAGCCCAACCCGAGCCATCTGGAAACGGTGGACCCGGTGGTGCTGGGCAAGGCGCGCGCGCAGCAGGCGTTTCGCGACGACATCGGCAAGGGCAAGCACAAGCAGGTGCTGCCCATCCTGATCCACGGCGACGCGGCCTTTGCGGGCCAGGGCATCGTGTGGGAGTGCTTCGGCTTTTCCGGCGTGAAGGGCTACAACACCGGCGGGTGCATCCACTTCATCATCAACAACCAGATCGGCTTCACGACGAGCCCGCAGTTCTCGCGCGGATCGCCTTACCCCTCCGACGTGGCGAAGGGCGTGCAGGCGCCGATCATCCATGTGAACGGCGATGATCCCGAAGCGGTGACCTTCGCCTGCAAGCTCGCGATCGACTACCGCCAGAAGTTCGGTCGCGACGTGGTGGTCGACATGTGGTGCTACCGCCGCTTCGGCCACAACGAGGGCGACGAGCCGAGCTTTACCCAGCCGCTGATGTATGCGCGGATCAAGCAGCATCCGGCGGTTTCCGAAGTCTATGCGCGCCGGCTCGTCGATCAGGGCGTGATCGACCGGAACTGGAAGGGCGAGAACGAGGATCGTTTCACCGCGACGCTGGAAACCGAATTCGAGGCGGCGAAGAGCTACAAGGCGAACGAGGCCGACTGGTTCGGCGGGCGCTGGAGCGGGCTCAACAAGCCGGCCGATCCGGAAACCGCGCGGCGCAATGTGGCGACAGGCATCGACCAGAAGCGCTTCGACGCGCTGGGCCGGACGCTGACGACGGTGCCCGAGGGGCTGACCATCCACAAGACGCTGGCGCGCGTGATCGAGGCCAAGCGGGCGATGTTCAGCGAAAGCGCGGGGTTTGACTGGGCAACCGCAGAAGCGCTGGCGTTCGGCAGCCTGCTGACCGAAGGCTTCAACGTGCGGCTTTCGGGGCAGGATTCGGGCCGCGGCACCTTCAGCCAGCGCCATGCGGTGTGGGTCGACCAGACCGACGAGCACAAGTACGTGCCGCTGACCACGTTGCCGCATGGCAAGTTCGAGGTGCATGACAGCCCGCTTTCGGAATACGGCGTGCTGGGCTTCGAATATGGCTATGCCAGCGCCGACCCCAAGACGCTGGTGCTGTGGGAAGCGCAGTTCGGCGACTTTGCCAACGGCGCGCAGATCGTGATCGACCAGTACATCGCGGCTTCCGAAGCCAAGTGGCTGCGCGCCAACGGCCTCGTGATGCTGCTGCCGCATGGCTATGAAGGCCAGGGGCCGGAGCATTCCTCGGCACGGCTGGAGCGCTATCTCCAGCTCTGCGCCGAGGACAACCTGCAGGTGTGCAACATCACCAGTCCGGCGAACTACTTCCACGTGCTGCGCCGGCAGATGCAGCGGCCCTTCCGCAAGCCGCTGATCATCATGACGCCCAAGAGCCTGCTGCGCCATGCGCTGGCGAAATCGAAGGCTTCGGACTTCGTTGGCGAGGGGCACTTCATGCGCATCCTCTCCGACCTCAATCCGGCGAGCGACGAGAACACCCGGCGCGTGGTGCTGTGCAGCGGCAAGGTGGCGTACGATCTGATCGAGGCACGCGATGCGGCAGGGATCAAGGACGTGCAGATCATCCGGCTGGAGCAGCTCTACCCCTTCCCCGGCGAGCCGCTGGCGCTGCGCCTCTCGCGCATGGCGAACCTTGAAGAAGTGGTGTGGTGCCAGGAAGAGCCGCGCAACAATGGCGCGTGGTTCTTTGTGGAGCCGCTGATCGAGGAGGCGCTGAAGGCTTCGGGCAGCAAGGTGAAGCGCGCGCGCTATGCCGGGCGCTCTGCGGCAGCCTCGCCAGCGACCGGCCTGGCCAAGCGCCATGCGGCGGAACAGGCCGCGCTGGTGAGCAATGCGCTTTCGCTTTCAGTGCGCGGCGAACTGCGCCGGACCAAGAAGAAGGCCTGAACCCCTTTCTGTTTGAGAGATTGAACGCATGTCTATCGAAGTGAAAGTGCCGGTCCTCGGCGAGAGCGTCAGCGAAGCGACGGTTGGCCAGTGGCTGAAGCAGCCCGGCGAGGCGGTGGCGCTGGATGAACCCATAGCGAGCCTCGAGACCGACAAGGTCGCGGTCGAAGTGCCCTCCCCCGTCGCGGGAATCATGGGCGCGCATGTGGCCGCCGAGGGTGACACCGTGGCGGTCGGCGCGCTGCTGGGGCTGATCGAGACGAGCGGCGTGGCAACTGCGCCTACTGCCGCTCCGGCTGCAGCTGCTGCGGCCCCTGCCCCGGCGGCTGCGGCGGCGGATGACGCGGCGGCGCTTTCGCCAGCGGTGCGGCGCGCTGTGCTGGAGCACGGGATCGACCCGGCGACGGTGAAGGGCACCGGCAAGGACGGGCGCCTGACCAAGGAAGACGTGCTGGCGGCGGCAGTCGCCAAGCAGGCCGCGCCCGCGCCCGTGGTGGCGGCTCCGGCCCCTGCCCCGGCTCCGGTCGTGACAGTTTCGGGCGAGCGGCGCGAGGAGCGGGTCAAGATGACCCGCCTGCGCCAGACCATCGCCAAGCGGCTGAAGTCTGCGCAGGAAACCGCCGCGATGCTCACCACGTTCAACGACGTGGACATGAGCGCGGTGATGGAAGCGCGCGCCAAGTACAAGGACGTGTTCGAGAAGAAGCACGGCGTGAAGCTCGGCCTCATGAGCTTCTTCGCCAAGGCATCGGTGCTGGCGCTGAAGGACATTCCGGCGGTCAACGCGCAGATGCAGGGCGATGAGATCGTCTACTTCGACTACGTGGACATTTCGGTCGCGGTTTCGGCACCGAACGGGCTGGTCGTGCCGGTGGTGCGCGATGTCGACAAGATGAGCTTTGCCGGGATCGAGAAGGCCATCGCCGACTACGGCAAGAAGGCGCGCGACGGCACGCTGACGATGGCCGACATGGCGGGCGGCACCTTCACGATCTCCAACGGCGGCGTGTTTGGCGGGCTCATGTCCACCCCGATCATCAATCCGCCGCAGTCGGCGGTGCTGGGGTTGCACCGGATCGAGGATCGCCCGGTCGTCCGCGACGGGCAGATCGTGGTGCGGCCGATGATGTATATCGCGCTGAGCTATGATCACCGGATCATTGATGGCCGCGAGGCGGTGACGGCTTTGAAGACGATCAAGGAAGCGATCGAGGACCCGACGCGGCTGCTGATCGATATGTGATTGGGTAGGAAGCTTTCGTCATTCCCGCGAAGGCGGGAATCCAGTTCTTCGCCGCCCCTGGATTCCCGCCTTCGCGGGAATGACAAGGGATGGAGGAATCCCCGCAAGGAAAGAGCCTCAACATGGCTGAATACCAATACGACGTGCTTGTCATCGGTGCCGGTCCCGGCGGTTATGTCGCGGCGATCCGGGCGGCGCAGCTGGGGCTGAAGGTGGCTTGCGCCGATGGACGGGCAACGCTGGGCGGTACGTGTCTCAATGTCGGGTGCATTCCCTCGAAGGCGCTGCTGCACGGGTCGGAGAAGTTTGCCGAGGCGGTGGACGGGACGTTTGCCATGTACGGCATCAAGACCGGGCCGGTGACGCTCGATCTGGCCGCGATGCAGCAGCAGAAGCTGGATTCGGTCAAGCAGCTGACGGGCGGGATCGAGTTCCTGTTCAAGAAGAACAAGGTGACCTGGCTGAAGGGCTATGCCTCGTTCGTGGACGCGCACACCGTTTCAGTGAACGGCGAGACCGTGACCGCGCGCGACGTGGTGATTGCGACGGGTTCGAGCGTGACGCCGCTGCCGGGCGTGACGGTTGATAACGACGCGGGCGTTGTGGTGGATTCCACCGGCGCGCTGGCGCTGGCGCGCGTGCCGGATCACATGGTGGTGATCGGCGGCGGGGTGATCGGGCTGGAGCTGGGCTCGGTCTGGCGGCGGCTCGGCGCGAAAGTGACGGTGGTGGAATTCCTCGACCAGTTGCTGCCCGGCATGGACGGCGACGTGCGCAAGGAAGCCGCCAAGATCTTCAAGAAGCAGGGCATGGAGCTGCGGCTCTCCACCAAGGTGACGGGCGTTGCCGTGAAGGGCAAGACCGCGACCCTGACGCTCGAGCCTTCGGCGGGTGGCGCTGCCGAGACGCTGACCGCCGACTGCGTGCTGGTCGCCATCGGGCGGCGGCCGAATGTTGAGGGGCTGGGTCTGGAGAAGATCGGGCTTGAGGTGAACAAGCGCGGGCAGATCGAGACCGGGCATGATTTCCGTACCGCGGTGCCGGGCGTATGGGCCATCGGCGACGTGATCCCCGGGCCGATGCTGGCGCACAAGGCGGAGGACGAAGGCGTGGCCGTGGCGGAGTTCATCGCCGGGCAGACGGGCATCGTGAACCACAATGTGATCCCTGGCGTGGTTTACACGTTCCCCGAGATCGCGGGCGTGGGCCTGACCGAGGAAGCGGCGCGCGAGAAGGCCAAGGAAACGGGGACCGACGTCAAGGTCTCCAAGTTCCCGATGCTGGCGAACAGCCGCGCCAAGACCAACCATGAGCCCGACGGCTTCGTGAAGGTGATTGCCGACGCCAAGACCGAGCGCGTGCTCGGCGTATGGTGCATCGCAAGCGTTGCGGGTTCGATGATTGCCGAAGCCGCGCTGGCGCTGGAGTTCGGCGCGACGGCGGAGGACATTGCCTATACCAGCCACGCGCATCCGACCCATGCCGAAGCGCTGAAGGAAGCGATGATGGGGATTGGCGGCAAGCCGATCCATATCTGAGGGGGCGTTGCGCCCAGGCAATAAATAGGGACAGTCCCCGAGAAAAAGGGGGACTGTCCCTTTTTATTGTACCCCTTGTCAGGCGCGTTTGCGGACTTCGACTTCGAGGAACTGGGGCGCGCTGGTGTTCACCATCCGGGTGGCGGCAGCGAGCGCATAGGGGCTGGCGCGGTAACGGGTGACAAGGCCGCCGGCGCCGTCGCTGACAAGGGGGGACTCGAACTCTACGCCAATGCTTGCGTCTTCCGAACGCGAAACGGTGACGACGGCGAGCTGGCCCGCGCCCAGATCGAGCACGAGGCTCGTGCCAACCGGGACGCCGACAAGCCCCTCGATCCGCGCGCCGGTGGCCGAAAGATTGCGCAAGAGCGCCTCGTAGCGGTGATCCTCGTGGATCACCCCGATGCGGCGGTAGACCGAGCGGCGCTCCGGGCGGTGGCGCTCGGGCCCTTCGGGCGGGATGCGCAGCGCGCCGGCTGCCATGCGTTCGAGCAGAACCGTCTGTTCGAGCGGGGGCGAATAGAGGAAGCCCTGGATGAGCCGCGCACCTTTGGCGCAGACGACGTCGCGCTGGTCGAAGGCCTCGACGCCCTCGACCGTGGTTTCCATGCCGAGCGCATCGGCAAGGCCGATGATCGCGGCGATGATCTTGGCACTGTTCTGATCGCTGAGGGTGCAGCTGTCGACGAAGCTCCGATCGACCTTGAGCTTGTCAAACGGGGCAGCGCGCAAGTAGCTGAGCGAGGAATAACCGGTGCCGAAATCATCGAGCGCGAGGCGCACGCCAAGGTGCTTGAGCGCCTTGAAAGCGCCATCGGTCACCTCGCCATCACCCATGAACACGGATTCGGTGAGCTCGAGCTCAAGCCGGTCGGGCGCGAGACCGGTTTCAGCGAGGACATCGGCGACAACACCGGGAAAGTCCTGGTGCGCGAACTGCACTGCCGAGACGTTCACCGCGATCCGCAAGGGGTAGGGCCAGCGGGCGGCATCGCACGCAGCCTGGCGCAGCGCCCAGACACCAAGCGGGAGGATCATGCCGGAATCTTCGGCGACGGGGATGAACACCGAAGGCGGGATCGCGCCCCGCTGCGGATGCTCCCAGCGCATCAAGGCCTCGAACCCGACGACCGCGTGATCCTCGGTCCGCACCACGGGCTGGTAGACCATGCTGAGCTGCGGCTCTTCCGAGGCGCCGTCGTCGGGTTGACCAGTCGGGCCTTGGACGGAAGCAATCGCATCGCGCAGCGCTTCCTCGAGCAGGCGGCGCTCCTCCTTCTCGTCCTTGAGGTCGGACGAATAGAAGCGGAACTGTCCGCGCCCCCCGTGCTTGGCGGCATAGAGCGCTAGGTCGGCGGCGCGAATGATGTCTTCGCGCTCGGTGCCGTCGAACGGGGCGATGGCCATGCCGATGGAAACGCCGATGACGACATGGTTGTCGTCGATCGAATAGGGTTGCGAGACGAGGCCGATGATCTTGTCAGCGAGTTCGCCCAGTTTGCCGCGATCTTCCTGATCGGCGAGCAGGATCTGGAATTCGTCGCCGCCGAGGCGTCCGATCTCTCCGGCGGTGCCCATGACCCGGGTGAGACGCTGGGCGACCTGCCGGAGCAGCTCATCACCGGCGGGGTGGCCGAGCGTATCGTTGACCTGCTTGAAGCGGTCGAGATCGAGCATCATCAGCGTGACGGGGCGCACGGCACCCTTGAACGCGGCGAGCAGCTGATCGAAGCGGCGGGTGATGCGGTGGCGATTGGCAAGACCGGTGAGCGAATCGAATTCGGCGAGGCGCGAATCCTCGATGCGGCGTTCGTATTCGAGCGTGATGTCGCGCGCGCTGCCCCGATAGCCGTGGAAGGCGCCGTCGCTGCCGGGCCTCGCGACATCGATCTTGGGCTGGCCGGACAGCGCCCACCACGCGGGGCGCGTGCCGGGCGCGCAGCGATCGGGCACGAGCCTGACGGTGACATCGGTGATGCGCGCATGGGCACCGAGGAGGAACTGCAAGGGGCGGCCGGAACGCTCGCCGGGGTTTTCGGGATCCGTCTCGAACAGGCTGGTAAAGGGCTGACCGACAAGGGTTTCGGCAGCAAGGCCAAAGCGTTCGCAGGCGGCGGGGGAGAGGTAGGTGAGGCGGCCGGCGGCATCGGTGGCCCAGAACCAGCCGGAATGGCCGCGCTCGATATCCTCGAACACGGCAAGCCGATGCGCCGCATCGCCCGGTGGCGGCGCATCGGTTCGAGACTTGCCGCCTCGCCGGTCAGAGGGCCAGTTCCTGAGCAGATTCTTCACCGAAGCAGGACGCCTGTTGGAGGAAAAAACCTTTTCGGTCTCACTCTAGCGGCAACTTGGTTACCTTCAGCCTAAGTTGGGTGTTATGTGGGCCAATGCCCGTTCTTGCCCTGAGCCTGCCTGCGCCGCCCCATGTGGCGGCCCCCGATGTGTTTGCCCTGATCGCGGCGCTCGATCCCGTAGGCATCGCGGTGACCTCGCTGAGCGGGGCGCTGCTTGCCGCGCGGATGCGGCAGACGTTCGTGACGATGGCCTTCTTTGCAGTCGTCACCGGCGTGGGCGGCGGCACGGTGCGCGATCTGCTGATCGGCGCGCCGGTGTTCTGGGTGCACAATGCCTGGACCGCGTCGGTCTGCCTGGGCGCAGCGCTGCTGGTGTGGTTCAGTCCGGCGCGGTGGTGGCGCGGAGACGGTACGCGGATGATCGAATGGGCCGATGCGGCGGGGCTTGGCGCCTATGCCGTGCTGGGGACCGCCAAGGCAATGGCGATGGGCGTGGGGCCGGTGCCGGCCGCGATGATGGGCGTGATCACCGGCTGCGTGGGCGGGGTGATCCGCGACGTGATCGCCGGGCGGCCATCGATCATCATGCGGCCCGAGCTCTATGTGACACCCGCCGCGCTCACTTCGGCGATCTGCGCGGGGGGACATATGGCGGGCATGAGCAACATGACGGTATGGCCGGTGGCGGCGCTGGCGGGCTTTGGCCTGCGCGGCGCGGCGATCCACTGGCAGCTGGGGCTGCCGGCCTATGGGCGCGCGAGGGACAAGGGAGAATGAGGGTGCGGACGATTCTGATGGTTGGCGCGGCTCTGCTGGCGGCAAGTGCGGGTGCAGCGGAGCAGGCGAGCCCCTATGGCCAGTGGCGCACGCCCGAGCGCGGCGGGCTGATCCAGGTTTCGCAGTGCGACGGCGGGCTATGCGGCAAGATCCTCGGCGGATCTGGCACCAGCGCAGAGGACAAGCTGGACCGCAACAACAAGAACCCGGCGCTGCGTTCGCGGGGCTTGCTGGGGATGTATATCTTCCGGGGGCTGAAGCCTTCGGGCGGGAGCTGGAAGGGCTCCATCTACAACCCCAACGATGGCGGAACCTATGCGGCGACGGTTTCGCTGCGTTCGCCCGTGGAGCTGGTGGTAAAGGGATGCTTGGTCTGGCCGCTGTGCAAGACGCAGGTCTGGGCAAAGGTGAAGTAGAAGGAAGACCCCCTCCGACCCGCCTTCAGCGGGCCACCTCCCCATTTGCGCCCTTCGGCGGAAATGGGGAGGGCCACGAAACGATCACTCCATCGTCACGACGACTTTGCCGACGGCCTTGCGATCGGCCAGCATGGCGATGGCTTCGCCGCCGCGCTCGAGCGGGAAGCGCGCGGAAACGCGGGGGTTGATCTTGCCGGCCTTGAGCAGGTCAAACAGTTCGGCAACATGTTCGGCGTTCTTCTGCGGCTCGCGCGCGGTGAAGGCGCCCCAGAACACGCCGCAGACATCGCAGGACTTCAGCAGCGTGAGGTTGAGCGGCAAGCGCGCGATACCGGCGGGGAAGCCGACGACGAGGAAGCGGCCTTCCCAAGCGATGGCGCGCAGCGCGGGTTCGGAATAATCGCCGCCGACGATATCATAGACGATGTCCGCGCCGTTCGGGCCGCAGGCGGCCTTGAACGCGTCTGCAAGGGCTTTGCTCTGGTCCTTGTCGAAAGGCGGGCGGCCGTAAATCACGACATCATCCGCGCCCGCTTCGCGCGCGGCGGCGGCTTTCTCTTCGCTGGAGACGGCAGCGATCACGCGGTTGCCATAGGCCTTGCCGAGCTCGATGGCGGAAATGCCGACGCCGCCGGCGGCGCCGAGGACCAGCATGGTCTCCCCCGCCTTGATGCGGCCGCGATCCTTGAGGCCGTGGATCGTGGTGCCGTAGGTCATCAGCAAGGACGCGCCGGTTTCGAATGAAACGCCATCCGGCAGCGGGAACATGCGGCTGGAATCGAGCACGACTTTCTCGGCAAGGCCGCCGTTGCCGCACATGCCGATGACGCGGTCGCCGACTTTCCACTGCGTGACGCCTTCACCCACGCTTTCGATGATTCCGGACAGCTCGCCGCCGGGCGCATAAGGGCGCTGCGGCTTGAACTGGTACATGTCGCGGATCATCAGCGTATCGGGGAAGTTGATCGCGCAGGCCTTGATGGCGACGACGACCTGGCCGGGGCCGGCGACGGGCGCGTCGATCTCGTCGAGCGTGAGGGTTTCGGGGCCGCCGACGTCGTGGGTGCGCAAAGTCTTCATAGAGTGGGCGCTTTCATGGGTCTCTCCGGTGCTATGGTTGGCACCTTTGAGCCACGTTTTGGGGGGCTTGGGAAGCCCTATTCAGGTTGGGTGGACGAGGAATGGGCGCTCGGCGCTGGCCTTGGCTTCATAGGCGCTGATCGCTTGCCCACGGGCCATGGTGAGGCCAACTTCGTCGAGACCATTGAGCAGGCAGTGCTTGCGGAAAGCGTCGATCTCGAAGGTGAAGCGATCCTGGAAAGGCGTCGTCACGGTCTGCGCTTCGAGGTCGATGTGGACGGGCTCGGTTGCCGCGACTTCCATCAGGCGGTCGATGGCTTCCTGCGGGAGCACGACGGTGATGATGCCGTTCTTGAAGGCGTTGCCGGAGAAAATGTCGGAGAACGAAGGCGCGATGACGGCCTTGATGCCAAGATCAAGCAGCGCCCAGGCCGCGTGTTCCCGGCTCGAGCCGCAGCCGAAGTTGTCGCCCGCGATCAGGATCGGCGAGCCCTTGAACTCGGCGCTGTCGAACAGGTTGTCCGGATCCTTGCGCAGCGCCTCGAACGCACCCTTGCCGAGACCCTCGCGGCTGATTGTCTTGAGCCAGGCTGCGGGGATGATCACGTCGGTATCGACGTTCTTGCGGCCAAACGGGATGGCGCGGCCATTGATGGTGGTGACGGGTTCCATGGCGAGGGCCTTACACCGAGGGGGGCGCCCGGTGCAAGGGGTGGCGGCCTTGCACGAGCGCGCGGCTACCCCTCCCCAACCCTCCCCGAGCGGGTGGGGGCGTATTGGACTCAGTCCGTATCGATGGGATCGACGGAAGGCTTGGGCTTGGCCTTTTCCGCGCGTTCCTTGCGGCGCGAGGAATAGAGGAGGGCCGCAGCGAGCGCGGCCGAGCCGATGGCCGCGCCGGCAATGGCTGCGGGGCCGGTCCAGCTGTGGCTGCTCTCTTTATCGGTCTTCTTGGTCACGCAAGTGCTCCTTGATCCCGCCCGCCATGAAAGTGGCCATGGCGAGCCGCAATTGCAAGCGGGCGAAAGGGGCTATCCGCAAGTGTGATGCCTTGCGCGCGGACAGGCCCTCCCCCGCCCCTTCCCGCAGAGCGGGAGGAGGCGGGCACGAGGATCACAGCCCGTCGACCGCTTTGCTGACCATCACGTTCACCGACACACGCCGGTTCTGCGCGCGGCCTTCAGGCGTGCTGTTGTCCGCCAGCGGGTTGGCGGTGGCCATGCCGCTGGGGGTCAGCATGCGGTAGGGCTTCCAGCCGCAGGCCTGCTGAAGATAGTTGACGACGCGGGTGGCGCGCTGGTCGCTGAGGCGCTGGTTGAGCTCTTCGCTACCTTTGGAATCGGCATAGCCGACCACCAGCATGACCGCATTCCTGACGCCTTGCGCCTGCGTGGCAACGTTGCAGAGATCGGCCTTGCCCTGCTCGGTCAACGCCGTCTTGCCCGAGGCGAAGCTCACGTTGGTGGTGCTCTTGATGTTGAACTCGTCGATATCGGCAAAGCGGCTGCGCAGCGCCTCGGTCATCGCGCGGACTTCGGCAGTCGCAGCGGACTGCTCCTCGAAGCCCTGCTTGGTGCCGGTGCGGATCATGTTGGCGATCTTGAGATCCTTGTCCTTGAACTGGATATCGGCCGCCATGAGAGCATCGCCCGATTGCAAGGTATGGACCAGAACGGGCAGGCCATTCAGCAGCGCGTTGGCTGCGAGCTGCTGGCGGCTCATGCCGAAGAGGCCCTTGCTCGAGCGGATCCTCGTAAGATCGTTGACGTTGACGATGGTCTTGCTGCCG